>Ga0182024_10000465_pt1 | contig 103931 bp, 74 predicted proteins | sample P32metaG_FD_120480 | JGI IMG/M metagenome (GOLD analysis project Ga0182024, IMG submission 120480) | Permafrost microbial communities from Stordalen Mire, Sweden - P3-2 metaG (Illumina Assembly) | ecosystem: Environmental > Terrestrial > Soil > Wetlands > Permafrost | place: Sweden: Stordalen... | reverse complement strand
TTCACCCAGGAGTACAACGAGCCCAACCCAGCCTATTGTAACGGGGACACGAACTGCATCCCTGGCGCCGGCTCCTCCGCCGCGTACAGCAGTACTCCGGGCTCACCCAACCGGTTTAATCCGGTATCGCAGCTGTACAACTCCGTCATCCCGTGGAACCTTCGCACGGTAAACGGGGTCGAAGAGACTTTCGTCACCGGAAGAGCCTGGACCAACCAGGATTCCGGGACAATTCGGGTCGACCAGAACTTCGGCAATAACGACCAGATTATGTTCCGTTACAGCCAGTTTTACCAGTACGGAGTCTCTCCGTCCGCAACAATCGGCGTGGGTTTTGACGAAGTTCTGGGCCATAACTACATCGGGCATTGGACTCACGAATTCAGTCCGACGACCTTTTCGGATGTGTACTTCGGCAGAAACTACGGATACAGCCTCATCGGCACCTCCCATCCGGGAGAGGATGCGGCGTTTTTGTCGAAGCTGCAGTCACTCGGGATGTCCACGGCCTTTATGACTCTGGACAACACGCTGTATGCCCCTGCGTATACGGCTGACGGTTATGGTGTCGGCTTGTCGGGTTCGCAGTTGCAGGGAAGCGGATTGGCGGATACCTGGCAGTTTGGCGGCTCATTCTCGAAGATCCTGGGCAGGCACACGATCAAGGCCGGCGGGGATTTTGAGACCAATAACTTCATTTCACCCATCGCGTACTCCAATATCGGTTTCGCGGCCACGCAAACCGCGGGCCTGGGGGCGGAGGAAGGCGTGGGCGGTAACGGCTGGGCATCTTTGCTGCTCGGCGTTCCATCGTCGGCCGGCTACCGGAACATTTACGAGGATGCTTCAGGCGGCTGGATGGATGCGGTCTACGTCCAGGATCAGTTCAAGGCGACTCCCCGTTTCACCATCAATGTCGGCTTCCGCAATGACTTCGTGATCACGCCGATTTACGGGACGCACCACGGAGGCGACGGCAATTTCTACACCGGCAACGCCGATCCCATCACCGGTCAATACGAGCTCAACGCTCTTCCACCCAACTGTTCGGCAACGCAGGGCGCGCCCTGTATTCCGACCGGCATCTACACGGCATCGAGCACGCCGGCTCCGGGCGGCCTTCCTGCTCACGCCTACGTTAGCCCGACTCGTCGCGTGATTCAAAACTCGCTGGCAGACTGGGGCCTGCGGCTGGGTCTGGCCTACCGATTGAATGACAAGACAACTGTTCGTGGAGGTTACAGCCGCGAATACGACGAGTGGGCTACGATCGTTCAACTCTCGCAGAACTTCGGCGGGAATTGGCCGGCGGTCAACACGATCCAAAACAACGGTCTGAACTCTGCTGCTCCAACAGCAACAGTCACCGATCCTTTGCAACTGGGCAGCGGCGGAGCGATTGTTTATCCCATCAACGACTTCAGTCAGGTGAGCCAGTGGATGGTGGATCCGAACTTCAGGACACCATATTTCGAAGAATATAACGTGGGCATCGAGCGGGCGTTGCCGGGGAATCTTGCCCTCGACGCGAACTACGTCGGCTCAACCGGCAGGCATGAGGACTGGGGTCCAACCATGAACACCCCTGCACCGGGACCAGGCAATCAACAAGCCCGGCGGCCTTATACCCCTACATGCTGCAGCAATGGTTCGACCAGAGTGTCGGCGACAGCCGTTACAACGCCTTGCAGGTCACTGTCAACAAACGCCCCACCCATGGCGTCGGCTTCCTGGTTGCCTACACGCTCTCGAACGTAAACTCCGATGGTTGCGGCCTGGGTGCGAGCTGCGACTCCTCAAATCCGTACGACCGCAAGGTCGACTACGGCACTTCGGACCTCGACCAGAAGAACGTGTTTTCGGTGGCGTTCACAGCGCAGTCACCATTCACCCATTCTCCCAGCCGGCTGGTCTCCAATACGGCCGGTGGATGGGGGCTGAGCGGCCTCGTGCAATTCAGTTCCGGGCAGCGTTTTACCGTGACCGACGGTAACGACCCTGAGAATGTGGGCTGTTGCCTCCAGGAGCGGGTGGACGTGGTTGGCGACCCGCAAATTGGGACTCACCAGGTTGCGACGGGGATCACGGGGTTGAATCCAGCCGCCTTCGCGGCGCCCCCGGCGTACACGTACGGCAAGGAAGGGGTGAACTCGTACACCGATCCTATGCGTCACGAATTCGACCTGACTCTGGCCCGACAGTTCCACATAGGGCTGGGAGAAGGGAGATACTTCGAATTCCGTGCCGATGCATTCAATGTATTCAACAACGTTGTTTTCAATGGCCCGGATGCGTCTATTTCCGACTCGAATTTCGGACAGGTCACGAGCCAGCAAAACCAATTAGGCTACGGCGGTACGCGAAATTTGCAGGTAGCGCTGAAGTTTAATTACTAGTCGAGGACCAACCCATGGCATCATTGTCGCGCACTGCGGCAGTGATGCCATTTCGTTCAAAGTTGGGCGATTGTAAGATGAAGGGTCAGAAGTGAAGACGAATGCGTTCGGCCTTGATCATCCTGCTTTCCGCTACGGCGCTCGCCGTGCTTGTATCGGCACAGGGCACAACGTCGCCGTCGCCGATCAGGTTCGAGGATATCGCTGAACGAGCCGGCGTACATTTTGTAGTGGACAATTCTCCTACCCCGGAGAAACACCAGCCCGAGACAATGCCTGCCGGTGTCGCGCTGTTTGACTACGATGGGGATGGCCTGCTGGATATTTATCTGGTCAACGGCGCCGAGATGCCGTCGCTGGTGAAAACGGGCCCAAAGTATTACAACCGCCTGTTTCACAACAACGGCGATGGAACGTTCACCGACGTCACCGAGCGCGCTGGAGTTGCCGGTGCTGGTTATGGGATGGGCGTAGCCGTGGGCGATTACGACAACGACGGCTGGCCCGATCTGTTTGTGGCCAACGTCAATGGTAATCAGCTGTTTCACAATAACGGCGACGGAACCTTCACCGACGTCACCGCGAAGGCGGGTCTCAGCGGCGCCACGCACAACGGCCGTAAGATGTGGTCCATTGCCGCAGGCTGGTTCGACTACAACCGCGGTGGACTGCTGGATCTGTTCGTGGTGAATTACGTCGATTGGGATCCGCGTTACGAACCTGCCTGTATGGGTCTGAACGGCCGCGGTTACTGCCACCCCGACAGCTTCCCTCCACTGACAGACACTCTCTACCGCAACAATGGCGACGGTACGTTCACGAATGTTTCGGCGGAAACCGGTATCTCAAAGGTCGAGGGCAGAGGAATGGGCGTCGCCTTTGCCGACTATGACAACGACGGCTGGCCCGATGTTTTTGTCGCTAACGACAACAGCCCGAACCTCCTGTTTCATAACCTCGGTGGAAAGCGATTTGAAGAGGTCGGCATTCAGGCCGGCGTGGCATACAACGAAGACGGGAACGTGTTGGCCGGGATGGGCGTCGACTTCCGCGATGTGAACAACGATGGGTTGCCGGATATCTGGCACACCGCGATCGAAAATGAGACCTTTCCGCTTTACCTGAACACGGGCAAAGGAACCTTTGTCAACGCAGGCGTGCCAAGCGGGGTTGCCAATCTGACCAGGCCCATGTCCGGCTGGTCCAACGGGATCGTCGACGTCGACAATGACGGATGGAAGGACCTGGTGGTCGCCCGCAGCAATGTCATGGATAACATCGAGCAGATCTCAAGGCATTTTCGCTATGCCGAACCAAACAGCGTTTTTCGCAATCTGGGTAATGGTCAATTTGAGGACGTGAGCACCACGGCGGGGCCAGACTTTACGCGGCCAGCGCCGCACCGGGGGCTCGCGTACGGAGATCTGGATAACGACGGCAGGATGGATCTCGTGGTGACGGCCTTGGGCGCGCCGGTCAGCGTGTTTCGCAACGTGACGGCAACGCACAATCACTGGATCCTGCTGAAGCTGGTGGGGACCAAAAGCAATCGGATGGGCATCGGCGCACAGATTCGCGTGACCACCGATGACGGAAGAAAACTCTACAATGAGGCGACCACCAGCACCGGTTATGCTGCCTCCAGCGATCCGCGCGTTCACTTCGGTCTGGGTGAGTCGCGCCTGATTCGTGAAATCGAGATCCGCTGGCCATCCGGTACGCGCCAGATTCTGCGCAACGTCACCGCCGATCGTGTCATGGTAGTCACCGAGCCGGGCGGCGGAAGTTAGCCAACGTGGCCAAACGAGGTTTGATTAGATTGAGCGCAGTTCCATCATGTCGGTCGCTCGTCCGCTGCTGCGGCGTTCTTCTGCTGTTGATCGCCGCGAGAGCGCCAGCGCAGCTCCCGCCTTCCTGCAAACCTCCGGCCTCGGCCGCCAACCCGCCCGCGGGCACGCCCCCTGCAAGCGTCTACGACGCGGTCGGTGTCTGGTTTACCCAAAAGGGTGACTTCAAATGTTCCGTTGCCGCGTTCGACCACGCACTCCAACTCGACCCGCACTCGGCCGAAGCCCATTTTGATCTCGGGCTCGTCCGCCAGCGTCAGCAACAGAATGACGCTGCGATGCGGGAGTTCCAGCTCGCTCTGCAATACGATCCCGCCTTACTGCAGGCGCGTTGCGCTCTCGGCTCGGTGCTGTCCGACCCTGCCGCTGCGCAAGCCGAGTTTCGCAAGGCGCTCGCTGTCAATCCTCAGCTGGTTTGCGCCCTCGACGGACTGGCCCAGGTTCTGCTCAACGGGGGGCGGTACGATGCCGCCCTGGACTACTGGCTCCAGGCTGTTCGGCTTCAGCCCGATGCTCCCGATTTGCGGCTCTCGTTGGCCACGGCTACTTATAAGGTTGCGAAGGCCAGGCAGGCTGATGGGTTGCCACCCGTCGATGGCTCCACGGTGACAGACGCAATCGGTCTTTTGACCACACTGCTCAGCAAGCATCCCGGCATGACGGTGGCGCACTTTACTCTGGGGAACGTCTATGCCAACGAACAGCGCTTCCGCGAGGCTGCCGATGAGTACCGCGTGGTGGTCCACCAGGACCCGAAAGATGCTGTCGCTCTGGCTGCTGAGGTGAAGGCGCTGGTTGACGCGACTGCATATACCGACGCGCTTGCACCCGCCCGTGCTTACGTGGGTCAGAAGCCGGATGATTCCTCGGGTCATGTTCTGCTGGGCATGGTGTACCGCGGCTTGGGCGAGTACAAGGAGGCGGAACCGGAACTGCAGCTTGGCGCCGCTTGGGCTCCAGACGACTTTGAAGCGCACTACCAGCTCGGATTCGTTCTGGCGAAGCTCGGAAAGCCCGAGCAGGCGCTGCCTCGGTTGCGGAAAGCCGTCGCGCTGAATCCGGGGGATAAGTCGGCTCAGTTCCAGCTGGCCGCTGTACTGCGGACGCTCGGCCACAGCGAGGAGGCAGAGAAGATCGTCGAGCAGTTCCGGAAAACCACCGACGTCGAGTTCCGGAACAGCCAGCTGACCTCCGATGGCATCAAGGCGAACGATCTGCTGCAGGCGGGAAAGCCGGCGGAAGCCGCGCAGATCTATCGCCACATGCTCGAAGAGAAGCCGGACAGCGCCTGGACAGCTTACAATCTTGCGCTGGCCCTCGAAGCCTTGCACGATCAGAAAGGCGCCGAGGACGCCCTTCACCAAGGCATCGACATCGACCCGAAGCTGGCGAAGATTCGTGCCGAATTGGGCCAGCTCAAACTCGCGGACGGCGACATGGAATCCGCCCAGCAGTGGCTCCAGTCCGCGCTTGACCTTGAGCCTCAACTCGCCGACGCGCGCGGCAATCTGGCCATGATCTACGCCAGAAAGGGCGACCTCCAAGCCGCCGAGAAGCTCCTCCATCAGGCTCTCGAAGACGATCCACAGTTTATGGAAGGCCATTTACAGCTCGGGCTGTTGCTGGCCCAGCAACGGAAAATGCCCGAGGCCGAGCAGGAACTCGACAAAGCCGTCGCCCTTGCCCCCCAGGATCCCAACATCCTCTCCGCGGCTGGAAAGGCCAGGGAGGAGATGGGCAAGATGAGCGAAAGCATCACTCTGCTTCGCAGGGTCCTTGCGCTGAGGCCCGATCTGGCGGCCGCTCACCTTGATCTGGCGCTTGCTCTCGCCGACAGTTACGACCTTCCAGACGCCCTGACCGAAACCAATGAGGCCGTCCGCCTGGCGCCCCAGTCCGGTGTCGTCCATTTCTATCGTGGTCGCGTTCTGTATGACCTGGGCCGCATGACCGAAGCCCAGCCTGAGTTCGAAACCGCCCGCCGGGTGCTTCCACAAATGCCCGAGCCGCGCTATTATCTCGCCCTCATTGACAAGCAGGAGGGCAAGTTCCCTCTTGCCGCTGGGTTGCTGGAAGAGACAGTCCAGATCCAGCCCCGCAACGTGATGGCCTGGTATTTGTTGGGCCAGTGCTACGAGCAGCAGTCGGCGACCGACAAGGCGGTTGCGGCATGGCGGCAGGCCGTTGCTCTCGATCCCAACTTCAGCCAGGCACTCTTCGGGCTGGCTCGTGCCCTGCGATCATCCGATCGCGCCGAGTCCGACAAGTTTATGGCGCGCTACGTCGGCATTCAGAAACAGCGGCGCATCCTGGACAGTGCAGGCACCTTGGCCAATAACGGTGTGGTGGCAGCCTCCGCTCACGACTGGCCTGAAGCCACCCGCCAGTTGAAAGCGGCCATCGCGGAGTGCGGGGACTGTGCGGTCAAAGCCGACCTTCACAAGAAACTGGGACTGATCGATTGCCAGGCCGGTGATCTGAACGACGGCGAAAAGGAACTGCTCACCGCCAAAGCCCTCAAGCCGACCGATCCGGAGATCCAGCGCGCCCTGCTGCTCATCGCCGAGGCGCGCAACCAACACACCGCCGCCTCGGGAAAGGCGTATTAGTGCGTTCCGCTCGCAGCCTTCTCCCGCTTGCCGTTCTCGCGCTGGCTGCGCCGCTGCTGATCGGAGTGAAAGTGTTTTCTCAGATGGTTTCCGGCAATGCCGCCGATCAGCCCGTGCGCCCTCTTCCTCCTGGCATGAAGGCGCCCATCGTCGACTTCCGCGATATCGCTGCGCAGGCCGGCCTCACCGCTCAGGTCATCTCCGGCGATCTGGACCAGACGTACATCGTCGAAAATACCGGCACCGGCGTAGCGATCTTCGATTACGACAACGACGGCCTCCCGGATATTTTCCTTGTGCAAGGTGACCGGCTGCACAATGCGGGGCCGCCTTTCACGCCGCACCTCTATCACAACCTCGGCGGCCTTCACTTCGAGGACGTCACCGCCAAAGCCGGCATCGGCCACCTCGGTTGGGGACAGGGAGTCTGCGCCGGCGACGCGGACAACGACGGCCACGTCGATCTCTTCCTCACCCAATGGGGGCATAACGTTTTCCTGCACAACTTGGGAAACGGTACCTTTCGCGACGAAACCAAAGAGCGTGGCCTTTACCGGCCGGAATCGCGATGGAGCACAGGATGCGCCTTCATCGACTACGATCGCGACGGCTATCTCGATCTGGCGGTGGCGAACTATGTCAACTTTAAAGCGCAGGACTCGCCTCCGCCGCGCACCCAGAGCGGCTGCAACTGGAAAGGCATGCCGGTCCCTTGCGGTCCACGTGGCCTCAAAGGCGAGACGATGACCCTCTATCACAACGATGGGCACGGACATTTCGTCGACGTCACCAAACAGGCCGGCATCGAGACCCCGCCTGAGTATTATGGATTCACTGTTCTCACTGGCGACTTCGACAACGACGGTTGGCCCGATATCTATATCACCTGCGACTCCACTCCAAGTCTGTACTTTCACAACAAACACAACGGGACGTTTGAAGAGATGGGTCTAAGCAGCGGACTCGCCGTGAACGAGGACGGTCGCGAGCAGGCCGGCATGGGCGCCACCGCCGCCGACTACGGCGGCGACGGACGGCTGGACATCTTCAAAACTAATTTCTCCAACGACACGAACACCCTCTATCGCAACCTCGGAAATAATAATTTCGACGATGTTACCGGCGCTGCCGGTCTTGCTGTGCACACTCAGTATGTGAAATGGGGCACCGCCTTCCTCGACTTCGACAATGACGGATGGCCGGACCTGTTCATCGTCGATGGCCACGTGTACCCCTTTGTAGAGAAGTACAACCTCGGAGAAGAGTTCAAGCAGCCCCGCCAGTTGTTCTGGAATCGCGGCGACGGCCAGTTCTTCGACATGTCTTCCACCGGTGGGTCAGGCATTACCGCAAAACACGCGTCCCGCGGCATTGCCGTGGGCGACCTCGACAACGACGGCTCTCAGGAGATTGTTGTCGTCAATCTATTCGAGCCGCCCTCCCTGCTGAAGAACTTCGGGCCCCGGGCCAACGCTCTGCTCGTCCGCGCCGTTACCGCTTCCGGACGCGACGCCATCGGTGCGCGGTTGACCCTGACGGTTGGCGGGCGGAAGGAGATCGACGAAGTCCGCAGCGGCGGATACCACATCTCCCAGGGAGACTTCCGCGTGCACTTCGGCATGGGGCACGCCACCAAAGCAGATTTGACGATCCGCTGGCCTGACGGCCCTGTGAGCAATGTCGAAACCATCCCGGGCGTGGATGCCAATCAATGGATCGTGGTCCGCGAAGGCCGCGGGATCGTCGAACGCCATCCCTTTACGCACGATAGTCCGTAGCCAGAAGGTCTGGGCCTTCACTGAATCGAAAACAATTGCCACTTACCTGATGGTTTGATATCACAAAATTCGAAACGAGGGGTCCACGAATGAATCTGTCGCGACGGAAATTTGCCAGAGTTTGCGCACTCACTGCCACCGGGCGTGCATTAGCGGGAGCGCTGCCCAGTCTCGCTCAGGTGCAGGGAGAACACATCAACACCACGACCGTTCATCCGGTGCCTGCTATCCAGGATACCGAAACACCCGAACAAAAAAGTGATCGCATGCAGTGGTTCCGCGAGGCGCGCTTCGGCATGTTCATTCATTGGGGACTTTACTCCATCCTCGCCGGGCGCCGGGACGGCAAGGAAGTCCCGGGAATCGGGGAGTGGATCATGAATCGAGCCTCCATCCCCGTGGCTCAGTACCAGGCGCTGGCCGCCCGCTTCAACCCCACCCAGTTCAGTGCCGCCGGAATCGTTGGCCTTGCGAAATCCGCTGGGATGAAGTACATCGTGATCACGTCGAAACACCACGACGGCTTTGCGATGTTCGATTCGAAGGCAAACCCTTTCAATATCGTTCAGGCAACCCCCTTCAAACGCGATCCGCTCCGGGAACTCGCCGCCGAGTGCCGCAAGCAGGGCCTTAAACTCGGCTTCTATTACTCCCAGGATCAGGACTGGACTGCGCCTGGCGGAGCGGCCTATAAGACCGGCGATCACCAGCCGCCTACTTTTCACTGGGACCCCGCCCAGAATGGCAGCTTTGCCACTTACCTTGAAACCAAGGCGATCCCGCAAATTCGCGAATTGCTGGAGAACTACGATGAATTTCCTGCGATCGTCTGGTTCGACACGCCCACAAAAGACATGACTCCGGAACTGGCCGGCAAGATCGTGACCGTCCTCAATCAGCATCCAAAGCTGATCTGGAACAATCGGCTGGGGGGTGGTTACAACGGAGACACGGAGACCCCTGAACAATACATTCCTGCTCGCGGATATCCCGGACGCGACTGGGAGTCCTGCATGACCATGAACGACACATGGGGCTACAAGGTCGACGACACCAACTTCAAGAGCACAGAAACGTTGGTGCGCAACCTGATCGATATCGCGAGTAAGGGTGGAAACTACCTCCTCAACATCGGCCCGGAGGCTACCGGCGAGGTTCCCCAACCTGAAGTGGATCGTCTTCACGCGATGGGCCAGTGGCTGGCGATTAATGGCGAGGCGATCTACGCCGCCCGTCCTACGCTTTTCGGCGACGAGGCTGGTTCATTCTCCACAACGGAAAAGGACGAGGACGGGAAACCAAAATTCATTCCGAGCTGGAAATGGCGATCGACCACCAAAGCAGACAGGATCTATATCCATCTCTTCGAGTGGCCCGGCACCACTTTCCACCTTGCTAAGCTGCCACGCCAGGTGACCGGAGCTTACTTCCTGGCGGATTCGTCCCATAGCCCACTCAAGGTCACCCGAGCCGCAGACGGGATCGATGTGCCCCTTCCCCCAAAGGCGCCGGATCCAATTGCCAGTGTGCTGGTGTTAAAGACCACGTAGAAATGGTCAACTCAGGCGATTCTGCGAGGGCATCCTGCCTTTTTCAGCCCGACTCAAGAACCATGTTGGCATATTGAATCGTGTCTCCGGTGCGGATGAGGCCGATCACCAGAGGAACGCGCTTCTTGAGCTCAACGTGAGGTTCAAACTGAACCTCGATACCCAACATTGCCTCAGCGAACTCACTCACGACAGTGGGGGAATTATGCGGACAAAACTCCTCCGCCATGACAATGCGCCCAATCGTAAAGTTCAGGCGTATCGCTCGCAGCACATCGAGGACGCGGGGGATGTCGTCGACCAAGGAAAGATCCACGGTTTCGATGGTGGGCCAATAAGGGAATCCACGGTCGGTTATCAGTAGCGTGTTCGTGTGGCGGACACGACTGAGGAGAGAATTGATTTGCGGGTTCAGAATTCCGGTACGAACCATAGCTAAGCATCTCCTGCAACGGCAGCAGGCCCGCCTGACTTGCCGAGCCGCACATCCGCGAAGGAATAGAAAGCAATCAGGACATACGCGAACGCCGGGACGAGATAGGCGATTGCCAGCCCCCCGGAGTGCACCGAGAGCAGGCCCATCACTGGCGTCAGCACAGCACCGCCGATGATTGCCATCACGATCAGCGATCCGCCCAACTTGGCCGTCTCGCCCAGGCCGCGAATCCCCTGGGCGAAAATGGTCGGGAACATCAGTGACATGAAGAAGCTGGTCAGCAGCAGCGCGATCGTGCCCGTCCAGCCCGGAAAAAGAACCCCAACGATGGCCAGCACGGTATTGATCACCGCGTAGACCGCCATCAGCCGGCTCGGCTGTACAAAACGCATAAGCCAGGCGGAGAAAAAACGTCCCACCCCGAACAGCACAAGGCTACCGGTGAGGCAATAGCCGGCAAACTTCTCGGCCTCTCCGGTGTACGCCTGGATATATGGGATCAGATAACTCCACGTGCCGACCTGCGCGCCGACGTAGGCGAACTGCGCCGCAACCGCCATCACGAAATGTGGACGGCGTAACAGTTCTGCAGTGCGATGCGAACCAGGACCGCGATCCTCTTCGGCTGCGAGCGAGGCCGGGAAGCGGACCGAGGCGATCAGCACCATCATCGTCAGCGTGGCCGCGGCCAGCATCAGGTAGGGCACGATCACCCGCAGCGTTTCCGAGTGCAGATATGCCTGATACGCGTGGCGAGCCTGCAACGCTGCTACCTGGTCTGGCCTCAGCTCAACGCCGGAAAAGATGAAGATCGTTCCGATCAGGACGCCCGTGATCGACCCCAGCGGATTGAAGGCCTGCGCAAGGTTCAGGCGACGCGCGGCGGTGCGCGAATCGCCAAGTTGCGCGATGAATGGGTTAGACGCCGTCTCGAGAAACGATAGTCCGCTGGCAATGATGAACAATGCGACCAGGAAGAAGGAGTAGCGGCCCACCTCCGCCGCGGGCCAGAACAGGACCGAACCCAGGCTGAAGAGAAACAATCCGATGACGAATCCTGACTTATAGCCAAGACGGCGCATCACCAGTGCCGCGGGCATGGCGAGCACGAAGTAACCAAGGTAGAACGCCGACTGCACCAACCCCGCCTGAAACCGCGTGATGACGAACGATTTCATGAACTGCCGGATCAGCACGTCATTCAGGTTGTTGGGAATGGCCCAGAGAAAAAACAGCGTCGTCACCATGGCAAAGACAACTTTGTAACCCTGCGGCACCAGTGGAACGTCGCTGTCTGGCCTCTGTGTCGTGTTTGTGATGGGTAAGGCAGAGTGTGTCATCGGTTGGACCGGGTCGGCATCTCCTGATCGAGCGTAATCATGATCTTGGTGAAGCGGGCCGGATCGTCGCTCCATGCGCGCAGCAGCTCCGGAGCCCGATCCAGCGGAGCAATCATACTAATCGCCGCCTCGACGGGGAAGCGATGCTGCTCGAGCATCTGAATCACCTGATGAAAATCCTCCGGCAGGGCATTCCGCGCGCCCAGAATGTTCAGTTCCTTCTGCACAAAGAGGCGGGTCTCATAACTCACCGGCTCCTTTGCGTAACCGATATAGACGACCCGCCCGGTGAAAGCGACCAGCTCGACCGCGGCGCGGAAAGTCTCCGCCAACCCGACGGCTTCGATCACCACATCGGGTCCGTCTCCGCGGGTCAGCCCTGCCAAAGCCTCCTTCGCATCCTGCCTCTTTGTGTGGATCACATGCGTCGCCCCTGCCTTGCGTGCGATCTCCAGCTTGGCATCATCCACATCCATGGCCACCGTGGTCGCGCCGCGGAAGGCCGATGCTGCCACCGCACCCAGTCCCACACCGCCACATCCGAAAATCGCTACGACATCCTCCGGTGTCACTTCGGCCCGCGCAACTGCGTGGCACCCTACGGTCAACGGCTCGACGAGACACAGCTCATCGAGATTCAGATCGGCCACAAAAAGCTTATCCGTCGGAACCGCCAGATACTCCCCTATCGCGCCGTCGCGCTGCACACCCAGCGTCTGATTGTCCCTGCACGCATTCGGTCGCCCGTTGCGGCACGCCGGGCACTGCCCGCAGTTCTTGTACGGAGACAGCGTGACATCCATCCCAACTTGCAGATGCGCAGGATGCTCCGTACCCAGCTCGACGATCGTCGCAGCAATCTCGTGTCCAGGCACACGCGGAAACGACACCAGCGGATTCCTTCCCCGGTACGAATTCAGATCGCTCCCGCAAAGTCCCACGCGCCGTACGCGCAGCAGCGCCTCCCGGAACCCTCGCGTCGGGTCGGGAACGCCCTCCACCCGAACATCCCCCGGCGCTTGCATTACCAATGCTTTCACAGATGAGCTCCTTTCAGTTCAGCGTTTTCGCGAGCGCCTGGAGATCGATCTCCGCCGCAAAGGAGGCGGCTGCGGAATGAGATCACTATGCGGGGATACGGTGATCATTGGTTCTCTTCGCGCCCCGCCGACCAGAACCGATTGAATACCGGAGCGAAGATGGCTCGCACTTTGCGCACCATTTGAGGATCCGCGAAGGCCTCGAATGCGCGAAGGCTCTTGCGGACCTGCTCGCGCGTTGCCATTCCCACCAGCGTAGTGGCAACTCTGGGGTAGTCAAAACAAAAGCGCAGTGCAAGATCGGAAATATCGCAACCGCGATGTTTGCAAAACTCGGCAGCGCACCTGGCCGCTTCACGCATCTCGCTCGGTGCCGGATGCCAGTCCGGCGCACCCTGTTCGGTCAGCATCCCCATGTGAAGCGGCGAAGCATTGATCAGGCCGATCCGCCGGCTCTCTGCCACAGGCGCCAGAACAGTATCCAGATCGTCCGCTAGCAGGGTGTAGTGACAGTAACTGAGAATCGCGTCGACCGGAACCTTTCTGGCGATGTCGATGAGAGTCCTAAGAGGAAATCCTGTCACCCCGATATACCGAGTTTTCCCCAGTTCCTGCAGTCGGCGCATCGCAGGGATTGTCTCTTCCACGATCTGACCCAGATCGCCAAACTCGACATCGTGAGCAAACAACACGTCGATGTAGTCAGTATTCAGTCGGCTAAGAGACTCATCCACGCTGGCGAAAACTCGACGCGCTGAAAAATCGAACTCGTTCGCTCCGTACCGTCCACACTTAGTGGCAAGAATGACTTTTTTTCTCCGCCCCTGGAGCGCAGCACCGAGGCGGTATTCCGCCAAGGACTTGCCGTAGTAGGGAGACACATCGAAGAAGTTGATCCCCTCGTCGATCGCCAGATTAACAGCGCGTCTTCCTTCTTCGGGGCCTGTAAAACCATAAACGCCTCCGAGCGGAGAAGCGCCAAAAGCCACGACTGACACTTCGAGGCCGGTTTTGCCAAGTGCACGATACTGCATGTGACCGGCGCGCTTCGAAGCCCAGGCCGCTGTCGACGATCGAAGCATCTTTCCTCCACAGACTGGCTGAAGTCAGCATCAGCACGCGTTCAGCGCGCGTTTAAGTATACGATAACTGTAACGATAATCAATGCCCCATTCGTCACCGCTATCGGTGATCGATGATTGGGACAGTTACTTCACAGGACGGGCGACCATGAATCGCAGAATCTTCCTGTTTTCGACCGGTGCAACGGTTTTGGGAACGATGATTTCGCGCGTCGTCATGGCCACAGACCAGGCCCAGACGGGCGACGGGCAGAATTTATTTGAGTGGACCACGCCGGATTTCTGCATGCATTGGCGGATCCGCAAGACTACGAGAACGAGAGTTGGTCATTCATCTCGCTTACAACAGCTGGATGGCCGAGGGTCAGTGGCATTCTCTGCGTCCGTCGCAATGCGGATTCGTTGAAAACCTGAGAACCAGCTGGTCACAGGCATCGGCGGGCAGCATCGGAAGCTGGTCGACCGAGAAATATTTACCCATGGCGATGGCGGAGAACACCCGCTTGGGCGTGACCTGGTTCTGGCAGGACGAGCACAACGGATCGTGATACTGGGAAATCTCCAATGCCGCTTTTGGCAGCAATCACGCTTCGGATGTCTATGCTTGGCTGGGCGGTCCGGACGATCTGCATTCGGCCGCGTGGAAAAACCTGCACCCGGGCGAGAGCTACCAATCGGTTCCGGTTGCGCTCGGTTGTGTTCGCGGCGGCTTCGAGGATGCAGTTGCCGCGCTCACCAAGTACCGTAGGGTCGCCTGCATCCAGCAGCGCCCGGAGAACGCGCGCTGTCCGGTCATCTTTAACGACTACATGAATTGCCTCTGGGGTAATCCCACCGAAAGCAGGGAACTGCCGCTCATCGACGCGGCCGCCCGAGCCGGTTGTGAATACTTTGCGATCGACGCCGGCTGGTACGCCGCCTTGCAGGGAGACTGGAGTCAGACGGTTGGGTCATGGGAGCCGTCCGTGGATCGTTGGCCGCACGGCCTCGCTTTCGTTCTTGACCGGATTCGGCAGTGTGGAATGGTTCCAGGTCTCTGGATTGAGCCGGAAGTCGCTGGACCACAGTCGGAACTCGCTCGCATGCCCGACTCCTGGTTCTTCATGCGCCACCGAAAGCGCATCTTGAAGAATACTCGATACCTGCTGGATTTTCGCAATCGTGATGTGCGAAATTACCAGGACGGAGTCATCGATCGCCTGGTTCACGACTATGGCGCTGGGTATCTGAAGATGGATTACAACGTCGATTCGCTGCAGGGCACGGATCAAAATGCCGACAGTCCGGGCCAGGGGCTGCTTGAGCATAACAGGGCGCATCTGGAGTGGCTGGAGGGCATCCTGAAGCGCTATCCGTCTCTGGTGATTGAAAACTGCGGCAGTGGCGGCGGCAGAATGGACTACGCAATGCTCTCGCGGCTGCAACTGCAGTCGGCCACTGATCAGGAAGACTATCTTCGGCTTCCGGCTATCATCACCGGCTGCTCGGCGGCGGTGCTTCCGGAACAACTCGCGTGCTGGTCATATCCGCTGGCAAATGCCGATGCCGATCAGGCCAGCTTCAACATTGCTACCGCGATGCTGTGCCGCATCCATCAGAGCGGACGGCTCGACCAGATCTCTGCGATACCCGCGGCGCAGGTCGCGTCGGGTATCGCAGCCTACAAGAACACAATCCGAAGCCGGATCCCCTCAGCCGTACCTTTCTACCCGCTAGGGAAGCCGAACGTGACGGATTCCCGGTCTCCCGTCGCTCTCGGGATGCGGGGTCCCCAATGGACCGCCATCGCTGTATGGAGACTCGAGGGCGGGGACACCGTCGAGCTTCCCGTCGAGGCTGCGGCGGCGCGAATCCTCTATCCAACTGGCCTCGGCATCGAAATATCGGCAGTCGCGAAAAAACTCGTCATTCGATTTCCACGGCCAAAGATGGCCTGCATCCTCACCTTCTGACACTGGCCACAAATCGCTGCGACGATCGAGGCGAGGAACAAAATCCTTAACGATCCGGCCTCCCTCGCTTTGCACACTCAGAGCAAAAGCTGAATTTGCCGTGCACAAACGCCAGTCCGATCGCCGCCGGATCTCGGTTCACCCCAGAGTTACTTTGAGGGCCGCCGCATAATCGACTGCCGGCCGGTACTGCCTCGGCAGTTCAACGTGAAGCCCGTCGCTCGTCTGCTTCCAGTTGAAGCGTTCGCCCGTTCCAATGAGCTCGACTCGAGCTATCTTGCCCGGCTGCGTTGAAGCGGAGAGGCCGAGAGACTGCACCACGATCGGCTCCGCCGGCCATCCCAGGACAATCGCATACACGATATTGCTGGCCTTGTTGCGTGTGAAGCGGATGTCCTTCTCACCTAGCTTGCTGACGCTGTTGCCCTGGAACGAGCCCGCCTTGACGGCGTTGGGTCCTTCGCCATAGACCTTCCACGGCCGCGTTTCGTAGATCGCCTCGCCGTTGACCTGCATCCACGCGGTGATGGCGTCGAGGACCGCGATCTCTTTGCTGTCGATGGTGCCGTCCGGCTTGCCGGGAATGTTCAGGATAAAAGTCCCGTTCTTGCTGACCGTGTCAATCATCCAGTGGATCGCATCGCGCGGGGGCAAATAACCGCCAAATTCACCGGGCTTCTCGAACAACGCGCGATCATAATGCCAGCCGCCGATGCAGGTTTCCGATTGCCAAGCGTACTTCTGAATGTCGCTGGTAAGCCCGCGTTCGAAGTCCGCAACCACGGCTTTGACCAGGCGCTCGGGGACTTCCTTCACATTGAGAACAGCTTCCATCCTGCCATTGTTGGTCCACAGGCTGTGGTTGTAGAAGTAGGCGCCGATGTTCATCCCGCCCCAGCCGAGAGGCAGCAGGGAATTGTCGAAATAAAGAAGATCGGGGTTGTGCTGATCGATGAGATCGCGCGTGCGGTCGAAGAAGTTCTTGACGTAGGACACGTCAGGTAACGCGTCGAAGGGGTGCTTGACGCCGTATAGACGCTGCGGATCCAGACCCTGCCACCACTGTTCGTCGCCCTCCGCCGCGGTCAGATCGCCATCATAGGCAAAGCCCGACAGCGGTCCGGTTGTGTCAGAGCCGTGTGACGGCTGGAACCACCACCAGTTGCGAGCCTGGTGGACAGTCACGCCAAAGCGCAGTCCCTGCCGCCGCGCCGCTGCCGCCCACGTGCCAACCACATCGCGATGAGGACCAAGCGCCGCGGAGTTCCAGGGCTGGTGCTTCGAGTCCCAGGCATCGAATCCGTCATGGTGATTGGCGAGCGAGATGAAAATTCTCGCCCCTGCCTTCTTGTACCGTGTGATGAGTTCGTCTGGATCCCAGTTCAGCAAAGTCCACTGCGCGCACAGATCCTTGTATCCAAAACGTGAGGGTGGCCCGTAATGCTCCAGCTGATATTTGTATTGGCGCTGATCCTGGAGGTACATATTGCGCGCATACCAGTCGCCCGCTTCCGGTACGCACTGCGGGGTCCAGTGAGCCCAGATCCCGAACTTGGCGTCTTGGTACCATTCCGGGGCATCGTACTGGAGCATCGAATCCCACGTTGGCTTGAAGGGGCCTCGTCCGGAAAGGTCAGCGATCGGAGATTCCATCGGTACACCGTCCCAGGATCCACTGGGAACGGGCAGCGCCCCGGGGCTGCCCCACGCGGTAGCTTTCCACGTCGCGTTGTCGAGCTTCTCTTGGACGATCTTGCCGCCGCTCAGCTTATAGAAACTTCGCTTGTTGGCAGGCAAAGCGCAAAAGCGAGCATAGTCCTGGGTGTATTCGTTGAAGCCGGCGGGCGGCTCCGATGGGTTCTCCTCTGCAGATTGCCCGACGGCTGGAATAGCGTTGCCGGCAGCGATGATCGCGAGAAGTCTGCAGAAATCACGTCGTTGCATTAGCTCGCTCCTCTGAAGTGTCGAAGGCGGCCGATCCCCTGGTCACACCTCATTGTCAACGAAGGGCCGATCATAGCAACCGGACACTGGCCTGTCAACGATACAGTTATCGTTTAACATGACCATTTCTCCCACTCTGAAATCTGCAGCGCCATCAGCATAAAAACGCCCCAGAGCGGGGCGAACTTCCCATTTGGATTTCGTTTGGCTTGGAAAGGGTCGGGAAAAACCTGAGCAGAGCGGCTCCGGCAGATGCACCGCCCGCTACTAGGACTTTACGGCCACAACGACCGGAGAAGTGGGGATGGCTTTGACCACTTTGGTTTGCAGCACGAACTTCAGATTCATCTGCGGCCAATCTCCAGGCGCAATCGAAGTCAGCTTTTTCATTTGGTCGGGATCGGTGATGAAATCCGCAGCAGTGCGCGTACCGCTCTTGGTGATGCCTGGGAACGCAATCAGCGGCTTCCCGGTTCTCGGGTGCAGCATCCGGGTCACAACCGCATAATCCGTGGCAACCGTATTGTCACCGTTATAGCTGGGAGTCCAAACCTCCTTCCTGCCGACTCGGTCTTTGATGGTCAACCCTCGATCGAAGCGGTACGGCAGATCGCCGGTCAACTCGATCGTCAAGCTGTTGTTGAATGCACCGATCAGAATTGTCGGGGATTGTTGCAGATCTTAGATAGCCGAAAGCCACGTCCACTCCGGAGCGGAAGTCGAATTGTATTCCTGTGCATGGAGAGCAGAGAAGCGACCCGGACATCAGCTGACAAATCACCGAGCGTAACGAAGTCGTCTTTGAGCGCCAGGAGATCCTGCGGTTCGAGCTTGGTTTCGGGGGAAAGCGGAACCACAAACTCGCGCCCTTGGCGTTCCAGTGAACCGAGGTGATGAATCGTGCTGTACTGATCGACGAACTCATCACTCGGAGATTACAGGCTTCGGATCATTTTCGAGGATGCCTGCCAAAAACACCTTCCACATCGTTTTGGTCATGGAAGGGCATAACATTGGGCTTGCACCGGACTCAAAAGCGGCTCGCACCGTGACCTATGACGGTCATAGGCTGGTGGTCGACCTTAGCAGGCGGGCTTAAGAAGGTCTTCCCACCTTGGCCAGACGGTCAGGAATTGCTGGGGGTCTCGGGAAACCGGCGGCTGGAAGCTCGAACGACCATGCGGGGGCTGATGAATTCGGCCCTCGGTTTAGCCTTTGCCTTCTTGCGGGCAATCCTGAGTGCCAGATCCGCTGCGTATTTCCCGATGCTCTCGCTTCCCTGATCCACCGAGGAAAGAGGGACGCGCAGGAAATCCGAGTAAGAAAGGTTGCCGCAGCCCACCACCGCCACATCCTCTGGAATCCGCAATCCTGCCTCCAGAATCGCCCGCATTGCGCCCAGAGCCGAGGGATCATTGAAGCAAAAGAGGCCATCAGGCCGTGTCTCCGCCCCGAGGAGCTGCCTTGCCGCTTCGTAGCCACCTTTTTCTCCCCTATGGTCTCCGGAAGTGCCGAGCGAAACAACATGTCCAGGCAGTGGCGTCAGCTTATGCGACGCAAGCGCGCGCTTGTAGCCCTCAAGGCGCCCGATCGCCGTGCTGACGTTGGGGCCACGGATGTGAGCGATGCGACGGCATTGCTGTTCGAGAAGATGAGACGTCGCCAGCATTCCGACAGCCTCATCATCCACGCCGACAAAACTCGCGTTGTGGCCAACAAAACGACGATCGATCAGGATATAGGGCGTTTTCTGTTCCTCAATCATGCGAAAGCCCTCCACGGAGGATTGCGCGGAGGCCACCAGGATGACATCCACTCGCCTAGCCAGCAGCTGCCGGATTTCCTGGATTTCAAGATCAGGATCCTCATCGGACGAAGAGATGAGAAGGCTGTATCCTTGCTTACGGGCCTCCACCGATATTGCCTTGGCAATATCCGCAAAGAATGGATGCAGCAAATCCGGAACAACGAGTCCCAGCGTCCATGTCCGGCCCGTAACCAGCGAGCGCGCCGCCAAGTTCGGCTGGTAGTTCAGTTCCCGCATTCGCTTCTGGACTCGCTTCCGAGTCTCTTCCCCGATGTCCGGGTGATTTCGCAAGACCTTCGAAACCGTGACAACAGAAATGCCCAGGTCGTCGGCGATGTCCTTTAAACGGGCTGCCATGAATGAAATAGCTCCATGCTGTTCCTGACTTATGCAAGCGTGCCCCGCACGACAAACAGTAAAGTCACCGTTTACTTTAATGGTTTTGAGACAGTTAGTCAATTGGCTCAGCCTACTCACCACAAAGGGTTTCGGTCATGCCCTGGCCCCGAGGGAGCGAAGAAGAACCGCATAGCCTGAAGCCGCAACCGCCGACCACCAGATGGCTCGTTATGTGGCGTAGCTCAGCTTGAATCCCCAGGCGAACTCGCTGCGCCGATGTGATGGGTCTTGTAGTTCGTCAGGGATCGAAACGGAAAAATTGTCCGTTGCTTCCCGGCTAAACTTTAGCGTACCCGGAAAACCAAGCATTTCCACCGATTGAATCGGGCGAGGATCAACCGAGGTGATTCGGAGGGTCTTGCCCGGCCACTCCGTAACGAAGCAATAGAGGGCGCGGCCGTCCTTGCTGCAAGTGAAGCGAACATCGTTGCCTTCGGCCCACTCGGTGCCGGGTCGGGGACGAGTCCCATAGATGCCTTCGCCATTGATCTGCAGCCATTGTCCCGCCTCTTTGAGTTGGGTGATGGCTGTCGGGCTGAAGCTGCCCGTGCCGCTGGGACCCACACCCACCATGAAGTTGCCGCCCTTTGCGACGATATCAACGAGGTTCTGAATGATCCACTTCGTACCCTTGTACTTCGAAGCGTCGCTCTCATAGGAGAACGACGATCCGAGTGGATAAATCACGAACCAGGGCATCTTCGTGGCTTCTTTCGATGCAGGGACAAATCTCTCCGGCGTGTAGTAATCCCCATAATTGCCGATGCCTCGCGGATCCATCTCTGGAAGAAGGATCATTTCCCACGCAGCGAGAGATCGGCTAGCCGATGCTGATCTATGACCTTTATCAAACAGCGGCACAGGTTGAAGCGAAATTGCCAGCAAAATCAAAGGCAGGGCAGAGGTCTACAGGGCAGAAGTCGCGGGTGTGTTAAGGGTTCGATAACTGTTCCTCGGTGTTCCTAATAGCGCCAAAAATGGCCATCCGTGGCGTTTCGTTTCTGATAGTTACCGGTTTCTGATTCACTGTCACGGCAGAGGTCGCGGGTTCGAGCCCCGTCGTCCCCGCCATACATTCCACAGACCTTATCCGGAATCGGCGGAAACCAAAGAGGGTGCAGAAGGACACAGAATTGTGTGTCCCTTTTGTGTCCTTTTTCGATCAACATCTCGCGACAGCCCCGCCGTTCACGACGGGCGGGCCCCCGATTCTTATTGTGAGTCTGTGGCGGCCCTCGGACTGAGCACCAGCGGCATGACGGCATCCTTGGCCGCCTTCTTCGACGGCGCCATCGCTTGCGTGTAAACGTCGAGCGTCAATCGCAATGAGCGATGGCGAAGCAAATTCCTGCATCACCTTAAACTTCGCTCCCACGCCTTCTCAGCAATGTCGAATACGTGTGGCGAAAGCCGAGACGTTAGGCTGGCAGTTCCCTCTTAGTCCGCGAGGCCCCTGCGCACACCTTCCTCCATGCGGTCAAAGAGCGTTATGCCACTTCCGAGGATGGATGCCAGAAATGGAGATCCGGCCTGGTCGGCCCCGGCGACCTCTTCCGGCGTGGCGAGAACCACGTCTTCCCCGGCTTTTTCGCCGGATATTCCTCTGGACCAGGATTTGCCACTTCGGACGCTAACCGCCGGGGTACCCTCCTGCGTCTAAAAGTCGCGAGTCGTCGTCTTCCTGCACGGATGCGGTACGATGGTGCTGCATCAGCGACCGGGAGGAAGGGTCGGGGGTCCTGCACGATGAGGTTCCTGTCGAAGATTCGGACCGGAGGGCTTCGCTTCCCCGTTCTGTTTTTGGGACTGGGACTCTGCGTTTTCGTCTGGGGACTGCGGTACAAGCTGTCGCTGTATGACCTGCCTTACTCTGTATCTCACAACATTCCCACAGCGAAGCTTGTCTCAAAGAACGAACTCCGCGAGACTCAGAAGGCGACGATGGCGGTGGCAGATGCAGGTACCTGTGCTGCGGCCCCGCGACTGCTCCTGAGCCTGATGTTCAGCGTCATGCCGGTCAAGATCGCACGCACCTCCTCACCGTCAGCGCATCCCCAGCTTCCATCACGCACGCGCATGCTCGAATCCGCAGGCTTGCACTCGTTCTTCTTCCGTCCACCTCCAACAGCCATCCGCGGACTGTCCTGGTCCAGGTAAATCGACACAGCTTGATCACTCGTAACCGCGGCATCCGGGCTATCCGGATGCGCTGTGTCACGAGCAGCGGTTTACCCGCGAGGTGCCGACACCGGGCTCATCGACCTCACGGGGACGGCGCCAGTCGATGACTCATGCGCCGGCCCTCCCGCAGAAACGAGAGGTGTATTGCCATGGTTTTTATCGGTGCGCTGCTCGCTATGATCCTTGGGGCCCTGGCGTATATGGCCCGCCTGATCCTCGTCGCGGAAGCCCGCAACCGCCACAACAGCGACCGGCTTCCCGATTCGGCCACTTCCGGCAAAGGACGATCCGGGGCGAAGGAAAGTACGGTAGCGCAACAGGCCATTCACGGAAAGAGCCGGCTATGAAGGAACGGGTCAGAAAGAGCATAAGTCAGGCTGGACTGAGGGGCGGCTCCCCCGATGTTTCCAAGGCATTTATCCGAGTGCTGGAGCAAAGCCGCGCTCCTCTGATACGAGTTGCATACCGGACAACGAGAAACATGGACGAGGCTGAGGACATTGTGCAGGAAGCCTTCATGAAGGCATTCATTGGGCTGAATCAGTTCCGCGGTGAGTCTCGGGTAGAGACCTGGCTCCAGACCATCGTTGTGAATACCGCGCGTAACTGGGCAAGAGGCCGGCGTGGCTACGTTCCCGTGCAACTCGAGCAATGCCGCCAGAGCGACTCTGAACTGGTTCCGTTGGAAATCGCAGATGACCGCAGGAATCCCGAACAGTCGTGTGCGTACCACGAATTGGAAACCAGGCTGCTGAGTGCTGTCGAGCAGCTTGGAGCGCGGTACAAGGCGGTCATCCGAATGTGCATTCTTGGAGAATGCTCGTACCTTGAAGCGTCCTCGCTACTCAATCTCAGTCTGGTCACGGTTAGGGCGAGAGTCTTTCGCGGGCGCGAGATTTTGCGCCGTCACCTTCACCAGACAATTCGCGACGCGTCCTCTCATCTGTCGCCCCCCAGCGAACGGAGAACGAATCGATGAGCATTTCTACGAGCGAGGCCAATGCGCAGAACAACGAAGCACGTCGTCCATTGCGATCGCTATTGCCGGCTGACAGGTTTCGAAAGCGAGGTTCTTATGGAATCGACAGGAACTCGTGAAGGACCCGAGAACCGTGCCGTCCATTATGTGTGCCAAAACCGGTTGGATAGGCGGGCGGCCAGTTTTCTTGCCTGCCTCGTGCTGCCCGTGTTCCTGTCGATCCCAATCGTCAGCGGCTGCGGAAATCACTCGCCATTAGAGGGCGGTGGCGGCGTCTATGTCGGTAGTGGATCGGGCGGATCGGGCGGAACGGGCTCCGGCGGGACGGGAGGTGGCACCGGAGGCGGGACAGGAGGTGGCACGGGAGGCGGAAGCGGTGGAACCTCCGGCGGCGGGACCGGCGGCTCCGGGAATGGATCCGGTGGAGGGTCCAGCGGCGGATCCGGTGGCTCCGGCGGTTCTGGCGGTTCGGGTGGTGGTTCCGGAGGCGGCTCGGGCGGTGGAGATGTTGTGCACGTGCCCGGCCCTGGACCTCAGGCTTCCGCAGGTTTCGACAACTCATCAACGTTAGCATCCGTCCACCCGATGCAGGGACTGGTCAGCGGTGGCCAATCTCGTGCGATCGTCGGGGCTCGCGTCTATGTGCTGGAAACCGATGCGTCCACCACGGGCAAGTCATCCACGTCTCTATTGACCTCGGCCACGGGTCATCCAGCCGATTCCATCGGCTACTTTGCTCTCACCGGCGAATACGGCGGGTTTTCGATTGCCGGCGACTACAACTGCTCTCCCGGCCGATCCGTCTACGTCTATGCACGCGGAGGCAGTAGTGGCGGTACCGGCTCCAACTCTGCGATTGGGCTAATGGCGATGCTTGGCCCTTGCCCATCCAGCGGCACGTTTGACTCGACGACGCCATTCATCTTTGTCAACGCCGTCACCACGGTGGCAGCAGCCTACGCCACAGAGGAAACCACGGTTGATGCAACCCACCTCGCCCTTCGAAAGGTCCCGACTGCGAATTCCGATGCCGGATTTCCAAACCGCCTGCCCGATATAACTACCGGCTTCGCCACTCTCAAAGGAAACACCGAACCCTCGCGCAGGATGATTCACACCATTGCCAACATCCTGTCCGCCTGCATCAACTCAGGCAGCCCGGCATCGCAGGCCTGCACAACCTTGCTGGGAAACGCGAGGAGTGACGGCGTTTCCGGAGAATTGCCCCCTGAAACGGCCACGGCCGCGATGAATATCGCGCACCATCCGCATGCCAACGTGGCTGCTCTTTATCAACTGCAGCCGATTGCGTCTCCGCCCTATCTGCCGGCTTTCGATTCCCCGCCCGCGGATTTCACACTCCCGGTTGCTCCTCAAGGGACGATCGCATTCATCGATGTTCCTTTGAAAGAAGCGGAACCATGAGCGGCGCACCGCAACCCATCTCCCCGTCCGTCGTTTCGGCCAGCTACGGCCTCGGTTGTGACAGGCATGGCGCGCCGATCGGTTCCACGCGCAGCACTTCAGAGGCTGATTGGCCATCAGCCTCTGCTGGGTTCATCCCGAACGGAAAGGAACGGCTAGCGGGGAGCACCGACGCTCGCCTGGAATCCGGCAGGCACGGCGAAGAGAGAAGGATCAGGCTCGCCACGTACAAGATCGGTGACCGAGAGCGTTACCTGACCGAGTTGCGGATTGGTGCGAACTACGGAGAGATCGATTTGCAGATCGGGAGAGTACCACAGTTCCGTATGACTGATGATCACCCGGTCTTCTCCGTTCGATCCTGCGACGTTGGTGCGCATCTCGCGCGTTCCTGTCACTGGCAGGCCGTCCATCGTCTGGCTGCCAAGGTTCTCGTCGGTACTCTTGCCGGATCGGATCGTCATCGTGCTGCCTGTGTCGGGCTGCAGCGGCAGCCGCGGATAGTAGCTGCCGGTTGCGCACAGCATCGTCGCCTGCCTGCACAGGGTGCGAGTCCCCGCTACTGGATCGAGAATCGTGATGCTCCGCAGGGGCGGCTGCGCATTCGAAGCAGCCGGCACAAAGCCGCGGTTTTCACGGTGGATCCGCCCACGCGAGTCGCGGGCGATCAGGGTGTAGTACTTGCGCGACACGCTGCCCCCGCCGATCAGTGCCTGATCCCAGGTCACGATCTCTCTTGCGGTGAAAGGAGCGTTCGCAATGGCCGGGATGTCGATGCCCTGGATGTAGGTGTGAACGCTGCCATCCGTTGCGTTGGTCTGAGGCACAACCTGGGCCCCGGCGCAGGTACAACCGATGAGGAAGCTGAGCAGGAGAGACGCGCGCATGTGTAAGCTCCGTCGGACTGCGTTAGCGAGTATGTCACAGGAAAGCGAGACGCCACAAACCTTTCCATATGATCAGACACTTCGGCCGGTGCTTTGTTGCAGTCGGGCACTGATTTTTCTGCGGATTACGACAACTCCGGAAACAGCATATCGGCGGGCGCGAACCCGAGCTCAAATATCCGGGTGCGCGCGGGGCATTCTGTTTTGGCTTTTTGTGGGAGTGATCTCGCCCGCCGCCCTGTCCGCACAGACCCATGCGGAGCAGGGTGCTCAACGCTTTATGGAGTATTGCGCCGGTTGTCACGGCACCGACGGCAAGGGCGGTGACAAGGCCGCCTCCCTGGCAATGACCTTGAGTGTTATGACTCGATCCGATTCAGAGTTGGAACAGATCGTTCGCGAAGGCACCATGGAGGGCATGCCGCCTTTTAGCCAAATCGGAGACGCCAACATCCATGCCATCGTGGGGTATCTGCACGCCATGGAGGGTAGCTCCGCTTCCGCGAGTGCGGGAGCGGTAGTCGTAACCGGGGACGTACATGCAGGGCGAAGTCTGTATTTTGGCAAAGCGCGATGCGCCGCCTGTCACAGGATCAACGGGGACGGCGGATTCATCGCCTCTGATCTGACCGCCTTTAGCCAAACCCATACCGCCGATGGAATCCTGCAGGCCATCACAAAACCGGATAATCCGGTCGCCGGCACATCCCGTGTCGCGACCCTCACGACCATCCATGGAACCAGGCTCACGGGCGTCCTTCGCTACGAAGACGACTTTAGCCTGGCTCTTCAGACGGAGGATGGCCGGTATCATTTGCTCTCGAAAAATGAACTAACGGCTGTCGCGTACTCCGGCCATTCTCTGATGCCACGGGACTATGCAGACCAGCTTTCCTCGCGAGAGCTGAATGACCTTGTCAGCTTTCTGATCGTCGCCGGCAGAAGTTCCGGCATAGACAGCACGCCCCCTCACTGACAAATGAAGACTCGACCCGGAACTTCGCCTTGCCAGGCGCTCGCGTCCTTCTCAGTCCTGCTCGCAGCTCTTGCCTTCATGCCTGACGCTGCGCCGCAGTCCGCTCCGTCGCCGGCTGGCCCACTGGAAAGCCCCGGTCTCATCGACGTAAAACAGGGCGACTTACTCCAAAGCCCTGTGAGCGATAACTGGGTCTCCTACAATGGCGACTACACTGGGCGGCGTTACAGCGCCCTGGCGCAGATCACGCCCCAGAACGTCGGGCGCCTCAGCGCTCGGTGGGTCTTTCACCCCAGAACCGTCAGCCCGCTGGAAGTCACGCCCGTCGTCGTCGCAGGCGTAATGTTCGTGACCAGCGCCAACGATGCCTACGCAATCGATGCGAGCACCGGCAAACTGCTATGGCATCATGCGCGCCCTCTGACACACGGGCTGGTGGACGATGCCGCTGTGCATCACAACCGTGGAATCGCGGTCCTGGGCACCCGCGTTTACATGGAAACCGACAATGCACACCTGTTGTGCCTGGATGCTCGATCCGGCGGCCTCATCTGGGATGTGCCTTACGCACACGGCAACAGAAATTATGGCGCTACCAGCGCGCCCCTCATCGTCAAAGACACAGTGCTGGTCGGCACTTCCGGCGGAGACGACGGGGTCCGCGGCTTTCTTGCCGCTTACGACGCGCAGACGGGCAGAGAGAAGTGGAGGTTCTGGACGATTCCTGCTCCCGGCGAAAAGGGCAGCGATAGCTGGCCGATGGACATGTACCTGCACGGTGGCGGCACCACCTGGATGCCGGGCACCTACGACCCGAGTCTCAACACGCTCTATTGGGGCACAGGCAACCCCTCGCCGGATTACGACGGCAGCATGCGCCCCGGCGACGATCTCTATACAAGCTGCCTGCTGGCGCTGGATCCCGACACCGGCACGCTCAAGTGGTACTTTCAGTTCACGCCGCACAATCTCTACGACTACGACGCCGTAGAAACCCCGGTGCTGGTCGATGCCAACTTCCGGGGTAAGGTTCGCAAGCTGATCGTGACAGCCAATCGCAACGGCTTCCTCTATGTCCTCGATCGCGTTACCGGGCAGTTCCTCGTCGCCAAACAATTCGCACAGCAGCAAACGTGGGCAAAGAGCATCGATGCCAACGGTCGTCCGGTTCCCTCAGGGCTGGTCCCTGACGAAAAGGGGGTTGAGATCTGCCCGGCGGAAGGCGGAGCCACCAACTGGTATTCACCCAGTTATGATCCGAGGACCCACCGGTTCTACTTTCGATCGCTGGATGCCTGTGCTGTCTTCCAGTCGAAAACCGAGCCCTTTCAGGAAGGCCGAAACTGGTACGCTACAGGGGCTCGCGCCACCGGCGAAGGCGGCCAAGGTTACATTAACGCCTTCGATCTGGACACGCTCACCTTTGCCTGGCGCAATGCTCAGATCGGCCCATACAAAGGCTGGGGCGGCTTGATGTCCACCGCCACGGGTCTGGTCGCCTACGGAGACGATGCTGAGAACTTCGTGATCCTCGACGGGCACACCGGCAAGCCGTTGTGGCACTTCGGCGTCGGACAAATGATCCACGCCTCACCGATGAGCTACGCAATCGGCGGAAAGCAGTACTTCGCCATTGCCGCCGGAAGCGACATCTTCGCGTTCGCGCTTCCGTAGAAATATCCAGGCGCTTCCAGCGTTGGTGAGCCCGGAGCGGCGTGGTGCGCCGCTCCGGGTTGAGAGCAGGTGACGAACAGCGCTCTGTCACGCCAGCTGCCGCTGGGGCGCATGCCTCCAGCAACAGAACGTTATCGCGCCGCAGAGCGGAGCAGGCGCGATCGTTCGCGCTTCAGTTATGAGTCGTGATTCAGAAGGCCGGAGTTGGCGGGGGCCGGAAGGAAAAGTAACTCAGACAAGAAACACGGAAACCGACGAACAGCCGTGGGGAGGCCAGTGTCGCTGACCAGCGTCCGGCGCGGTCAATGCGACCCTGCGCAGTCAGGAACAGCCAAAGCGCACTCCATGCAACCAGCGAGAGTGGCGCGCTCAGCAGGCTCTCTGTTGGATTTGCAAGCGGACGCTCTTTTTCCGAAAGCAGCTTCGCGACCGCTACTCGCCGCTGCTGCTCAGGATGCAGGCGGTAGAGCGAGCACTTGTACTCCACACCCCAAAGCAACACGGCAGCTGCCAGGACAGCCATCGCCGCCATGGAGATCGCCAGGGCCAGTTTCCTTGTGAGCACTCGGTTCATCGGCAAATGGTTGGGGCCGAAACATGATCCGGAAGGGGTCGGGGTAGCAACGGATTGATTATGCTGGCCGGCTCACGGCCCCGCGATGAAAATCCCGTTAACGCCATGAACAGACGGTTAAAAACTCGCGGTACCGAGCGAACTCTTGCATCTCCGTCATGCTTGCCTCATCTGCGCGAGTCCTTCGCGAACGCAGCGATAGAATGAACATATCTCCATGAAGATTGGCTGAATCGTGCGTTCCGAACTGAAAGAGGCTGTTGCGCTGCTGCGCCGGGGTGATGAGCCTGCTGTCCACCATGCGCTCGAGTTGTTGCAGCGAACCGTGCTTTCCTTCGGAATCAAAGTCTGCGGGCATCGCGAGGACGCGGAAGACACCGCACAGGAAGTCCTGTTCAGGGCGCTGCCGCATTTGGCAAAGCTCGAGGATCCGCAGGCGCTGTCGGCATGGCTGTACACCGCAGCGAAGAATCGGTGCTGGCAGACGCGCCGGACGATGACCTATCAGAAAACGGTCGCACTCGATCAGTTGTTACCGGACGAAACCGAGCTGGCCGCTCTGCTGCTGGCCGACCCGGCAGCCAGCCCGGAAGATGAGGCACTCCGCGGGCAGGGTCATCGCATGCTGCACAACGCTGTGCTGGCTCTGCCGCCGCAGTACCGAATCGTTCTGGTGCTGCACGACATGGAAGAGCTTGATACGGATCTGGTGGCGAAGATTCTTTCGATCCGTCCTGGCACCGTACGGGTGCGGCTGCATCGGGCTCGACTGCTCGTGCGCCAGGAGATGGCGAAGCTGCTTGAGCGGACCACAGCGAAGCCTCGGCGCAGAAAGGCAGTGAAGCCTCCCACGCAATGCCGCGAGATCTTCGCTGACCTTTCCGAGTACCTGGACGGCAAGCTGAACCCGGAAAGCTGCGAGCGAATGCGGGAGCACATCGAGGCCTGCCCGGCGTGCGTGGCGTTCATCCAGGATCTGAAGAGGGCGATTGATCGTTGTCGCGCGCTCGAAGTCTGCCCGGACGATGAAGCGCGGCCCATTTTGCGACGCCTTCTCACCAAAGAGTACCTCCGCCTGAAAAACTCCTCTGTAAACCTGTAACGCCTGGCTCTCTCCCCTCGTTTAGGGAAGTGAAGGCCTCCGAAACGGACGCTGCAGAAACACGCCGGCGTCGCGTGCGGGCCGCGTGGTCCCGTGCGCACCGGAAGCCGGCGAGGTTGAGCAGGAATGAGCAGATTTCGCTGGAAACATTGGGCCGCGGCATGGTTGATGGCGCTGGCGCCAGTCGGCGTTCGAGCGCAAACGCCGACTCTCACGCTGCGGCAGGCGATCGACCGGGCACTGAACGGGAATCCGGAGACAGCCGCCGCGCGAACGGATGTACAGGCAGCCAGCGCAGGCGCGGCGATGGCGAAGACAGCGCTGTGGCCCAGGCTGAATTTTACCGAGGACCTCTCGCGCGGGAACGACCCGGTATATGTATTCGGAACGAAACTGCGCCAGCAGCGCTTCACGCAGAGCGATTTCTCCCTGAATTCGCTGAATCGGCCGGCACCGGTGGGCAACTTCGCAACGCGCGTCAGCGGGCAGTGGCTGGTCTTCAACTGGTTCGAGACCCAGCAACAGATTCGCGGCGCACAGTTGGGGTCCGAAAGTGCAGTGTCGATGGCCAGGGCCGTCGATCAGGGCGTTGTCTTTCAGGTAGTGCAGGCCTACCAGGCCGTGCTGTACGCGCAGCGGCAGCTGGACGTCGCCCGCCACGAACAGCAGACTGCGGAAGCGCTGGTCCACAATGCGCAGACCCGGGTGAAGGCCGGGCTGGCGATCGACTCGGATCTGCTGTCGGCGCAAGTGAATCTGGCGACGCGACAACAGGACTGTATTTCAGCCGAAGGTGCGATCGAGACGTCCTGGGCAGAGTTGCAGGCTGCGATGGGCGGCGCGGTTAGCCCCCGTCCGGAGCTGCAACCGATCGAAGCGAAATCGTTTCCGGATGGCGCGCTGGACGGGGACATCGAGCAGGCGCTGAAGGCCCGTCCGGACCTTAAAGCGCTGCTGCAGCAAATGGCCGCTCAACAACAGACGGCGAAGGCGGCCTGGTCGGACTTCTTCCCGCAGGTGAGCGCGTATGGAAACTGGGAGACGGACCGGCAAACCTTCGCCGGCAACGGCGGCGATAATTGGGTCGCCGGTGCGCAGCTGAACCTCGATATTCTCCCGCTGAGCAAGCGCGCGCATCTGGAACAGGCGCGAGCCGCGCAGGCAAGAGCCGCTGCCCAGGAGCGGGGACAGGATCAGCAGATCCGCCTGGCCGTGAGCCGTGCTTTTATCCAACATCAGACCGCCGAGCGCATCGTGGCGACCGCGCGCGCCTCCATGGAGCAGTCGGCGGAGGGGTTGCGTATCCTGCGCAACCGGTATGACGCCGGACTGGCCACGATGACCGATCTGCTGCAGACAGAAGATGCGCAACGGCAAAGCCAGAACAACTATTGGCGCGCTGCTTACGGAAACACCGTTGCATACGCCGCTCTCTTGTACACCACAGGACAACTGACCCCCGACACCGTGGAGAATCTGCAATGAAGCACACGCACTTCTTGATTCCTGTCAGTGCATTGGTTCTGCTGGCCGGTTGCTCCCATCAGAATCCCGCGCCGGCAACACCACCGACCACCCGGGCAGAGCTGGTACGCAGCGTTGCGGAGCAGACGCCGCAGACGATTCCGACCACGGGAACGATCCATGCAAAGGAGACGGCCGTCGTCTCCGCCCAGGTGCCCGCGAATATTCGCCAGGTACTGGTGCAGGCCGGCGACCGCGTGCGCGCCGGGCAGCTGCTGGTCACCCTCGACGATGCTGCAATGCAGTCGGCGGTTCACCAGGCGACCGCCGCACAGACAGCGGTAGAGAAACAGCAGGCAGCGGCGCAGGCAAATGCACAGCTGGCAGCGGGAACCCTCGCGCGTTTCCAGATTCTTAAGGACGAAAAGAGCGTCAGTCCGCAGGAATTCGACGAGGTACAGCAGCGCTCGCAGGCAGCAGCACTGCAGCTTCAGGCTCTGCAGGCACAGAGCGCGGAGGCCAGGGCGGCGGTGGACGGAGCGCGCGCCCAGCTGGAATACACCGTGCTGCGTGCGCCGTTCTCCGGCGTGATAACAGCGCGCATGGCCGATCCGGGAACACTGGCCGCCCCCGGTGTGCCGTTGCTCCAGGTCGATCGCGACGGACCGCTGCAGCTGTATACAACAGTCGATGAGTCTCTGATCGGCGCCGTGCACCTGGGGATGAAGGTGCCGGCGAACATTGAGGGCATCGATGCAGCCGGGCTCAGTGGAACGGTGGCGGAGATTGTGCCGGCCGCCGATCCGGCGAGCCACAGCTTCCTGGTTAAGCTCGATCTGCCCGAGGTGAAGTATTTGCGCGCGGGAATGTACGCGAAGGCCGGCTTCCCCGGCGCGGCGAAGCAGATGATCCTCGCCCCGCAGTCCGCGCTCGCGATGCGGGGTTCGCTCACCTGCGTCTACGCCCTCGATCAGGCTGGCGTGGCGCAGCTTCGCTACGTGACCGTCGGCACCCGTTATGGCGATCAGGCAGAGATCCTCTCCGGCGTAGCTGCCGGCGAGACGCTGGTCAACGAGCCTGGTGATCGCGATCTGGCCGGACAGCTCATCGAGGCTCAGCCATGAAACACGGAACGCACGGGATAGCCGGGCAGCTGGCCCGCGCCTTCATCAATTCAAAGCTCACGCCTCTCACCATCGCCGCTGCGCTGGCGCTGGGCTTGTTTGCCGTGGCGATGATCCCGCGTGAGGAGGAGCCGCAGATCCTGGTGCCGATGCTGGACGTGATGACAGCCATGCCCGGCGCGTCTCCCCAGGAGGTCGAGCAGCGCGTCACAAACCCGATCGAAAACCTGATGCATGAAATTCCTGGAGTCGAGTATGTCTACTCCATTTCCAGCCCGGGCCAGAGCCTCGTCATCGTGCGCTTCCTGGTCGGAACCTCGCAGGAAGATGCCCTGGTCAAGGTCTACAGCAAGCTCTACTCCAACTCTGACCGCATGCCACAGGGGGCATCGCAGCCGCTCATCAAGGCCCGGTCGATCGACGATGTGCCCATTCTCGCACTGACCCTGTGGGGTGAGCATTACAACGGCTATCAGCTCCGGCAGCTAGCCGATGAAGTACAGCACTCGATCCGCCAGATTCCCGATGTTTCCGAGACCGCGGTGATCGGGGGCCAGCCACGCGCCATGCGCGTAATGCTGGACAGCACGAAGCTGGCGGCCTTCGGCCTCTCGGCGGGTGACGTCGTAGCGCGGCTGCAGGCAGCCAATGCTCGCACCCAGGCGGGCGAATTCGCCGAGGGCAACCAGGAGATTCGCATCGACGCCGGCAATCTCTTCCGCGATTCCCAGGATCTGGAAGGCGTCGTTCTGGGCACGGACAGCGGACACCCGGTGTATCTGCGCAATGTGGCCAGCCGGATTGTTGATGGCCCCGCGGAGGCGCAGGATTATGTGCTCTTCGGGACAACACAGGCGCATGCAGCAGGCATGCCGGCAAAAGAGTATCCGGCCGTCACGATCACCGTCGCCAAGCGCAAAGGCACCAACGCAACCGACATCGCCAACGCCGCGCTGGCGCGTGTGCGGGAGATGAAAGGCGTCACGCTTCCCTCCGACCTGAACATCACAACGACACGGAACTACGGCGCAACGGCGAAGAACAAGTCGGACACGCTGCTGAAACACCTGCTTCTGGCGACGATCTCCGTGACCATCCTGATCGCGCTGTTCCTCGGGTGGCGCGAATCGGGCGTCGTGCTGCTGGCGATTCCGGTGACCCTCGGGCTCACGCTGGCCGTGTTTTATTTGATGGGCTACACGCTGAACCGCGTGACGTTGTTCGCGCTCATTTTCAGCATCGGCATTCTGGTCGACGACGCGATCGTCGTGGTCGAGAACATGGTGCGGCACTTCCGCATGCCTGTGAACGCCCGAAGGCCTCTCAGCGATGTGGCCGCGGAGGCGGTGGCGGAAGTCGGGAATCCGACCATTCTCGCGACCTTTGCAGTCATCGCGGCGATTCTGCCCATGGCCTTCGTGCGCGGACTGATGGGCCCCTACATGCGGCCGATTCCCGTCGGCGCCTCGGTAGCGATGCTCTTCTCCCTCGTTGTAGCGTTCGTCGTTTCGCCGTGGGCCGCGCTGCGCCTGCTGGGACGCAGGCACCTGGCCGGCGCCCACGCCTTCACGCCGGAAAAGGAAGGTTGGCTGGTGCGCTTCTACCGGCGGGCCATGCATTCCCTGCTGGGTTCCGCGCGCAATCGGTGGACGTTCCTCGGCGTAGTGGCGTTGCTTCTCCTGCTGGCTTGTCTGCTGGTGCCCCTGAAGGCGGTGCTGGTGAAGATGCTGCCCTTCGACAACAAGAGCGAGTTCCAGGTCATCGTCAACATGCCCGCTGGCACACCCCTCGAACAGACGACGCGCGTGGCGCAGACCCTCGGCACGTACCTGAGCCGCCAGCCTGAGGTGGAGAACTATCAGATCTACGCGGGCACATCGGGGCCTTCCAACTTTAACGGCTTGGTCCGCCATTACTACCTGCGCCGCCAGCCTAACCAGGCGGACCTCCAGGTGAATCTGCTGCCGGCCGAACAGCGCACCACACAGAGCCACGCCATCGCGCGGCGGCTGCGCCCCGAACTGGACCGCATCGCCGATGCCTACGGCGCTCGCATCCAGGTATCGGAGGTTCCGCCCGGGCCTCCGGTTCTCCAGACGCTGGTTGCCGAGGTCTACGGGCCGAGTTTGGACGGCCAGACGCACGTAGCCCGTGAGGTGAAGCAGGTTTTTGAGCAGACACCGGGCGTGGTGGACACCGACTGGTATATGCAGGATGCGCAGCAGCAACTGGTGATGCACGTGGACCAGGCGAAAGCCGCTCTGCACGGAATTCCGGTGGTGCAAGTGGCGCAGACGCTGGCATTGGCGACGTCCGGAGTGCAGGCAGGTCTGCTGCACGTGCCGGAATCTCGAGAGCCGGTGCCCACGGTAGTGGAATTCAATCGGCCCGAGCGGTCGTCGGAAGAGGGACTGGAAAACATCCGTCTGCGCGGATCTGACGGCGCCATGGTTTCGCTGCGCGAACTGGTCGATGTCGAACACACCACGCTCCAGCCGGACATCTACCACAAGAACCTGAAACGCGTGGTCTATGTCACCGGCGATCTCGCCGGTGCGGAGGAGAGCCCCGTGTACGCGATCCTGAAGATGAATCGCGCCCTCGACCGGCTGAAGCTGCCCGATGGCTACTCACTGGTTCGGTACAACTCGGTCCAGCCGGAGTCGACGGATCGCTTCTCAATGAAGTGGGACGGCGAGTGGCAAATCACCATCGAGGTCTTCCGCGACCTGGGGCTGGCGTTTGCGGCGGTGCTCATCCTTATTTATGTGCTGGTCGTCGGCTGGTTCAAATCCTTCACCGTGCCGCTGGCCATCATGATTCCGATCCCCCTGACGCTGATCGGCATTCTGCCGGCGCACGCCATGCTCGGCGCGTTCTTCACCGCGACGTCGATGATCGGCTTCATCGCGGGTGCGGGCATCATCGTGCGGAACTCGATCATCGTCGTCGACTTTATCGAGCTGCGCCGGCGCGAAGGCATGCCATTGGCCGAAGCCGTGATCGACGCTGGCGCCATTCGCCTGCGTCCGGTTCTGCTCACCGCTGCCGGCGTCATCGTCGGCGCGAGTGTCATTCTCGCCGATCCGATCTTTCAGGGCCTCGGCCTCTCGCTGATCGCGGGCGGCGTGGCCTCCACCTTCCTTTCCTGGCCCGCGGTTCCGGTTCTCTACTACATGCTCAACGCCCGCGAGTCGCATTCTGCAATGCCCGCTCCTCAGGAGCAACAGGAGGTTGCATCATGACGGTTGAGTGTGCGGTTCGCCTTCTTGCCGGAGTTATCGTGCTGGTTTCCCTCGCCCTGGCGCACTGGGTCTCAGCGTATTGGCTATGGCTCACTGCTTTCGTCGGATTGAACCTCATCCAGTCGGGCTTCACGAACTGGTGCCCGGCGATCTCCATTTTCAAAGCGATGGGCCTGCGCAGCAGTGACGCGCGCTCGTAGCTGCATGCGCAAGGACAGCGATGGCACGCGTTTCCGTGAGGACGACCGACCGGCTGAAGGACGAAGTCTACCGTCAGATGCTTCGCCTCGAAGCTGGCCACTCCGCCGCCCTGCCCCTGGCTGTCGCACTACTGCACGCCTGGATGGCGTGCGATGAGCAGCCCGCAGCCTGCGAATTGAGGCGCTGGCTGCGAAGGGTTTCTCCTCTTTGCCTGCAGACGATCGAGGGAGCATGTCACGCCGGTGGTGACCGCTGCAGTCGGGAAGCGCCACCGAAGCCGAATCGCTCAAAGAAGGGCAGCGGATTCCCTGCTCGACCGCAGACATTCTCTATCTGACTGCCTCGTCTCTTGTCGTGGTTCTCTGATTCGCAAATGAGCGCCTCCTGACACTCGCCATCCTCCCGGCCAACCCGCTATTCTTCTTGGCGGCCCCTCTATGTCGCCCGTGAACAGACGTCAGTTCCTCCATGGGAGCGCCGCACTGGCCATCTCCTCACCGTTCAATCGCCGCTTCTTGCCGCAAGGACTCGCTGCCGACTCACCACCTGCGCCTCCCAGGTTGGACATCGAGCTCCATCGCTTCGGGGTGAACTACACTCCTTCCCATCATTGGTGGTTCTGCTGGAACGACTGGGACCCCGATTCGATCCGGCGCGACCTCGATGCGATCGCCTCGCTCGCGGCCGATCACTTGCGCATTCTTCTGATCTGGCCGTACTTCCAACCGAACCCAGCATGGGTCAGCCCGCTTCACCTTCAGCGGCTGGACCAGTTGCTGACGTTCATGGCCGAGCGCCAGCTCGACGCGCTCATCACGGTCTTTACCGGACAGCTGAGTGGCTGGTACTTTCTGCCGCCATTCAATCGGCCGGGAGAAGCCTTCTTCACTGACAGCGGGATGTGGGCAGCCCAGGAGTTGTTCATTCGCGAGCTGGCACGGGTCATGGTGAGTCATGACAATGTGATCGGTTTCGACCTTGGGAACGAGATCAATACCTGCTGGAGCGCCCCGACACACGTAGGCGATGCATGGATGAGCAGGATCTTCTCCCTGACGGACTCGGTCATGCCCGGACGCCTGAACGTGAATGGTGTCGATCATCATCCCTGGTTTGAACGCACCACTTTTTCTCCACAGGCCCTCGTTGCCGATCAACAAATGGCGGTGATGCACTGCTACCCCTGGTGGACCGGTGCCCTGAAGTACGGTGGCCCCATGGATCCGCCAAGCGTCAGGCTTTTGGCGGGAATGGCGGCTCTGATCCGCTCCTGGGCCGGTTCGCAGCAGAAGCCTGTCTGGGCAGGCGAGTTCAACACCTGCCTCGAGACGCTCACAGAAAAGCAGCAAGCGGAATGGCTCGAACGAGCCGTTTCGGCGGCAATCGATGAAGGAGTCGCCTGGTTCACCTATTGGGACAGTCACGATGTAGACCGCCGGTTCGCCTTCAATTCGGTGGAATACAGTCTTGGACTACTGACCAACGATGGTCGCGTGAAAGAACAGGGGCACATGTTTCGGCAGCTCGCACTCGCGCATCGCGGCAAGCCTGTGCGACATCCGACAGCCGCGTTACCGCCACCACCCAGCCAGCCGACCCAGGAGTCAACCTGGCGCTGGCTCCTCGACTGGATGGGGTGACGCGGGTGACAAGTCACGGCTAAACAGAAAATCGTGACGCGGTTTCGGACTCTTGCCCACGACTGTTAGCTCAAAAGTCGTGAGCGCCCGCTGGCTAAATCCAAACAACACCCGGACAGCAATCAGGATAAGATTCCTCACCCTGTCGCAAGCGGGACCTCCAGGATCCAGAGCAACCTTCGATCACACCCGCAAATGTGGGGTCATGGGCTGCTATTGAAATCACGCCGGATGCAAGCAGCCCGCAGTTCAACGAGGCTGGCTGTCATTCCTGCTCCAATCCGGGTCAGGACGTTGCGTTGAAATGAGTCCAATTGCCCGGAGATGCTCACTTCCCCCGGCCGGCCCGGACCCCATCGCCGTCGGTTTCGAACAAGGCAAGCAGACCCTGGGATGGAAGTCCGAACCCGTTGGCAATGCGGTTGAACGCAGCGAAGAGCGCGGCCACGTGGACTGCCTCGGCGATCTGCGGTTCTCTCCAGCCGTTTTCGGTAAGCAGCTCCACATCCCCCCGCGCGACTTCATGCGAGCTTCGGTTGACTTTCTCCACGAGCCGCAGCAGCGCCTGTTCCGCCGTGGTCAGTGCAGGCGAGCGTAGATCATTCTCCTGAATCGCGCACAGCGCCTCCAGGGAGCCGCCCTGCACGCGTAGACGGTAACCATGACTGTCAGCGCAGTACGGGCAATTGTTCTGCACGGAGACAAAGGTAGCAATCATTTCTTTGTGCTGGCGCGTCAGGTGGCCATCGGCGAAGAGCAGTGCTTCTGCGATGCCCATCATGTGCTGCAGCAGCGGCGGATGGGTCGCAAAACACTTCAGGATGCCGGGGATATCCTGCCGGCCAAATCGAGAGCGGAACTGATCGTACAGCAGCGAAACCTCGGCGTTGGCCTGGCCTTCCTCGACGACCGGCAGATTCGTCGAGGCTGGCAAGCCATGCTTTGCACCCATGTGCGACAGCTTCTCATATTCGGGCAACACGCTGGGTTTTCCGCTCAAAACTCGATGCGCGTGGCAAACTGGAAAGCTCGTGGGCCACCGGAGCCGAAGAATCCCCCGGCCGTACTCACCGGTGAGTAGAAATTCGCCTGGACGGCCTGCGCGGGCTGACCGTTCTGCGCCGGCTGGTACGGGCCGATGGAAATGTTGCGCCCGGAGTAGTTCGTGTTGGTCGCCCCGCGAATATTGGTTTCGTTGAACATGTTGAAGCCTTCGCCCATAAGGCTAAGCGTCGCGCCCTCGCCCAGGCGAATGTCTTTCTTCAGGCGCAGGTCGAGCGAGCTGAAGGGGCTGGCGAAGTCGATCCCCGAGGGCACATTCTGGAGCGTGCCTCCTGCGAGGCAGGGGAAAGCCGCCGGACAGGCGGGCAGAGCATTCCAGCGATTGATGATGGCGTTGAGCTGATTGCTGTTCTTCACCTCGCGGGCGAGCGCGTTGCGAGGGAGCAGCGGCAGACGCGCGCCGCTGGCTCCATTGATGGCTGTTCCAGGAAGGAACGTGTCCGCGGCGACTCCCGATCCAAAGGTATAGAGCGGAGCCAGAGAAAAGCCCCACGGCAGCGCCGCGTTGCCGTAAACCGTCAGCCGGTGACGCTCGTCGGTCACGGCATAGCCCTTTTCCAGTCTCAGGTCGTTGATCCCCTCCACCAGGTCCACTTGCTCGTCGGCATTGCTGTTGGTGAGCTGGTCGTCGTCGGAGTAGTCGAAGGTCTTGGAAAGGGTATAGCTGACGTTGTACTGGTAGCCGATGCGCCCAAGCTTCGCGGGCCGATGCGCCAGGCTGACTATGAGGCCGTCGTACCAGGACTTCGCCTGGGACTGCAGGAGCGTGATGTTGTCGGAGATGCCCGTCAGCGGGTCCGTGATGGTGCAGGGAATGTTGTCGCTGGGGCATGCAATATCGGGGGAACTGGAATCCGTGCTGCGGACGAGGTGCCCGATCAGCTGCCGGGTCGCGAAGACGTGCAGACCGTCGGCTGAGAGGAGCCAGTCGCTCGCGAACTGCTGCTGCAGGCCGGCCGAGAACTGCTGGAACAGCGGGTGGTGCGCATCCGGGCCCATGGCGAGAATGCCGACACCGCCGGTCTGGTTCGGTCCGCTGAAGGGGCTGGCCAGCGTCGGGCTGCCAGGCGCGAAGCTCGCCATCGGCGCAAAACACGCATCGAGGCTCGGCGGTCCCGGAACATAGGGCGACGTGCACGACGAGCCCGCATACTCCGATACCGTCAGCGCGCGATCGTTTTGAACCAGTTCCTCCGCCCCGGATTCGAGAATGATGCGGTCGTAATAGATGCCGTAGCCACCGCGCACCACGGTCTTGCCACGGCCGAAGGGATCGAAGACAAAGCCGACGCGCGGGCCGAAGTCCTTTTTGTTGGGAATCTTCTTCAGGTCGATCACGTTTGCCATCCAGGTGCAGGGTTGGGTGGGTTGCCGTGTGAGATTGGGGCACGGATCGTGAGCGCTGGAGTTGCCGGTCAGGTTCGAATCGTATTCCCAGCGGAGCCCGAGGTTCAACGTGAGTCGTGGCTCAACGCGCCAGTCGTCCTGAACGTATCCGGCCACGTAGCTGTCGAATACTGTCGGAATCGGCACCGGCGTGATCGGCGCGCTGCTCTTGAGCGCCACGGCAATCGGGATGTCGAGGTCGTTGACCTGTCCATCGCCATTCAGGTCGGCGAACCCGAAGTCCGAGGTTAGAATCACCGTGCCGGTCCCGAAGACGTTGATCATCCCGTTGGCGGTGTAGTGCTGAAATTCTCCGCCGAGATGCAGCGTGTGCTTGCCGAGAGTCCAGGCGAAGCCGTCCCGCACCTGGAAGCGATTGAGATGCGTGGCCTGCGGAAGATTGAAGTTCGCGCCGTCAGCCAGATCCGGAAAGATCAGTTCATTAGTGAGTTTCAAACCCGGATCGGTCGTGGAGTGTCGTCGGCGAAGGGAGGAATGTCGTTGTAGAAGTTATCGTAGTGCAGCGTCAGGTTGTTCACCCGGGTCGGGCCCAGAACGGTGGTGAGGCCAAGAATGGCGGAATTGAAGCGGTTGAGCGAATTTTGGCGTTCGGACGCGGTGAAGGCTGGGGTGGTCTGCGAGGGCGTCGCTTCCGCCGTGTCGGTAGAGCGATTGAAGGAGTAGCGGCCCATGAGGCTGTTGTGCGGGCTCAGTTGCACGTCGATGCGGTTCGACAGCAAGGCATCCCGCAGCGGCGCCGGCGCGGAAGCGTTCAGGATGGTATCGGTCGTAAAATCGCGCGCGCCGGTTTGGAGGGCCGCATTCTGATCGCGAAATTCGAACGACGAAAACCACCACGCCTTGTCATTTTTAACGGGTCCGCCCACGGAGCCGCCCAGCTGTTCGCGATCGAACCGCGGCGTGGGCAGATCGCGATCGAAGGTCGCAGGCAGAGCCTGGAGATTGCGGTTGCGCTCAAACAGAAACGCAGAGCCGTGCAAGGTGTTCGTGCCGGACTTTGTGACGATATTGATGATGCTGTTGCCGGAGCGTCCTACTTCCGAGGTGAAGCGGCTGGTGGCAATCTGGAATTCCTGAATCGAATCTTCGGGGAAATTCGACAGCGTGCCCCCGACCACCTCGTCGTTGTTATCGCCGCCATCCACTGTAATGTTTCCGCCACGGCCAAACCCGCCGGCGGAGCTTACCTCCAGCGTGTTCGTCTTGGTGGGATCGAAGGTGGGAGCCGGGCGATTCCCCGGTACAAGATACGCCAGTTCCAAGAAGTTTCTGCCATTCAGTGGAATGTTCTGAATCGTCTGCGAGGTGATCTGGCCCTGGATCATCGATTGCGTCACATCGACGGTCGCCGCGGATGCTGCACTCACTTCCACCGTAGCCCCGGCATGGGCGATCGCTAACCTGGCGTCGATGGTCCTGCTCAGGCCCGCTTCCAGCACGACCCCCTTGAATTCGCTCACGGCGAATCCCGCCTGCTCGATGCGCAGATCGTAGTTTCCTGGGGGTAGATCGGACAATGCGTAAAGACCATTGCCGTTCGTGACTGTATCGCGCGAAACGCCCTGGGCCGCGCTCACGGCTGTTACATGACCTCCTATGACAATTGCGTCCTTTGGATCGGTGACGATGCCGTTGATGCTGCCCACGGGAACCTGAGCGAAGCCGCTGGCTGCAAGCAACGTGGCGGCAATGAGCACGGACAGAGCCCGTGCCCGGAAGCGATAGCTCATCGGGCGTGACCTCACGAAGAAATTTGCCGCTGATTGCTCGGCGGCCGCGGAACTGCGCAGACTTCCAAAAGCGTGAAAGCTGCCTGGGGTTTGTGCGGCCCAACACTATAAGAAGCAGAGCGCTGCTGTCTTCGGTCCGGAGATGGTACGGTGTCTCCATCGTTCGATGGATGTTCGCGGGGCGCGGCCACCGTCGCACTCCGCGGCTTCCCCCATCGAAAGATGCAGATAAACACCCTCTCTTAGGAGGTTATGCAGATACCGAATCATCCGGCACAATCCGGGTTGCGGCATGATCCCCAGGAAAACTTGTTGCTCTGCTATGCCCGCATGACGGAGCCGATCCTCTTCGTGAGCCTGTAAATGTCCGAACCGCAAAACCCGCGGCGTCCCAGACGAGGGACCTGGAAGCCCAGGCCGGAAACGGTTGCGCTGCTACGCGTCTCCGGAAATCCCATCAACGGGGTCGGTGAAACCTCGCCACGCAGGCCTTCGCCCTTTTTCTGGCATCCGCCGGATCAGCATCCATGGGGTTCGCTGCAGATCGTGGCGCGCCAGAATTCCCGGAAATGTCCGGGCTCGACAGAGGCGTTTCAGGCAGCCTATTCGTTTCCGGAACTCAACCCGGTCGCCGATACGCGCAATGGATCCCCGGCTCGGGATCTGACCGAAGAGGTGAAGAGTTTCGCGCTGTCCCACGAAGCGGACGATGTCGGGATTACGTCGATGGATCCCCTGTATGTCTTCGAGGGCTACGCGATCACGCATCCGCGGGTGATTGTCCTCGCGCTGGCGCACAACTATGAACGTCTCCGTGAGGTCCCATCGGACGAGAGCAACGGCGTGGGGGTTTGCGATGTGGGCGACCAGTACGCCAAAGGCACGAGGGCCTCATATGCCCTCGCCAACTGGATTCGATCGCAGGGGTTTGATGCCGATCCGTATCCCGGCCCGACCGCCAGCGCGCTCCTGCTGATTCCTCCGGCGATCGCCGCCGGACTCGGAGAACTGGGCAAGCATGGCTCGCTGATCGGCCCGCGCTTCGGTTCGGGAGTTCGTCTCGCGGGCGTTACGACGGACATGCCGCTCCTTGCGACTGCGACCCGGCGTTTTGGCGCCGACGATTTCTGCGCGACGTGTCAAATCTGCACGCGTGCCTGCCCGCCCGGCGCCATCACGCCCGGGAAGCAGATGGTGCGTGGCGTCGAACGCTGGTACGTGGATTTCGACAAGTGCATTCCCTACTTTGCGGAAGCCGCGTCCTGCGGCATCTGCATCGCTGACTGTCCATGGACGAACCCAGCGGTGCGCCCGAAACTTCTCGCGACGATGGCTCGACGGCTCGATCGCGGATGAACACGCGATCTCCTCAGCTGACTGAAGAAGGCTCAATTCATTACGCCGGGTGGGGCGTTCTCGCCGGCGCCTTCACCGGCGTCATGGTCAGCTTTGCTCCCATCATTCCATACACGTTCAGCTTGTTTCTCGATCCCCTGCATGCCGCGTTCGGTTGGAAGCGGGAAGCGATGGGCGGGGCTTTTGCGCTGGCTGCCATCACCGTAGCCCTCGTCTCGCCCGCCATCGGCTTCCTGCTCGACCGCTTCCCGCCTCGCCGCATCATCCTGCCGGCCATCGTGGGTTTCGCTCTTGCGCTGGCTTCCCTCAGCCGGCTCACTCCGCACATCGGGCAGTTCTTTTTCACTTTCTTCGTGCTTGGACTGGTGGCGAACGGAACTGCGCAGTTCGCGTATACGCGCACCGTGCTGACCTGGTTCTCGAAGAATCGAGGGTTCGCTCTGGCGCTGCTGCTCACTGGCAGCGGAGTCGGCTCGGTCGTGATACCGCCGCTCACCCAGTGGATGATCGCGCATCACGGATGGCGCGATGCCTTTCTCATGTTGGGCGGCATTGCCCTTCTCGGCTTCCCTCTGACCGCGATGCTGGTGCGCAACCGGCCGGAAGCGGTGATCGTCCGCGCCGACAATCGGACCGCAGGGATGACCGTCGCGGCCGCGCTGCGCACTGCGGCCTACTGGATCCTCGCGTTCATCACGATCTTTTCCGCGTTCAGCGAAAATGGTCTGGTCACCAATCTGGCCGCCATCCTCACGCAACACGGTGTGGTTGCGTCCACCGCTGCCGTGGCTCTCTCCGTGCGCGGAGCGGCGGGAATTATCGGCAGGCTCTGCATCGGCTTCGCGATCGACCGCGTCTCGCCGCAGCGCATCCAGACGTTCGTCCTCGTCCTTGCCGCTGTGGGCACCCTCATTCTTGCCTTTGCCGGCTCGGCGCCGATCGCTTTGCTGGGCGCGGCAATTCTGGGCGTCGGCTTGGGCAGCGAAGCCGATGTCGGGCCCTACCTACTCGCGCGTTACTTCGGCCGCAGGCATTTCTCAGTGTTGTACGGGCTCAACTGGACCGCCTACGCCATCGGCGGCGCCACCGGACCTCTGTGGATCGGGCATCTGTACGACCGCGCCGGCGGCTATCAGCCGCGATTCATCGTGTACCTTGCCTGTGTGGCGTTCGCTGCCGTCGTTCTGAGCTTCTTCCTGCAACCCGATGCGGAGAAAACCGCACACGAGCCGGACCTGAACCCGGCGACCGTCAAATGATTTGTGTCCGCTCCGCCCGATACACTAAAGCACAGCACAGCGAGGAATGCGATGGACCAGTACATTGAGCGCGTTGTCGACCTGATCGACCCCGCGTCGAATCAGCTGCACAATATGAGCGTCGAGCAGGCGCGCGAACTACTGCTGGGCGAATCCGCCGAAGCCGTTCGTCAGATTCGGGGTTCCTTCGCATTGCTCGCCAAATCCGGCAAGACGGTGCGCATGGCGCGGTCGCTGGACCGGCCCATGCGCTACTTTCTGGCCAAGCGCCAGGAAGGCCCGGCCCTGATTGTCGCGTCGCGCATCGACACGATTCACGCATGGCTCCATTCAGAGGGGCTGGATGGACAGTTTCATCCCAGCTACTCCCGCATGGTCCCGGCGCACTATCTCGTCGATCTGCAGCTGATCGGCTGCCCCGATCCCGATCCGGTCTACACAAGATTCTTTACTCCTCCGATGGGGACGTTGCCCCCGGATCTCGACGTCATCGGCAAGACCTACATCGCAGCGCTCGCCGAAGAAATTGCACTCTGGCTCAGGAGCCTTCCGCCGCACGAGCCCATTGGCGTTTCGTTCTCCGGCGGGATCGACAGCGGCAGCGTCTTCCTCGTGACCTACCACGTCATGCGCCAGCTTGGCATGAGCGCGAGCCGGCTGAAGGCCTTCGTCCTGGATCTGGGAGACGGCCCCGACCTCCGGCAGGCTCAATCCTTCCTCGAGAAGCTGAATCTCTCGCTGTTTCTTGAACCCATCGAAGCCGATCCTTCCGCTCTCGACGTGCAGGAGACGATCCGCATCGTGGAGGATTACAAGCCGCTCGACGTGGAATCGGCAACCATGGCTTTGGCGCTGGGGCGTGGCATTCGCGCGCGCTATCCGGAATGGCGTTATCTGATCGATGGCGACGGCGGCGACGAGAATCTTAAGGATTATCCGATCGAGGAGAATCCTGAGCTGACCATCCGCAGCGTCATTCACAACCCGATGCTCTACCAGGAAGGCTGGGGCGTGGGTCGCATCAAACACTCGCTGACCTACAGCGGCGGATTGAGCCGGTCCTACGTGCGCACGTATGCGACGGCCCATCACCTGGGCTTCGACGGCTTTAGCCCCTACACACGGCCCGACGTAATCGCCGTCGCGGAAGCGATTCCGTTTATCGACTTGACGAAGTACAGCGTCGAGCGGCTCTATGAGCTGAAGGGAGAGATCGTCAGCTGCGGCGTGAAGGCGCTGACTGGCTTCGAAATGCCGGTTTTCCCGAAGCGGCGTTTTCAGCATGGAGCGTTGCCGCAGAGTGCGTTGCGCGAAAGGCTCCCCGGGCGCGAGGAGGAGTATCGCGAGCAATTCCTGGCGCTCTATCATTGACGGACTTCTCCATGCACTACCCCGAGCTTGCCGCCGAGCGCGATACCTGGATTCTGGCGCAGCGGCCGCGGCGAAACAAACTCGACCCGCTGCGGCCATCGGCGTTTCTGGTGGAAGAGGAATGCAGCGCATCGGGCGAGGTCGTAGCCGTCGCGACGATTTTCCTGGCCAATCGCGAGTGCCCCTGGCGCTGCCTGATGTGCGACCTGTGGCGCAACACGCTTCCTGGCGATACACCGCCGGGATCGATTCCTGCGCAAATCGAATACGCATTGAGCCGGCTCTCGCCTGCCCGGCAAATCAAGCTCTATAACAGCGGCAGCTTCTTCGACCGGAAGGCGGTCCCGCTGGAGGATCACGCGGCGATCGCCGGCCTTGTGTCTGGATTCGAACGCGTGATCGTGGAATGCCATCCCGCGCTGGTGGGCGAGGACTGCCTCCGCTTTCGCGACCGGCTCGGCTCCCGGCTGGAAGTGGCGATGGGTCTGGAAACCATTCATCCGCAGATCCTCGAGAAGTTGAATAAGCGGATGACCTCCGCACAGTTTGCCGCCGCGGCCGATCGCCTGCGCGCGAACGATATTCACCTGAGGGTCTTCATCCTCGTCCAGCCTCCGTTCATGCCGGCGTCGGAGGCGCTCGCATGGGCGGCTCGATCGCTGGATTTTGCCTTCGACTGCGGAGCTACTGCCGCAACCCTGATCCCAACCCGAGCCGGCAATGGCGCGATGGAGGCGCTCCTGGCCCAGGGAGAATTCTCGCCGCCCACGTTGGGCATGCTCGAGGCGGCAGCAGCGTATGGTGTCGGAATGGGGCGCGGCCGCGCCTTTGTCGATCTGTGGGACATCAGCCGGATCGCAACCTGCCCGTGCTGCCGGGACGGCCGGATTGCGCGGCTGCGCCGGATGAATCTGGAGCAACGCATCCTTCCGGCGATCGCCTGCGACGCCTGTGGAGGACAAGGCTGAATCGCACCTGGGACATTGCGATCGTCGGATCCGGATTCGCCGGCTCGTTGCTGGCCATGATCGCGCGGCGACTGGGCCGCTCCGTCGTTCTCATCGAGCGTGGGACCCATCCGCGTGTGGTCATCGGCGAGTCGTCCACGCCGCTCTCCAACCTGCTGCTCGAGGAGCTGACAGAGCGCTACGATTTGCCGGCGTTGCGTCCGCTCGCGAAGTGGGGCAGCTGGCAGAGCGCTTTTCCCGACGTCGCCTGTGGATTAAAGCGCGGCTTTACGTTTCACCACCATCGGCTCGGATCGCAGCCAGCACCGGACCCCGCGCGGCAAGATCAGTTGCTGGTGGCCGCGAGCCCCCGCGACGAAATTGCCGATACACACTGGTACCGGGCCGATTTCGATCACCTGCTCGTCAAAGAGGCGCAGAAGCTGGGCGTCGATTATCTGGATCGTGTTGCGCTGCGCGGAATCACGGGCATCGATGGCGAACCAACTCTGGAAGGCACGCGCGACGGCCAGGAACTGACCCTTCGCGCGAAATTCATCGTCGATGCCACAGGCCCACGCGGCTTCCTGCATCGCGCACAGCAACAAGAGGAGCGCGCGTTGCCAGGATTTCCCGCCACTCAGGCCCTGTACAGCCATTTCACTGGCGTGGCGCGCCTGGCGGACACACCGTTTCATCGAGCCGACGATATGCCGCCGTACCCAATCGATGATGCGGCGGTTCATCACGTCTTCGATGGTGGGTGGATCTGGGTTCTCCGGTTCAACAATGGCGTCACCAGCGCTGGTGTGGCAGCAACCGATCAGATCGCCGCGGAGCTGAGGTTTGCCAATGGCGAGGATGCCTGGCAGCGGCTCCTGCAGCGGATTCCTGCGTTGCAGGCGCAGTTCGTTGACGCGAAAGCTGTGCAGCCCTTCACTCACATGCCGCGACTGAGTTTTCGCGCCGCTGCGTTGGCCGGACCAGGATGGGCCATGTTGCCCTCGGCCGCGGGATTTGTCGATCCTCTGCTCTCGACGGGCTTCGCGCTCACGCTCCTCGGCGTCGAGCGCCTGGCTGCAATCCTCGAGCAGGAGTGGGGAGCCGATACTTTCGAAGCTGGGCTACAGTCGTATGCCGCGCGCACCGATCGCGAATTGATAGCCACTGCTCGGCTCATCGCCGCTCTCTACGCCACGATGAACAATTTCCCCGTATTCGCTGCATTGTCGCTGCTGTACTTCGCAGCGGCCAGTTATTCTGAGGCCGCACGCCGCCTGCGCAAGCCCCATCTGGCTTCGTCGTTTCTTCTTTGCGATCACCCTGTCTTCGGACCCGCATGCGCGCGCTTGCTCGATCGCGCGCAGCAGCCCATGACAGCCGCTGAGTCGGCGCAACTGGTCAGCGATATTCTCAGCACCATCGAACCGGTCAACGTGGCCGGCCTCGGTCGGCCTTCACGGCGTAACTGGTATCCCGTTGAAGCCAGCGACCTGCTGGAGAGCGCTCACAAGCTGAGTGCAACGCCAGACGAAGTACAGGCCGTGCTCGCGCGCTGTGGGTTTGCCGAAGGCTCAACCGTACAGTCTGACCAGGGACGGGCCAACTAAGGACGAGCCGCGGCCGGATTCAAAGTTGCAACCGGAGCGGCCGCGCGCTTGCGCCGCGCATCCAGCCACATTTCAATAAGCAAAGCTGCAGGCCCCACCCAGAACAGAGCGTACAGCGGCGCATAGATGCTGCTGTCGAGCCGCATAAAGAACTCCACCAGCGCAATCGCGAAGGCCACGATGGACTGCCCTGTGCGGGAGCGCACCGTAGTTTTCGGGTCGGTGATCATGAAGAAGATGAACAGCTGGTACATCGGTCCCGTGATCGGCGAGACTTCCGCCTGCCACGGATCCCCGGTGATGTGCGCGCGCACCAGCGAAAGCGCGATAAATGACACGACATAGACAGCCGTGATGTGGAAACGTCGCGCCCGCCACAAAATCAGCGATCCCAGCACCCAGATCACCACCAGGGACGCGAAATTGTTGCCCCACTGAATGCTCAGCCCAGCCACCGAGTCGGAAGCCAGGAACAACATTGCGCAGATACCGAAGTTCGAAGGATTCCAGATGTGCCGGCCGCGAAACCGCAGCGCATATTTCGATGTGATCGAGAGGGCCGCACACAACGCATAGGTCCAGTAGGCCGGCGAACGGAGCAGAATTCCCACGCTGATCCCGGTAATGTAGGCGCTCGACGGGTGCGGCCATTTGTCAAGAAAGATGCGCCCCAGAATCATCTCGCCGGCGATGCTGACTCCAATCGCCAGCAGCGTTTTCTGATAGCTCTCCAGAATGCCAAACGACAAGTTGCCGACGAGCAGAATCAGCGTAATGAAAACCGGAGGCGTGAAACGGCTGTCGAGTACGCTCTTCCACAGCACCCGAGGTGGCGGGGCGGATTGTGGCGCGGCGACGGCCGGCGAATTCATGCGGGCTCCTTCACGTGGTACAGGCGGTTCGGCGTGAGATGGTCAAGTGTCTGGACGGTTCCCGATGACCAGCGGATCACGGCCTTCTCGATCTGCGGATTCTCGCCCAGCCCAAAGTGAAGCCGCCGGTCATTCTCTGACGCAAACCCGTTGCCGCCCGCAATAGACTGCACCTGCTCCTTGCCACTCCAGAAGAGCATCACCTGCGCCCCGATCGCGCTGCGGTTGCTTTTTGTTCCTTCCAGATCAAACTCAATCCAGTCGCGACCCGGAGCCGCCACATCCTTGTAGATCAGCAGTGGACCTCGCTGGTTGGCGACCACCGCGTCCAGCGTGCCTGTGTTCCAGAGATCCGCCAGCGCCACGGCCCGGCCATCGTAGCGATCCGTTACTCCCACTGCCTGCGCCACATCTTCAAACTTCCCGGCGCCGTCATTGATCCAAACCTTCTTTTGCTGATACCCGGACAGGCTGCGGCCGTCGAAGGGTGGCCAATGCAATGCATCGCTGATGATGGAGCTGTTCCCGCCAGCGACTTTCGAAAAATCGTACCAGTAACTCTTCGTGCGCGATGCCGAGATAAATCCATTCTCGAGAAACAAATCGAGATTGCCGTCGTTGTTCAGATCGCCAAATTGCGCGCCGAAACTCCATCCCCCGAGTTCCACTCCCAGATCCCGCGCCATGTTCCGGTAGTGGAGGGCGCTGCCGTCCTCCGGCACCCAGAGATTGTTTCCCTGGATCAGTACGCCTTCCTCTGAAATATTTGAAACGTAAATCGAGTATCGGCCCTGATTGAAGATGTCGCCAAACGACGCGTTCATTCCGCTCTTCGGCGCGAAGCCCACACCGGTCTCGGCTCCTGCTTCGTGAAAATGACCGTGGTCGTTCAGATAAAGCTCCGACACGCCGTAATCGTTCGCGACAAACAAATCCGGGTAGCCGGTCCCCTGCAAATCGGCTGCGGCGCAGGCCAGCGCCCACCGGCGGCTGGTGATCCCCGCCTTGGCGCTGACCTCTTCGAACCGGCCGTTGCCCACATTGTGAAAGAGATATTTGCGGCCGCCGTTCTTCGCATACTCGAAGCTCTCGGGCATCATGCGCGTGTTGGCCAGCTGCCACAGGTTCACATTCTCCGGATAATATCCGCCGACGAAGAGATCCAGCTTCCCGTCGTTGTCATAGTCAAGCCACACGGCGGTGTTGGCATTGATCCATGACGGCAGGCCGGCCGTCTCGGTCACCCGAGTGAAACCCTTTCCGCCGTCGTTGTGGAACAGCTCCGGCTTTCCCCACTTGATGAGAAAAAGGTCCTCATATCCATCGTTGTCATAGTCGCCCCACACCGCACCCATGGAAACTCCGGTGCCGGGACGGTTGACGTCGGCAATGCCCAGCTGCGCCGCAACATCGGTAAACGTGCCATCGTGGTTGTTGCGGTAGAGATGATTCATGCTGCCGATTTGGCTATTGGTCACGTAAATGTCCGGCCAGCCATCGCGGTCGAAATCCACAATGGACACCGAAGCGCCCATCGACGCGACTTCCGGCATGATGCCGTTCAGCTGGGGATCGAGAACCGGCGCCTCATGAACAAAGTCGATTCCCGCCTGCTTTGACACTTCTTCATAGCAGAATCCATACCGCGCCAAAGCCGATTGGCAATCGGTGTGGACCGATGCTGGCTCGCCGCTCTGCGAAGCATACCGGCGCATGATGGCCGGCGTGGCCAGCATGCCCGCAAACACGACCGTGAGGAGAACCCGCGCTAACGAGATTCGCTTCATCGTGGCGGCGCCGCCTTCGTCGCATCGCTCGGACGAGCATTCAGAGCGTTACGAAACGGCTCCGGCGACACATAACGCGTTTGCCAGCTCAACCAGTCCTCGGGGTGATGCCGGTAGACCCACTCATCTTCGAGCACCGCCGGTGATGTGTCGTAGACGGTCCTCGCGTGATAAGGCAACGGCTGCACCGTCGCCGAATTCGTCGAATTATAATCGCCGTCCTTGATCCAGCCGTCGCCCGCGATCACATAGTCGCGCACCCAGCCAGCCGCAGGCGGAGCCGGAGCCGCGAAGCGAAGCGACATCTCATCGCCGGCGTTCATGATCACGTACCGATCGTCAATATTCCGCAGGAGCTCCCGCACATCGCCGTAGCGCGTGTAATAGCCCTCGAGGTCGGGCCATATCTGGGTGGTCGAGGCCAGATGGTCGTAGTCGGGAATCTCCGGCGACGAAGCGTTTGCCTGATGGATGGTGGAGTAGCCGCGATAATGCAGGTCGGCCGTCAACGGCTCGGCGTGGATGACGCGCAAAGGCGTGTCCGGCAATCCGCGCGCCCACTGGATCTGATCCCAGTAAATCTCGAGGTTCGTCCGCAGCCGCAGCCTACGCGGCACGCCCGGCCGAAAGACGCCGGTCAGAGCGATGAGGCAAATCTTATTGCGTCCCGCCGGAAATCCCAGATTGTGCAGTGCAACAGCCCACCCGCCATGCCCATCCGGAACCTCCAGGCTCAGTGGCTCGGGTTGTTCATGATGTCCCTGTCCGAGCGCCACATTGATCGACGAGTCCGACGGGTGCACCCAGCCGCGCGCAATCAGATAAAGCGGCCTATCTTTCGGAACATCGTTGCCCAGATCGATCTCGACAAAATGATCCCGCGTCACGCCCTGGTACTGGCCGCGGCCGAAGGTATCGAGATAGCGTCCGTCGAGAGTGCGCAGAATGTCGGTCACATCGTTGCCCCGATCATCGACCGCGTGCGCGATGGCGTGGGGCTCGCCAGTCACGGTGATTGCCAGCTTTACCGGAGGAACGACGAAACGCTCATCCACAAAGACCTCGGTCCCCTGCGGATGATCCACGGTCATCAGTCCAAGCCAGTCGTAGTAGTACGTTTCCCAGAGCTCGCCGGTGATGCTCAGATCGTAAGCCCCGTCGCGCGACACAAGATCCTCTCGCGGAATCTTGTACCATTCCTCGGTTGCGGCAATGCGTGCCGAACCAAGATCATTGATGCGCAGGCCGATCGCCGATCCCCACGGAACCGTGTCCTTCACGAAGCGCATTTCCTTGCCGTCCCACGCAAACAGGAACGGGCACGATCCCTTGAGTCGCTGCTGCGCCTGCACTTCCTGGTCGGCCTGGAGAGCAAACTCGGCGTTGACCACGCCGTTCGGCCAGAGAATGCGCGCCACATCAGTCTCAGTCCACTCCCCGAGCCCGAAGTGTTCCGCATGACCTGTGATCGCCTGCGCCTGCAACAGCAAACCGGAGCGGATCTGCACTTTTCCGCCGACTCCGAAGGAGTTGATTCGCTGATCGCCCGTAGCTGTGACCGCCCGCGTCCGAACCACCTGCCAGTGGTAGTTCTTCGTCCCATGGCTCACCGCCTTCACCGGCTGGCCCCCGGCATCAAGCCCCAGCAAATCGAGACGGCCGGTATGATCCACATCCGCCGCTGCGAAGACGCGTTCCACGTCCGCTGGGTGATCCATCAGCGAATAGCTGCCATCAGGATTGCCCAGCCAGAGCAGCGTTTCGTTTGGTCCCGCAGTCTCAGTCGTTGTGAGCAGCAGATCCACCGCCCCGTTGTTATCCAAGTCCGCCGTTTCGAGACGAACCGAACCGTTCAGCGCGGTCGCGGCGTTCGGCACCCGCGCAATCTCCGTTTGCGCCCATGATTCGCCATCGCGGGTCAACCTCAGAATCCCCCCGTCCGCGCGAACCACCAGCAAATCGAGCCTGCCGCTGCTACGCGTATCGGCAGCCGCCAGGGCCTTCACCACGCCCAGACTCGCCGGTACCGCGATCTTCCGAAATTTCCCCGACCGCTCATTGTGAAACACAATCAGGTGTCCGTCCGCATCGAGAAACGACGCATCGGGATTCCCGTCGTTGCCGAGATCGGCCCAGACAAATTGCTGAACGCCGGAGACTCCGGGGAACGGATGAATCGGCGTGAACGTTCCGTCGCCGTTGTTGCGCAACACGGTGGGCGCTCCACTCGGCGCGCCCAGCAGCACATCCAGGTCGCCGTCCGCCTCAATGTCCAACGCCCACGCTCCGGTGGTTTCGCCATCCACAATGGAGCGGGGCAGCTTCGTCTGCGAAGTGACGTCGGTGAATTTCGCGGGAGAATCCTGCCGCATGAAACGCACACCGCCCGCGCCGGCCAGGACCAGATCGGTCTGGAAGTCGTAGTTGAAATCCATGGGGACGATCGATTCCGGCCCCGGCGCCACTCGCCCCGGCCCGCCAGGAAACGGAAACGACGGGCCGCCCATCACGCTCACCGTCGCGGCGTTCGCTGTGATCACCGTGGGTTGCAGACGATCGTTCAGCCAGACCGCGCCGATCCAGTCCCACTTCTGCGCGTGTGGGTTGGGCAGCGACTCGGGAACGAAGCGCATCGCCCCATCGGCCGGCGCAGGCAATGAACTCGGCGACGGCAACCGCAGGAAGTTCTGGAATGGCTGCGCCTCCTCGCCCGGCTGCGCGCGAATCACCGCCAGGCTCTGCCGAAAACTGGGGTCCTGCATCAGCACGTTGCGGAGAAAGATGCTCTGCAGCGCGGCGGTCCCCGGAGCGGCCGCTGCCGCATTTTCCAGCGCGCTGAGTTGCTGGCGAGCAGCAGGGGGCCAGTCAGCAGACTGCGCCGCGATGCGGCCGACAGCCGAATGCAGGGTCGCCGCGTCGCCGCGCTTCGCCGCAATCCGGCTTAGTTCCAGCAGCGCAGGCAGATTATTTGGATGAGCCTCAAGGATCTGCTCGATCAACTGCTGAAATTGCGCCTCGCTGTCCGGGCCGCCCTGGCGCTCCACTTCCAGCGCCAGCTGATACAGGGCGCGCACATTGTGTACATCGAGGTGAAGGGCTTCGCGGAAATCGGCAATTGCCGCCGCGGAATTCCCGCGTGCGCTTTCCAGAGCGCCCAGATCGGCGTCGATTTGCCCGTTGCGCGGCAGCAGGGCGTGCGACCGGTCCAGTCTTTGCTTTGCCTGTTCGAAGTTGCGCTGCCGGAGCGCCAGGATTCCCCAGTCCGCCCAGGCCGCCGGCTCTCCGGGAGCCAGCTCCGTCGCCTGTGCAAACGAGCTTTCCGCCCGCACGTCATTTCCCACTTCCATCGCGGCCAAACCCACATAAAACGCCTGAACGAACCGGGCGTATTCCGCCGATTCCGCCTTCGGCAAGTCCGATCGGCAGCTCGACAGAATGCACAAAGAGGCCGCCAGCAGCGCAGCCGTCAGACGCCGCTGCACCACACGCAGGTCGCGCAGTCGGCGGTTCCCTGAAGGATCAAAAGCGCTGGGGTCTGAGTGAAAATCCAAGGCCTCGCCCACCTTACTCAACTTCCCTATGGACTGTCTTCCACCTTTCGATGGGGACGATCTCCGTCATTTCGCTAATGCGATCATACGTGCGTTGCCGATCCGTTTTCCTGTCGCGCCCGGAGAGATACCTCCATGCGTTCCTGGTCGAATGCCGATCCCTGAGCGGGCACAGGGCAATGCACCCACTGAGCCACGATATTGTCCTTATCCTCCGGGTTCATTCTGATTGGACGGCAATTGGGAAGTCTTCCCGCTGCCTCCGAATCGGAAGGCACCGAAGAGAGATTCGCGATAGGGACGCGGCTGGCGTCGCTCCAAAACTACTCGGTTCTGTCGCCCTGCATTCGATCCTGGAGAAAGACCATCGCATCGCCGTCCGCAAAACCGCCGCGCCCTGCGCCAGCAGCGCCGGGCCATTCTGCAATGCTCAGGGCTTCATGTTTGGCGATGCGGCTCGGGTTCTGCCGTTCGACAGGCTGCGCAATCGAGCGCTTATAACCTGAGCGGCGGCGTCTTCCGCACCTTCGATATCACCGAACGCTGGAAGTTCATCCCGCGCGCAGACTGCCAGAACATCGCGAACGAGGTCACCCGTGGCAGCATTCAGGCGATCCTGAACAACGCGGCTTTCGGGACTGTTGGCAGTGGTACCTGTAATAAAGTCAGCCGCGACTTTCAGTTCTCTGGACGAATCATTTTCTAAGTGAGGGAGATTGCAGGGATTGCAGCGTTGCGGGACTCCTGGAGAATCAGGGCGTTTTTGGTGGAGCTAGTCTGGACCGCACCGCTTTGTGTCGACGCTGCTCCTGATGTACGCTTCACTCGCTTGAATCACGGTTGCCGTGGTTCGAATAGCCTGTTGAGGTGCCGCATCACCTCGAAAGCATCCGCAACGTAGAGCACGTCGGCTTTTCCTCGCGCCCAGCCGCAATTTGGATCGAGATTGATGGCGCGCCGATCGCGAATGAAACGCCAGCCAACCACATGGGGTTCCTCGCCATGGCAACAGGTAGAGAGACCTTTCGGATGGCGTGGGGTCGAACCGGTCTGGCCGACCTGATTCAGGTGGCTGAGGCAATGGAGCACCGCCTGACCCTGGCCCGCAATGTCGGTGAGAGATTTGGTGCTGCCCAGGGAGGCGCGGCTCGCATGGAGAAAGCCGAGGATCAGCTGCTCGGCTTCTTCAACGTGCGGCTGGCCGTCTTTTCGCTTGCGCGTCCAACCCGCACCGGCGACGAAGAGCAGCGCCGCGTCAGGCCGAATCGTCTGCTCGCCGGAGGCTGCCTCACGCAGGCCGACGGTCCGGGTATGGGTAGGCGGCAGAGCAGCGGGGATCGGTTCCACTTCGACGGGCGCGGGGGCGCCGTCAAAGGCAGGCGCCAGTCCAGGTTCGATGAGCAGAAACCACGGACGCTGCGTGCGCCGCACCGCGCCTTCAATGCGCTGGCGGTAAAACCAGCGTGCGATCCCAACATCACCGTCGCTGGCATCGACCGCGCCCACATGGGTGTCGATGCGGCCCTGGAGCCGCTGCGCGACGCCGGCCAGCACGCGAGCCATGCGCGAGGCGTGAGCAGCCACGACGATGGTGGCGTTTGCCGCGCGCGCGATGCTTTCGGCGGCAGCCGCATCGCTGGCATAGCGGGGCTGGACAAAGTCCGGTCCCTCCACAGCGAGGAACAGGCTCGCGCCGCAGCCTCCGATGGAGGATGCGGCGGGGTGCACATCACCGCCGAACAGTCCCACGAGCAGCGGCGCGCCGAGGCTTGCAGCGGTGGACCGCGCGACCGTGAGTGCCTCGAGGGATAGCTGCGATAACGACCCGTCGGCTTCCGGGTGAGCGACGTAAAGAACCGTCTCAGTCATGGCGAATCCACTCGAAGATCTCCTGCGCGATCTCCGCAGGTTGCATGTCCTTCACAATGCGCGTTTGCCGCTGCTGACCTGGAAGCCGCACATCCCGGCAGCAAAAACCCTCAGCGGAGAGGGTGACAGGAACCGCCTTCTGCAGCGCGGACATCATCAACCGCATGTTCTTCATGCCCATTTGGGGATCGTTGCGCGGCTCGCCTCGTTCTCCGGTCGCCCACCCCAGTAAGGCGGGCGGCCCAGCGCACAACGAGACGAGATGCCTGCCGCCTTCCACGCGCTCCATCACCTCGAATGAACCGTCTTCACGGGGGGTGATGCGATCCACTCCCTGGAACTGATCGATGATGCCGAGCCGTTCGCCGACGATCTGCAGTGTGACTCCCTGCCCGCGACTGGCGGACTCCCAACCGCCGAAGAGCAGAAGACGATCCCGATCCAGGCCCGGAATGGCGGCAGTAGTCGCCGCCAGGTGCTCTGCCGTTTCATGTGCGTCGGTAAATCCATGCGCCGGACCGTCAAGCGCCACCAACTCGAAAGGCGCTTTCTGCGCGAGGCTCATCATCACCTGCTGGAGTTTCGCCTTCGGGCCGAGACTGACCAGCCACACGCGACTCCCTGCGCACTGCTTCGCCAGCTCGGCAGCCTCGTACAGCGCGTGCGCTGCAAAGGGATCGAGGATCGCTGGCAGCAGCAGGTCGTTCTTCAGCGCGGGACCGTCGGGGGTCGCGATTGGTTCGAGGGTCTGCAGCGGATCGGGAACGATGCTGCCGCAGACAACAATGTGCAATGGGTCCACCATGCTCCTTTTTCACTCCCGCCCATGGCGTGCATGAGCGCTGCGCATTAGTTTTCCGCCGAGTGCAGACCTCCCGCACCTGCGCTGAAGATTAAGTTCGCCTGCCCTTCCTCGTCGATTCCGGTGCAATTCCACAGGCACGCGCCGCAGTGGACACACTTCTCGCGATCGAACACGGGAAGGCCCTCGCCATCCGGCGAAATCGCCTGCCCCGAACACATCTCGACGCAGATGCGCGCTTCGCAAGTCCGGCAAACCTCCGCGTCGCGAAAGCGCACGTGGTCGCGAAATCCGGCTGGCGCCCGCACCTTTCCTCCCAGCAGCAAAGCGTCCTGCAGCGAGACCAGCAGCTGATCGTCGTAGGGAATCTCGGGCCAGCCGCAGCATCGCATCACGGCGTCGTGCAGGGGCAGGTTGCGAATCCGGCAGTCCTCGCGCAGCGCTTGCAACTCCGAGGAACGCAACCTCCCCCGGCAAAAATCCTCAAGACTGCGGATTGGCCGTGCCTGGCGCGCAGCAAAGTGCAGATGCAGCCGGCCGCCCGTCAGTCCCGTCACTGCCATACTCGCCATTCCGCGCAGAAATCCGCGCTCAAAACCATCGCGAGCGTGTTCTGCCGCGCGCAGCTCTTTGTCGAGCCAGCTCGCGCGGCGTCGTTCCACGTAGGCTACTTCCACATTTTCCCGAGTGAACGAACGGCCCGTCTTCATGAGATCGAGCACGCCGTCAGCGAGAAGAACACCAGAACACCAGGCCTCGTCCACACCAGAGCCGGTGAGAATGTTGGTGGTCCCCGAGCATTCTCCGATACGCGCGCAACCATCGAGGGCCAGAAACGGCTCACCGCAGCGGCCGGATTCCTCCAGCGATTTAGCGCCCCACGACCGCAGGCGGCCGCCCTCAAGGAACCGCCATAAATAAGGATGCTGGATGTAGTGCTGCAAATAGCGCCAGACGGTTCGAACCGGGTTGTCGAACCAGGACGGAACAAAGACGCCGACCGATGCGACCCGGCCCGGATGGACGTAGAAAAAACCGAAGATCTCCGGTTCCGGATAGCCGATAGTGTGGAATACCGTACCGGGCGCGAGGTCTGCGGACTCCGGCAGATCGACCACCATCTTCATGCCGAGCCCCCATTCGCGCCGTCGATGCCCCTCGGGTAGGCCGAAGGCCGCGTCCAGCTGCTGGGAGATGGCGCCCACGGGTCCATCGCCTACGACGGTCAGTGCCGCGCGAATGTCCATGCCAGGCATGAAGCCCGCCTCAGGACGACCCTCTCGATCAGTGCCCTGATCCATGAGACGAATTCCCGTCACGCGGCCACTCTCCTGCAGCGGCTCGGCGACCGCAGAAGCAGGCCAGATCTGCACGTTGCCAGCGGCCATCACCTGTCCGGCAACCCACTGGGTGAACTGGCCGAGCGAAAGTACGAAGCCGTCGTGCTTACGCAGAAAGCCTGGAATCCAGGGAATCTCCAGCGCGCTGTGGCGAAACGGCAGCAGAGGTCTCAAAATCCGCAGAAGGCGGTCCGCGGTGCGCAGCGGAAGAGATCTGCGGCTGGCACCGACGGGATCGAGAAGATAGACCAGCTTCTCCGCCGCAATCGGCGCCGCCATGGGAATCTGCGACGGATCGAAGTCAGGAAAACTGGCGCGAATCGCTCTTCCGCGCGTGACCACTCCGGAGACGCCAAAGCCGATGTCATCGGCGCGTTCGCAGCAGATGACCTGGGGCGGCATTCCGGGCGCCGCAACACTCGCAAGGCTCGGGTTTTCGTTCAGCCCGCGAGAGATTTCGGTGAGGAAACCCGCCACTGCCGGACCGAACCCGACGCAGGCAATATCCACGTCCACAGACGGGCGCTCGGCAACGGGATGGACCTCTTCAGCGATGGAGCGCTCCTAGCGCGGATAATCCGGGACTTCGGGAATCATGACCATCGCCAGCGCTCGCGCCGCACGATCCTTAGCCAACTGTGATCCGGTCAGACAAAGATCGAGCCGATTGCGCTGCTGCTGGAATGCGCTGTTCTCCCCGCATTGCGCGCAGGGCCCGGCTTTCTCAGGATGCGAGCCGTCGGGCTGGATGACGTCGAGTGCGAACGCGGTCATGCCCGGCGCGTAAGCCTCCCACGCTTCCAGTTCCTCACCGAGGAAGCAGCCTTTGTGCTCCGGGTCGTCCCACGAAGGATGCCGGTTGTATCCATAGACCAGATCGGCGCAGATGCGGCCCGCCTCGCCCGCGGCCCGCGCCGCCTGCACGTGGCAGAGGTCGCTCAGGAAGGTCACCGTGCTGGTCAGGCCATCGCAGCCCGCCGCATTTGCCGCGCTCTTCGCTTCCAGCTCCATCAGGTCGAGAATCTGCTGGCGCGACGCGAGCAGCCAGCACAGCGCATCGGCCAGCCGGAACGTGACACCCTGGCGCGCCGAACTGTACAGCTTCGAGCCGTCGGCATCGCTGGTGTTCTGCAGATGGTTCAGGGTCCAGAGCCAAAGCTTCATGGCTGAGGCCACGACGCATGCGCCCGTCGCGGGGCGATGCGCGGCAATGCGCCGCATCTCGGGAATCCACTGCCGGAACTGCTCGAGGAACAGCTCGTGCGTCATAGTGACGATCAGGTTGCGACGCTGCACCGCTTCCGGTCCCTCGTAGGTTGCTTCCAACTGCGCATCCATCCATTTGTAGGCGAGAAAACCGGGGCAATCCTCGGTAATGCCGTAGCCGCCCATCAAACTCAGCGCTTCGCGCATCGCATTGGCGCCCGTGCCGGTGTTCCACAGCTTGGCAGCGGGACACAGCACCCCCGCCACCGCATCGGCCAGGACATACCGGACCAGAACATCCTGATTGGCAGCTTTCTGCACAGCCCCGGCAGTGTTCGTGGCTTGATGATGAACGTATTCCACCGCAGCCGGCCAGACGCCCTTCAGCCACTTCAATTCCGCTCGTCCGCCGCCGATGCCGGCCTCTTCTCTCAGCTTGTCTTTTTCCTTTTCCAGCGGATCGAGCTCGTCGAATGCGCGAGCAGCTGCGAAGCCCAGCGCCGCGCCGGCCTCACCCATCGCCCAAAGATCCACCACCCGATGCAGCGCGTCTTCGCGCTGCTGCAGGCCCTGCTCGTAGCGCAGCGATCCCGCCTTGATTTGTTGAGCGCCGCGAAAGCGGTTCCGCTGGTAGCGAACCACCGGCTCGACCGCGCTCAGCAGCTTGGCCGAGGTCATCAGAGCCACCGTCACACGCGTGCGCGCGAAGACCGCCTCGATGATCTCGCTGTGGTTGAAGTTGGGAACAATGCGGCCCTCTTTCACCGTGTACCCGCCCACAATCCGGCTCGCCGGCACGCGCAGGCTGAAGATCGGATCGCTGGTCGATGAAAGCTGATGCACCAGCTTGCGGGTGATGCTGCCCCGGTCGAAGACGCCCGGATCGCCCTCCTCGAGAATGACCATGCAGCTGCCCGTGATGCGCGGATCCGCCGTATCGACGGCGGCCGTGACGAAGTTGGCGAAGCCCATGTTGGTGATGAAGCGCCCTCGCTTCTCCACCTGCAACAGCGGCTCCTGGCCTTCCTTCCATTCGGCGATAGTCACTTTGCCGCCGAGCATGCCGGTGTCGACCCCCGCATACGGCAGCGGTTCAGTGAGGCAAAATGCGCCGCGCCAGGGCTTGCGATCTTCGCCCGGCGACGCCGGAGCGCAAAGGCTCATATAGCGCGCCCGCTGTTCCGTGGTTCCGCGCTCGTGAATCGGCGAGAGCGCCAGGCATCCGGCCAGACTGGCCGTGGCCGCGCCGGCATCCACCCAGGCCAGCTCGAAGGCAATCAGCGCGAGCGCCAGGTTCTTCGGCCCGATGAGATAACCGCCGTTCTCGGTATCGAGAAACGCCGACGTGATCCCTGAGCTGTCGAACTCCTCCAGCAAAGCGTGCTTCGCGGCAGTCCACTCGTGCGTTTGCCGTGCCCCGGAAGCAACAAGCCGGGCGACCGGACCCCGCGCAACCTCCCGTGCCGCCTGCACCAGCATCTGCAGGTCATAGCGCTCGGCGAAGCGCCACTGAAGTTGGCGCACCGTGTCGCCGGGCAAAGTGCGCAGAGTTTCTTCCTGAATTGCAGGGCTGATGGCCGCCATGGGCAGACCTCACTGATAACGGCCCAGGCTACGCTGCCGCGCATGAAGCGGTCAGTGACATTCATCACACCGAGGCGCGCTGACGCTGCAAGTGGTCCTGCCAAGGCAGGAACCTCAGCCGCGGCGCGTCACCCGGCGACGGAATCGATCGGCTCTAGGTAATGTCTTCCGTGTCGAATGGCGCCTTTGCCGGAACGCCATGCACCTGGCTCACCAGGTCGCGCACCACATCCTCAAGCTGCCGCTGGCTTTCCATCACGGCGGTCATCGTCTGCAGATCGCCCGGCTCCTCGATGCGCTCCAACAGCACCACAGCATGCGCCTGCGCCACGTGATTCGCGTCCAGTCCCTCCGGAGTCTTCGCTTTGATCCCCACATTCGCCGGCGCAATTCCCAGCAGCTCCGCCACGCGCTCCCGCATCTCATTCGAGATCGGCCCGATCTTCGGCGCATTCAGCACCAGCGTCGTGTCCACATTGACGATCCGGTAGCCCGCGCTCTCAATCTCCTCGATCGCGAGGTTGAGGAAGATCGCTGAGTTCGCGTCCTTCCACCTCGGATCGCCCGGCGGGAAGAAGCTCCCGATGTCCCCCGCCGAAACCGCTCCCAGCAGCGCGTCCGTGATCGCATGCAGCAGCACATCGCCGTCCGAATGGCCGGCCAGCCCCTCCGGATGATCGATGCTGAGACCGCCGATTTTCAGCGGCACTCCCGCCTTGAATGCGTGCGAATCCCAGCCGTAACCGATGCGGATGTCCATGAGCGATCCCAATTAACTTCACTTCAGGGTATATCAGCCCGCTCTGAATGCAAGCCGCCGAGGTGAAACGCTAGTGCGAATTCCCGCGATGCGCCAGATAAAACTCGGCCAGTTCCAGATCGCCGGGCTGCGTGATCTTCAGGTTGGATGCCGAACCGAGGACGACAAACACTGGGCTCCCCGCACGCTCCACCAGACTGGCTTCGTCGGTCCCCACGAAGCCATCCGCTTCCGCCTCCGCGAACGCTTTGCGCAGCAAACCGTACCGGAAGCCCTGCGGCGTTTGCGCCTGCACAATGTATTCCCGCGGAATCGTGGCCGTGATAATCGCCCCGTCCGCTGTCCGTTACACCTGCTTGATCGTGTCCAGCGCCGGCAGCCCGACGATCGCCGCGCTGTGTTTTTCCACCGCTTCGATCACCCGGCGAATCACCGCAGGCTCAATGAGCGGCCGGACCGCGTCGTGCACCAGGACAATGTCGTCTTCGCCGCAATTCAGCGCCTTCAGCGCATTGAACACGCTCTCCTGGCGTGTGTCGCCGCCCTCCACCACGCGCACGCGGTCCGCAAACCCGTGCTCCGAGATGTGCGCCGTCAACCGCTCCATCTCCGTGGCCCGCACCGCAACAATCAGCGCCGTCACCTCCGGCACCTCGGCGAAGGTCCGCAGCGTGCGGATCAAAATCGGCGTGCCGGCCAGTTCCAGAAACTGCTTCGGCGACGCATGGGATGTGTGGCCCGGCGTCATGCGCGTGCCCAGACCGGCTGCCGGCAGAATGACTGATACCCGCATAGAAAAAGGAGTATACCCCAGCGGCGCCTGCTTCCGGGTGTAGGGTAAAAGGGTCGCGAAAGCAGTTCCGCAGTCGATTCCCGAACGAGGTCAGAGGTCATGCGCAGCGGCGCAGCAAAATTCTCATTGCCGGTGGTTCTGGCTTTTCTCGCAGTTGCCGTCCCCGGCTCGCCCGCTCGTCAGGATATGAGCGTCATCGTCCAAACCCCGCCCATGGGCTGGAACAGCTGGGACGCCTGGGGATACACCATCAACGAATCGCAGTTCCGCGACACCGTCACCTGGTTTCACAACAACCTTCAACGTTTTAGCTGGCAATATGTCGTCATCGACGAGGGCTGGTTCGCGCAGCATCCGGAAAATCCCGCCGGCCATCAGGACTACACCCTCTCTGACGATGGCCGTTACATGCCCGCGGTCAACCGCTTCCCCTCAGCCGCCGGCGGTAAAGGCTTACGCCCTCTGTCGGACTGGGTACATTCTCTCGGCCTCAAGTTCGGTATTCACATCGTGCGCGGCATCCCGCGTGAAGCCGTCAGCCGCAACCTCCGCATCGCCGGTTCGCACTTTGGCGCCGCCGATGCGGCCGACACCGCCGATACCTGCGAGTGGAACTCCGACAATTACGGCCTGAAGAACAACAAAGCTGCCCAGGCTTACTACGATTCCCTGGCCGATCTCTACGCGAAATGGGGCGTCGACTACCTCAAGGTCGATTGCATCTCCCGCCCCTGGAAGGCCGACGAGATTCACATGATGCAGTACGCGCTTAGCCAAAGCGGGCGTCCCATCGTGCTCAGCCTCTCGCCCGGTCCCACTCCCATCGAGGCCGCGGCCGACGCGGTCCGCAGCACGCAGCTCTGGCGCATATCCGACGATATGTGGGACCTCTGGCAAAAACCTCTCGACGCCCCGCAATTCCCGCAGTCTGAAAAGAATCAGTTCGCGCTCATCGCAAAATGGCAGCCCTTCGCCGGTCCCGGCCACTGGCCCGACGCCGACATGCTCCCCATTGGCTGGCTCGGACCCAATCCAGGCTGGGGTCAGCCCCGCCAGTCGCGCCTCACCCACGACGAAGTCCGCACCATGATGACGCTCTGGTCCATCGCCCGCTCTCCGCTCTTCATCGGAACCAACCTGCTCAAGATGGATTCCTTCACCGAATCGGCCATCACCAATCCTGAGGTGATCGCTGTCGACCAGTATTCTGAGAACAATCGTCCTGTCATTCAAAAGGAAGACACCGTCGTCTGGATGGCTTCAGCGCCCGAGCATGGCGGCGATTATGTCGCCATCTTCAACCTCTCCGACGCGCCCCTGTCCTTCAACTATTCCTGGCCGGATCTTGGCCTCCAGCTCGGCCACCACCCCGTGCGCGATCTGTGGCAGCGTGAAGACATGGGCCGCCTCGACCACATCGAGGCCACCGTCCCGCCGCATGCCGCCAAGCTCTACAAAGTCGAATGAGCCCTGTGGGCAAGCCATCGAGCGACTTCAACTCCATCTCCAACATTTCCCCATAAACAACTCATTTAACATGGTATGGGCGCCGCGAAAATAATCTAAGAAAACAGCCAACTTCACCCGCGAATCCGCATCTATACCTGTAACAACAGAGGCTACTTCAGGCATTACCAACCTTCCTGGTTGTACTGAGTCTCTCCTCGTATCATTCTTGCGGAGCAATTTCCGCAAGACCCCACAATCGACCCCCCGGCTTCCCCCTCCCATGCCTCTGAAGCAGGCCCGCTGGAAAGCGGGCCTTTTGCTTTGACGGTTACTCGCCTCTGATATCCTGCGTCGGCCAGTCTCACGCCAGGAGAATCACCTGTGAAGTTTCTCGCCGCGGCCCTTCTGCTCTCTTCCCCCGCACTCTTCGCTCAACAGGCAGGCACCACAGCGGCCCAGGCCGCCAACACCGACACCAGCTACATCGACGCCGACGGCACGGCGCACATCACTCGCGTCATCCCTGTTCCTTCCGACCTCAGCCCCGAAGCAAAAAAGTCGTTGTCTCGCCAGGTTTCCGATGCGCCCCACCCGCAAGCCCTCGAAGAGCGCCGCCACGGCACCGACCTTTGGCAAAATCATGCAGGCGACGTCTCGGCGCAGCTCTATCCGGCGAACCGCTCCGAAAGCACCATCGCGGGCGTTCCCGTCCGCGTCGTCACGCCGATCGCCGGCATGGATCCCGACCGCGTGCTCCTCAATATCCACGGGGGCGGCTTTAACTCCGACTCCGGTTCCTGGACCGAATCCATCCCCATCGCCAATCTCACGAAGATCAAAGTTGTCTCCGTCCTCTATCGCCTCGCCCCTGAGCATCCCTTCCCCGCCGGACTCGATGACATCGTCGCTGTTTATAAAGAGCTGCTCAAAACTTACAAGCCCGCACACATCGCGGTTTACGGAACCTCAGCCGGCGCGATCCTCACCGGCGAAGTTGCCGTCCGCCTCAAACAGCTCGGCCTTCCCCTGCCCGGCGCGCTCGGCATCTTCTCCGGCAACGGAGATCTCAGCCGTTACGGCGACTCGTTGGCCATGTACGCGCTCAATGGACTCTCGGGACACCTCGATCCGCCCGGTCCAGGCCCCGACGAACCAACCTACGTCGGCTCGACCGACCCCCGTGATCCAGTCCTGTCGCCCCTCTTTGCCGACCTTCACGGCATGCCGCCCACCCTTTTCCTTACCAGCGGCCGCGACATCCTGCTCAGCGCCACCACCATCCTCCACCGCGCCTTTTTGCGCGCCGGCAACGACAACGCTGAGCTCGTCGTCTTCGAAGGCCTTCCCCACGCCTTCTGGAACGACCCCAACCTTCCCGAATCCAAAGAAGCCGACGCTACTATGGCGCATTTTTTCATCAGGAATTTGAAACCGTAATGGGCACAATTCTGCCAGGATAATTCCACCCCAGATGCAGATCACCGACCTGCTGTTCGGACGACCACTCGCCACCTCCGACGAACGCGCCGAGCACATCGGCCCCGCCGCAGGCATCCCGGTCTTCGGCCTCGACGCCCTCAGCTCGGCCGCCTACGGACCTGAAGCCGCCCTGACCCTGCTCATTCCCCTGGGGCTCGCAGGCATCCACTTCATCCTCCCCATCACCGCCGCCATCCTGATTCTGCTCGTCATCCTTTATTTCTCTTACTCCCAGACCATCGAGGCCTATCCGCACGGTGGGGGTTCGTTCACCGTCGCCGGTGAGAACCTCGGCGATGGCGCGGGCCTGCTCGCCGCCGCCGCCCTCATGATCGACTACGTTCTCACCGCGGCCGTGGGCATTTCCGCTGGCGTGGGTGCGCTTATTTCGGCCGTGCCCAGGCTGCAGCCGCACACCCTCGAGATCTGCCTCGTCATCCTGTTGCTGCTCACAGTGGTCAACATGCGCGGAGTCCGCGATACCGGCGTCGTCTTCCTTATCCCGACCTATTTGTTTCTCGGCACCCTGCTGGTCGTCATCGCCGTGGGACTTTTCCATACCGCCGTCAGTGGTGGCCACCCGGCGCCCGTCATCGCGCCACCCAAACTTCCCCCCGCCGTCGCCGCGGTCAGCCTCTGGCTTCTGCTCCGCGTCTTCTCCAGCGGTTGCACCGCCATGACCGGCGTCGAAGCCGTCAGCAACGGCGTTATGGCTTTCCGCGATCCAACGGCGAAGAACGCCCGCGGCTCCCTCACCGTCATCATCGCCTTGCTGATCGCCCTTCTCGCCGGCATCGCCGCGCTCTGCCGCTTCTATAGCGTCGGCGCGACGGATCCCAACGGACCCGGCTATCAGAGCATCCTCTCCCAGCTCACGCTTGCCATCGCGGGCCGCAACTGGTTCTACTACGTCACCATTGGCTCCATCCTGCTGGTCCTCGCGCTCTCCGCCAACACCGCTTTCGCCGATTTTCCTCGCCACACCCGCGCCATCGCCCTCAAGGGCTATCTGCCGCACGTCTTCACGCTGCGCGGACGCCGCCTGCTCTTCTCCTGGGGCATTTATGTCCTGGTCGCGCTCACCGGAGGACTGCTCATCCTCTTCGGCGGCGTGACCGATCGCCTCATCCCGCTCTACGCCATCGGCGCATTTATGGCGTTCACGCTGTCCCAGGCGGGCATGATCGTGCACTGGAAGCGCCACCCCGGCCCTCGCTCCACCGTCCGCATGTTCGTCAATGGCCTGGGCGCGTTCGCCACCGGCGTCACCACCATCGTCGTGCTGGTCACGAAGTTCGTCGAAGGCGCATGGGTCACCGCGCTGCTCATTCCCTGCCTCATCCTGCTGATGGTCGCAGTCAATCGCCACTATCGCCGCATCGCCGAGGAAACCGCCTGCCACGACCCGCTCGTCGTCACCAACATTCATCCCCCCATCGTCATCATTCCCATGGACCGCTGGAGCCGTATCTCCGCCAAAGCCATCCGCTTTGCCCTTTCCATCTCCAACGAGGTGCAAATCGTCCACGTCGACATCGCCGACGTCGATCACGGAGACCATGAGCTGGCCTTGCTGTGGAAGGAAAAAATCCTCGAGCCCCTGCGCCAGGCGGGACTGCCCGAGCCGAAGTTCGAGCAGCTCCATTCGCCCTACAGGACCATCCTCATGCCGTTGCTCGACTACATCCTTTCCGAAGAGCGCATCCACGAGAATCGCCACATCGCCGTGCTCGTCCCCGAACTGGTGGTTCGCCATTGGTGGCAGGCCCTGCTGCACAACCAGCGCTCCAGCCTCCTCAAGCTGCTGCTGCTGGTGCGCGGCAAACAGCGCATCGTCGTCATCAATATTCCCTGGTACCAGGAATAGTCGCGCAAATAAGAGAGGCAGCCTTTCGGCTGCCTTTCTGAAGAACATCAACAACTGCATTTGAAGTTACAGCTCCAGGGGGAGGGCCTGGCTTTAAATCGCGAGCCGTTCCAATGCCTGTGGTTGCAGTACCGTGAGTGCGGCGCCGCGGATCGAAATCAGTTGGTCGCGCTTCAGCTGACCCAGGACGCGCGTGACCGTTTCTCGCGTCGTCGCCGTCATTGAAGCGATCTCTTCATGCGTGAGCGGCATCATGCACCGCCCCTGCACTGCGTTCTCCGGAGATTGTTCGCGGCTCCAGTCGAGCAGCAGATTCGCGACGCGGCCCGAAGCAGTTGCGGGGAGGGCCAGCCGCCGAACTTCACTGAAAGCGGCTTTGTATTCCTGCGCGACCGCGCGCGCCGCTCGCATGCTGGCGTCCGGGTTGCGATCGAGGAAGTCCAGCAGCGCCTGGCGACGGATCGTCTTCAGCTGGCACGGTTCTACCGTCTCCGCCGTTACTTCGAACGGCTGCCCCGCCAACGCCGCCGACAAACCCAGCACTTCGCCGGCGCGCGCAATCTTCAGAATCAGCGTCCGCCCTTCGCGGCTGGTGGCCGACAGCTTCACGCGCCCCGAGCAAAGCACGTGCACCGATCCGCAGTTGTCACCCTCGCGGAAAATTATCGCTCCGCTGCCAAACCGCACCGGCGTTCCGATGCTGTCGAATTTTTCCAGCGACGTGTTCTGCATGCTGCAGAACATATGCTTGCTGCGCGACGTGCACTCCAGACATGCCTGACTGCGTTCCATTGTCGTTCTCCTGGGGAGTTGATTGACACCAGGAGACAGAGCAAGGCTCGTGCCAAACTCGCGTCACACCACCATGTGATTGAAATCACACATGTTCGTGCTCTGGATCACCCTTGTCTCTCGCTGCGCTGAATCCTGTGCGCTGCGTCACACAACCCGAGAGGCTGCGTCATCTGGCGCACTTCCCAACCTAACGCGCACTCCTGGCCGCCGTTCGCTCGATTCCCGCTCGCCTTTTGTTACCGGCTACCGACTAAAGAACGCTTCCACGTCCCCAATATTCTGCGTGATCCGGTACGGCGGCAGGCTCTCCAGAAAAATCCTCCCATACCGCTGCCGCTCCAGCCGCGGATCCAGCAGCATCAGCACGCCGCGGTCATCCAGCGACCGGATCAGCCTCCCAAACCCCTGCTTCAGCGTGATCACCGCCGACGGCACCTGGTACTAGAAGAACGGACTACCGCCCGCCTCCTCAATCGCCCGCATCCGCGCCTGCACCACCGGGTCCGTCGGCACCGCGAACGGCAGCCGGTCCACGATCACGCAGCTCAGCGCGTCACCCTGCACATCCACGCCCTGCCAGAAGCTCGACGTCCCAAACAGCACCGCATTCGGCGTGGTGCGAAACTCTTCCAGCAGCGCCTTCCGCGGCGCTGTGCCTTGTAATAACAATGGATATCCCACCTCCGCCAGCAGCCGTTCATGCAGCTCACGCATCTGCTGGTAGCTGGTAAACAGGCAGAACGCGCGCCCCTGCGTAATCTCCAGCATCCTCCGTATCCGCTTCGCCGCCTCTTCCTGAAAATTCGGCTCCCGCGGATCGGGCATCTCCGGCGGCAGATACAACAGCGCCTGTCGCGCATATTGAAAATGCGACGGCACCATCAGCTCCCGCGCCTCGTCCAGCCCCAGGCGCTTGCGGATATGCGAGAACCCACCCTGCACCGTCAGCGTCGCCGACGTCAGCACTACGCTCGGGTAGTTTTCGAAGAGCAGATCCCTCAGCAGATCCGAAACGTCGATCGGCGTGGCCTGCAGATGCGTGCTCATCTGCCGCCCGCTGCGCCGCTCCAGCCAGAAGACAGTATTCCGATCCTCCGACTCCATCAGAAACTTCAGCTGCTCGCGCACCATCCCGGTGCGCCGCCGCAGTGGCTGCGCCTCCTCGGCGCCCTTTAGCCGCTCCAGCTCGCCTTCCATCCGATGCAGCGCGTTCAGCACGCCGAGGTACACATCCCCCTGTGTCTCCAAAAACTCTTCCCGGTTCGTGAACGGCATCCGCCCTTCGCCGCCCCTGTTTTCGCGTCCGCTTTCGCGTCCGTTTTCGAGCCCATTCCCGCGCGCGTTCCCCCGCATAGGCAGCGCCCCAAAAAACAGACGCGCCCGCTCCCGGATCATCTGCGCCGCCGTCACCACCTCCGCCTTCAGCTCGCCCTGCGCGCGCAGCAGCGTCTCCACATCCCGCGCCAGTTCCTCGAATTTAACGTTGCTCAGGCTGATCCCGAAGTAGCTCGAAGCCACGTCCTCCAGCTCGTGCGCCTCATCGAAAATCACCACCCCGGCCTCCGGCAGCACGCCCGCATCCGGCGCCCCGCCCGCCTGCTGCCGAATCGCCATATCCGCGAAGAACAAATGGTGATTCACGATCACCACATCGCTCTCCGCCGCGCGCCGCCGCATCTCCGTGATGAAACACCGCCCGTAATCCGGGCACGTCTGCCCCAGGCAAGCCTCGCTCCTCGCGTCCAGCTTCGACCACAGCGCGCTCGCCTCCGGCAGATCCTCGATCTCCACCCGATCCCCGGTCTCCGTCGTCTTCTCCCACTCCGCGATCGCCTGGTACTGCGAAATCTCCTCGAGCCCCGACAAAATCGGCTGACTCCGCAGCGCATACAGCTTGTGCCGGCACAGGTAATTCGCGCGCCCCTTCATGTAGCAAACGCGCAGCGGTCCCAGCAGCGACTCCAGAAACGGGATGTCCTTAAAAAAGAGCTGCTCCTGCAGGTTCTTGGTCCCCGTTGAGACGATCACCCTGTGCCCGGTCGCCGCGCACTTCCGCAACGCCGGCAGCAAATACGCCAGCGTCTTTCCGGTCCCCGTTCCCGCTTCGACTATCAGGTGCCGCTGGTCCTGGAGCGCGCGCTCCACGGCCTGCGCCATCTCCAGCTGTCCCCGCCGAAACTCATACGGCAGCGACGACCGCGACAGCACGCCCCCCGGCGCAAAAAAATCATGCAGCGACGGTAGCGCGGAAGCAGTTTGTTCGGTGGAGGACACGGCCACTTCAGGATAGCCGCTCGCGAGGATCGATTAACCGCAGCTTCCTCACGAAGACATTACCCGTGGCGATACATTGGATATGGGGAATCAAGCCATTATTGCTGCGGCTTCTGATCCGGCGGCGGCTTCTGCTCCTGCTGGGGCTTGTCGCTTCCCTGCTGGTCCGGATGATTCTCGTAAATCGAGTACGGCTTCGCCGGACGGTTCAGCTTGACCTCGATGTCCTTCGTGTCGCCGGGCAATTCGTAATCGTTGCCGTACGTCTGATACCCGGTCGCCAGCACCTGCAGGCGCAACCCGTCCCCTACCGGAATCACGTCAATCGTCACCTTGCCGTCTTCGTTCGTCTTCAGCTCCAGGTTGCCTTGATCTTTGCCGTTCCTGAGCGGATGAAAGATGACTGACGCATTCTCCAGCGGCTTGCCATTGGCGGCTTTCACCACTGTCACCGTGACCTTGCAGGTCGGCGGCGGTGGCTTATACTTCCGCCCACGCGCATCCTGCTGAGCGTTCACGGCAAAAGCACAAACAACTACGACCGCCAGCAATGGCAGCCAACGACGAAGGTGGGTACGGCTCATACCCCCCCATTTTAAAGGAGAATCCCCGCCCCTGGAATCCCACCCTGGCCTGCGTAACTTCCCCTGCCGCCACTCGTCTATAACAGGACCAGGGGCAGCCCCGGTTCGCTGAGCACCATCTCTGGTATTGCCCCAGGCCCATGGATCGATCCTTCCACCGCAACCCGCGCCCTGCCCCGCTCCTTTGCGCGGTTGCCCCGCTGCTTCTACTCGGCCCGGCCGCCCTGGCTCAAGCCGTGCCCTCACCGGCCACCGATGCCGCCGCCCTGGTCCGCCGCGCCGTCGCCAACCACGTGGCCGCCGAGGCCTCGCACCATCCCCAGCGCTTCGTCCTCCACAAAAAAGACGACCGTCACGACTACACCCAGGAAGTGATTGAAACCCGTCAGGGCGACGTTGCACTCTCCGTCGCCGCCAACGGCGCCCCTCTCAACCCGGATCTCCGCCAGACCCAGATCGACCGCCTCAACAACCTCGATGCCCACCCCAATCTCCAGGAGCATCGCCTCAAACGCGAGCAGGAGGACAACGCCCGCGTCAACAAGCTCATGCGCCTCCTGCCCGATGCTTTCGTTTACCACTACGACAGCACCGTCCCCTGCGTCGTCGTTGTTCCGCCATATGTCGCAGTTCCCGGCGAACCGATCCCTCCTCCACCCGGCACACCGGTCCCCTCAGCCCAGTGCTACCACCTCACCTTCAGGCCCAATCCCTCATGGAATCCCCCCGACCTTGAGTCAAAAATCATGCGCGGCATGGCGGGCGAAGTCTGGATTGAAACTTCGCAGGAGCGCCTCACCCGTCTCAACGCTCACCTCATCGCCGATGTCGATTTCGGCTGGGGGATTATCGGCCGGCTCGACAAGGGAGGCACCATCTTTCTCGAGCAGACCGAAATGGAGGGCAACGACTGGGAGCTCACCCGCATGAAGCTCAACCTCACTGGCAAAGCGCTCATCGTTAAGACACTCAGCTACCACCTCACTCAGGAGATGGCCCGTTACTCCCCTGTCCCCGCCGACCTCGACTACCACAAAGCCATCCGCATGCTCGAATCCGAACCGCAACCCCAGGGCAAATAGCGCACGTCACACGTCCAGCCGATTCACCTCGGCCCAAGTGCGCCAGGCGGCGATTGAAGTTACCTTCTTCGATAATGGGTACCCCCCTCCCCCCTGGGGTGGTAGTGCGGGATGGTTGCTGATTCCGCAGAGGTTCGGGAGGGGTCACTTTGGTGACCCCCGGAGATGGCGGACTGGTTATCAGCGACTCTATTACTCGCCTCAGCTACCGGTTGCGGGGATGTTTGGCGGGTGTGCCTCAGGGTGACGTGGCAGCGGCAGCGCCCCCGTTGAGGAAGTGAAGCGGCATTCCATGGTGGTCTCCGGGCAAAGGAAAAGGCCGCGACAGGCGCGGCCTTTTATTTCTTACCCTCTATTATCAGAATACCAAGTCCAGCCTAAAAACCGGCCAAATATCTTTGAGGGTATTGTGGTGGAAGTGGTGAGTTATGAAGGACAAAACTTTCGTACTGTGCGCGAAAAGCTTGACAAGTTTTCCACATTTTCCGGATTGGGCTGTAAGTGATTGAGAGTTCGTGAAAGGGCAGGAGACAGGTGGTCGGCCTTGTCGTCGCACGGAACAGGATCCCACTTCCTTCAACTCTCGGATGGCCGACTCCACGCTCGCAACGATAATTAGAGAGTTACTCCGGGGGCGGCTGGCGGAATCATCACACATTCCTTCTTGACTTTCTTCACTTCCCGCCGGAATCTTAAGGTTACCGTTCCCCCTGTATCTAAACCATCGTGCTTTCTGTTCAAGCTCGGATGGGTTGATAGTTTGCAGTGAACGCCGCTCCTTGCCCCCACTTGAGTGGTGAGTTTCTGGCAAGGAGATTCTCACGTGTACCCTTTGTCCGTCTTCCGTTCGATGGCATCGAGCCTGAATCCGGCAGTTTCTTCAGGCGTATCCACGAGGATCGGCACAGAACCTACGGCTCACCGGAAACAGGGGGCGGGAGCATGGATGAGGGGGTCTGGGCGGGGGCTGGGGGCGTTGCTGCTGGGCGGTCTGGCCCTGAGCCCGCTCCACGCGGCCACTGTGCCTGTGTCGCAGGCGATCGGAACCTGCACGACGGCGAACCCGAACCCGAATCCGAATCCGGCGTCGTTTGCGGCGGTGAATGACTTCAACGGCGACTGCAGGAGCGACCTTCTCTGGCAAAACAGCAGCAGTGGAGAGGTCTTCCTCTGGTTCATGAACGGGACCACGTTTGCGAACAGCGGGAGCATCGGCAGCCCCACGTTCGACTGGGTCATTCAGGGCGTGGGGGACTTTAATGGCGATGGCAAGGCCGACATCCTGTGGCGGAACAGCTCCACGGGTGAGGTCTACCTCTGGATCACGAGCGGCACCATGTTTCCGATCGGCGAGAGCCTTGGCTACGTCTCGCCGGAGTGGAGCATTGCGGGGGTTGGCGACTTCGACGGCGACGGCAAAGCGGACATCCTGTGGCGCGACAGCGCCACGGGACAGATCTTTCTGTGGCTGATGAACGGGACGGCGATCGCGGGCGGCGGGAGCGTGAGCTACGTGTCGCCGGACTGGATCATTCGGGGCATTGGCGATTTCAACGGGGATGGCGATGCGGACATCCTGTGGCGGAACAGCACCACCGGCCAGGTTTATCTCTGGCTGATGAACGGAACCACGATCGCGAGCAGCGGCAGCCCGGGCACGCCGACCTTCGACTGGAGCATCGCGGGGGTGGGCGATTTCGACGGGAACGGCACGAGTGACATTCTGTGGCGCAACAGCACCACAGGGCAGGTTTACATCTGGTTCATGAACGGGACCACGACGGCGAGCAGCGGGAGCGTCGGCTACGTGCCTTCTGCCTGGGTTATTGAGGGAGTGGGGGACTACGACGGGAGCGGGCGGGCCGGCATCCTGTGGCGGAACAGCACGACGGAGCAGGTGTACATCTGGCTGATGAACGGGACGACGCTGACGAGCAGCGGGAGCCCGGGTACCCCCGACAATACCTGGCAGGTCGCGAGCGGGGTTCAAGGAACACCATCGGCCACAACTCCAGTGGTCGTCTCGGTGAGTCCCAACTCGGTGGCGGCAGGAGCGGCAGACACCCAGATCACGGTCTATGGAACCGGCTTCACCTCCAGCTCGGTGGTGCAGTGGAACGGGGCACCGCTGGAAACCTACACCTACTACTACCCAACGGAACTCTTCGCGACAGTGCCGGCAGCCGACCTGACCACGCCCGGCGCAGCCTCGGTAACCGTGAGCACGCCCACCGCTTTTCCGTCGATCTCCAATGCGGTTACGGTGAGTATCACCAGTCCGCCGGTTCCGACGGTGACGGAGCTTTATCCGGGCGGGGGGCCGATTAACACGGCCGCGGCCATCTCCATTTACGGCACCGGCTTCACCACCGGTTCCACTGTTGCGGTCAACGGGGAGACCGTTCCCTCCAGCGTTGTCTACACAACGGAGATCACGACCACCATCCCGGCCGCCCTTCTGGCATTTCCAGGGAACTTGAACGTCACGGTGACGACACCGGGTGGCACGAGCACGCCGATTGGTTTCACGACCTTCCTCAGCATTGCCAATAACGACATCGTCTATAACCCCGCCGATGGTCTGCTGTACGCCTCGGTGCCACCGGAAGCCGTGGGAGGGCCGGGAAATTCTGTGGTTGGCATCGACCCGACCACCGGCGACATCGCGCGAACCATTTTTGCAGGCAGCAATCCGGACAAGATGGCCTTGTCCACCGACGGAACCCAGCTCTTTGTCGCCCTGGATGGCGCCGAAGGTGTAGCCCAAATCAATCTGATCAGCGGCGAAGTCGTGAATCAGTTTTCTGTGGGCAACGTGTCGCCCTACGGCAACCAGAAAATTTATCTTGCCGCCGTGCCGGGAATGCCCAACTCGGTAGCGGTGGCCAGCACGCCGGCTACGGGCTCCCAGGTGGTGATTTACGACTCCGGGGTCGCGCGCGCAAACACGTCCCTTTCTCTCAACTTCGGCGAAGGGCCGCTCAGCTTTGGCTCCTCCGCGTCGACGCTGTACATGGCGGGTTCCCCGGGGGTGGTATCGATGACGGTTGGCGCCACGGGCGTCACCGGAGGGACCACCCTCGATGCCAACGCCGGAGAGAATTTGATCAGCCTGCAGTACGATAACGGCCAGATTTATCTCTCCAGCGGACAAGTACTGAACGCCTCAACGGGGGCAGTGGCCGGAACCTTCTACAACACACCAACGGCTGCGGCGAATGGGCCCATCGTTTCCGACTCGACGCTGGGGCGCGCCTTCATGGCGGTCTCCTCGTATACCGACAGCGGCTATGAATTGTTCGCGTTCGATGAAACCAGCTTTACCCAGCTGGGCAGCATTCCGGTCAACGACGTCGGGTCCGAAGGTTATTCGACCACCTTCGAGAAGATTGTGCGCTGGGGGCAGAACGGGCTGGCCGTGAGTGCGGCGCCGGGCCCACTCAGTTCTGTAGGGCAGATTTTCATCTTCCAGGCCCCTCTGGTGAAGGATATGTCTTCTTCGCCGGCGGATCTGTCGGTGTCGCTCACCGCACCAGCCACGGCCACGACCGGAACGGCGATCAACTGGGTAGCTACCGTGAACAACCTCGGTCCCAATGCGGCGCAGGACGCGACGCTGGCGCTGAACCTTGACTCCTCGCTGATCATCAACAGCATCACGGCAAGCCAGGGGTCGTGCGGTACGGGCGCGGCCTTCAGCTGCGATTTGGGCTCGGTGGCCAACGGGGGCAGTGCGACGGTGACGGTGAGCGCAACGCCGACGAATGCGGCGACGCTGGCGGGAATTGGCACTGTTAGCTCGGTGAGCTACGACCCAATCCTGAGCAATAACCAGGCGACCACCAGCACAACTGTCACGGGGAGCGAGTATGGTGCGACGCCCAGCATCGTTTCCATCTCTCCGAACCTGGTGCAGGCGGGTTCGGCTGCCTTCCCGCTCACGGTCAGCGGAGCTGGGTTCAATCCGAACTCCACGGTGAACCTGGGCACGACGGCGCTGACGACCTCGTATGTGAGCCCAACGCAGCTCACCGCCAACGTGACAGCGGGGGAAGTTGCGAACTACGGGTGGGAGGCCGTGACGGTTTCCAATCCCATGCCCGGGGGTGGTTTGTCGCAGATCGTGCCGCTCACCATTTATGACCTCGTCGGCGTGACGGCCAGCGGGATGTTGTACGATCCGTGGGGACAAACGCTGTATGTCACGGTTCCGGGCACGGTGGCCTACGGAAATACAGTTGCGCCGGTTAACCCGGTCACGGGGGCAGTGGGCACACCGGTGGTGGTGGGCAGCGAGCCCACGGTGATGGCCGAAACCGGGGACGGCAATTATCTCTATATCTCCATCACCGGCTCCTATAGCCTGGCGCAGTTTAATCTGATGAACCGGACCCTGGTGGCGACCATCCCGCTCGGTCTGACAACGATCACGTCGATGGCGGCCATGCCAGGCACGGATTCGACGCTGGTCATGAACGTCGACACTTACTATGACAGCCTGAGCATCTTCGACATATCGGGCAGCAACGGGACGTTCCGCACGAATGGGTCCGGGTACAACGGGGGAGGCTATCCGCAGTTTTCGGATGCATCCCATGTGTACGCGGAGTCCGGCAGCACCCTGGATCGCTACACGGTGAATGCAAGCGGCCTGACCCTGATCGATTCGACGACTCTCCAGGATCTCGCCGGCTACAATGGACAGTTTCAGGTCGCGAATGGTCTGATCTATGGAGGCGACGGGGGCATCATCAATCCGAATCCGACGCCTCCGGTGCAGGTTGCCGCTCTTCCGGCGATCTACGCCTACAGCTCGGGCGAGGTGGACGGATCGGTGGCCGATCCTTCCCTGCAGAAGCAGTTTTTGATGCTCAGTAACTTCGGCGGAAATCCGGCCTATGATCTGGTGCGCTACGATTTGACGAGCTACCTGCCGGAATCAGCCCTGGGCCTGCCTTCATCTTTGGCGACCATCGGCTCGGGATGGACGATGGTGCGCTACGGACAGGATGGGATTGCGCTGCTCACGGTGGGCGGCTCTGAACCCACTTCATTGATGGTTCTGCTGCGCGGTCCGTTCGTCGCGCCGCAGGAGCTGGGCACCGACACGCCCGCGGCTCTGACCTCAAGTTCTGTGGGCACGATCACGCATGGAGCGGGCAACACGATGCTGACCCTCACCGGCTCGAACTTCCTGCCCGGCGTGGCTGTTACCTGGAACGGAAGCTACCGGACCACGACCATCGTCGACGCGAATCACGTCAACGTGGCCATCCCGGCGAGCGACCTGGCGAGCGCGGGAACCGGATCGCTGGTGGCGACCAACCCCGGCGCCTCAGCTTCCAACACTCTGCAGATCACGATTAACTAGGAGCAGTTATCCCACATCTGCCAAAACCGGGCAGATGTGGGGCACCCCGCACCTGCGGGGATGATCCCAAAACAAAGCGCCCGGCTTCCGCCGAGCGCTTTTTTCTGAACGCTGAACGCTGTTTCAGGACGCCGTCAGCTCCGCCGCGATCTTCTCAGTCACGAACGACTCGACCGTGTCACCGACTTTGATGTCGTTGAAGTTTGAGATGCCGACGCCGCACTCCATGCCATTCGTCACTTCTTTCGCGTCGTCCTTGAAGCGCTTCAGCGAGGTCAGCTTGCCTTTGTAAACCGGCACGCCATCCCGCATGAGCCGCACTTCGGAGTCGCGACGCAAAATACCATCCGTCACGCGGCAGCCGGCAATCGTTCCCACCTTGGGAATGCGGAAGACGTTCAGCACCTCTGCGCGTCCCAGGAAGTTCTCGCGGAACACCGGCTCCAGCAGGCCCAGCATCGCCTTGCGAATCTCGTCCTGCAACTCGTAGATGATCGAGTGCAGCCGGATCTCGACTTCTTCCTGCTCCGCCAGATCGGCGACCTTGCGCTCCGGCCGCACGTTGAACCCGATGATGATCGCGTTCGACGCCGACGCCAGCAGCACATCGCTCTCCGTGATCGCACCCACGCCGGAGTGGATGACCTTGATGCGTACCTTCTCCGTCGACATCTTCTGCAGCGAGTCGGCCAGCACTTCCTCCGACCCCGTGACGTCGGCCTTCAGGATCAGCGGCAGCTCCTTCATGCCGGCCTGCTGGATCGAATCCGCCAGCCCTTCCAGGGTTACCCGCGAAGACTTCGCCAGCTGCGCCTCGCGTTCCCGCATCTTGCGATACTGCCCGATGCCGCGCGCCTTGTCGCGATCGCTCACCACCAGGAACGTGTCGCCCGCGTCCGGCATGCCTTCGAGGCCCACAATCTCTACCGGCGTTGAAGGTCCCGCTGACTCTACCGTCCGGCCGCGATCGTCGAACATCGCGCGAATCTTTCCGAACGTGTTGCCAACGACAAAATTGTCCTGGTTCTTCAGCGTGCCGTTCTGCACCAGCACCGAAGCGACCGCACCGCGTCCGCGATCCAGTTTCGCCTCGATCACAGTGCCCACCGCCAACCGGTTCGGCGTCGCCTTCAGCGCCTGAATATCCGCCACCAGACAAATCATCTCCAGCAGCAGATCGAGGTTGATCCGCTTCTTCGCCGACACATCGACGAACACCGTGCTGCCGCCCCACTCTTCGGGAACCAGGCCGCGGTCGCCGAGCTGTTTCTTCACGCGATCCGGTTGTGCTTCCGGCTTGTCGATCTTGTTCACCGCCACGATCATCGGCACGTTCGCCGCTTTTGCGTGGTCGATGGCCTCCAGCGTCTGCGGCATCACGCCGTCGTCCGCCGCCACCACGATCACCACAATGTCTGTGACCTTCGCGCCGCGCGCGCGCATCCGCGTAAACGCCTCGTGGCCCGGCGTATCCAGGAAAACAATCTCCCGCCCGAAAGCCGGTGAATCCGCCTTGGCGATCTTCACCTTGTAGGCGCCGATGTGCTGCGTGATCCCGCCCGCCTCGCCGCCCGCCACGTCCGTCTCGCGGATCGCGTCCAGCAGCGACGTCTTGCCGTGATCGACATGCCCCATCACCGTCACCACCGGCGGCCGCGTCACTTCCAGCTCGTCGGGATTCTCGGTGGAGAGGATATTCTCCATGGCCTCGTTGGCCATCTGATCCTCGAAGGTGATCACCTGCACGTCGGCCCCGAACTGCGCCGCCACCTCTTTCACCAACTCCGCATCCAGCGTCTGGTTGACGGTGACAAAGACGCCCTTCATCAGCAGGGTCGCAATCAGGTCCTTGCCGCGGATTGCCAGCTTTTCCGCCAGGTCCTTGACGCTGACCCCTTCCGTCACCGTGATGGTGCGCGTGATCTCCACCGGTCCCGTGGGAACCTGCGCTGTCATCCGTGACGGCGGCGCAAAGCCCTTCATCGGACCTTCTTTGCTCTTCTCGTAACGTGGCCGTCCGCGTCCTCTCGGTCCCGGACGCTGCGGACGTGGCGCTTCACCCGGAGGCGGCAGTGCCGGCGCGCCGCCCATGCCTGGGCGCTGGCCAAATCCCGGCCTCGCGCCAAATCCCGGACGCGCACCCATCCCGGGCCTTTGCCCTGGTCCTCCAGGACCACTCGGCGCTGACCGCGTCGGATGCATGGGACGCCGTACGCCCGGCTGCTGCTGGGCTCCGCCCATCGCCGGTCGCGGCCCGCCGCCCGATCCTCCGGGCGCTCCTGTCGGCCTGCGGTCGAAAATCGGCCTACCCCGCTGAATTCCACCACCCGCGTTTTGCCCCGACGCTGCTGCCGCTGACGGAGGCGGCGCGGTGTAAACCGGACGCGGCCCCGTCTGCGGCATAATCATGCGACGCGGCGCAGGCGTCTCCACCCGTGCTGTCGCTGAAACTTCGGCCTCTGCCGTCGGCGCGGCCGATCTCGCCGCTGCCTCCAATGGGCCAGCCCCTTGTGCCGCTGCTGCCACTACCGGTCCAGGCACCGCGGCTGGCGCTGCAATCGATACTGTCTGGGTCGCTGTGGCTGTCGGCCTCGCTGCGACTACCCCAGCCGGCGCCGCTGGCTTCCCGTCCGTCGCCGGAGCTACCCCCGGACCCGCAGCCGCTGCAATCGGTGGCTTGACCACCACCGGACCCGACGGCGCCTTCGACGCGATCGCCGGTGTCTGCGGCGGAGCGGGCCGCGGCGGAGCCACGACAATGTTGGGAGCCTGCCGCACCTGCGGAACAATCTTCCTCGGGGCAGGCTTCGCCTCGCTCGCTGCCGGCGCCGCGGGCGGACCTGCTGCCGGAGCCGTGCTGGCCGCGGGTTTCGCTGCAGCTGCAGTCATGGTCGCAGTCGGTTCCGGCGCGGCCTTGGCCGTCGCTGCCGCCGGCGTCGCCGCTGGCGTCCCCGCTCTTGGGGGCGCCGGATGGGTCTCCTGCTGCTTCTTCTCGAGGATTGCTTTGGCGACGTCGCCTACGCTGTGGACCTTCGACCAGTCGATCTTCGGTCTGGCTTCGGCCTCATGCCGCGCCGCTGATGCGCTGCCGCTCCCACCCCGCGCCTTCAGGATGTGTGTGCGCACACGCTCGGCTTCATCCGTCTCGATCGAGCTCGAATGCGTCTTCTTCTCGGTAACTCCGACTGCCGTGAGCGCGTCCAGGATTTCCTTGCTTTTGACTTCCAGCTCACGCGCTAATTCGTTGATTCGAACTGTGCTCATCCGACCCCGTGTTGTTTCGACTTCCCACCGGTCCTTAGTCCTTCATAAAGTCCTTCATAAAGTCCTTCATAAAGACAACTCCTGACTTGTGGGTCTGCTATCTATTTCATTATCCCTGAAAACGCCTGCTTCGCGGCTCAATTCCCCGTGAAGGACAGACAAAATCCGCCCCTGCCGCGATTCAAAGCACCACACTCGCACCCTGCGTCTACTTCTCGCCCTCTTCATCCCGAACCTGCTCGACGTTGCCTCCGACTACCGCATCGTCTTCGCCGGGTTCAGGATTCGTCTCGTGCTCCACCAGCGTCTCGCTCGTGTTCTCGTTGCCCGGAGCCACTGCTTCGGCCCCCTCTTCGTCCAGATCGGGCCCGACCTCGGTCAGCTCCGCAATGCGCTCTTCGGCCACGTCGTCGTCGATCACGCCCGTGCTGTCAGCGCTCTCCGGCTCTTCTTCGCTTTGCGTTAAATCCTGCTGCAGAGCGTCGATTTCCTCGTCCAGCGACGCTTCTTCGGCCGCCCGTGTTGCCTCTTCGGATTTCTCCTCAGCAGCTTCGGCAGTTTCCTCAGAGCTTTCCGCTATTCCGGCAGTGCTCTCGGCTCCTTCCGCCGGCTCGGCAGCTTCAGTCGTGGCTTCCGCAGCAGCCGCCAGTTCCACCGGACGCTCTTCGCCCTCTTCGTACTGGCCGAAGTAATGGCGCACCGCCACGCTGATCTTCTCCAGCGTCTTTTCGCCGATCCCTGGAATCTCCTCCAGTTGCTCCGGCGTCATGTCGGCCAGCGCTTCCACCGTCGTAATTCCGGCTGCCACCAGCTTCTGGAGGATCGAATCGCCCAGCTCGCCCACCTGCTCGATCGGAGTCGCTGTCGCTCCGGCCATGGCCTGCATCTGCTGCTCGACTTCCTGCCGCTTCTCTTCCTCGCTCTTGATGTCGATCTTCCAGCCCAGCAGTTTCGCCGCGAGCCGCACGTTCTGGCCTTTCTTGCCGATGGCCAGTGACAGCTGCGTGTCGTCCACAATCACTTCCAGCTGCTTGTCTTCCAAATCGGCGATGCTCACCCGGCTCACCTTCGCCGGCTGCAGAGCCTTCTCCGCAAAGGTCGTGATCTCCTCGCTGAATTCGATAATGTCGATCTTTTCGCCGCGCAGCTCGCGGATGATCGACTGCACGCGCATCCCTTTCATGCCCACGCAGGCGCCCACCGGATCCACGTCCTTGTCCCGCGACATCACCGCGATCTTCGTCCGCTCGCCGGCCTCACGCGCAATCGCGCGAATCGTCACGGTCCCGTCGTAAATCTCAGGCACTTCGCTCTGGAACAGGCTCTGCACCAGCTCCGGCGCGGCCCGCGACACCACCACCTGCGGCCCCCGCGACGCCCGATCCACACGCTGCAGCACGACGCGCACGCGCTCACCCACCGCGAACTGCTCCAGCCGCGACTGCTCGCGCCTCGGCATCCGCGCCTCGGCTTTGCCCAGGTCGAAGATCACGTCCTGCAGTTCCACGCGCTTCACCGTCGCGTTCAGCACCTCGCCCACGCGATGCGCGTATTCGTTGAAGACCGTGTCCCGCTCCGCTTCGCGCACCTTCTGGGAGATCACCTGCTTCGCCATCTGCGCGGCAATCCGCCCCAGCACGTCGGTCGCCTTGTAGTAGCGGATCTCTCCGCCCACTTCCACCTCCGGCGCCAGGCCTCGCGCCTCTTCCAGAGCGATCTGGTTCACCGGGTCCTCGATCAGCTCCGGCGTCTCCACGACCGTTTTGAAGACGTAAGCCCGAATCTCACCCGTCTCCTTGTCCAGCTCCGCGCGCATGTTTTCCTGCGTCTTGTAATACTTCCGCGTCGCCAGCGCGATCGCATCCTCGACCGCCGTGATCACAATCTGCGCATCGATGCCCTTATCCCGGCTCAACGCCTCAATGCTCTCGTAAAGCACACTCGCCATCTGTTTCTCTCTATCCCTGAACTTTGTCTTTGCTCTTGCCGATCTCTTTGCTTTTGATCACTGACGACTGACCACTGTTTCTCAGAACTCCGGCGCCAAATTCGCCTTCTCGATATTCGCCAGCGCGATTTCCACTTGCTCAGAACCTGCTTTTGCTGAGCTCTGTGCTCCGTGCTCTGAGCTCGTTGCTTTCTTCCCGCGCACTGCACCCTTCCGTTCCAACGCCAGCTTCACTGATGCGTTGCCAACCTCAGCAATCCTGCCCTGCCAGTGCCGGTTGCCCGCCACCGGCTCGAACGTCTGCACCTTCGCCAGCATTCCTACAAACCGGCGGTAATCCTCAATCCCCTTCAGCTTCCGGTCCAGCCCCGGCGAGGAAACCTCCAGGGTGTACTCGCCCCCGGGAATCAGATCTTCCACATCCAGAACCGTCCCAAAATCCCGGCTGAAGGCCGCGCAATCTTCATGCGTCACGCCCGCCAGCTGATCCATGCCCGCCCCGGCAGCTGCAGCCGCTTCCGCCGCTTGTTCCGCCAGCTTCTTTCGCTCCTCCGCGTTTTTCTCGATAAACACGCGGAGGATCCGATGCTTCGCTCCCCCGAGAAACTCGATCTCCACCACGTCGAGCCCGTGCGAGGCCGCCACACGCTGCCCGGTGGCGCGAATCTGTTCCACATCGAACGCCATATCCTGAAAATCCGCCCCGAACGCCCGCCGCCGCTTCGCCTGAAAATAGGCCAAATAAAAAGTGGGCTCGCGCCCACTCATCTCTCCGGCCCGCACACCCGCGCAACCGGACAAACTCGTCTGTTCCTATATTAACCGGCTTCCTCGCTCCTTTCAAATGGGCGCGTCCTTATGGAATACTGGCCCGGAAACCACCATGACCGCTGCCACTTCGCAAACCGGAGACATTTCCTGGGCTGTGACCGAGGAGAAGGTGTGGACCGCCCTCCAGCGTCTCATCGCCGCCGCGGACCCCGTGAAAATCGTCGCCTTCGGGTCGCGCGCACGCGGCGCCCAGCACGAAGACAGCGACCTGGACCTCGCGGTCATCCTCCCGGCGGATAACGTTCTCCAGGACACCTCTCTATGGGCAGCCTTGTCCGGCCTCAACATGTCTGTGGATATGATCGTCACCAACGAGAACCTGCACGACCGCCTCCGGAGATCGATCAACAGCGTGCATTACGATATCGACCACGAAGGCGTTGTCCTCTATGAGAAAGGGGCGCATGGAACTCCACGTAGAGCTGCTGTTGCGAAGCTCGTCGCTGGACGAGCAGACGACCCTGCTTGATGGCATCTCCGGACCCATTCTCGGATTTCATGCGCAACAGGCCGTCGAGAAGCTCCTCAAAGCATTGCTGTCGCAACGAGGTCTCAAGTACCCCCGGACCCACGATCTCGAAAAACTTGTCCTGCAGCTGCTTCAGGCGGGCGAGAGCCTGCCTGCGACGCCTCTTCCCTTGAAGGAATTGAATAGCTACGCTGTCCAGTTTCGCTACGAGAATCCACTTCTGGTTCCCTCACCCGACCGAGACAAAGCGACAACCACGGTCCGCATTATCCGTGAATTCGTCCATCGCCGCGTGCAGGAACTCGACCAAAGTCCATAAGAGGAGCCAACCGATGTCCACCGAAACCGCCAATCCCTATGCCAAATTCCTCCAGGGTCAGGCCCCCCTCGCCGTCCTTCCCAACACGCCCGCGCGCCTGAAAGCGCTCGCCCAGGCCATCGGTCCCGCCAAAATCACTACCCGGCCCGCACCCGGCAAGTGGAGCCCTCGCGACATCTTCTGCCACCTCGCCGACTGCGAATCCGTTTTCGCCTTTCGTCTCCGCCAGACCCTCGCCGAAGACCATCACATCGTCCAGCCCTTCGACCAGGACAAGTGGGCCGCGCGCTACTCCACCATGGACGCCAACGAGGCCCTCGCCACCTTCGCGGTTCTACGCCGCTGGAACCTGCTGCTGATCAAATCCGCGCTGCCTGCCCACGCAAACAAGCCCGTCACTCACCCCGAGCGGGGCGCCATGACCTTCGCCACCATCGTGGAAACCATGGGCGGACACGACCTCAACCACCTCGCCCAACTTGAACGCATCGCAGGCGCCTGAGCCTATCGTTATCGCTAACCGTCTCGTTAGCCGCTTTTTCGCCGATAGCTCGGTTTTTGCTCGGCTTCGGCTCGTCTGTTGCTAACCGTTTCTCGCTAAAAGTCTTTCGCTAAACGCTTTTCGCTAACAGTTTTTCGCCAGAGCTAACAGCTGCCTTCACTCCTGGTCCGCCTTCAGATCTTCACACGCCGTCGCATCGCCGCCGGTGCACGCTTTGCGGAAGAAGCTTACCGACTGATCCGGATCCCGCGGCGTGCCCTCGCCGCCCTGGTAGGCAACGGCCACTTTGTGGCAGCCCGCCAGCTGGCCGCCGTCGCACGCCTTGCGATACAGGGCAAAGGCCTGCACCGCATCCCGCATCACGCCGAAGCCATTCTGATAAGCAAATCCAAGCGCGGTACAGCTCGCCGCGTCGCCGCCTTCGCAGGCCCTGCGATAGTAGCCAGCCGCCTGCACATCGTCTTTCGGCACGCCCGTGCCATACGAATTGACCGCGCCCAGGTACGCGCAAGCGATCATTGCGCCGCCGTCGCACGCCTTGTGGAACAGCACCAGCGCCGCATTTTCGTCCTGCGCGACTCCCAACCCGTTGTGCAGCAGAAGCGCCAACATGACGCACGCCGTCATCTGCCCGCTGTCGCAGGTCTTCCGGCTCTCGCTCGCCAGGTGGGCATCATCCTTTTCGTCGCCCAGTCCCTGCTGGACCATGAATTCTGTGGCCGCCAGGCTCATGCACGCCCACGTCTCCCCGCCCACGCACGCCTGTGTGTCGAGGGCGACCGCCTGCCCTGTATCCTTCGGCACTCCCCGGCCGGTGTAGTAAGCGACCGCCAGGCTGATGCACGCTGACAGGTTTCCGCCGTCGCATCCTTTGCGACTGTACTTCGACGCTTCCGCGCTGTCCTTCGGCACGCCCGCGCCGGTTGCATAAATGAACGCCAGCGTCGTGCACCCCTGCACTCCCTGGTTGTCGCACGCCTTGCGGTCCAGCTCGATGGTTCGGTTGATGTCCTTTGCCACACCCAGGCCTTCGAAATACGCGAAAGCCAGCTGCGTGCAGCCCGTCATGTCACCGCCGTCGCAGGCCTTCTTGTAGAAGCTGTTCGCCTGCGTGTTGTCCCTGGCAACGCCCGCTCCGGTGAAATACGCGTAGCCGAGCTGGGTGCAGCCCTCCATCGTCCCGTTGTCGCAAACCTTCTGAAACAGACCGATCGCCGCAGCTGGGTTTTTCTCCACTCCCGCGCCGGTTTGCGTCATGAACCCCAGGTTCAGGCAGCCCTCCATCTCTTTCCCGTCGCACGCTCTTCGAAACAATCCCACCGCCTGGGTTGCGTTTTGTGCTACGCCTTCTCCACGGGCCAGCATCAACCCGTGCTTCGTACATCCCACCAGGTCGCCGCCGTCGCACGCCTTTGGAACATGCGCGCTGCCTCGCCCTCGTCCTTCCCAACCCCGCTCCCCTGCGCATACAGAAACGCGACGTTGCGGCACGCGATCGTCTGCCCCGCCTCGCATGCCTTGTTGTAGAGGCGCGCCGCCTCCCGCGAGTCCCGGTTCACGCCCAACCCCCGCTCGTACATCGTTCCCAGGTTGTTGCAGCCGTACATTCCCCCGCTGCTGTCGCAGGATTTGCGGAAATAGACCGCGGCACGGGTGACGTCCTTCGGCACTCCGTCGCCAAACTCGTAGATGTTCCCCAGATTTCGGCAGCCCCGCGTTTCCCCCCCATCGCACGCCGTCTGGTTCAGCTTCACTGCCTGCGCTCCGTCCTTCGCAACCCCCAGTCCGTTTTGGTACATCGCGCCCAGCCTGCTGCATGCTTCCATTTCACCGCCGTTGCAGGCTTTCTGGAATAAGCTGGCCGTCTTAGCCGGATCTTTGGCCACGCCCAACCCGTTCAGATAAAGGTCGCCTACGTTTTCACAACCCTTCATTACGCCGCCATCGCAGGTCTTCTGCCACCAGGTCAGCGCCTGGCCGTAGTCACGCGGGACCCCGACGCCATAGGCATACAAAACCCCAAGCCCGTTGCAGCCTTTGAACTCTCCTCCGTCGCAGGCTTTGGTGAAGAGACTCTTCGACTGCTCGTTATCCTGGGTCACGCCGCGACCTTGCAGATACAAGTTGCCCAGCCCATAGCAACCGTGCAGGTTTCCCTGGCTGCACGTCTCCCGGAACAGGCGTGCGGCGCCCTGCAGATCCGGCTCGATCGTCTCCCCGGTTGAGTACAGGGCCGCCAGAATAACGCAGGCGTCGGCAGCGTGCGCATTGCACGCCTGCTGCGCAAGGTTTATCGCCCGCGGATAGTCGGTTCCGCCACCCAGCCCGCTGGCAAAGCTGATGGCCGCCTCCGCGCACCCCCACCCGTCTCCGCCATCGCACAATTTCAGAGCCGCGCTCCGAGCCGCTGGGAAATTCTTCAAGGAATCATCGGCGCTCCAGTAGGGGTTGGCTTTGTCACTCCCCTCCTGGCGCATCCGAGCAACCTCGTTGGTTTCGTACTTCGTCAGCGTGGTGGCTGGGTTCGCGCCCTCCGCTGCGGTGCTCGGTCCCGCGCCCAGGTGGATGATCAGCTCGCCTCCCTCATCCAGATCGAACGACCCGAACAGCGGCGTTTGTTTCGATCCCTCAGCGATCCCCACTTCGTGCTGCGCATACGCTCCTAACTGGCTCGACGTCACCAGCCCTTTGCCATACGCATCGGCCTGGCCGGTCGTCAGTCCCTGAATCATTAGCCCGGTAAACAGCGAATGATCGGGCAATGGCCCCTGGTCGGCAGCCTGCTGGTCGCCCTGCGCGCTGGAGATGACCTTCCGGCTCACCTTCCTCAGCATGTCCTGCTGAAACCGCGTGTCGTCGCGCGCCGTCGAGAATTTGCTGCCCAGCGCCATGCCGCTGTGGCAGCTGTCCAGAATCACCAGAATGTGCGAAGCGGGCAGCGTGCTGATCGTTCGCAGCAGCTCCTCGACGTTCAGGTAATCGCTCCAGCGGTTGTCCGCGTCCCGGTGCGCGTCCACCGGCACAATGAACCCCACCGATCGTGTTACGTCGCCGATCTTGTCGTTGCGCGTCGTACCGTGTCCGGCAAAGAAAATGATCAGCGAGTCTTCGGGCTGGAGCCGGTTGCGCAGATCGTCGTCGATCAGCGAAATAATCGCCTTGCGCGTTGCGTTTTTCTCCGTGAGCGGCTCAACCGCATATTCGAACCCGAATTTGCTGGTGAGCAGCTTCGCAAACCCCGTCGCGTCGCTGACCGCCGTGCTCAGGACCGGCCAGTTGTCGTAGCGGTCGATGCCGATCGCCACCACGTACTGATGTCCATTCTTAACCGGCGTCGTCGCCTCTTCGTTCATCGGCTGGACGCCGCGCTGCCCGCCGCTCGGAGCCGCGCTCTGGCTGGCGCTCGGCGCGTTCGCACTCTGCTGCGCAGCGGCGAACACCGCCATCGACAGCAGCAAAACTGCGCCTGCTTGCCAGCGAATCGACATCCGGAATCCTCTTCTCAGGACCCTCAAAATCATGTGTGCCGGGACGAATTGGCATCACGCTACCACATCCTCGCCCTCTCGCGCCCCACTTTCCGGTTCCCGTCCCGAATCGTCCCGAAATGCCCCCCGCCGCTCTCAGCCAGGCCTTCTGCTATGCGCTACAAGCCACTAGCTACCCGCTACCGGGTGCGGGCTCGGTTCTCGCTCGCTTTTTACCTCGTCATTCGCTCGCTTTTGGCTGCTATACTCCTTATAAAGTCGCTTTTTCTCCACCCCACGCCGGACAAAAGCGCGCGAGGACCTCCCAATCAGTATGTCCATCCGCACCCGCCGCACCCTCTTCTCCCTTATCGTCTTCTTTGCCGTCTGCGCACTTGGCGGCATGGTGCTCAGCCAGAAGGTCGGCGCTCAGTCCGCGCAGGACGAGTCCACCTTCCGCGATGGCCTCAAGTCCTTCAGCGCTGTCTATGACATCGTCGCGAAGAACTACGCTGAGCCCCTCACCGGCGATATGCCCGACAAGGCCATCTACGACGGCGCGATCCCGGAGATGCTGCACACCCTCGATCCCCACTCCAGCTTTTACGACCCCAAAGCCTACGCCAGGATGAAGGAAGACCAGCACGGCAAGTACTACGGCGTGGGCATGCTCATCGTGCAGCAGAACGGCAAAGTCGTCGTCGTCAACCCCATTGAGAATTCCCCGGCCTTCCGCGCCGGCATCCATCCCGGCGATGTCATCACCAGCATCGATGGCCAGTCCGCCAACGGCATGACTTCGGACGATGTGGCCAACCGCCTCAAAGGCCCGCGCGGCACCAAAGTCAACGTCACCATGACCCGCGTCGGCGCCTCGTCTCCGCTCAACTTCGACCTCGTCCGCGACGAGATTCCCAACGCCAGCATCGACCTCAGCTACGAGATCCGTCCCGGCATCGGCTACCTGCACATCCGCCAGTTCCAGGAGACCACCGGCCGCGAGTTTGACGACGCCATCGAATCCTTCGGCCCCGGCCTGAAAGGCCTTGTCCTCGATCTCCGCCAAAATCCCGGTGGCGTGCTCGTCGAAGCCGTCAGCGTCTGCGATCGCCTGCTGAAGCGCGGACAGATCATCGTCTCGCAGCGCGGCCGTGCCTTCCCTGAGCAGGTCTACCGCGCCACCCACGGCAACGAAGGCGACAGTTTCCCCATCGTCGTTCTCGTCAATCGCGGCACCGCCTCCGCCGCTGAAATCGTCTCCGGCGCGCTGCAGGATCACGACCGCGCTCTCATCGCCGGCGAAACCACCTTCGGCAAGGGCCTGGTCCAGACCGTCTACACGCTCTCCGATAACACCGGCCTCGCCCTCACCACTTATCACTACTTCACGCCCAGCGGCCGTCTCATCCAGCGCAACTACAACGGCGTCTCGCTCTACGACTACTACTACAACCACGATCAGCAGCCTCAGGACGACAAAGACCGCGAGGTCAAGCTCACTGACTCCGGCCGCACCGTCTACGGCGGCGGTGGTATCACGCCCGACGTCAAGATCGAGTCGCCAAAGTCCACGCCCTTCCAGGACCTGCTCCTCGAACGCGACGCCTTCCTCGGCTTCACGGAGGAATATCTTGCCCATCGCACCGTCAACAAAGATTTCCAGGTTGATGATTCTGTCGTCGGCGATTTCAAGCAGTACCTCGCCTCGCAGAACTACGACTACACGCCGCAGGAACTCGAGGCCAATCTCGACTGGGTGAAGATGAACGTCAAAGCATCCATCTTCGCCACCCAGTTCGGCCTCACCTCTGAGCTCAAGGTCAAAGAAGACTGGGATCCGGAAGTGCAGCAGGCCCTCGGCCTCATGCCCCAGGCTGCCCAGCTCGAGCAAAAGGTGCAGCAGGTGCTGGCTCAGAAGGACGCCGCCCTCACCAAAGGTCCCGGCTCGCGATAATCGCAAAAACGCGACAGGTTCCTGGGGCCGGCGGCCACAAGCTTCCGGCCCTTTTCACGTAGGCTTGAAACCGGCGACGGGCTGCCGGCTGCGGTCCATGGACGCTAGACGCTAATCCCTAAACTCTAAACTCTGCTCTCATGAACTTCCGTTTCGCCGAAGAATCCGATCTCCCCGCCCTGATGGCCCTCATCAACCAGGCCTTCAAAGTCGAGGCTTTCTTCATCGTGCGCGATCGCCTCACGTCCGATGAAACCCACGCCTATTTTCAGAAGGGTCGCTTCCTCCTCGCTGAAGAAAACGCCACACTCGCCGGAGTCGCCTACGTCGAGCTGCGTGGAGACCGCAGCTATCTTGGCCTGCTCTCCGTCGATCCATCTCTGCAGAAGACCGGCCTCGGCCACCGTCTGATGGCCGCCGCTGAGGAGTTCGCCCGCGAAATGGGCTCGCACCACATGGACCTGACCGTGGTGAACCTGCGCACCGAGCTGCCGCCTTTCTACCGTAAGCTCGGCTATGTCGAAGACGGCACCGCACCCATCCGCCCCGAAATGGTCCCCCGCGTCACCCAGACCTGCCACTTCATCCGCATGACCAAACCCCTCGGCGCCGGCTGAAGCTGAACGCTGATCACAGATCGCTCGCGGCTGAACGCTGAACGCTGAGCGCTGAACGCTGTTTCAGAATGGGCCGCGCCACCAGCAGCACTCCCAGCACCACCGTGATCGTCAGCGGAGTCTTCACCCCCGACTTCACGCCCCACCAGTAATGCACCACCCCGCTGATCGCCGCCGCGTACGTCAACCAGTGCAGCCGATTCCAGTTTTTCCCGCCCAGCTTCCGGATTGACCATGTCGTCGATGTCAGTGCCAGCGGCAACAGCATCAGCCAGGCGGCCAACCCGGCGGTGATGAACCGCCGCTGGCTGATGTCGTCCACCATCGCCGACCAGCTGAATCCGGCGTACAGCCACACATACGTCGTCAAATGCAGGCACGCGTAGAAGAACGCATACAGCCCCAGCATCCGCCGAAATCGCACCAGCCAGCCGAGTTTCGGAAATAAACGCCGCACCGGTGTCACTGCCAGCGTGATCACCAGCAGCCGGAGCGTTCCGCGCCCCGTAAAAAACGTTACCGTGTGTGTTGGATCGGGTCCCAGCGCTCCAGGCTGCGTCGTCACTGATAGCCACAGCCGCCAAACCAGCCACGCCACCGGCGCGAGGCACGCCGCATGCGCCGCCACCTTCAGCGCCACAATCCACCGCTTGCTCATGGATGAGCTTCGTCCATCTTCAAAGTGAATCGTATTGCCTGCAGCCCGCGGCCTGCAGGCTGCAGGCCTCTGCCTTTAGAAGTTCTTCTTCAAATCCATCCCCGTATACAAGCTCGCCACCTGATCCGCATACCCGTTGAACATCAGCGTCGGCTGCAGTTGCCGGAAAATTGGCGCTCCGATTACCCGCTCCCGTTTCTGGCTCCAGCGCGGATGATCCACATTCGGATTCACATTCGAGTAGAACCCGTACTCCTGCGGAGACATGTCATTCCACGTCGTCGACGGCTGGCTCTTCACAAACTTCACCTTCACAATCGATTTCGCCGACTTGAACCCGTACTTCCACGGCACCACCACCCGCACCGGCGCGCCATCCTGATTCGGCAGCACCTCGCCATACAAGCCGAAGGTCAGCAGCGTCAGCGGATGCATCGCCTCATCCATCCGCAGCCCCTCCTGATACGGCCAGGAGATCCCCGCCTCAAATGGCAAGATCTCCGTCTTCCGGTCGGCCAGCGAAATAAACTGCACAAACTTCGCCGACGGCAGCGGCTCGCATGCGTTGATGAACTCCGACAGCGAATACCCCGCCCACGGGATCACCATGCTCCACGCCTCCACGCACCGGTGGCGATACACCCGCTCCTCCAGCGGTTTCAGCTTCAGCAGCGCGTCAATATCGAAGGTCTTCTTCTCCTTGACAAGACCTTCCACCTGCACCGACCACGGCCGCGTCTGCAGCTTCCCTGCGTTCCTGGCTGGATCGCCCTTATCCACCCCGAACTCATAAAAATTGTTGTAGTGCGTGATGTCCTCAAACGACGTCGGCGTCACGCCCGTGGTCGACAGCGGACTCTTCACCAGCGTCAGTTTCTCCGCCGCCTCTACCCCCGCTGGCCGCATCACCCGCGACATCCGCTCGCCCGCGACCGCCGCAACACCGGCTGCCGCCGCACTGGTCATAAACGCACGCCGATTCATGTACGTCTGCTTCGGCGTAATCTCCGACGACGGTATCTCGCTCTTCTTCAGAGTCAACATGAGTACCTACTTTACCCTTCCACTCATTCGACGCACCAGAGCCACTTCCGATTCGCGCTACCGGCTACTGGCTACAGGCTGCTCCTGCTACTCTGATTACGCCGTCACCCCTCACGCCGGATCAAACATCTCAGCATGCGAACTGCAACGCTCTTCGTGTCCCTGACGTGTCTCTTCATCCCTCTGGGCGCCCTCGCGCAAACCGCGTCACAACCCGTCCCGATCCCCGTCAAAGTCGTCATCGTCACCACCTTTGAAGTCGGCAACGACACCGGCGACAAACCCGGCGAATTTCAGTACTGGGTCGAGCGGGAGCACCTCGACCGCGTCCTTCCCTTTCCCGGCGGCGTCCACGATCTCCGCACCAACGCCGACGGATCCATCCTCGGCATCGTCACCGGCATGACCATCGGCCCGGCCGCCAGCTCCATCATGGCTCTCGGCCTCGACCCGCGCTTCGACCTGAGCCACGCCTACTGGCTCCTCGCCGGCATCGCTGGCGTCGACCCCAACGTCGCCTCTGTTGGCTCCGCAGCCTGGGCCAAATGGATCGTCACCGACATCCGCCAGGAAATGGACCCGCGCGAAGCGCCCTCTGACTGGCCCTACGGCGTCTTCGCTATCGGCGCTCTCCGCGCCGGCGAACCGCCCGACCCCACCCGCACCTGGGGAACGGAACCCCGCGCCTACGCCCTCAACGCCGCGCTCGCCGACTGGGCCTTCAACCTCACCAAAGAAATCCCGCTCCAAATTCCCATCATCGCCACCCCCGAAGTTGCCGCCTTCCGCGCCACCTACACCGGCTTCCCTAACGCCCAGCGCCCACCCTTCGTCCTCCAGGGCGACATCCTCGCCTCCGACTCTTACTGGCACGGCGTCATCCTTAACCACTGGGCTGAGGACTGGGTCCGCATCCACACCCGCAATCAGGGCCGCTTCGTCATGACCGCCATGGAAGACTCCGGCATCGCCGAAGCTCTCACCCGCCTCGACCACATGCACCGCGCCGACTTCCGCCGCTTCCTCGCGCTCCGCACCGCTTCCAACTACTCCACGCAGGCCCCCGGCCATTCCGCCGCCGAATCCATCACCGCCCCCTACATCGGCGGCATCCCCGCCCTCGAATCCGCCTACCGCGTCGGCAGCCCCATCGTCCACACGATCATCGACCACTGGGACCTCTACCGCGACCGCGTCCCCGGCGATTAGGCTGCTTCGATAGAGACAGCTTGCGGAGAAAAGGCCTCATCGAGCAGGATGAACAACGCCTGCCCAATAACGAAAATAACGCGTCGGCGATCAGGGCTTCTGATCGACTTCGATGAGGCGGCGCGAGCTGTCGATCTGGGCGAGGGTCTTCCATGTGAAGCGCGGGTTGTGTTCGATCACGACCGGGAACCACGGTGCGCCGGAATTGTCGAGGACGAGAAACGACTTCTGGCTAAGAATCAGCGACGGGTCGGGGAGATTCTCGGTCAAATAGCCTTCGCGGCGGTAATTCTTCAGGAGACGAACATCGGTGTCGACGCCGGGAACGGTGCTGGCGGCGGCTTCGTCGAGCGGATACTCGGCTTGGTTGGGGTGGGCGCTGTAGCGCGTCATCACCATGAAGTCTTTGAGGCTATCGCAGACCACAGCGCGGCCTGCGGCGATCTGATCGACGCGTGCGACGTTGAGACCGGTGGGGTGCGCCAGCAGGGCGGTTGCGATCGGAAGCAGTAATAGGGCGAAGCTCAGAAGCGTGACGGCAGTTCCCTTCCCCGCTTTGCTGGGCGCGGCCCATGCCGACGCCAGGATGGAGATGCCGAGGGCTGACGGAATCAGGTAGCGCGGCAGGAAGATGGGCGCGGCCACGTGCGAGATGACGAAAAAGGCGACGGGGCCAAGGATCAGCGCGAATCCCAGCAAGTAAACCGGACGCTGCGTGGGTGAAGCTTTGATTCCCTGCAACGAAGCTAGAACCAGCACAACCACGCAAGCGACGGCGCAGAGCCATCCAGCGACGAGGACGACGGCGGGAACGTGCGGCAGCTGCCAGTAGAGTCCCGTGAAGAGCCAGAAGGAGAGACTTGCCGCCAGATCGCTCAGGGTCGGAACGGCGATCCATCCATGGGGCCGACCGACGGCTGCGGAGGCCTGGATGGCGGGGATCCAGGGGACGAGGGCGAGCCATCCTGCGATGCAGGCAACATAGACGCGAGTGCGGAACCGGCGCTGCCAGAGGTCGGCGGCGAGGAGCGCGAGCAGGATGAGTCCGGCGTAGGCGAGGCCGAGGATGTGGCCCAGGACCAGGCCTGCCTGAGTGAGCGAAAGCAGAATCAGGTCGCGGGCGCGCGGCCTTTCCACTTCCGCAGCTTTAAGCGCCTGCGCGACTGCAAGCGCGCAGAGCAGCAGATAGAGCCCGTAGCTGCGGGCTTCGCTGTTTTGGTCGAGGACGATGAGCGAGGTAAAGAATCCGAAGGCAACGCCGAGGAACGCGGCGCCGTAACTGAAGCGGCGGCGCATCGCGGCGAGCAGAATCAGGAAGGCTCCGCAAATGCCGAACGACGAATAGAGCCGCAGCGAGAGGTCGCTGAGTCCGAAGAGGTGCGCCCACGGCCACGCGGTGAGATAGAAGAGCGGCATGCCGGCGCCGCCGAGGCGCGGGACGGCGTGGAGCAGGTGCAGGAGTGACGGATCGCGGAGCTCGGTGGCGGTGAAGACTTCGTCGCCCCACATCTGCTTGCGCAGCGACCAGAGGATGCAGGAGGCGAGGAGCGAGCCGACGCCGAGGAGCGGAAAAATCCAGCGGAAGAGCGGGCTGGCGGATTGCGGCAGCTCCTGCTCTTCGTGAGAGGATTCGCTCGGATTGGCGACGACGGTACTCATGGCTGAACTGCCGGATGGCCGGTGATCTTCTCCTTCGATCTTCGCTGCTCGATAGCGTGAGAGCTATGGTTCTTCCGGGGCATGGAAACGTGAGGGGCACCGGGTGGAGCAGGAGGCTCCGGTAAACTGAGAAACGCAGCTTCATCTCGAATTCCCAGGAGTGTTACGCATGGCTGATGTGAAGATTACGGTTCGCCCCAACGGGCCTTATCGCGTGGAAGGCGTGGTGACGCTGGTAGACGCGGAGGGCAAGGAGTGGGACCTGACGGGTAAGCCGGCGTTCTCGTTGTGCCGGTGCGGTGCGTCGGTGAACAAGCCTTTCTGCGACGGAACGCACTCGAAGATCGGTTTCCAGGCGGCGGAAGCGGCGGTGCGGGCGGAGCAAAATCCGACGCCCCCGGGCGATCCGAATTATCCGGTGAAGATTTAGAAGGCACCGAAAAAGCGGTTAGCAAAAAAGCAATTAGCCGGAGACCTTTAGCGAAAAGCGCTTCTTCGTGCTCTCTGCGGTGAATCCCCGTGCCGTTCAGTCGCTCTTGAGAAAGTGGAGGGTGAGGTTGCGAGGGCGGGGACCGTCGAGCTCGACGAGGACGACGCGCTGCCAGGCGCCGAGGACGAGCGCGCCGGACTCGACGGGGAGGGTGAGTGCGGTTCCGATGAGCGAGGAGAGGATGTGGTCGGGGACGTGTTCGGGGTTGTGAGGATGGCGGTAACGGAGCTTGGGCATCATGGCCTCGAAGGCATCGAGCATGTCGAGATCGGTTCCGGGATCGAGATCGGCGGTGGTGAGAGCCGCGGTGGTATGCAGGATGTTCAGGCAGACGATGCCGATGGCTTCGGGCAGATGGGATTCGACCTGCTCGGTGATGTCGAGGATCTGGCGTTTACGGTGGCTGGCAATGGTGAATTTGAGCATGGAGCGTTGTCTCGATTTCAGGCCCGATTACGCTGCACTCCGAGCAGCCGCCGTTCCGACGCGCTCGGCTCTGGAATCATAGCCGCACCTCGATCCGGAGATGGTCCTTCGCCGCCAGGTGGAGGGTCTCGCCGAGAATCACCGTCGTCCGGTCCTGGCGACGCTCCACACGATTGACCACCGGGCCTCCGGCGAATTCCACTGTGGCCGAGGTACCGGACGCGGCGATCGCGCAGGAGCGGCAGGCGAGGGTTCCGGCGAGAACCTCGATGGCAAAGGCGGTGTTGCCTCGCTGCTGGTTCAGCGAATACGTTCCCCACCCTGTTCCTGTTGCCCAGAAACACCTGAAGTTATCTGCCGGGATTTTGGGGACGGCCACGACGGCGGCTTCCACGCCGTCATAGAGAAAGCCGCTGAGCGCAACAACGGTGGACCAGGAAGACAAGGCGCGCGCGTAGTGGTGGCCGCACTCGGGCTCATCCCACGGGTTGCGCTTTTCTCCGTCGTAGCGGGAACGAATATTCTCGACGCACTCGATGCCTTCCTGGACCATGCCCCAGTTCATGAAGAGCGCGGCGACGAGATATTCCTGGCCGGTCCACGCCTCCGCGTAATAGGGAAAAGGAATGGCGGGGCGCGCGGCCTTGCCGTAATCGCAGACGATGATGGCTTTCTCGTCGTTCAGCGCATAGGTGCGTTCCACGTTGTCGTGATGGGCGAGGGATGGACGGTAGTTGTATTTATAGATGGAGCGGAGCGTTGTGCGGATGTTCTCCGCGGAAACCAGCGGGCTCATTCCGCCGACTTCCGCGAGGTATTGGCCGATGAGCTGATCGGCCAGGCACCCATCGCCCACCTGATATTGGGGAGACTCGGTGTTCTCGGAGCCCATATCGCTGCGCAAATTCGCGGCGATTTGGTCTTTGCGGAATCCGCGAATTTTCTGGACGTAGAATTCGCCGGTGAAGAGGTTGGCATCGATCCAGCGGCTTCCCTTCTCAAACAGGTTTTTGTAGGTCTGCGCGGAAGCGGGATCGCCCGCGGCGCGCGCCATTTCCTCGGCAGCCCGCAGCGCGCCGAGGTAGTAGATTCCGCACATCGGATTGGGGCCGTAGAACTCCACGTCGTAGGTGTTGTGCTGCACGCCTTCGAGCACGCCGTCTCGATTAGCATCCCAGCCGCCTGGAACCCAGGCAAACTCGAGGGCCTTTTTCGCGCGCGGCCAGGTGCTGCGCAGCAGCGCATCGTCTCCGCTGATCTTCCAGTCGAGCCACGCATGGATGATCTGGCCCATCTGTCCATCGGCCGCGGCGTATCCGGAACGCGCCTTGCCGTCGGGCAGAAGCTGGCGGAAATGGATGGCGCCCGCGTCGTCCATGGAATAGCCGAAGGCGCTGCGCCGGAGCGACCGCGCAAACGACGGGAACAGAAACGTGGTGGCGGTTTCGTAATTCCACACATGGGTGCAGTTGCCGAAGCAGCATCCCTGGGTGTCGTCGCTGCCCTCGAAGGCGTGAAATTCGCCGTCGGCGCTGCGAAAGCAGGTGGTCGTAGCGAGGGTGGAAAGGTTCGCGCTGGCCGCCTCCTTCACCGCCGCGGGCAGAGTGCTTTCCCGCAATGTGCTCACGAACAAGCGTGTGCGCGCTTCGAGGTCCTCCAGATGATCCGCCGCGTACTGGATGGCTTCCCATCCGCTTCTGAAGCGAGCCGCGTAGAAATTGCCGATGACGGTTTTGCCTTCGCCGGGAGGGGCGGCCCATCCGATCCAGTCGGGCGTGCGGTTGGTGAAATACCATCCAAGGAGAAACTCGAGGCTCGAGGTTTGCCGTGGAGCAATGCGTGTGGTGAGGCAGAGCACACCGACGGAATTATGCGGTTCGGGTTTAGGCCCCAGATCGCCGGATCGGGAGAATTGATCCCAGAAATGGAGTGGAGCATTCCACCAGCGGCCCGCGGGCCAGCCGGTCCAGTGGGAGGCTTGCACGCTGTCGTTTACGCGCGCGGCGAGGACGAGCTCGCCCGCCATGGGATCGTCGGTCGCGAGCGCGGGATTGCTCATCCTCAAGCCGACGATTCCCTTCCCAGTTTGATAATCGTTTCTGCGCCCGTCGGAGGCTTTTTGCCGCGCGGCGTCGCCGTTGTCCTTCGTGGTGTTCACGGGGTTTTCGATGGAGAACGCGATGGCTACCTGAGCCGCTGTGGAGTTGGGGTTGGTGACGCGATAGCGGAGAATGGCGACCGGTAATCCTGAATCGTCCGGTTCGTGCGGGGTGAAGGGCGAGAAGGCGTCGAGTTCCACTTTGACGGGCAGAGAGGGATCGTCAAAGTCGATGTGCGCGAGCGGATACTCGCCGGTAAACGTCGCCCCCTCGAGCCGGCTCAGCCCGGGAACGTTGTTCGACCCAAGGCCGTCCTGCCCTTCATACGGGGGCAGGATGCGCGACTCCAGCACCCGGGCCACCGGCGTTGCGCTTCCCGCCTGCGCCCAGATGGCGGGGAAGGCATAGGGTGGGCGGAATCCCTGGTTGGGACGATTAAAGATTTCCCAGTTGACGAGTTGACCGCGGCCGCCGAGGCCGATACTGCCCGCAGCGACGCCACCGAGGGGGAAGGAGATCATCCGCAGCTGGCGGCCGGAAAAACGGCGCGGGAAATTCGCGTCCGCGATGGGCTGGCGGTGCGCCTCATCGGCGGGAGCGTCCGGTTGCGTTGGCTGCGCCGTCCAGGGATCCGCGTGCATGGCGGCGCCCATCACGCCGGCTGCCTGCTTGAGGAAGTCCCGTCGATCCAGTTTGAGGTTGTCGGTCATTGCGGAATCCGGATGCGCAGGAATTGTATCGCTCGGGGCCGGGTGCAGTTTTTGATCGGGTAGCTTTCGGGATCAGCCCCGGCAGAAACGTCGAGGATCAGGCCGCGTGCGCCACAAAAAGGCGCGAATTCGGGGGAGGGGTTCGCGCGGGTCGCAAACGCACCTCCCGGACGCTGGAAGCAATTCGCCTTCCGGTTGCCCCTTCTGGACGAATCAGGCTGAGGACGAATCGTCGTCGACGGTCGCGGCAGAGTCATCGACGGCGGTGTCATCGACTGCCGGAGCGGTGTCATCCACTTCTGGAGCCGTGTCGTCCACGGTCGCGGTGGAATCGTCGACCGGGGCATCGTCGACAGGAGTATCGGTCGCGACGGCGGAGGATGGATCGGTTTCGGCTAACGGGTCGCCGTATTCGCCCTGTTCGCCGTAGGTGTCGGCGTTCGCCTGTTCGTTGTCGGCGGCTGCGGAGTAGACGCCGGCGGCGTTCGAATCGCCGGAGTCGGCGTAGCTCTGAGCGGTCGCGGAGTCCTGGTCGGCGGTCTGCTGGTCCCAGTTGGCCCAGCTCTCGTTCTGCTGCTCGTCGTAGGCGGTGCCGGAGGTGGAGTCGGCTCCGCCGGCATTGTCGTCGGCGCTCTCGGTGGTCTGATAGGCCTGGGTGGCGTCGTTCTCGGCAGTGGCGTAATCGCCCGAGGCAGCGGCCTGACCCTCGGCCTGTTGGTCCTGCGTGGCGGTTGCCTGCTCGTCGGCCGCTGCTCCGAGCTGGGTGGAATTGGAGCCGGTGAGCATGTCGGTGTCGCCGGCCTGGCCAGCCTCGGTCTCGGCCTGTTGCTCATCCTGCGCGGCGGTGGCGTAGTCGCCCGACGCGGCGGCAGCGGTGGCTGACTGCTGATCGGCAGTCGCGGAATCGATAGCGGACTGGGTGTCCGGGTCGACGGCATCGGCAGTTCCGTCGGTTGTGGTGGCGTCGGGGTCGTAGCTTCCGACCTCGTAATCAGTGGCGTTGTCGTCGGGCATGGCTCACCTCCCTTGGGTGGTCGGCCCAATCACGATTGCGCAGCGGAGGCTGCGGGTGGTTGGGCAACTGGTTTGGTTTCCGCGCTCGCAGGAACCGGGGAGGGAGCAGCCGGCCTGGGGCGCAGCGTAAGTACGTTCTGGCACTGGGGACAGCGGACGTTCAACGAAGATTTGCCGCGCAGGACGGCGAGCGGAACGCGCATGGCGGTCTGACACTTGTTACAGACGACACGAATGGAGTCGGCGGGAGTTTTCGCGGGGGCGGGCGCGGCGGGCCGAGTAGCCGGCGCCGGTGGAGCAGGGGCCAGCCGCTTACGAGCCGCCTGAATGCTCTCACTCCAGCCCATGAGGTTAGTCTCTTTCGCGGCCTGGCCTAAGAGGCGCAGGCGACGCGTGGTGTACATGGAGGAAGAGGTCGTCATTTCGGAAAGACGCGTCACGGTGTCGTCGCTGGCGTCTTCCTGCTTCATCCATTCCTCGATGTTCACTTGTTTGAGCAGCCGGGCGGAATGGATCGACCACCCCAGCAGAACGCGGCGGGCAAGGAGTTCGTTGCCGACGGCGAGCAGCCCCGCGCGGTCCGCGGTGATCTCCGATTGACGCTGCCACGCCATCAGGGGAATATCGACCGCGCCCTCGAGCCATTTCGTGGGACTGATGGCGCCCATGATTCCGCCGGACAGCGGGCCGCTGTGCGTACCGTCGCCGCCGGTGAGGAAACGCGTGGCGGTTTTCCAAAGCGCATGGCCAGCGGCGCAGTGTCCCATCTCGCGGGCGAGGAGGAAGAGCAGTTCTTCGTGCTGGAAGTTGGTGAGGAGCGCGGTACCCAGCACGATGAACGCGCTGGTGTCCGAGCCGAAGGTGTAGGTGTTCCACTGCTGATCACCGGCAACATAAACGTCGGGCATTTTGGTCAGGCCAAGAATGCGCGCAGCGAGAACGGCCTGCTTCCAGATTTCGGGCAACTGTTTGGGGCCGAGGCGAATGCCGTTGAAGGTGGATTCGATCCACGGGCGGCCGACTTTGTCAGAGGCGGTGCGCACGACGGTGTGGAGAGCGGGAATCTGTTGCAACCGGGTCATCGCCTGGCCGTCTTGTGCCCAGAGGAAGACGGCGCGATCGAGCTGGTAGCCGGGATAGAAAGGGCGCAGCCAGCTACATCCAGGGCAGACGATGTCGGCGGGTTCCAGGCGAGCGCCGCTGCCGCCGCAGATTTTGCAGACGGGAGGTGGCTGGGGGACTGCATTGGGCGGTGGCGCGGGAGCGGGGATCGCTGCGGCAGGCGCCTGCACTTGCGCTGCGGGCGCGGGTTGTTCCAGCGCATCCGGGACCACGAGCGCTGTTCCGCAAAACTTACAGAATCTCGACCCGGGGGTTCCGGCGCCGTGTCCCTGCGGACAAACGGGCAACGCCGCGTTGCTGGCCATGGGCTTCCCCTGGCCCCCTTTCCGAGCACACGCCAGACCTTCAGCGACGAGCAAGCTCAATAGTGAGGAGTTTGAATACTCTACCCGTTTTCCTCAGGATCGGGGCAAGAAAATCGCGCGATTTTTGGTCTGCCCCGTTAGGAACAGACCTGGGTAACTAAGCGCCGGGTGCATGGAAGATGAACGGGGGACAGTAGGCGGTTCGGAAGAACGGCAATACGGAACTTCGATCGCCCGCCGGGTGCATGAGGGCACCCCACCCTGGCGCGGTCAGGCGGCGCGAAGTCGGCGAATGCGTTTGAGGAGGGCTGTGGACGGAATCGGCTTTTCGAGAAACTCGAAGCTGTGACCGCGGAGGCGGGCCTCCTGTACGAGGTCCACGCAGCTCGGATCGCCGGAGAAAAGGAGAATTCCGCACTCGGGAAGCATCGCGTGAATCTCGATTGCCGCCTGAATGCCATCGACCTCGGGCATGCTAACGTCGCTCAGAAACAGCCCGGGTCTCCATTGACGAGCTTTCTCGACGGCCAGCCTGCCGCCGTACACAGCCATGGTTTCGTATCCATGCAGTTGGAGAATCATGACCAGCATATCCGCGACGAGGCGCTGATCGTCCGCGACCAGAATCCTCGGTTTTGGGGGGATTGACACGCGCTTCTCCTCGGGGCGGAGTGTCGCTCATTATAGCTGGCGTTACAGAAGCCGGAATACTGGAAATCCTGTTCCCGAGTCGACCGGAGACTAATGAGTAAACGAACGATCCCCGCGGGGCTGAGCAAGCCGGATCGCGCAGCATCCACTCATACCAGGTGTGAGCGATATTGCACAGTAAGGGTGGGCACGTGTCCCATACATTGACTGTGGTAATAGCTCATTTTGGGCAGCCGTCCAAACAAATGAAATGCGAGCGGGCAACGGGCGCTCTTTGTTCTGAATCTCACCGACCGCGAGCTGACCGCCCCACAGCATAGGTTCCGCGGTTGCCACCACGCAGCACCCCTCTCAGTCGAAGCACCACTTTACGGTTGCTCGAGCTGACCCTGGTCGGCCCTAAAACGACATTTTGGAGCATTTCGGGCATTCGCAAGGAGATCGCATGGTAACCATAGTAACGTCGTCCACAGTAACATCGTCCGCTCGTCCGCATTATCGTTTGGCGCTGGTCGTGGTGATGAGCTTCTTCATCATGGCTGTTCTCTCGCTGGGTTCCGTGCCCGCGCACGCAGCCATTGCATACGTCAGCGCTTCGCATACGGTTTGCACGCAGACGTCTTCGGGGACCAGCTCGCAGAGCTGCACGCTGGCGGCCGCGACGATCGCGGGGAACGATGTGGTTGTGGGCGTGGCCTGGGAAAGCACCGGGAGCACGATCAGCAACGTTCGCGGCAGTGCGCCGGGGTCGTATTTCTCTCTCTACGGGGCCGTGTGCAATGCGGGGAGCGAATGCGTCGCGACGCTGGTCTGTCACAAATGCGCAGCGCAAACGGCGGTGACGACGACCATGAACGATGGCACGGCGTTCGTCACTACGGTGCAAGAATACTCAGGCGTGCAGGCTCTCGGCATTACCGGAACGAAGACGTCTTCATCAGCCAGTCCCGGCCTGACGCTGACCACCGGAGATGCGAGTGACTGGACGGTGTGCGCGACGGCCAGCCTCGGCTCTGGCGTCCCCACGGCAAGCTCAGGGAACCTGCGCAGTGCCGCCAGCACTGGCGGCATCGCCGGGGCCATGGTTGACAACACCGCCTCCTCAGCGGGCAGCGTCGCGTGCGCCGGCACCATTGCATCCGGCGCATGGGCAGCGGCGGGAATCGAGTTACTTGCGGTGGCGCCGAGGAGCTACATCTGGCCGGACTGTGACACCGCGCATCCGTGCGTGGTGCACCACATCGACACCGTGGCCGCCGGAACCGCGGAGAACGAGAAGCCCAACGGTTTCAAAATTACCGCCGTGCCCAGTTC
>Ga0182024_10000464_pt1 | contig 103985 bp, 88 predicted proteins | sample P32metaG_FD_120480 | JGI IMG/M metagenome (GOLD analysis project Ga0182024, IMG submission 120480) | Permafrost microbial communities from Stordalen Mire, Sweden - P3-2 metaG (Illumina Assembly) | ecosystem: Environmental > Terrestrial > Soil > Wetlands > Permafrost | place: Sweden: Stordalen... | reverse complement strand
CTTGGGGTTCCAGAACTCCGGAAAGTCAAACGGAGACATCCACGATCGCTCCACGAGGCACACGAAACCATTCTTGCCTTTGACGGCCGTTTCGTAACCATGCCGTCCGAGGACCCTGACCTCGGCATCCCGTGAGATGGATTCCGGGGCAGCGCTCCGCGCCAGCGCTATCTCGGCATCTCGCTCCATCAGGTATTGATCAAGCGGCGCCATGTTCGGATATGGTGCTTTGACGTCCTGTGCTTGCGCCTGCCCCGCCGCGCCGAGCCCGACAACCAGCGCAAAACTTGCTAATGCGATCGTCCTGAGAATCTTTCGCTGCATTGGTTTCCCCTGAGACTCTAATTCGTTTCTCGAAAGATCACTCTAAACTGAAAGTCCTTTTGTATGTGCTCGTCTATGACGGAGAAAAGCCATTATACCCTCATAACTGGGTGGGTTTGATGAGCGTGCGGCGCACGACCCAGGCGAGTCCCAGCAGCCCAACACCCAACAGAATCAGGCTGGATGATTCGCTCTTGAGGTATGGGATGAAGGCCGAAGAGGCTGGAGGAAACTAAGAACGAGGTGTGGACGAGCGGCGAAGCGCCATTCGCGAGAATGGTGTCGCCAGGCGCGAAATATTAAAGGAAGCCGATAAGCAAGCGCTCTCGAGGTGATCGCGATTCGAACGCTTATGCCTGAGGGCCGATGGCCAGAATGAAGCCGCCGGAACTCATGTTGCAAGCGGGGTCAGAAAACGTTGCGGCTTCAATCCCATAAATTCGTAACACATCTCGAAGCGCTTCGGCACTGGGAGGCAGGCTGGCTTGTCCGCTGACCACAAACGCCAGGCCCGTGGATTGACCGTTCAAGGCCTGTGACGGCGCGCCATCATTCACTTGCCAGCCAATCACCTTGAAGACCGTGAGGAAATCTTGTGCGTAAGCGAGCGCGTCGCTTGCCGAAGGATAATAGGAGACGCCGACCTGTTGGTCAGGAAACGCAAGGAGCACCTGAATCAGCACTGCCTTCTGATGTGTAGTCAGCTTTCGCGGAGTCGGCTGCATGGATTTGGTCCAGCCAGTGTTGCCACAGCGTGCCACCGCTGTCAATGATTCCGGTGACATTCCACCTCATACGCGCCTCAGGGGCTGAAGCCGGGCCGTGATGGAGACCACTGATGAAAATCAAAGGCTCGCGCGGGTGGCGCCGGACGGGCGGCCGGCCGCCTCTACGGGGTTCCCTGGCCCAGAATCAGCGTTTGCCCGATTTACAGAATAGGGGGCTTGCGGGATTATTTACACTGAGGAGGAACGACACGTGCGCTCATTACTCAGGAAGCTCGCTCCACTTTTGCTCGCCGCAGCCTTAGCTTGTCCGATGGTCATAACCGGTGGCTGTGGGGATCAAACCGAGGCCGCTCAATATAGCCGGTGGGAACATGATACCCATCGAGACCACCAGGACCTCAACAAGCGCAACGACGCCGACCAGAAGGAATACGCCAACTGGCGCCAAAATCAGAGAGGCCGGCACTGAGTACGCATTCCCCCCCCCTGTCTCCGTGGTGGATCGCCGAACAACGAAGTTTGAATCCTCATCTTCTGCCGTGCTCTAGCGCCAGAAACGAGCGATGCGGTCAGGTGTGGCCGCCGCGCTCGGCGATCATTTGCATTGCGGGGGCGCTGACGAGGGTCTTGTTGGGGAACCGCTCGCCCCACGAGAGCGGCGTGAGGTCACGATACTCGTGCATCGTGCTGTCCTCGCCGAAGTTGATCTGCTTGCGGAAAGATGCGAGCGCGTTTGGATTGGCTCCTCGGTCCAGCAACAGCCGCGCGAAAGGCGCATCCTCGAGCTTCCCGCGATAATTGCCCCAGAAGTTCGCATAAGAAACCACGGCGCCAAATAGTGCCGTGTGACCGCCGAAGCCATCGGCGCGAACCGCGGCCTTTGCGTCCACATCCATCCCGCGGTCGAGTAGCCAGCGAGCGATCTCGATTTCATCGTAGTCGACGCAAATGTGGAGCAATGTCGTTCCCGCCAGCGGCGTGCCTTGCGTCTCCACGTCGTCACGACATCCCCACTCCGGCGGATAAATCTCCTCGCGGGTGAAGGTGCGCCGCAAAAGCCCGGAGTCGCGGCGCAAGTGTTCTTCGATCAGATCAATGCGGCCGCGATGGAGCGCCATCACTGGCGTATCCGGCAGATCGAGTCCGTGCTGGACGTACATCTCGAGGATCTGGTGCTTGGCCGATGGATTGCGGCCGTCCGTCTGGAGCACCACGGCGACGGGCGCGAGCGGCTTGCCGGTTTCATCGCGGACCGGAGAGCCAAGCTCCAACATGAGCGCCGTGCCAGACACGCTCAGGGTATACGCCGGGTCCACCAAAGCAGCGGCAGACGGGCGCGGGGCGCCCATCATCTGGTGCAAGCGGCGCGCGGTGCCGATCTGGCTTTGGAGGGCGGCGCGATTGAGGGCCGACGCGAGATCCTTCGCGCCGAGGTCGTAGAGCATCGCGATGATTGCATCGCGTCCCAGGTTTGCCGCGTAGCTCATCGGCGGACCCCAGTGGCTTTTGCGTATGGTGGCGTCTTCGTGCAGCAGTTGGGGATGCTTCAAGACGATTTCGCGAGCGGCGTTCACATCGTCGCGCCAGATGGCGTCGATCAGGCGGCACGCGAGCACGAGCTGCGCGTCGGCGAGCTTGGCGATGGCTGGCGCGATTTGTTCGGGATGGTAACTGTGAAGATCCGAGATCGCAGACGGATCGCCACGGCGGATGGCGCGGAGCAGGTCCTTCGCTTGGTGCTTTAGTTGATCCAGGTCGGGACGAACGGGGAGTTTCCGATTTGGCGTGACGAGCCTCCTTGTGTGCTGCCCGGAGTCCGCTTGTGTCGGGCGATAAGGAAGTTCGTGTAAACCGAGTTGTCGAGAAAACCAGGCAGGTGGACTCGGTCCTTTCCGCGGACGGGAGGCGCCCTGAACGCCAGATTCAGAATAGCAAAGCTGAAGGGAGCAGTCACGAGCTTTGGGCATGGTTGAGGTCCGAGGGAAGCACGCAGAAGTAAGTCTGGAAGCTTGGAGAAAGGATTTAGCGGTCCAAACGAAGTTCGCCAGACCGTGGACTTTGGCGCCAATTTTGATATCAATTTCTAAAGTGTCCGATATGGTGCAGACGCGGCAGTGTGAATCGCTCTAGGATCAATTGTTCGAGGAAATATGAACTGACGATAGCGAGGTGAAGTTTATGCGCGGACTTACATTTTTGCTGTTAGCCGCTGCCGCTGGGATCTGCTTCACAGTAAGCACCCCCAAAGCAGAGGCTCAGGTCAGCGTCACCGTTGGAGTGGCGCCTGACTGTCCCTACGGTTACTACGACGTTGCTCCTTATGACTGTGCTCCCACTGGCTACTACGGTCCAGAATGGTTTACTGAGGGCGTGTTCGTCGGCGCCGGCCCGTGGTTTCAGGGCGCTAACGAGTTCAATGGCAACGTAGATAACCGGTTCGATCCACAGCACGGCTACAAGGGACCAGCGCCAAAGCGTGGCGAGAAGGCCGAGCCGTCAAAGCGCGTTGATAGCGCCCACTTCAAAGGAAACGAAGTGCGGGATGGACGTGGCCACACGAGTGGGGACAAACACTAATCAACCAGGATTCGTCGCCTCCGCTGGAGCCCTGTTTTCCCATTTTCGGCGAGTGGCTCCGGTGGACCAGGAGTGACCGGCCCTGCCTCCTCTAGGTAAGCGAAAGCATTTCCAACTTTCTTAGATACCTCTCCGTTCTGCTTTCTTTATCTTTATGACCTTCCGAGACATCGGGCTGTCCGCCGTGGCCAATCTCTACGCCGCTGGCACTGGCAATGCCACTTCCGCGACCAAGATTCTTTTCTTTCTGCAACTCCCTTGTACCCTGCAACCATGCGAATCACTTCGCTGGCAGAGATCCAACTTGTTTGCGGTATACGACGAAGCCCGAGCGCTCCGCCACTTTGTCGTAGAGTTTCATGGCCGTTAAATTGCTTTGGTGTGTTTGCCAGTACACGCGGGCACATCCGGCAACTCTTGCGCGTTCGTAGACTGCCTCGATCAGCGCGCGACCTATTCCCTGGCCGCGCGCTGCCTCATTCGTGAACAGGTCCTGCAAATAGCAGGTCGGTTCAATCTGAATAGTGCTGCGATGAAAAAGATAATGCGCCAGGCCGAGGAGCTCACCATCTTTCTGAGCAACCAGCGCATGGACCGGCTCATAGGAGTCAAGGAACCGCGACCAGGTTATGTGCGTAATTTCAGCCGGGAGCGCGTCGCGCCCGTAAAAGAGGTTGTAGCCTTGCCAAAGTAGCTGCCACTGGGCGAAATCCGCTGGAGCTACCAAACGAATAATCAGCGAATTGGACATGACGACCCCTCCGAGCGCCGTCTGATCGCCCGGCTCTTCTTCCTAGCTCGTGGCGGCGCTGCTCTCTTCGCGGTCGAGCCTGCAGGTCCGACGGCGCTCATCGAAAGCAGTTTAGCGAACTTGAGGGGCCGCTGCAGCCGAAAAGGTCCGCCAGGCAAACCGGCGCACAAACAGAAGTGACCTGCAAGAGCCGCGTTGATGTAGTCTCTGAGAACTGGGAGGCTGAACTGATGGTGCGGATACTTCTTTTGGCGATCCCGATGCTCTTGATAACGCCCTTTTCCTTTGCAGCGCCGCAGGATGCGTGGCGTACGGTGATGCTGTGGCCCGCAGGGGCGCCGGGCGCGTTGGGCAATCTCGATGAGGACAAGCCGTCGCTCACGATTTTCCCGGCGAGTGGCGCGGAGCGCGTGCCGACGGCGGTGATTGTGTTTCCAGGCGGGGGCTATAGCCATCTTTCGTTCGACAAGGAAGGGACGAACGTGGCGGCGTGGCTGAACCGGTTGGGGATCACCGCGTTCGTTTTGAAATACCGGCTGGGGCCGAAATACCACCATCCCATCGAGCTTGGCGATGCGCAGCGGGCGATTCGCTATGTGCGCGCGCACGCGGCGGAATATGGCTACGACGCCAATCGCATCGGCGTGTGGGGTTTTTCGGCAGGCGGACATCTGGCCGCGACGGCAGGAACGCACTTCGATGCCGGAAAGTCCGATGCGGCCGATCCGACCGAGCGCGTGAGTTCGCGTCCTGATTTTATGATTCTGGCATATCCGGTGATTACGTTTGCGGAGCCTTACGTACATGCGGGCTCGCGCGATTCCTTGTTGGGTGAGAATCCCGATCCGGCGCTGGTGGCGCTGCTTTCAGACGAAACGCAGGTGACGGCACAGACGCCCGCTACATTTCTATTTCATACGAGCGAGGACGCGACCGTGCCGGTGCAAAACAGCGTGATGTTTTATCTCGCGTTGCGGAAGGCCGGAGTGCCGGCGGAAATGCACATTTTCGAGAAGGGGCACCACGGCGTGGGGTTGGCGCAGGATGATCCGGCGTTGAAGGCGTGGCCTGATTTGGTGGCGGCATGGATGAGGGTGAGGGGATTGAGGTGAAAGTGTTCGACGCCGCCGAACTGCGGGCTGAGGTGGCCGCCGTTCCGGCGCCGAGATTCTTCGTCGCTCGCCACACCGCGCCATTTCCGCGCAACGCCTCGAACGAAGCGCGGGAATTGCCCTGCTCGTTCCCCGGAATGACAAATATGGGCTTTTGCCGCGGGTAGTGAAGCTGCGCTGGGATTGCGTTTTCAAAGCGTACCGAAGGCAAGCATACATATCCGGCATCGTTATGGGCGCCAGCACGGCGGCGCGATCTAGCCATTTTGGCGGCGAAAAGCCGCAGGGCCGAACGCCCTGCGCTACACAGACCGCGCCGCTAGTGGGATATGCGCGGGCTGGCGGCGGCTGCTAAACTTGCGGCGTGGCTGGGCAACGTCTCGGACAAAATTTTCTGGCTGATCCTGCGTGGCGCGAGCGTATCGTGGCGCTGCTGCGCGTGCGCGCCGATGAGGCGTGGGTGGAGATCGGCGCGGGCCACGGCGAGATGACGGAGCATCTGGCGGCTGCGGCTGCGCAGGTGACTGCCATCGAGCTTGATCCGCCGCTGGCGGCGCGGCTGCGCGAGCGAGCGGCTGCGTGGCCGAATGTGCGCGTCGCGGAGGGCGATGTGCTCTCGCTCGATCTCGCGGCGGTTGCCGGGGCGGAACGCTTTCGCGTTTACGGCAACCTTCCCTACTACATCACGTCGCCGATTCTGCACCTGCTTTTCGCGTGCGCGGGGCGGATTGCGTCCGCGCACGTGGTGATGCAGCTAGAAGTAGCGGAGCGCGTGGTGGCGGCGCCGAAGAGGCGCGATTACGGGTATCTGAGCGTGGCGGCGCAATATTTCGCGCATGCCGAGATTGCGCTGCGGATTCCGCCTGAAGCGTTTCGCCCCGCGCCGAAGGTGTGGTCCGCGCTGGTGACACTACAGTTTCCGGGCGCGGCAGCGGTATTGGGGATGGAAACGGACGGGCGCTCGAGCGAGGCGCAGGCGTTTTTGGCTTTCGTGCAGCGATGTTTTGCGCAGAAGCGCAAGACGCTGGCGAACAATTTGCGCGCGATGCTGGGGCGCAATGGAGTTGGCGGCGATGAGATTGCCGGGATCCTGCGCACAGCGGAAATCACGGCTGGAGCTCGGGCGGAGGAATTGAGCGTGGAGGAACTGGTGCGCCTCTACCGAATCGTGACACTGCGCCAAGCCACAGAGCGCATTTGACGGCTTGGTCCTCTAGACATAGGCGGCGCGGAACCGCAGGCCGAGGCGACCGCCGTGCTAGCGCCGAGATTCTTCGCCGCTCGCCACACGGCGCGATTCCCGCGCAATATCTCCACCAAAGCGCGGAAATCGCGCTGCTCGCTCCTCAGAATGACAACTTGTGGTTTTTTCCGTGGCCTGTTTCAGCCGCCGTCGCTCGCGCAGAACCGGCCGGCCTTAGCCCGCTGAGGAAATGCTCTTACGATTCTCACACATCCTTTACCGGGATGGCATCAACGCGGCGAGGCGGTCGGGATAGTTCGTGATGATGCCGTCTACGCCGGCGGCGATCAGGCGGCGCATTTGCGGCGTCTCATTCACGGTCCAGACGACGATTTCGAGACCGGCTTCGCGAGCGGCGGCGAGCAAGGCGGGCGTAGCGCGATCGGCGCGAGGCAGGAGTTGGCGGGCGCCGATCTCAAGCGCGCGCTGGACAGCTCTGGTGCCGAATCTCTCGACGAGGAACCCAGTGGCGACGCGCGGGTTCAATTCGCGAATCGCTCGCAGAGACGCGGCGTGGAAGGAGATAACCACTGCGGGCGAGACGAGCTTCGCTGACCGAAGCGCACGCACGACCCTCTCTTCGAGGCCCATGCCTGGGCGCGATTTCAACTCCAGATAAGAGCCGATTCCGGCGGTGCGGGCAAAATCCAAAACGTCTTCGAGCGTGGGGACGCGTTCGCCCGCGAAGGACTGCAGCTTGTTGCTGCCGGCAAAATGCGCGCTGGCATCCAGGGTGCGGACCTTTGCGAGACCCATGCGGCTGACGCGGCCGCGGCCGTCGGTGGTGCGATTTACAATGGCGTCATGCAACGCGACGATGTGGCCATCGGCGGTGAGGCGCAGGTCGGTCTCAATAAACTGCGCGCCCATTTTGGCGGCTAGCCGGAACGCGGCGAGCGTGTTTTCGGGTGCATGGCTCGATGCTCCGCGGTGCGCGATATTTCGCATAGGTAAAGTGAGATCAATCTGGCCGCACGCGGCCAAATGCCCGGTTCGCGGGTATCGTAGCAGAATCCCCGGCTGGAGCAGGATTTAGGGGGCACGTGGCAATGTGACCGATTTTGGGACGGGCTTCGCCGAAATCGGGCAGTGGCGGCTTGGATCGTGACAGGGAGGCTCTCTAACGTGCTGATAAAGAGCCGTTTACGGGATGGTCGTCTGGCATCCGTCCTGCCATTCCTTATAGCTAAGATGGCCACAGCCTTGAAGCCGGTGCGATTGAACGACCCAGTGCTCTTTGACATGGTGCGCGCCGGGAGCCGCCAGGCGTTTTCCGATCTGACTTCGAGCTACGACCGGGCCATTTACCGCGTGGCGTTGCGGATCACCGGCAATTGCGCGGATGCGGAAGATGTGCGGCAGCAGACCTTACTGAAGGCCTTCGCGCATTTTGACCAGTTTCGCGATGGCTTCCGCTTTGCGGCGTGGATCACGCAGATCGCCGCAAATGAGTCCATCAGCTTGCTGCGGCGGCGGCGCGACCGGCAGGTGTTCGCGTGGGAGGATGTGTCTTCGTGCGAGGCGGACGGCGTGCATCCGGAGCCGAAATCGGCGAAAGAGAATCCGGAGCAACTTTACGCGCGGCTGGAGCAGCGCAGGATGCTGGCGAAGGCGCTGGCGGAACTCGAACCGTCGCTTCGCAGCGTGTGCCTGCTGCGCGACGTACACAATTTTTCGACGGAAGAGACGGCGACGCACCTCGGTCTGACCCCGCAAACCGTGCGCACGCGTTTGTTTCGAGGACGGCTGAAGCTGCGCGAGCGGCTGCGCAATTTTTTCGAGCGGCCAGCCCCCGCGGCGGGCCGGATTGTTCCCGAAGCCGCCTGCGGAGACTGACCACCCGTTTCGAAATCCCCACTCGCTAGAACAACTCCACTACTTCATTTTTGCGGAGGGCAATTCATACTCGCCTTCTACGTCGACGGTCGCTGTGCCGTCATCATTGATCGTGCCCTTATAGGTCCCTTTGCCCTTCAGCCCCTTGAGCTTTCCGGTGCCGCCGGTAAACGACCAAGTTCCCTGCTGCGGGCCCGGCTTCCCATCTTTCAACGCAGAGCCGCCGTGGAAACTGACGAAGAACTTGTCGCCATTATCCATGGTGCTGACGTGCGTTCCGCTGGACGTAGATCGCGCCGCCCACGTCTCGACGATCTCGACGTCATAGCCGTCCTTTGATTTTTCGCCAGCGATCTCCATCGGCGTTGTCCAGGTGGCGGCGGTTTTCTGTAACGACGCCGTATGACCGGGATGGTCACCAACCTCGATGCTGTATGTGGGATCCGGCTTCGCATCTTGAATGATGCCCGAGATTTTCGTCTGCGCCGCAGATGAGCCTGCGACCAGCAGGACCAGCGACACAGCCCAGAAGAATCGTGTCTTCATCAATGCTCCTCCGACTTAATTTGGGGTTCCAGATGCCGAGAAATATTCGGACGGCAAGAACAGCGCAAACCCGCCTCGAACGGTGAGGCGATACTGTCGCTGGCGTTGAAAAAAGTCAACCATGCGGGAGTGGAAAACGGCAAGCGCGTTCAGGGCGCTGCGTATCGCTCAGGGCGCAACGGCCGGCTATTGGCCCGCTGGCTTAGGCAACACGTATTGACCCTGGAAGTGATATGTCGCCGATCCGTCTGTGTTGAAGAGGCCGGAGATGGTTCCGGTTCCAGTGATGCCGCTCATCTGGCCCGTGCCGCCGGTGATCGTGAACGTACCCTGGGATGATTGAGGGATTGTGTTCTTCATGGACGCCACGGTGCGGAACGTCATCACCATCATGTCGCCATTTCCCATGGTGGTGACGTTCGTGCCGCCGCCGGCCAGTTTGGTTGGGGTCACGTCCGCGGACAGCACGCCTATGCTTTGCAGGGTCTTGGTGGGGCCGACCTGAACCTGCTCCGTCCACATACAACTTGTCTGCTGCAGGAGCGCGCTGTGCCCAGGCCAATCGGGAATGTCAACCGTATAGGCTGGCGAGGGCGGGGTGCATTGGAGCGTGCCCGAGAACGGCGTCTGCGCGGCCGAGACGCTTGCCAGCGCCAAGCCAAGGTATGCAGCCAACAGTAATCGCTTGTTCACGGGCTCTCCTTCACTGCCACGAGCAGTTCTCACCCCGCAGCGGTGGGTGATTTGGCGTCACCCATTAGATGAGATGGGGCGGAATGTGAGTGTACGAGCGGTTTTACGTAACGCACCGGGCACTTGCCGAAGCGAAAAACCACGCTCCGACCGCGACGTTTGCCATACTAGATGGCATGCGAGGCCACGCCGCAGTACTCGCCGTGCTAGCCCTTTCCTGCGCGGCAGCCGCTCCTGCCCGTGCGGATGAAGTCCATCTGAAAGACGGTTCGAAGATTACCGGCACGATTGTCGGCTTCGAGAACAATTCGTTCAAAGTGCAGACGAGCTATGGCTTTGCGATCGTGGATAAGGACAAGATTGCGTCCATTGTTCCGTCGGTAGCGAACGTGCCTGCGGAGCGGAAAGACAGCGGCAAAAACGCCAAACCAAGCGAAGACAAGAAACCAGGCGCTGAAAAGCCAAGCGCTGAAAAGAAAGACGCGGAAGAAAAGAAGGTGGTAGCGGCTCCAGCAATGGCGGCTAGCGGCGAGACCGCAAAGACCGCGCAGCCGGCGGCAACGTCTGCTGGCGACACGCACAAATCACAGGTGCCAACGCCGGCGAGCGCACCCACGCCGTCCGGAGCGCCGAAGACCTCGGCGAACGCAATGTTGGCGGCGCCGATCGGGCCTGCGCGCTTGGCCGCGCCATCGCCGGCTCCGCCGCTACCTGCCGCCGGCCAGCCGGGGACGCAAACTCCCATCGCGACGCCGATCCGCGAAACCGTGGAAGGCAATCTCTACACCAACCAGACCTACGGGTTTCGTTTGTACAAGCCGCCGAGCTGGCAAGTGCTGGCCGATGCTCGGAAGGAATTGCCCTCCGCCGTGGTGGCGCTGGGAGATATTGACGACACAACGGTGCTGATTATTGCGCGCGAGCCGCTCACAGGGTCTGTGGAGAAACACGCCGCGGCGACAGAAGACCGGCTACGCGAAAGCTACGAGAACTTTCGCGCGACGGGAGAGACACCACTTTCCGTCGCAGGCGTATCCGTGAAGGCGCGGGGCTATCGCGGCATGATTGACGGGCATGACTGGTCGGGAGTGATCGTAACGCTGGTTTGGGGGAAGGAAGTCTTCACAATCGTGGGGACAACCGCGGCCGAATCCGACTTGGTGCAGATTCAGGAGAATGTGATCCGCAGGGCGATTTCGAGCCTGGAGTTTACAACGCCGAAGTAACGCAGAAGGCCCCGCCTAGTCCATTGCCACAGACCTGATTTCACAGCCCAGAATCAGAACTTGGTGACTTCGCTGAAGTTGAATTCGCAGATCTTCATGGCGGGGACCACCATTTCAAACGACTCTTCGCCTGCCGCGCGCACCGATGACGTCAGCAGCTCGACCTTCGAGAGCATCTCGAGCACGCTCTGGTTGAAGCGGAAGTTGCGGATGCCTCCGGCGATGCGGCCGTCCTCGACCAAGAACGTGCCGTCGCGCGTCATTCCAGTGAGAATCTTTTCGTATGGGTCCACTTCGCGGATGTACCAGAGGCGCGTGACGAGAATGCCGCGATCGGTGGAGCGAACCATTTCGTCAAGCGTGGCGTTGCCACCGGCAAAAACCAGATTCATCGGCGCTTCGCCGTATTCGTTGGGCAGCGGAAAGCCGTGGCCGGTGGGCTTGGCCTTCATTTGCTTGGCCATGGCGCGCGAATAGACCAGATTCCGAGGCACGCCGTTTTCGACGAGAAGCGTTTTTTGCCGAGGCATTCCTTCACCGTCGTATGGGGCACCGCTCTGGAACGGGTGGTAGGCATCGTCCCAGATCGTGATGTTCGGGCCCATCACCTGCTTGCCCATACGGTCATTCAGACAGGAGCGCTTGTCGGCGACGGCGGTCGCCGCGAAATCGTAAAAAAGGAAGCCGACGATATCCAGGACGGCCGGCGGCTCAAGGATCACAGTGTAGTGGCCGGGCGGGGCTTCCTTGGGCTTGCGCGACGCTTGCGCCTTTTCCGACGCGCGGGCGGCGAGGGCTTCGGGATCGAGTTTCGAAAGATCGGGTGAGTTGGCCTTGGCCCAACCGGAGGAGTCTTCCTCCATCACCGTGATCGAGAATTCGGAGCGCGTCTGCTCGTAGGTGGCGAAGAGGCCACGACTATTGGCGAGCGCCGCCTGCATCGCTCCCGTGGAAAAAATACCGGCAGCGGTCTGCTTGCGCTTCTCCGCCCCAGCCACCACGCGCGCAACGGCTTTCGCGCGATCCTGGGGCGTGGTCTCCGCAGTCGAATCGAAATAGCGCTCCACACGCGTGTATTTCTGGGCGCCAGGCATGGGCAGCATGTGCGGGTTTTTCGGCTGGCTGCGCGCCAGAGTGGAAGAGGCCGCGACGACGCGCGCCAGGGATTCTTCATCGGTGCGATTGGTGGTGGCGCGCGCGGTGCGGCCATCAAACAAGGTGCGCACGGAAATACTCAGAACCTGCTCGGCGACGTTTTGATGAATCGTGTTGTTGGCGAAGCGCGTGAGGGCGTCGGAAGTAACGTCAATCATCACTTCGGTCTCGTCGGCCCGGCTCAGCTTGAAAATGCGTTCCGCAATGCGCCGCAACTCGGAGGCGCTTAGCAAGCCTTCGCGCGAGTTTCCGCTGGCCATCTTGCGGCCGGAGGATGCCGGGCGCTTGCTTCGAGTTTTCCTGACGGGACTCATCGCAGACGCATTGCAGATTATTTCGAAAACGCCACGCCCACGCGCACGTTCCGGAAGCGGGAGGGAGCGGCGCCGTGACCCGTACCCATCACCTGCTGCGGCTGGCCCTTGCCGCAATTCGGCGTGCCCCACAGCGTCCAGTGATCGCACGAGCATATGGCATCGCAGCTATTCCAAAATTCCGTGGTGATGCCGCTGTAGCTGGGATTCTTGATCATGCGGCCCTTTTTGCCGCCCTTGATCTCCCAACCAATTTCGGTGGAGAACTGGAAATGGTAGCGGCGATCGTCAATGGACCAGGAGCGGTTCGTCTCCATGAGGATGGCGTCGTCGGTATCGGCGATCAGATCGTCAAATTTCCATGTGCCTGGCTTGAGGCTGACGTTGGTCATGCGAATGATCGGCAGGCGGTTCCAGCTTTCGGTGCGCATGGTGCCGCCGCTATGGGCCAAGCCGATGGCCATCGCGGTCTCGCGATTTGAAAGGTAGCCGGTGAAGAGACCGTCGCGGATGATGTCTGTGCACTGCGCGGGAACGCCTTCATCGTCATAGCCGAAGGTGCCGAGGCCGGAGCCGTGAGAAAGCTTTGCGTCGGCGACCACGTTGACGATTTCGGAGCCGTAGCGCAGTTTATTCAGCTTATCGAGCGTGAGGAAACTCATGCCCGCGAAATTTGCTTCCATGCCTAGCACGCGATCGAGTTCGATGGGATGTCCGATGGATTCGTGAATCTGCAAACCAAGCTGCGCGCTCTCAAGAATGATCGTGCTTGCGCCCTCGGGACATTGCGCGGCCTTGTGCAGCGCGACAGCTTCTTCGCCGATGCGCCGCGCATTGCCGGGCAGATCAAGCGATTCGATCAGCTCGTAACCGGCGAGCATGTGCTGGCCGCCAAAGCTATTGGGATAGGAACGCTTCTGGATTTCGCTTCCGGCGAAGCTCATGGCCACGATGCCGGCGCCGGATTGTACTTTTGTCTGGTGGATTCGCGAGCCGATCGTGGAGGCGAAGAATTGCTCGATGCGCTTGAACGCCATCGAGGTTTCCGCGAGAGTGACGCCTTTCACCTTGCGCATCTCGGCATCGGCGGCAAGCAGGAGTTCCAGTTGGCGCTCGACAGGGATGCGGAATGGGTCTTTGATGTAGGGGTTCTGCCAAATATCTACATAGGCCTTTTCGGGCGTCATCACTACATCGTGGATCTTGGCGAGCGCGGAAGCTTTTGCGATGGCGACCGCTTCGGCGGCGCAGGCGGAAATGCCTTCGCGCGTCAGCCGGTCCGTTGCTGCGAAACCCCAGGAACCTTTCGTGAGAGCGCGCACACCAAGGCCCAGCGATTGGCCTTCGGCGAGGTTCCCTACTTCACCGTTTTTTGTGGAAAGGTCGCGCTGGCGGATGTCCATGACGCGGACATCGGCGTAAGCAGCGCCCCTGGATTTTGCGGTATCGAGTGCCCAGTCAGCCCAGTCCTGCATCTTCCCTCAGAACTCCAACCGCTCTCAGCACTCCAACTTCCCTTAGCACTACAAGTGCCCTCAGTCGCGCAAATGTGGGGCGTGCGTTTAAGTGAAGAGCGCGGCGGCCCTGCGTGAGCCGCCGCATGAATCCTGCGGAGCGAACTACGTGCCCTCGTCCCACGACGCCAGATACTGCTCCTGCTCGGGCGTGAGTTTATCAATCAAGAAGCCCATGGATTCGAGCTTGAGCTTCGCGATGTGTTTATCAATCGCCTCGGGCACGCTGTAGACCTGGTTCTTCAACTCGGAAGCGTTCTTCACCATGTACTCCGCGGCAAGCGCCTGGTTGGCAAAGCTCATATCCATCACGGCCGCAGGATGGCCCTCGGCGGCGGCAAGATTGATCAGGCGCCCTTCGCCGAGCAAGTAAAGTTTGCGGCCGTCCCGCGTCGCGTATTCGTCCACAAACGGACGAACCGCGCGGTGGGTGCCGGACATTTTTTCGAGCGCAGGAATGTCAATCTCGACGTTGAAGTGGCCAGAGTTGCACATCACCGCGCCGTCTTTCATTTTTTCGAAGTGGTCGGCAGTGAGCACACTCTTGTTGCCGGTGACGGTGACAAAGATGTCGCCGACCTTCGCGGCTTCGTTCATGGGCATTACGCGGAAGCCATCCATCACGGCTTCGATGGCCTTCACCGGATTGATCTCGGTGATGATCACGTCCGCACCCAAGCCCTTGGCGCGCATGGCCACACCGCGGCCGCACCAGCCGTAGCCGGCGATCACCACCTTCAAACCTGCGATCAAAAGATTCGTAGCGCGGATAATGCCGTCAATGGTGGATTGTCCCGTGCCGTAACGATTATCGAAGAAATGCTTGGTTTCGGCGTCGTTCACGGCGATGACGGGATATTTCAGCGTGCCGTCTTTGGCCATGGCGCGGAGGCGAATCACGCCGGTGGTGGTTTCCTCGGTGCCGCCGATCACGCCGTCAATCAAGTCCGTGCGCTTCGTGAGCAATGCGGTGACCAGGTCCGCGCCGTCGTCCATCGTCATTTGCGGCTTGTGATCGAGCGCCGCACTGATGTGGGCGTAATAAGTGGAATTGTCCTCACCTTTGATGGAGAACGTCGGAATGTTGTAATCGCGGACGAGGCTGGCCGCGACTTCATCCTGGGTCGAGAGCGGATTGGAAGCGCACAGCACGATATCGGCGCCGCCATCGCGGAGGGCGATCATCAGGTTGGCTGTCTCGCTCGTTACGTGCAGACAGGCGGAAATGCGGATTCCCTTGAGCGGCTGCTCCTTGATGAACCGCTTGCGAATCAACTGCAGCACGGGCATCTGCTGATTGGCCCATTCAATTTTGCGCTTGCCCGCGTCGGCGAGGGCGAGGTCCTTCACATCACCAGAAAGTTTTGCGGTAGTCGTCAAGCGTAGGCTCCTTATTTCGGAATGATTGCTTCGATTTTCGGTACTTGTCCGGCGCTAGCGCCGGGCGGCAACTTCGGCGTTAGCGCCTGCCGGTATTCCCGCATCACGGCGCAGTGCTTCGGCGCGGCCCGTGGATTCCCAACTGAAACCGGGCTCGTTGCGGCCAAAGTGGCCATACGCGGCCGTTTGACGATAAATGGGTCGCCGCAGATTGAGCGTTTCAATAATCCCGCGCGGCGTGAGGGTGAAGTTCGCGTGAATCAGATCGGTGATTTTTTCGTCGGGAATCGCGCCGGTACCGAATGTGTCTGCCATTACGGAGACCGGCTCGGCGACGCCGATCGCGTAGGCAAGCTGGACTTCCACGCGGCGCGCGAGGCCCGAGGCCACGATGTTTTTCGCGACGTAACGCGCCATGTAGCAGGCCGAGCGGTCCACCTTGGTTGGATCCTTGCCGGAAAGAGCGCCGCCGCCGTGCCGTCCGTAACCGCCGTAGGTATCCACGATGATCTTGCGCCCGGTGAGCCCCGCATCGCCCATGGGGCCGCCGACGACGAATCGTCCAGTTGGGTTGATGTGAAATTTTGTTTTCTTGTCCATCAGCGCGGCGGGAACCACGTGGGTGATCACTTCGTTGCGGATGCACTCGTGCAGTTCTTCGTTGGAAACGTGGTCGCTGTGCTGGGTGGAGATCACGACGCAATCCACGCGCACCGGCCGGTGGCCCTCATATTCGATGGTGACCTGAGACTTACCGTCGGGACGGAGGAAATCCACTCTGGCCGACTTGCGAACCTCACTCAGCCGCCGCGCGAGTTTGTGCGCGAGCATGATGGGCAGGGGCATCAATTCGTCGGTTTCATCGCAGGCGAAGCCGAACATCAAACCCTGATCGCCCGCGCCGCCCGTGTCCACACCCATGGCGATGTCAGGCGATTGGCGCTTGATCGAGGAGATCACCGCGCAGGTCTCAGCGTCAAAGCCATACTTGGCGCGGTTGTAGCCGACATCACGGATCACTTCGCGCGCGAGTTCGGAGTAGTCCAATTGCGCCGTCGTAGTGATCTCTCCGGCGACCATGACCAACCCGGTGGTGACCAGCGTTTCGCAGGCCACGCGGCCCATGGCGTCTTCGGCCAGCACGGCGTCAAGAACGCGGTCCGAGATCTGGTCGGCAATCTTATCGGGATGCCCCTCGGTGACAGATTCCGAGGTAAAAAGAAACTTTCGTTTGTCCTGCATCAAGAACATACCCTCCGGGCGTTGCGGGAAGCCAGCGTATCAGACTATCTATCAGATGCCGCGGTGCGGCTTTTGGCACGAGCAAGCTAACGTAGCATGGCGCGAAACGGGGTGTCAACGCACTGAATTTACATGCGTTATCGAGGTTGTCGAATGGCGCAAATTGGGCGGCGAACGGTTCGAGCGGCGATCTGAACGGTATGCGCGAGACAACCTGACAACCCTACTGTGTGCCCCGCCGGACGGTCGGATAGCCCTTTTCAATCCAATCCTGACCCAGGGATGTGCCCAGAACCAGCACGCGCACGGACTTGAATCCCATGCCAACAAGCGCCGTAAACGCCGGGCGCACGTTCGGGCAATGTGCGAATGGGCAGCAGCCACAGTAGAGCACGATCTCGCGGTCGCGGGGCAGCTTCCCCACCCATTTCTTGAGATCCGCCAACCCATCCGCGGTGCTGGCGGGGCCGTGGAGCTCAGCGCTAGGAATATGCGCCTGGCGGTAAAGCGTTCCGAACCCAACGCAAACTACCAGCGGCGTTTTCGAACCGGCCTTTTCGAATTGCTTCGCCAAGTCAGCCGGCTGCATCGTTTGCCTTGCCGTCCATGGATCGCTCGGCACGGGCGGCTCCTGGCCAGCCGGACGAGCAAGGCCGGCTGTGGCAAGACCAATCAGCGGCAGCAACAGGCACACTATCCACACATTGGAGACGTGCTGGCGGGAGGCGCTATTCATCGTCGGGTCCGCTCGCGCCATCCGCGGCTTGTTTGCCGGTTTTTCGAAACAACAGGTAGGCGCGAATGAAGGGGTCGAGGTCGCCATTGAGAACGCGATTGACGTCGCCGGTGGAAACCTTTGTCCGGTGATCCTTGATCATCTGGTATGGCTGGAGCACGTAGGAGCGAATCTGGCTGCCGAAGCTGATGTCCATCTTCGCTTCATCGCGCTTGCGGACCTCTTCCTGGCGCTTTTGCAATTCGAGGTCATAGAGGCGCGAACGCAAGAGCTTCATGGCCAACTCGCGGTTCTTATGCTGGCTGCGCTCGGTCTGGCACTGCGCTACGGTGCCGGTGGGGATGTGCGTAATGCGCACGGCGGTCTCGACCTTGTTGACGTTCTGGCCGCCGGCGCCGCCCGAGCGAAAGGTGTCCAGGCGCAGATCGTCCGGACGGATGTCTAGTTCGATTCGATCGTCAATTTCAGGGATCACGAATACGGATGCGAACGAGGTGTGCCGCCGCGCCGCCTGATCGAAGGGCGAGATGCGGACGAGCCTGTGCACACCACTTTCCGCGGAAAGCAGCCCGTAGGCATTTTCACCCTCGATGAGAATCGTGGCAGATTTGATGCCAGCCTCTTCGCCCGGGGTGGAATCCATCATCGTGGTGCGAAACTTGCGGTCTTCCGCCCAACGGAGGTACATGCGAAGAAGCATCTCCGCCCAGTCCTGCGACTCGGTGCCGCCGGCGCCGGGCTTGACGGTCATGATGGCGTTGAGCGCGTCGTTCTCGCCAGAAAGAAATGTGAAGGTTTCCACGTCGCCGACAAATTTGTCCGCCGCGTCGAGTTCGCGCGCGGCCTCTTCCACCAGGCTCTGCCGCTGGGCGGCATCGGTCTCCTCGTGGGCAAGTTTGAAATAGGTCTCGAGGTCCTCGCCCACGCGGCGGAGTTTCGCATCGGATGCGACCCGCGCTTCGAGCGCCTTCCGTTCCTTCAGAATGCGCTGGGCTAGCTCCTGGTTGTGCCAGAAATCGGGGGCGGAGGCCTTCGCCTCTAGTTCGGCGATGCGTCCTTGGTCTTTGGCGGGGTCAAAGATAGCTCCGCACAAGCGCGATGCGCGTGCCGAGTTCGGCGTAACGGTGTTCGAGGTCTTCGAGGATCATGGTCGGTTATGGGGAACGCATCTTTCTATTCGAATTGTGAGTTGCAGCCGGCGCTTGCCCGGACCAGCGGCGGGAGCGGAGTCGCGCGAAGCCCAGCAAGCCAAAGGACGCAAAAACGCTGAGCCATGGCAGCCAGTCGCCCCAGCGCGCATAAGGCGTCAGGTCGCTGCGGTATGCGTATGGCGCTTCCAGTACCCCGCGGGTGTCCGTCGGCAATTGGGCGATCACGCGGCCATAGGGATCAACGTCCATCGTATAGCCGTTGTTTGTAGAGCGCAGCATCCAGCGCCGGTTCTCGACGGCTCGCACGCGGGCCATCGCCACGTGTTGCTCCGGCGCGGCCGACCGGCCAAACCAGCCATCGTTCGAAATATTCACGAGGAGTTGCGCGCCATTCGAAACGAACCGTCGTATTTCGCCTACAAAAATTGCCTCGTAGCAAATGTAGACGCTGAAGCGATGGCTGTCCGGCAGGATTCCGACTTTGTATTCGGTGCCCGATTGAAAATCCCCTACTTCCACCGAGATGCGCCTGACGAAGGCAAACCAGCCGCTGAACGGCACATACTCCGCAAACGGAACGAGGTGAATTTTATCATACAGAAATGTTTCGCGGCCGGCGGGGTCAATCAGCGCGGCACTGTTGTAGGCGTGCCAGCCGCCGCCCTGCTGGACCTTCCAATCAATCACGCCGACCAGAAATCCATCCGTAGTGCCACGGGCGATGGCGGTGGCCTGTGCGGCAAATCTCGGATCCTGCATCGAGAAGGGCGCGGGCACTTCCGGCCAGATCACCAAACTTGCCGGGGCGCCGTCCGGAGCGAGCTCTGTGCTCATTTTCTCGAGCTGGTTCATCTCGCCCGCGTGCTGCTGAAGCCAATCGGGCGGGAAGCTGTCCGGCTCCGGGAAATTCGTCTGTACGAGCCGGGCGGTGTGGTCCGGTACTGCTTGCGGTACCCAACGGCCACCAAATGCCGCGACGAGGACAAGCGCGGCTGTGACCCCGCAGGTGACAACAACGGGAACAGTCCGCCGGGCGCGAAGACCGGCAATTCCCCAGAAGAGCATCGCGTTGAACGCGCCGATGGCGAAGCCCAGACCCCACACTCCCGCCAGCGGCGCGAGCTGGAGCAGCACGAGACTGTGCGCCGCGGCGTAGCCCAGCAAATTCCAAGGGAATCCGATGGCCGGCATACTGTAGAGACCAAATTCAGAAGCCACCCACAAGAACGGAACGGCAACGCAGGCGAGCGCCAGATTCCGGCGCAGCAGCCAAGCGAAACACCACGCAAAGGCCAGCCGGTACAGAGCGGCCACAGCAGAAATCAGCGCGACCGTAAATGCGGCCATAAACGGGCTGACACCACCGTGGAGCTGAAACGTCGTGTCGAGCCAGTGGATGGTCAGCAAATAAAACAGAAAACCTTGCACCCACCCACACAGCGCGACAACTTTTAGACGCGAGCCCGCCACGGCGATCATCAACAAGGCCGGGGCGATCCAGGCAAGAATGTAGAAGTGGAATTTGGGATAGGAGACGACGAGAAGACAGGCGGAAAATGCGGCCAGCGCAACGCGCCAGCCATCAGCCATCGGGAAAACAACCGCTTGAAACCGATCTGCGCGAGATGCAGAACTGCCGGAAAATCGGGGTGCGGAGCCGACCGTTGTCACCTCTTAATTATGCTCTTGAAGCCCTCGTTTTCAAGTGCCTGGCGAGCCAGGTTGGCCGCAGTCATGTCCGGATAGGGCCCTATCTGCACGTGGAAGAAGCGATCGGCCCCCGGGGGGACGACAACCGCGGGGAATTTTTTTTGTTGCAAGACCTGCGCCATGGCCAGCGCATCGGATTGTCTCGTCAGCGCCGCGATTTGCAGCAGGACCGAGCCGCGAGGAATCAGCGGCGCGCTCAACGACTGCTGCGGTTTCACTGGTTTGGAGGCGGCCGGCAGAACCTGCGTCTTCGCGCTCGCTTGCGCCTGCAAGCGAGAAGAATTCACGGGCTTGCTGCTCGCGGGCGCGATCTTCGCGGGCTTTTCGAGATGCGGATCGGGGGGCTGCGAATCGCCCGATTTATAAAAATCCCAATCGGAGGGCGCGGGGCTCTGCGCCGGAGGCTGTCCCACGAACAGCGGTTCCTTCGCGCCGGCGCTCGAGCCAGGCTTCAGTAGTACCGTGGGTCTCACGGCGGGCTGGGGGATGGGTTGCGCCGCGGACGCCACATCCGGCGTCTTCGACGCTGCGTTCACCTGCTGGCCCATTTGGTTGCGGCCAAGCTCATAGCCCAGCACGAACACCACACCGAAAATCACAACCATCATCACAAACAGGCCAATCAGATGGCGGCCTTCCAAGACAACGTCGCCACTGTTGGAGCTTTTCGATCCAATCGCCATCGCTCACGTGCCTTACTGCGCGCCAGGAAGCTTGCCCCACGCGCTGAAAATATCTATCGGAACCGGAAACACGATCGTCGTATTCTTTTCCACACCAATTTCGGTCAGGGTCTGCAGATAGCGTAATTGGATCGCGCTTGGCTGCTTGGAGAGAACGCCGGCGGCTTCCGCCAGTTTTGCCGAAGCTTCGAATTCGCCTTCCGCGTGAATAATCTTGGCCCGGCGCTCGCGCTCGGCTTCGGCCTGTTTCGCGATCGCCCGCTGCATACTTTCGGGAATATCCACTTGTTTGACTTCCACTTTAGCTACCTTGATACCCCAAGGCTCCGTATCCTGGTCAAGGATGACTTGCAACTTACTGTTTACCTTTTCGCGCTCGGAGAGGATCTCGTCCAATTCGAACTGGCCGACGATGCTCCGCAGGGTTGTTTGCGCGAGTTGCGAGGTAGCATAGAGGTAGTTCTGCACTTGCGATAGGGCTAGATTCGCGTCTACGACGCGAAAGTAACATACGGCGTTGACCTTCACGGACACGTTGTCGCGCGTGATGATGTCCTGCGGCGGCACGTCAAGCGTTTCCGTTCTCAGCGGAATTCGATAGAGCTTCTCGATGGGCCAAAACACCAGGCGCAATCCCGCGCCCTTCGCCGTGGGCGTCAGGCGTCCGAGGCGCAACACAACGCCGCGCTCCCATTCCTTGATCACATAGAGCGAATTCCAAAACCAGATCAGGCTGATCAAGATGACTACGATCCAACCAATCGCCAAGCCTTCCATTGGAGCCCCCTTTTTCAGCGTGTCTCTCAGGCCCGAAAACAGGTGACGTTCCCCGCGTGAAGCAAACCCTTTGCGAGTTACGCGGCGGGCTCGACAAAAAGCGTCAAGCCTTCCACGCGGACCACGCGTACCGTAACCCCAGCCGGAATTGCCGCAGCCGCACGCGCTCGCCACAGTTCGCCGTGCACTCGCACCATGCCGGTGAGTATCTCGCCGGCCGCGGGCACAGGCTGCGTCACTTCGCCCTGCTCACCGATCAATTGCTCGACGCCCGTAGACTGCTTCCACCCGCGCGATCTGAGCACCAGCCGCATCAGGAATATGGTGATCAAGGCGAAAGGCAGCGTTACGCCAAACGCGACGCTCAGGCTTACGCCCCCCGCCGTCAATGGCGAGCGAATCAGCATCAGCGCGCCCAGCAGCATCGCCACCACGCCGCCGGCGCCCAGCACGCCATGGCTCGTGAATTTCGCCTCGGCGATGAACATTCCCAGTGCCAGCAAAATCAGCACCACCCCGGCGATGTTCACGGGCAGCAAATGCATCGCGTACATCGCGAGGACGATGCAGATGCCGCCGATCACGCCCGGCAACACCATGCCCGGATGCGTGAATTCGGTGTAAAGCCCGAGCACGCCGGCGATCAGCAGAATGAAAAAAAAATCGGGCTGTACTATGCGCGCCAGAAATTTCTCGCGCGCGGTCAGCTCGATCTGGGTTCTTTGCGCGCCAGCCAAACGCAGCGTGACGCTGCTGCCATCGAAACGGCGAATGGTGCGCCCATCAAGCTGCCTCAGAAGATCGTCCGCGGAACTGGCCAGCAGATCTATGAGCTTTCCGTTTAAGGCTTCTGTCTCGGTGAAAGCCTTGCCGTCCGTGACCGCCGTTTCCGCGAGCGAAACATTACGATTGCGCTGCGCGGCGTAGCTGCGCAGAAAAGCCGTGGCGTCATTCAATATCTTTCGTTTCAGCGTATCGTCTTCGTTGATCGGATAGCCGCCCACTTCAATCAGCGGCGACGCCGCTCCGGTGTGCGTTCCCGGCTCCATGGCCGCTACGTCGGCAGACAGCAAAATAAAAAAACCGGCCGAAGCCGCGCGGGCGCCGGAAGGCTCCACTAAAATCGCAACCGGCACAGGAGAACGCAGAATGTGCTGAATGATGTCTTGCATCGAGTCGCTCAGCCCGCCGGGGGTATCCATTGAGATGAGCACGAGACTGGCGTGAGACGCGACGGCCTGTTGCAAACCGTTGTCCAAATATTCTGCGAGTAATGGCTCAATCTCGCCGTGCACTGCGAGCTGAACGACCAGCGGTTGTGCGTCCGCAGGGCGCGCGGCGGGCGGAGGACCGGCCCAGACGCCACCCACTCCCAGGACAACCGCGCACGCGCAGGCAATTCCAAAGAAAAACATGCCCCACCCGTGTGCCGCCGGAATTGCGTGCAACCGCCGCGGAATTCTCATCGCGCTGCCCCCTGCACAAATGCGGTGCGAATGCGTGCCAGACGCGCCAGGGCCGTTGGGTCAAGCTTGGTGACGTCACGCCGCGGGGGGGCTGGTGCGGCATCCTTTGCCGCCTCACTTGCAGATGCCGGACGACCCTCCGACCGCAATGCGTTCGCTTCGCCTGATTCGCCAGCGCGATCCAGAGCTGCGATCAGCAGCGCCTTGGTTTGCGCGTCGTCCGGCTGAAAGCGCAAGGCTTCGCGCAGGGCCCTCGATGCCTCCGTCCAATCTCCGGCCAAATATTGAGCGAGGCCCTCGTTAAACTCGTAATCCGGCTCGCCGGGATCGAGGCGTAGCGCGCGTTCGAAATCCGCGACGGCCTCTTTGTAGCGGGCCTGACGGAGTAATGCCGCCCCTAAATTGCTGGCCACCGCGGGTTCATCGGCGCCACGATTTTGGGCGACGGCGCTGTCCCGAGCGTTGTCTGCTTGCGTGGCGCCCGAGATCGCCGAGAAGGCCGATTCGGCATGGACCGGATCGTTTCGCAATAGGTCGCAGACACCGGAATCGAAATCGGCTTCGGCGGCGTGCGGTCCCTGCGTTGAGACGCGGCCAAACCACTGCAATGCGGCCTCGCAATCGCGCTTCGCATAATAGGTGCGCGCGAGGGCCAATGGCGGTTCGTCCCAATCCGGCTGTAGGCGGGCGGCCTCGCGAAGATTTCGCAGACGGATATCGTCATCGGCGTTCAGAAGTCCGCGGATGTAAAGCTCAAATGCGTCCGGGAGCAGCGGCCGCACCGCATCCACAAATTGTTGTTGGTCGCCCGACGCCGCGCGGCACGAAGAATCCTGTGAAAGCGAGCTTTGAATCTCGCAAAGGGCCTGCCACGCGAACCTTGCCTGGATTTGCGGCAGCGAGTCAAGAGCGCCCGATTCCGGAATCGGCTCCGCGAGCGCCGGAGGGGTGACGCGCAGTACGCGCGCGGTGACGCGCAGGGCGCCGGACTCAGCCGAGAACTCGCCAAAGATGACGTAGTCGGCGTCAATTTCAGCCGCGATTTTCAGCATGGTTGCGCGACTGAAGCGCGCGTAAGCGGGCAGACCGAGCTTTTCGAGCGCGTCGAGCCGATCTTCGCGAGAAAACAAGGAGAGGCCATGTCCGGCGAGCCGCTCGATGGTGAGCTCGCTCAGGCCCTCGCCGAGCCAATCGAGCTGTGCCGCATGACCAATGTTTTCAAAGGGGAAAACAACCACCGAGGACGCCCGCGCCGGCAAAGCAGACGGCGCTGCGCGTTGGGCCGCGCCGTAGGCCGAAAAACCGGCCAGAACTCCGATGATTGCGGCGCAAAACCAAGCGCGCCGCATGAAACGATGCGCCATGGTGCTCGCATTCTAACAGAAGCTGGAACGGGCGCTGCAGATTCGTCAGGCGCCTTGGGACTTTGGGGGCGCCGGCGGCAACTCCGGCATACCGAGAATGTCTCGCACCTTGGGATCGAGGAGCATGCGGCTGAAGACCGGATCGGTCTTGGCTTTGGCGATATCGGCGTAGTTCTCGTCGCGCGCCTTCTTCAGATAATACGCGCAACGCTCCGTATTCCCCCGCGTAGCAAACGATTTGGCCAGCAGGAAATAGAACAAGCCGTGATCGGTCACGGAACGGTCCTGCAGGACAGTTCCACTGTTTCCAGAGTGATCAAATACCGCCGGATCAAGCTGAAGCGCTTGTTGGAACGCAGTCATGGCTTCCGGAAATTCCTTGTGGTCGAGGTAGGCCATGCCGATATTGCTATAAAAGACGGCATTCTTCGTATCGACGCCGATTGCTTTCTTATATGCGCGAATGGCCTTTGGGTACTTCTTCTCCTGATAGTAAACCGTGCCAATGTTATTCCAGGAATCGCCGTTGACCTTATCATATTTGGTGGCTTTCTCGTAGCACTTGAGCGCCTGGTTCAGCAAAGATTGCTGGTGGTAGGCGATGCCGAGGTGGTTCCAGAGCGAAGCGTCGTTCGGCGACTTCTTGAGCATTTGCTGATAAACAGCGGCGGCCTCAGCATATTGCTTATGCACCATATAGAGCGACGCCTGGGTCATCTGCGCATCCCGCGATGCCGAAGCGGAACTGTAAGTGGTGGATTGCTGAGCGGACAAGCGGGAAATGCCGCCGTTCTGCTGCGCAAAAGTACTAACCGCGAGCGCCAGAGCAACACTCACCATCAAGAACGGTTTCATGGCGATCCCCTCCATGAAGGAGTGCCTGTTGGGCAGATAACTGCTGGTGGCCTTCCTTGGCACAAGGATAGCAAAAATGGGGCGAAGCGGAGCGACTTTCTTTCACGGAAAATGCCCTGCCTGCGCCATGGAGTACATGCAGGCCTCCAGTGGCGTTCAGAAGTTTCCGTTCCCGCCTGGCCCTTTACTCTTGTCTTTTTTGTCTTTATCGGTGCTGTTGTCCTGGCTGCCGAAAACGCCAAATATCTTGCGGAGCAGACTTTTTTTCTTTTCCGGCTGCGCCTGATCGGGAGCAGAAGGGTCACCCGGTTTCCGCGAGGCCGGTAATACTGAGGTTCTTGACGCCCCCAACGGAGCGGAAGGCTCGCCGGGCGCACCCACGGCGGACGGAATTGTGTCCGGGGCCTGTTTTCCGCCGAAGATCCGCGACAGCCAGGAAGGGCCTTCGGTCGCATTTCCGCCATGCCTTTGGCAATAGATCGTCGGCTGCGTGCCTTCGATGAAAACTTCCTGCCGGGTTACCGGGCAGTTCGGCGTCGCTAATTGCAGTGTCTCCGGATCAATGTTGACGGTGACCACGCCATTGGGCGCGTAAAAGCTCTGGGTATTCTTGTACTCGGGCAGAGTGACCGCGCGCTTCATGAATTCCGCCCAGATGGGCGCGGCCGATGCGCCCCCGGCGAGGCCAAGGTCGCGGTTGTCATCAAAGCCGACCCAAACCACACACAGCAAATTCGAGGTGTAACCGGCGAACCAGCCGTCTAGCGAGCTTCCCGTCTTGCCCGCGGCGGGGGCCGTGAAACCGCGCGCACGCACCGGATACGCGGTGCCGTGATTGATCACGTCTTCCATTACGTTCGTGACGAGATATGCGACGCGGGGGTCGAGCACCTGCCGCGTCCTCGGCTGAATTTGTTCGAGAACGCTGCCATCGCTACTCACGACGCTATGCAGAAACATCGGCTCGGCCCGCACGCCGCCGTCCGCAAACGCGGTGTATCCGGCGGCCACTTCGAGCGGCGTCATCTCATAGGCGCCCAGGGCCACCGCGGGCGTGGCCTGAATGGTCGAGGCCAGCCCCATTTTTCGGGCTACGTCCACCACGTGGCCGTAGCCAATCAGCTCCGCCACCTTGACGGTGGCGACGTTAAGGGAATGCGTCAAAGCTTCGCGCAGCGTGACGGTGCCGCGAAAATCCTCGCCGAAGTTGTCCGGTGTGTATTCCTTCCCGTCGAACTCGAACGTGGTCGGCTCGTCCTCCACGGTGGTCACCGTCGTGACGATCGGGCCGTTGCCTTCCACCGCATTGTCGAACGCCGCCGCGTAGACAAACGGCTTGAACGCTGAACCTGGCTGCCGCCGCGCGAGCGCCCGGTTCAACTGGCTCTGCCCGTACTCGCGCCCGCCGACCAGCGCCTTGATCTCGCCGGTCTTGGGATCGAGCACGACAATGGCGACCTGCGCCTGCGGAATCGCCTCGTTAGAATGTTCTTTGGCCAGTTTCTTGCGGAAGCGGGCCATCTTCGGCGCCAGCAGCGTGTCCACATTTTTCATGCCGATGTCTACGGCCGCGGTCGCCGCACGCTGTAGCGCCGGATCGAGCGTCGTATAAATGCGCAGGCGCTGCGAGAGCACCTCCGCCTCGCTGAAGTGATCGAGAACATTTTCCTTCACCATGTCCACGAAATAGGGGGCGCTGCTGCCGTCGTCCGAATTCCGGACAAAGTGCAGCGGCACGCGCTTGGCTTCGCGCGCCTGATCGTCGGTGATGAAATGGTCCTCGATCATCTGCGCGAGCACACGGTCGCGCGCCTCCGCAGCCCGCTCCGGGTGGGTCTCCGGGGTGGAGTAATGATTCGGCCGCCGGATGATGCCGGAAAGGAACGCCGCTTCCGGCAGGCTGATCTCGCGGATATCCTGGCCGAAATAGGCCTGCGAGGCCTCGCCAAAACCGCGGATCGCAAAGCTTCCGCGGTTGCCGATGTAAATCTCGTTCGCGTATAGCTCGAAGATTTGTTGTTTTGTAAACCGATTATTCAATTCCAAGGCGACCATGGTTTCGGCGATTTTGCGGCGCCAGGTCCGCTCCGTGCTGAAGAAAAAACTGCGCGCCACCTGCATGTCGAGCGTGCTGGCGCCCTGAGCCACCGCGCCCTTGCGGAGATCGGCCCATGCCGCCCCGATCACTCGAAGTATGTCGAATCCTCCGTGCTCGAAGAACCGCTTGTCTTCGGCGGCGAGGACCGCGTCCACCATGGTCTTCGGCAAATCCTGAAAGCGCACCTGACGCCGCTTTTCGCGCGAGTCGTCAAAGAGATTCGTCAGCAGTTCGGGCTCGATTTCCGCGCTGGTGACGTCCGACCCGTTTCCCACGTGGTGGATGCCTGCGATCTCGCGCGCGCCGAACGATACCTGCAGGGCGTTCGTGCCGTGAAAAAACGATTCTGTACCGGGCGTGATGTCCAGGGAAGCCTTGCGAACCGCATAGCGGCCGACCTTGCTCGAAGCATCGGGGGTATAGCCACTGCGCTGCAGATATTCGGTGAGCTGCGCGGGCGTGATCTCTTGCCCGACAAAGATGTGCCCGGCTTCTGTGTAGATGCCGGAGGTGTTCTCGAAGACGTTGCCCGAAAGCCTGTGGTCAATCATCCGGGCATAGACGATGTAGTAGTAAGTGAAGACGCCGACGCCGGCGAGCAGCGTGCAAAGCGCCGCCCCCAGCAAAACAAGCCCAAAACGCGAAGACCAGAATCCCCCGCCCAGACGAATCCGCAAAACTGCCTCCAGATGGCCCTTGCAGTTAGATTGTACCGGAAACGGATAGGTTGGTCTGTATCGCCGCAGCAGGTGCTTTTACGGTTTGGACAGCCTTGCTTGACTGCTATTGGACGAGAGACTGCGAGTCAATCGTGGGCTCAAAATGAAGCGTCGTCTTGTAGAAGCCCATGTCCACCGGCACATCATAGTTCACTATGATGTGGACCTGGGTCGGACTGTTCGCAATGATTTTCACGTTGTCCTTGGTCGCGATGATGTCATGCGTTTGCATTTGCTTAACGATGGAGTCCATCACCGCGTCGTTACTCATGTGATTGACGACAAAGAACGGCGCTTGCGTGCGCATCCAATCCTCAAGCTCATAGTTAGAGATGTAGGGCGGGACGACCTTAAATCCGACGTAGAGAGCCACGATAACAAACAGGATAAAGAACACCAGACGTGCCGCGGCAGAGCCACGCTCCCCGCGCCGATGGGCGCGGAAATCCGCTGAATGAGGGGCGACATTCGGCAGGTACATGGTATTTCGAGGCTAGCACCCCATTCAGGCTATGTCGAGAAGCCTCGAGCGCCAGTTTTTCCATGAAGTTAACTGCCCGTGCGGCGACAGCAGGTAGGGCGAGGTTGCTGTTTCCGTGCCTTTTTTGCCCTCGCGCCCCTAGTAGGCCCGGCCGAAAATCCCCTTCTCCTTCGCAGGCTTCCCGCAATAGACGCAGATGCCTTCGCCAGCCTCTTGTCCAAGCGGAATGCACCGCATCGTAGCTTTCGTCTCTTCCTTAATTTTCCCCTCGCACTCCACGCTGCCGCACCAGTGGGACAGCGCAAATCCCGTCTCCACGGCGCTCTTCAGTTCGTCATAGGTCTTTGCGTCCGCCGTATGCGCCTCGCGGAAGGCCAAAGCCTTCTGATAGAGCGCCGCCTGAATCTCCGTAAGGAGCTTACCGACCACGTCCACGATTCCCACCATGGCTGCGGGCGACTTGCCCTCCCTGCCCGGCCTGTCGCGGCGCGCCAACATCACGCTCTGCTTCGCCAGGTCTTTGGGACCGAGCTCGATCCGCAGAGGGACGCCGCGCATCTCCCAGTCGTTGAACTTGAATCCGGGGCTTTGACCTTCGCGCTCGTCCGTGATCACGCGGAAGCCGGCCGCCAGCAATTCGGCCTTTAGCTTGCGCGCGGCCTCGATCGTTTGGCTCTTTTCCTCGTCGTTCTTGAAAATCGGCACGATGACGATCTGATGGGGGGCGAGCCTGGGAGGCATCACCAGCCCTTGATCATCGCCGTGCACCATGATGATTGCTCCGATAAAGCGCGTGGAAAGCCCCCACGAGGTCGTCCAGCAATGCTGCAGCACGCCGGCCTTATCCAAATAGCGAATCTCAAAAGCCTTCGCAAAATTCTGCCCCAGGTTGTGCGAAGTACCCGCCTGCAGCGCCTTGCCATCGCCCATCATGGCTTCGATGGAATACGTCTGGTCCGCGCCGGCAAATCGCTCGGAAGCCGACTTTCGGCCGGGGATGACCGGAACCGCGGCTTCGTTCACAGCGAAATCCGTGTAGATATCAAGCATCTGTCGCGTCTCGAATTCGGCCTCTTCGAAGGTGGCGTGCGCGGTGTGCCCTTCCTGCCAGAAAAATTCCAGCGTACGTAGAAAGAGCTTCGTGCGCAGCTCCCAGCGGACCACGCTGTTCCACTGATTGATCAGGACGGGCAAATCGCGATAGGACTGGATCCACTTTGCGTACGCGTGGCCGATGATCGTCTCCGATGTGGGGCGAATCACCAGCGGCTCTTCCAGCTTTTCGCCGCCGCCGATGGTTACCACGGCGAGTTCGGGCGAAAATCCCGCGACGTGCGATGACTCTTTCTCGATGAAGCTCTTGGGAATGAGCAGCGGAAATGCCGCGTTCACGTGTCCAGTCGCTTTGAAGCGCCGGTCGAGCTCCGCCGTGATGTTTTCCCACAGCGCCCAGCCATAGGGACGCACGATCATGCAGCCACGAACCGGGGCGTAATCGGCCATCTCGGCGCGCAGGACCACCTGGTTGTACCACTCGTTGTAATCTTCCGAACGCGAAGGCAGCTTCATGTCCGCCATAAAAAAGAATCCTATCTTCCTCAGCGCCGTGCGCGAGAAAAGTGTTTATGAAGGTGTAAGGAACGCCGTTTCGCCGTGCGCCGCAAAGGGCAAGTGAGCCAACTTCCGCCGATCTATCTATGGGGTTGGCCAGCGAAGAGCCAGCGTAACGAAGGCCTTCTCATGTGTCAACAAAGTCAGCGATACAGGGGTAGATCAACGGAAGTTGTTACGCGAGATCGTAGTCGAGCGAATACTCTGCCTGAATGCCGGGGGCTTCGAAGCCGCCCGTGCCGCTAAGCCCGCGTAAATCGCCGGTGCCGGAATTCGGCACCACCGTCCAATCGCACTTCGCGATATGCGTGCGTGCATCGAAGGTCCCGGCACATTGGAGCACAAAGGTTCCCTCGCGCTGATCCAGGCGGCCAACGATTCGAGTCAGCCCTGTAAACGTGGCGGAGCCATCTTCGCGATACATCATCAGGTACTCGGTGGCGCCTTCGCCGTCCAGATTTCCGCTGAATGTGGCCTTCAGGCTCGCTCGCGTCAGCTTCGGCGCGCCGGGTTCTTCGCTGAAGGGTTTCTCGTCCCAGTCCTTCACCTGAAACGTGCCCTTCGCTTCCGTGCTCATCTATCCCGTCTCCTCGACGTATCCATCGGCAAATAGATCGTATCACGACGCTGCTGCTGTTCCCGCGCGTTGCAAGCTTGCACGGCAATCCGATAGAATCGCGCGTGGAACCTACGATGGACCAACCCGCCAAGGCTGCCGCCAAACCCGCCATTCTGCTTGGCGCCGATCATGCAGGTTTCCACACCAAGGACGCGATCAAGAGCTACCTCAACGCGAACGGTTATGCGGTGGAAGACCTCGGCACATTTTCGGAAGAGCCGGTGGATTATCCGGACTATGCGCGGCGCGTCGGCGAGCGCGTGGCGGCGAATACGAAAGACCTTGGCATCCTCGTGTGCGGGACCGGGATCGGGATGAGCATCGCTGCCAATAAAGTGGAAGGCATCCGCGCAGGCGTGGCGCATGACGCGATGACCGCGCGGCTTGTGCGCGAGCACAATGACGCGAACGTGCTTACGCTCGGCGCCCGGGTGGTGGACAATGACACCGCGATCCAGATCGTGCGCGAATTTCTGGCGGCGCAATTCGCCGGCGGCCGGCACCAGCGCCGCGTGGACAAGATCACCGAAATGGACCGGGAGCGCGTCGCGGACCAAGGCTGATATGACTACTGGCATTGACAAGGCATCGAACAAAACGTGAGTACACCTAAAAAAGCTGTTGACCGGATGACGCTGCCCTTGCGCGCGGTCGATCCCGAGATCGCCGAGATACTTCGTCTTGAAGCCCGGCGCGAATCCACCGGCATCGAGTTGATCCCTTCGGAGAATTTCGTCTCGGAGGCCATCCTCGAAGCGGTGGGCTCCGTGCTCACCAACAAATATGCCGAGGGCTATCCCGGCAAGCGCTATTACGGCGGCTGCGAATTTGTGGACCGCGCCGAGCAGCTCGCGATTGACCGCGCCAAGGAACTGTTCGGGGCGGAACACGCCAACGTCCAGCCACACTCCGGCTCGCAGGCCAATACCGCGGTTTACATGTCCGCGTTGCAGTTTGGCGACACCGTGCTCGGCATGAACCTTGCGCACGGCGGCCACCTGACGCATGGCCACCCGCTGAATTTTTCGGGGCGCATGTACAAGTTTGTGCCTTACGGTGTGACGCACGAGACCGAGACGATTGACTACGACGAAGTAGATAAGCTGGCGCGCGAGCATAGGCCAAAGATGATTGTGGCGGGGGCGAGCGCGTACTCGCGCATCATTGACTTCCCCCGTTTGGCGCAGATCGCGCAGGCCAATAACGCGCTGCTCTTCGTGGACATGGCGCACATTGCGGGACTCGTCGCCGCGGGCGTGCATCCCAGCCCGGTGCCGCACGCGGATTTTGTTTCGACGACGACGCACAAGACTTTGCGCGGGCCGCGGGGCGGCATGGTGCTTTGCCGCGAGAAATACGCGAAGGAACTCGACAAGCTGACGTTTCCCGGCATCCAGGGCGGTCCGTTGATGCACGTCATCGCGGCGAAGGCAGTTTGCTTGAAAGAAGCGATGCAGCCGGAATTTCGCGTGTACCAGCAGCAGGTGGTGAGGAACGCGCAAGCGCTCGCGGCGGGAATGGCGAAGCGCGGATTCCGCATCGTCAGCGGCGGCACGGACAATCACCTTTTCCTGGTGGATATCAATTCGCGCGGGCTTACGGGCAAGGCCGCACAGCCGGCCCTCGATCGTGCGGGCATCACGGTCAATAAGAATGCCATTCCCTTCGACCCCACTCCACCGATGACCGCCGGCGGAATCCGCATGGGAACTCCTGCGGTGACCACCCGCGGCATGCGCGAACCGGAGATGGACCGCATCGCCGGATGGGTCGCCGAAGTGCTCGATCATCTGGGCGATGCCGCCACCGAATCGAAGGTGCGCGCCGAAGTGGAAGTGTTCACGCAAGACTTTCCCCTCTATTCGCGGCGTTGGAAAGATTCCGGCTCTCCACCGCCAAGCTCAGCTTCCTCCGGCGCGCCCAGCGCGGGTTCCTGAGAGCGCCTGCCGATGCGCGTCGCTTTGGACATACGCCGTGCGGGCGATTTCGGCATCGGCACGTACCTACGAAACATCCTCGAGCAGCTTGCGCGCCAGGACGACGGCGCCGAATATTTGCTGATCGGCGCGCGCCGCCATTTCGATGAAGTCGGCCCCCTGCCGGAAAATTTCACCTGGCTGCCTTACGATGCGGAGCCCGGCTCGCTCCGCACACACGTACACCTGCCCATCGTGCTGGAAAATCATCGAGTGGACCTGCTGCACATGCCGTGGTTTTACGCGCCCGCGATTGTTCCCTGCCGGCTGGTGATCACCATGCATGACCTGACGGAGATTGCCGCGCCCAGTGTGGGCACGTCGCCGGTGGTGCGCAGCGGAAGGCTGTGGTTCGCGCGGCGTGCGCTCGAACGCGCCGACCGCATCCTGGCGGTCTCCGAAAGCGCGAAACGCGAACTCGAACGCGTGTTCGGCGTTCCGGGAAGCAAGATCGAAGTAATTTACAACGCGGTGGACGAACGCTTCCTTTCGGAGCCGCTTCCGACGGATGCGGATCGCATCCTCGAACGGCACGCCGTGAGCGGCCCTTACATCCTGTACGCAGGCAACGTGCGCCCGCAGAAAAACCTGGCGCGGCTGATCGAGGCGTTTGCCGTGGTGAAGGACGAGTTGAAAGGCAATAGCGACTTGGGGAACCTGAAGCTGCTGGTGATCGGCGACTCCCTCGCGCCGCACCCCGATTTGAGGCGCGCGGTGGTGCGCACGCGCCTTCGCGAGGATGTGCGGTTTCTCGGTTTCGTGCCGTTCGCCACACTGCGAGCGTTCTATGCGAAGGCACGCGCGTTTGTTTTCCCTTCTCTTTACGAAGGATTTGGCCTACCGCCGCTCGAAGCAATGGCAAACGGCACGCCAGTGCTGGCCTCCGACGCCTCGGCGATGCCGGAGATTCTGGGCGACGCCGCACTTTTCGTGAACGCCGAGAATGTGTTTGATCTGGCGCGCGGCATTCGCCAGATCCTGACCGAGGGAGTATTGCGCGAGGCGCTGATCCGCCGTGGCTACGCGCTGGTGCATCGCTATTCGTGGGAGCGATCGGCGGCGCAGGTCCGCGCGGCCTACGAATCGGTGTGTTCGGCTAACGGCGCGCGCCGATGAAACAATTGGCTTGAAGCACTCGTACCAATAGACAGAGCGAGGTGGTGCGTTATGCAAGAAAATCGAAAGCCCCGGCGCGGGAGCCCGTTGGGATTCGGGCTGGTGCTGATCGCGGTCGGTCTGTTTTTCCTCGTGCTGAATTTGCGGCCCGGCCTTGACCCCTGGCCTTTCCTGTTTCACTACTGGCCGGTCATTCTGATCGTGCTTGGGATCGCGAAGTTGGTGGACGTCATGCTTAGAAAGGATGGCACCTCGATCCGTGGACCAAGCGTCATATCCGCGGCGGTGGTTCTCTTTGTGGTGCTGCTCCTGATTTTTGGCATGGCCAAGCGCGGGCACGCGGACTCAACTCTTGAACATGAGACGCAAAGCGTGGAGAAGCAGGGCGCGACTTCGGTGATTGCCACGCTGGATATCCCTGCGGGCGAGCTGAACCTGAATGGCGGGTCGTCGCGCTTGCTCGACGCCGATTTTCGTTATACGAGGGCCGAAGGTGAGCCCCGCGTGGACTATGACGTCTCCGGCGGCAACGGGCGGCTGCGTATCACGCAGAATGGCGGTGGCGTGCACATGGGAAATAACGAAAATGACTGGGACCTCAAGCTCGCCAACGACGTGCCCCTGGAACTCGAACTCAAAATGGGCGCAGGAGAAGGCGATTTGCGCATGCAAGGCATCCTGCTGACGCGGCTGCAAGTGCAGATGGGCGCGGGCGAGTTGAATCTCGATTTGACGGGCGAGCGCAAGCAAGACTTGAACGCCACGATTCACGGCGGCGTGGGAGAAGCGACGATTCGCCTGCCGCGCGACATCGGGGTGCAGATTCGGGCGTCCGGCGGGATCGGCTCGGTAGAAGTGAGCGGCCTGCGCCAGAACGGCGACGAGTATGTGAATGATGCTTACGGAAAATCGCCGGTAACCATTCGGATGACCGTCGAGGGCGGCATCGGGCAAATCAATTTAATCGAAGAGAAATAGCGCTTCGCAAATCGTGGCGGCCAGATGTTTCACGTGAAACAAAATTAAGTCGTGTTGCTACAGGCGGTTGAGCGTTGGATTTCGAAAATGTTCTCTGCGCGAGGCGTGAACCGGGGCAGTTCGGCAACAAGCAAGTTTTCGAATCCCTCCGACATACAGCGCTGGACGCCAGGGCGTTTGCGACCGGAAGTCTCTCCTCCCAATCGTTCACCAGGACAGTCCCACGCTGGCGGTGGTTTACTGCCGACTGAGCCCGCCGTATACTTCTAGGTTTAAGTATCGCTGCGTAGCGCGTACTGAGAGGGCCTGCCTTGGCTGGATCTACATTGGAACCGATTCCCGCGGGCGCGACGACCGCTTTGCCGGCTGCGACCGCCGTGCCCACAACCGAATCGCAAGAAGCGATCGTGGTGCGCGGCGCGCGCGTGCACAATCTGAAGAACATCAGCTTTGAAATCCCGCACAATGCGATCACGGTGGTCACGGGTGTTTCCGGCTCCGGCAAATCGAGCCTGGCTTTTGACACGATCTATGCTGAAGGGCAGCGGCGGTATGTGGAATCGCTCTCGGCCTACGCGCGTCAATTCCTCGAGCGGATCGAGAAGCCCGATGTGGACGAGATCACCGGGATCGCGCCGGCTATCGCGATCCGGCAGAAGAACTCCACGCGCAACCCGCGCTCGACGGTGGCGACGGCAACGGAGATTTACGATTACCTGCGGCTGCTCTACGCGCGCGCGGGTAAGACGTATTGCACGCGCTGCGGCCAAGAGGTACGGCGCGACACCATGGACGAGATCGCGGCGCGCGTGGCTGCGCTGCCGGCGGGGGCGCGTTTCTACGTGCTTTACAAGCTGCAACTGCCCGCCCCGGCGGCTCGCAAGGGTAAGAAGAGCCCCGCGCCCGATGGAGAGGCAATCCGCCAGGCGCTGAGCGATCTGCAGAAGCGCGGGTTCAACCGGCTTTACCAAGAGGGACGAATCTTCGAGTTCTCGACACCCGAGGCGCTGCTGGACGTGGACTTCGCGAAGCCGGTATTTGTGATGGTAGACCGCTTGGCGGTATCGCCGGACTCCCGTTCACGGCTGATTGATTCCGTGGAGATTTGCTACCGCGAAGGTGGCCGCGAAGCGATTCTCGAGTTCCCTGCGGCGAAGGCGGATGGCAGCTCCGAACGGCTGATTTTCAACGAGCGCTTTGAGTGCAAGAACTGCGGACTGGTTTACCAAGAGCCGGAGCCGCGGCTGTTTTCGTTCAACAATCCGGCGGGCGCGTGCCCGCGCTGCCAGGGCTTTGGCAATACGATTGATTTCGATCCGAATCTCGTGATCCCCGATCAGGGCAAGACGATCGAGGAAAACCCCATCGAACCGTGGACGAAGCCGCGTTACCGCAACCTGCACGTGGAGTTGCGCAAGTACGCGCGGAGTAAGTCCATACCGGTGGATGTGCCGTTCCGGGCGCTTTCCGCCGAACATCGTGCGCGAATTCTCGAGGGCGATCCCGCGGCAGGCTTTCCCGGCATAAAAGGGTTTTTCGACTGGCTCGAGCGCAAAAAGTACAAGCTGCACATTCGCGTTTTTCTGAGCCGCTATCGCGGGTACGCGACATGCCCTGACTGCCACGGCATGCGGCTGCGTCCCGAGGCTCGCGCCGTGCTGATTCAAGGCAAGGCGATCACCGAAACTTGCGCGATGACGGTGAAGCAGGCGCGCGAATTCTTCAGCAGTCTGGAATTGAGCGCGGCGCAGGCGAAAATTGCCAGCAAAATTCTGGAAGAGGTGTCCCAGCGGCTGCGCTTTCTGGACGAAGTGGGGCTCGATTACCTCACGCTCGACCGGCTGACTTCGACGCTTTCCGGCGGCGAGGCGCAGCGCATACAGCTTGCCACTTCGCTCGGATCGCAACTTGTGGGCGCTCTCTATGTGCTCGACGAGCCAAGCATCGGGCTGCACCCGCGCGATACGCACCGGCTGATTCATATCCTGAAGTCGCTGCGCGATCTGGGCAACACGATCGTCGTGGTGGAGCACGACCCCGACACGATTCAGGCCGCGGACTACATTCTCGATCTCGGACCGGGGGCGGGCGAGCATGGCGGCCGCATTCTTTTCGCGGGACCGCGCAGCGAACTGATGACCGATCCCCATTCGATCACGGCGAAATATCTCTCTGGCGAATTGCGCATTCCTGTACCGGCTATGCGCCACAAGCCGGACAACCGGTTCCTGCGCATATCGGGGGCGCATGCTCACAACCTGCAGAACATTGACGTGATGATCCCGCTCGGGTTGATGACGGCAATCACCGGCGTTTCGGGTTCGGGAAAGTCCACACTCGTCTATGACGTGATCTACAAAGCTCTGCAGGCAAAACAGACGGGGGCGAGCTTCAAAGACGCTTGCAACCGCATTGACGGCGACCAGCACATCAAGGAAGTGGTGATCGTAGACCAGTCCCCTATCGGGCGCACGCCGCGATCGAATCCCGCGACGTACCTGAAGGCTTTTGACGCCATCCGCGATGTGTTCGCGGCAACTCCGGATGCCAAGCGCCGCGCGTTCAGCCCAGGGCATTTCTCATTCAATATCCCCGGCGGGCGATGCGAAGCGTGCCAAGGAGACGGCACGGTGACGGTGGAGATGCAGTTTCTCGCGGATATCGAGCTAATTTGCGATGACTGCAAGGGTACGCGGTTCAAATCCAGCGTGCTCGACGTGCGTTATAAGGACAAGAACATTCACGAAGTGCTGTTGCTTACGGTGCGCGAGGCACTGCACTTTTTTTCGGGGGCCAACAAGGTGATTTCGCGGCTCAAGATCCTGGACGAAGTCGGACTCGGTTACTTACGGCTGGGACAATCGGCCACGACGCTTTCTGGCGGCGAGGCACAACGCCTGAAGTTGGCAGCGCATCTCACGCGGCAGGAAAGCCGGGGCGTGCTTTACATTTTTGACGAGCCGACCACCGGGCTGCACTTTGACGATATCCAAAAGCTGCTGACGGCATTTCGGAAGCTGCAGGATAGCGGCGCGTCCGTGCTAGTGATCGAGCACAACCTGGACATGATCAAGTCGGCGGACTGGGTGATTGATCTCGGGCCCGAGGGTGGGTCGGGGGGTGGGCTGGTGATCGCGACCGGTACGCCCGAGCAAGTGGCGCGAAATTCAAACTCGCGGACCGGAAAATTCCTGGCTGCTGTGTTGGCGTATGAGCGCAACGGTTCGCGTGGCGGACAAGCAAACGGCGTGTGGAATGGTTCGCGCAGCCTCGAAGCGCACAAGGGTTAGCCAAGATGCTTGCGGTTGAACTAAGGAGTCTGTTCGTGGCGGGACTCCGTTGAGCGAAAGCGAATATAGATTGTCTCCGAATGAGGCATGGCAACGTGCCATCGCCGTCACGCGGAGGTTGGGCGCCGCGCGATGGGCGCGTTTCCTGGGAGCAATTGTGATCGCGATTTCTTTGGGCCTCCCGAGTTGGGCGCAAGTCTCGACGCAGAACCCCCGCCAAACGCCGCCCGCGCAGAACGCCGCCGCGATTCTGACCCAGGCACAGCAGGCGCTCGACAAGAACGATTTCCAGCACGCGGCGACGTTACTCGCCGAATATCTGGCACAGCATCCCGAAAACGCGGCGGCGCACTTCCAACTCGGGTATGCCTATTCCAATTTGAAACGGGAGGCCGATGCGGCGAAGGAATATGCCCGCGCGACGGAATTGAAGCCTAATTTCGCCGAAGCTCACTTGAATCTGGGGCTCGCGCTAATGGATAGCGATCCCGCTGCCGCCGCGGCTTCGTTCAAACGAGCAGCCGACTTGATGCCGAATCAAGCAAAGCCACGATTCCTGGCCGGGTATGCGCTCGAGCGCAGCGGTGATTACGCAGGAGCAGCGGCCGAATATGACCAAGCCTCGGCGCTCGATGCGAAGAGCTTTGACGTGTTTTTCTCGTGGGGACGCGCGTTACTGCGTGCGGGTGACGCCGCGGGAGCGGAGCAACGATTTCGGCAGGCGTTGGCATTGCGCGCGGACTCGGCGCCGGCGCATCTGGGGCTGGCGAATTCTCTCGTGGAGCAGCGCAAAGCGGACGCGGCGGCCGAATTCACCGAGTACCTGAAATTGCAGCCCGCCGACCGCGCCGCGCGCCTCCAACTCGCATCGCTACTCTACGATTCGGGGAAGACGGTGGAGGCTTTGGCCGAACTCGACCGCGTGGACGCGGGCGGACCGCCATCGGGCGAGAGCGCGCGGCTGCGCGCCTCGATCGCGATTTCCCAGGAGCAGTGGGATGCCGCGGTGCGCGTTCTCTCGCCCGCCGTGGCTGCCGCCCCAAGCGACGCCGTGCTTCACGCGGAACTCGGCCACGTACTGCTCGAAAAGAAGGACTACGCTAACGCCCGGCCCGAGTTGCAAAAGGCGATCACACTCGATCCGAAGCAAACCGATGTGCTGCGCGATCTGATGGATGCCGAATACCTGGGTGGAGATTGCCCGGCGGCGTTGCAATCGCTGGACGAACTTGCGCAGCGCGAAGCTCCGAAGGCGGGCGTTTGGTTTGTGCGCGCAACCTGCTACGATAAGCAACAGCGAATCGCCGAGGCCGCCAGCGCGTATCACAAATTCCTTGATATGGACGAGAGCCGCAACGACAAACAGGATTTCCAAGCGCGTGAACGGCTGAAGGTCCTCGAGCGGCAGATCGACAAGAAGAAATAGGCCCCATGTTGCACCGTACGCTGTTGCGAATGGTTTTCCTCCCGATGCTTGTTGCCTGCTTAGGTGCGGGCCCCACGTCGCAAGACCGGATCGCGCAAGACAAAGACAAATTTCAGCGCGAGACGGACCCAGTGCGCAAAGCCAAGGACTTCGAGCGGCTTGGCGACGAACAAATTGCCGAGTTCGGCCGGTCTGCGGACGCGAACCAAGCGGAAGCGGCGCTTAACGTCCTGACGGATTATCAGAAGGAAGCGCACGAAACGTACAACGCTCTGAAGGCGTCCGGGGCAAATGCGGAACGGAAGCCGGAGGGCTACCGCCAGTTGCAGATTCATCTTCGCAGGACCCTTTGGAAAATCGATCGGGCACTCGCGATCATTCCCGACGAGCGTCGCCTGGAGGTCCGCGCGATCCGCGATGATCTGTCCGCTTTGGAAGCGCGGCTCATCCACGAACTTTTTCCAACAGCCTCAGATCTCACCCAGAAAAACGCGAAAGGATAGGGCCATGCGTAAGCCGCAGTTTTTCACGCGAATGCTGACGGCGGGGCTGCTTGTTGCGGCGCTGGCTGCCGCCGCAGGCAAATCCGCGCCCGCGCAAGAGAGGAAAGACTATCTCACGGATTCCGAAGCGGACCAGATTCGTGAGGCCATGGCGGGGTCGGAACGGATCAAGCTCTATATGAATTTTGCGGACGACCGCATCAAAAAACTGAAATACACACTTGCACACCCGAACAGCTTCGATAAGAATCGTCCCGAAGAATTGAATGGCCTGATCAACGCATACTCCGGCTGTGTGGACGACGCGGCCGACTTGATCGGCCTCGCGCATGAAAAACAGCAGGACATTCACGAAGGCTTGAAGGTGCTCAAGGCAAAGACGGCGGAATTTCTCATATATCTGCAAGCCCTCGACAAGACCGGGCCCGAACTGGAGAGTTACAAAGACACGCTCGACGACGCCATCGAGGCGACTCAGGACGCTATCCAAGACGCGACCAAGGCGGAAAAGGAAAACTCAACACCGGTACGCAGGAAACAATGAAGCGCGGAAGGCCATGAAGCTGTTTACTCGCATTCGGGAAATTATAGAGAGAGCGTCGCCAAGGAGCGTAGCGAGTGCCGAAGCCGGAGCTGCGGTGCCCGGCGGCGCGGTGCTCTTCCACCGGATGTACACCCGGTTGGGATGTCTGGGACGTCCGCCGCAATTCATTGTCGAGTTCTATCCGTACGCGAATCTTGTGCACACCATCCGGCTGCGCGAAGATTTCGCGCATGTACGGCTCTCCGACATTCTTCGCGGCGCGCAGTTGGAAGTGATGGAAGCGGCGGCGGCGATTTTGCTCTCGCGGCTCTACCGCCGGCGCGCACCCCGAGAATTGCTCGAAGCCTATCACCACTACTCGACGGCTCAGGGAACACGCAAGCGCGTGCTGCATATGCGGCGCCGCCGGGGACGCCGTGTGGAGAGCGGCCCTACGGGCGCAATTCACGACTTGACGCCGATGTTTTCGCGGCTCAATAAGCGCTACTTTAGCGGGCGTCTACACCGCCCGAGGCTCGGCTGGAGTTCAAGGGCGTGGCGGGCCCAGCTTGGCTGCTTCGATCCCGGCGTTGATCAAATTGTGATGAACTCACGGCTGGATCGCGAAAACGTCCCGGCCTACGTCGTGGAGTACGTGCTCTACCACGAAATGCTGCACGTGAAGCACCCGATCCGCGCGGCGAGTTGCGGGCTTCAGGCGCATTCGGCGGCGTTCCGGCGCGAGGAGCGGCGCTACGCTTCGTACGATCTGGCGCACAAATTTCTCGACCGGATGAATTGAGGAGCGGCGCGGCGCCGCGCCTATTTTTCAGAGGGCTTGTTTTCGGCGGACTGCGGCTTCTTATCGAGATCGGCGATTCGGGACTCGACCCTTTTGCGTTCCGGTGAACTCGGATAGAGACGCAAGTAATGCTTGTAGGCCTTCAACGCATTTGCCGGATCGCCCTTTTTCTCGTACGTTTCCCCCAACTGTAAGTATGGCGCGGCAAATGCGGTGTTCAGACGAGCGGATTCCTGAAAGCGATCAATCGCTGCGTCGAGATTTCCCTTCTTCAGGTAGAACAATCCGACCTCGAGGTTCTTCTGCGCGCCCAAAGGATCGAAGACCGGCCTTTTCGGCTGCGCATCCTCGTCAGGCGGAGGAGGAAGAATGTCCGGATTGATGGGAGCAGCGTTTGGCGCCGGCGGAGCGCTCTTTTCGGACGCAGATGGCGGAGGCGGCGGAATATTGGGATTGATCTTGCCGGATTGGGCGCGCGCCGCAACCGCGAGCAGCAACGCAGTGATCGCCAGCGTCAATACCGGCATTAATCGTACGCGAGCGATGGAGTGCGGTTTCATGATGCTCTTTGTGCGCCTAGATACCGTGAGATTCGCTCTGGTATCATGAGGGTTGGCTTAGGGCCTGCATTGATTTTACCCGGCCTCCCGCATGGAACTCCAACAGAAAGTAGCGAGCCTGCCGCTTGATCCGGGCGTTTACCTCTTCAAGGACGTCCTGGGAACGATTCTGTATATCGGCAAAGCAGGGTCGCTGCGGCACCGCGTGAGGTCCTATTTCCTCGACTCAAAAGTACTGGACGCAAAGACCGGGTCGCTTGTGCGCGAAATCGCCGACCTTGACTACATCGTCGTGGACAATGAGCGCGAGGCGCTGGCGCTCGAGAACAACCTCATCAAACAGCATAAGCCGAAGTTCAACATTATGCTGCGCGATGACAAGACCTACCCGTATATTCGTTACACAGCCTTCGAAACTTATCCGCGCGTCTATGTGACGCGGCGTTTGCGAAAGGATGGGTCTATCTATTTCGGCCCTTACTTTCCGCACAGCCTGGCGCACCGGATCGTGCATTTCATCCATCGCAATTTCCTGGTGCCGTCGTGCACCGTGGATTTGACGCGCGCCCATCCCCGGCCGTGCTTGCAATACTACATTCACCGCTGCCTGGGGCCTTGCGTGCCGAGTCTAACGACGAACGAGCGCTATGCGGAAGCCGCGCGCGACGCCCGTACCTTCCTCGAAGGCCGCCGCAGCGAGTTGGCGGCGAGTCTGCGAGAACGAATGGCGAGCGCCTCCGGCGAAGAGCGCTACGAAGAAGCCGGGGGCTATCGCGACCTGCTGCACACCGTGAAGGAAATTGACGAGCGGCAGAAAATCGCCGCAGCGCAAGGGGACGACACCGACGTGCTCGCCTGGCATGCCGAGCCGCCACAAGTAGCCGCCAATCTTTTTCACATCCGCGGCGGGCGGGTAGTGGACCGCCGCGATTTCTACTGGGAGGATTTGCTCGAATTCGATCCGGCTGAGTTTTTGCCTTCATTGCTGAAGCAGCTTTACCTGGACGCGGATTACCTGCCAAAGGTGATTCACGTGCCGATGGATTTTGAGGACCGCGGGTTGCTGGAAGAAAGTCTGACCGAGCGCGCCGGACATCGAGTGGAGATTCTCTTTCCGCAGCGTGGGCCGAAGTATGCATTTCTGGAATTGGTGGAAAAGAACGCGAAACACTCGTTCGACCAGCGATTCCGCGTGCTCAAACCGAGTTCGAAGGCCATCGCGGAAGCGTTGCAAGGGGCTTTGAATCTCGCGGAGTCGGCGCGTCGGATCGAGAGCTTCGATATTTCTCACATCCAGGGCGCCGATACGGTCGCTTCAATGGTGGTGTGGGAAGACGGCCGGATGCGCAAATCCGACTATCGAAAGTTCATTATTCGCGGCATTGAGGGCGTAGATGATTTTGCCTCGATGCGCGAAGCGGTGGGGCGGCGTTACCGCCGATTGGTAGAAGAAAAGAAGCCCCTTCCGAGCCTGATCCTGATTGATGGCGGCCTGGGACAGCTTCATGCCGCGGCGCAAGCGCTGGAATCCCTGGGAATCATCAACCAGGCGGTGGCAAGCATCGCCAAGCGCGAAGAAATCATTTACGTGCTCGGACAGGAAGACGAGCCCTGTGCGCTGGACCATCACTCGCCGATCCTGCACCTGGTTCAACAGATTCGGGACGAGACGCACCGCTTTGCCGGAGGTTTTCACCGGCAGCGCCGCTCCGCGCGTACATTGCATACGGAATTGACCGAAATTCCCGGCGTGGGCGAGCGCTCGGCAAAAAAGCTTCTGCGGCGGTTTGGAAGCGTGGCGAGGCTCCGCACGGCAAGCGTCGAGGAAATGGCGAAGATCATTACCCGTCCGCAAGCCAAAAAGCTCGCCGAGCATTTCCGCTCGGCGGAGGCGATCGCCAATTCATCGCAACGCGTTGAACCCGGCAGCCTCTAATGCTGCCTCTTGTTTACTCGGTGTAAAATGGAAGTATGCCTTCTTGTTGGTCGGAGAGCTATGCCGGAAACGCCTGAAGAGTATCGCGAGAGATTGGCCAACTATATCGAAGGCAAGGATGCTCTCATTCTGCAGCGGGAGGCGCCTCGCACTCTAGCCCGGCTCATCGAGGGCATTCCGGAGGAGAGGCTAAGACGCCACCCGGCCCCGAAAAAATGGTCGGTAGTGGAAATCCTCGCTCATCTGGCCGAGGACGAACTTTCTAGTAGTTGGCGCTATCGGCAGATGATCGAACATAACGGCGAGAAGCTTTTGGGGTTCGACCAGGACGAATGGGCGCGACTGGGCGATTACAGTTCATGGACCGCGAGCGATGCGCTGGAGATGTTCCGGTTGTTGCGCGAAGCGAACCTCCGCATGCTGAGCCGGCTGTCACCGGAAGAATGGGCGCGCACAGGAGTGCACGCCGAGCGTGGAAAACTGAATGTGCGGGAGCTTGCGAATCACATGGCAGCGCATGACATCAATCACATTAAGCAGATAGAGAGACTCCTCGCTTAACCGAGCGAATCGCGGGCGGATCGAGGGCCGCCAAGCCGTGCCCATCCGCTATAACGTTCAAAGCCCTGCACTTTTGACCGATTGGCGCCGAACGGTCTACAGATTGTCCTTGGTTGCATGCACCTAGTAGGTATGCTAGCTTCGAGACGGGAGGGCTTTGGAATGAGCGATAACGGCGGCGGCAAAATCAGCTATTTTCTGGTTGGATTGGGCGTGGGTGCTCTCCTCGGGATTCTCTTCGCGCCACAGTCCGGTGAGGATACGCGCGAGTATCTGGCAGGCCGCGCGGAAGAGGGCCGGGATTATGCGCAGCGCAAGGCTCGCGAGCTGCGCGAACAGGCCGAAGACATGATCGAGCGTGGCAAAGAGCGCGCGGAGGATTTGCTCGAGCGCAGCAAGGAATTGGCGGCACGGCAAAAGGAATCCATATCGGCGGCGGTAGAGGCAGGCAAGGAAGCCTACCAACGAGAGAAGGCGAAGTCGTAGGGACAGAGGCGCACGATGCAAGAGACAGCAATCACGATCTTCGTTGGCATAACGGCTGTCGCGTTCGTGGTCCAGGCCGCGATCATGGCCGGGATGTACAGTGAGATTCGCAAGGCAAGCAACCGGATGGGCGAGAAGGTGGACGATTTGCACCTTCGCGTCACTCCCCTGATCTCAAAGATTGATACCCTGATCGGCGAGACGCAGCCACGCATCGTGAGCCTGGTGGTGGATGCATCCGAGGTGGTGAGCCTCGCACGCGGCCAGGCGCAAAAGGTGGACCGCGTTCTGACGGAAACTCTGGACAGACTGCGGATCCAGTTGATTCACGCGGATCAAATGATGACCGGAGCGCTCGACACGGTCGAAGACGCCGGAACTACCGTGAAGCGCTCGGTTCTGGGTCCCGTGCGGCAGGCCACTGCGGTGATTCGGGGCGTCAAGGCAGGTATAGACGTCCTCCGTAACCGGCAGCGAAGTTCGGACGGCAGCGGAGAATCTCCCGACGAAGGCTTGTTTATTTAGACGCGCGATTGGAATTGGCGGGCGGAGGCGCAATGCTTCCGCCCGTTTTCTATTTGAGGGGAACTTGATTCAGACGATCCAGCCGCCGCCAAGAACTGTTTCTTCCACATAAAATACCGCTCCCTGGCCGGGAGTGATCGCGCGCTGGGGCTCTTCAAAGATCAGGCGTGCGCGAGCCGGATCGGCGGATGGCGTCAACAGCGCTGCCGCGGGCTCGTGGCGATGACGAATCTTCACCATAGCGCGGGTGGGCTCGATCAGCGCTGCCAGGCTGATCCAGTTGATGTCGCGAACTTCACATTCGGTAGAGCGCAGCTCGGCGTCCTCGCCCACAACTATGCGCCGGAAGGCACGGTCGATCGCAATGACGTAGAGCGGCCTGCCAGCCGCTACTCCAAGCCCCTTGCGCTGCCCGATCGTGAAGTTGTGCACGCCCGAATGGCGGCCGAGGATTTCGCCATCGGTGGTTACGATCTCGCCGGCTTCGTCCGGCAACGTGCTCCCCTGTTCGCCGAGGTACGCCTCGATAAAACGGACGTAGTTGCCCGAGGGGACGAAGCAAATCTCCTGGCTATCCGGCTTTTCGGCCACTGGCAGCTTTGCGGCGCGCGCAATCGAGCGTACTTCGTCCTTGGTAAGCTCGCCCAGCGGAAAGCTGGTGCGGCTCATTTGCTCCTGCGTCAGCCCGAAGAGAAAGTATGACTGATCCTTCGAATCGTCCTGGGCGCGCAGAAGTTCGTGGCGGCTCGTAACCTTGTTAAACTGGATGCGCGCGTAATGCCCGGTGGCGAGACGTTCTGCGCCAATCTGCCGCGCGGTCGAGAGAAGTTGGTCGAACTTCACGTGGTTATTGCAGAGTGTGCACGGAATCGGCGTCCGGCCGGCCAGATAGTCACCGACAAACGGGCGGATCACCGTCTCTTCGAAACGGTCTTCGAAATTCACCACGTAATGCGGAAAGCTCAAGTGCTCGGCGACGCGCTTCGCATCATACACGTCGTCGAGAGAGCAGCAGCGGTGGCCGACGGGTCCGCCCGGGGAAAGCTCCGGCAGGCGGCGCTGATTCCACAGTTGCATGGTGAGGCCGACAATGGCCTGGCCGCGCTCGCGCAGAAGCGCTGCAACCGTAGAGCTATCCACGCCGCCGCTCATCGCGACGACCGTCAGTTCCAGGTTGTTGTCTGCGGTGCTCATTGCTCGTTTGCTTGCTTGTAAGCGGCGGAGGGTTATTACGCCGCGTTGCTCAGATGCTACGCCGTCGGCTGCAGGGCGGCGGATTTCTTGTATTCCGGGGAAAGCTGGCGAAGTTGTTCCACTCCCGAGGGGACGATCGAAAGCGCGCGATCCACGTCGGCATCAGTCGTGTGGCGGCCCAGGCTGAAGCGCAAGCTTGCGCGCGCCTCTGCCGCAGGCAGACCGATTGCCGTGAGCACCCGCGATGGCGCAATCGCCCCTGAGGAACACGCCGCGCCGGTGGAGCACGCCAGCCCGCGCAGGTCGAGCGCAATCACGAGGGCTTCGCCCTCCACGTGTGGGAACGTAATGCTCGCCGTGTTCGGCACCCGCGGAGACGCGCTGCCATTGATATGGGCGAGCGGGACGGTTGAGACCACGCCCTTTTCAAAACGATCACGCAGCCTTGTAACGCGCTGGTTCTCTTCTTGGAGTCCCTGAAGCGCCAATTCAGCCGCCTTGCCCAGACCGACGATTCCCGCAACATTCTCCGTGCCGGGGCGGCGATCGCGTTCGTGGTGGCCTCCGTAAAGCAAGGGCTCCAGGCGAGTGCCGCGGCGAACGTACAAAGCGCCGACACCCTTGGGACCGTAAATTTTGTGCGCCGAGATGGAAAGAATGTCCACGCCAAGCTGCTCGACATCAAGCGGGACTTTGCCTGCCGACTGGACCGCGTCCGTATGGAAGCAGACGTCCGCTTCCGCAGCGATTCTGCCGATTTCGGCGATTGGCTGGATTGTGCCAAGCTCGTTGTTGGCGTGCATGATGGTGATCAGCACGGTCTCGGGACGCAGCGCGCGCTTCACATCTTGTGGATCGACAACGCCCGCGCGACTCACTGGGACAAACGTCACCTCCACGCCGCGCCCTTGCAACGCCTCGCAAGGATTCTTCACCGCGCTGTGCTCGATATTGGTGGTGATGACGTGCTTGCGCTCGCCGGTAGCTGCCCCCACGGCGCCAAAGATCGCCAGATTGTCCGATTCCGTGCCGCCGCCCGTAAAGGCGATTTCAGCCGGCTGGGCTCCCAACAGGGCGGCCACAGAAGCGCGTGCCCGCTCCACGGCCCCGCGCGTCCGCTGGCCGAACGAGTGAATCGAGCTCGCGTTGCCGAAATCGGACGAAAAATAAGGCAGCATGGCCTCAAGGACGGCTGCGTCCACCGGCGTAGTGGCATTGTTGTCAAAATAGACGTGAGCTGTCATCGGTTCTCTGTTCTGGAGCGTCCCGCAATGCTCCCACGCTAAGGAACAATCCGCTTCCTGAAAGGATAACTGTGGGTATTACCGAGGTCAAGGAAGGGTTACGCGACGACTTGGAATACATGGATTCTGTATCCAAGGCTATATGTTGCGTTCGCGAAGGCCGTGGACATAGCGCGTCTCCTGAAAATAGCTAAACCATCTCTCGCGTAAACCCCTTCTCCGCTGTGAAATTCTCGCTTGCTGCAATTTCAGCACCGCTTATACGTATGATATCTTGAGGGTACCGAATGTCTCCCGCTTCGCCGGGGTATTGTGTTTGCGTCGGACGCAATCCCTTCCCCGCCGAGAATGATCAACCGTGACCTTTCGCGCCGCTGGGTGTTTTATTGTTGGATGGGATGGCCGAAACCGGCTGCGCGCATGAGTCAATGCTTCGCGAAGACTCCTCAAACTTCGTAAGCAGTGGGTTGCGGGAACTTTGATGGACGTCCATGTCTCTACCGCTAAAGAGCGCTCCGCCTGATCTTTCGGCGCTGCGCATTGACGACAGTAAGCGCAAGCCGCGCTCGGCCGGGAAGTGGCTGGCGCTATTTGCGGCGGCCCTCGGGATTATTGTGATCGGCCTCGGCGCCACGTCTGCCCTGAGGAACCGAAAGCCCGAGGTTGAAGTGGCCGTGGCAATGCCACCGAGCGACAAGCCCGTGACGACAACGCTGCTGAACGCGAGCGGGTACGTTACGCCGCGGCGCCGCGCCACTGTGGCAGCGAAGATCACGGGAAAGGTCTCGCACATTTACGTGGACGAAGGCATGCGCGTGACGCAGGGCCAGGTGCTGGCCACGCTCGATGACTCGGATTATCAGGTCGCCTTGGCTTCGGATAAGGCGGACCGCGATGCAACCGCGGCGATGATCGCTGACCTCGAGGTGCAGCTTGGCAACGCGCAGCGCGAACTCAAGCGGTCGCAGCAACTCTCCGACGCCGGCGTGCAGACGGCGCAAGCGCTCGACACCGCGCAAACACTCGCGGATCGGATGAAGGCGCAGATCGCGCAGGCACATGAACAAGTGAACGCCGCGGATTCGAAGATGTCGATTGATCGGCAAAATATCGAGAATTGCATCGTGCGGTCGCCGTTCGATGGAATTGCGGTTTCGAAGGACGCGCAGCCGGGCGAAATGGTGTCTCCGATCTCGGCGGGCGGCGGGTTCACGCGCACGGGTATCTCGACGATTGTGGACATGAATTCGAATGAAATCGAAGTGGACGTGAACGAGAACTACATCGCGCGCGTGAAACCGGGGCAGAAAGTGATCGCGACGCTCGACGCGTACCCCGACTGGCAGATTCCTGCGCACGTGCGGACGATCATCCCCACGGCCGACCGCGAAAAGGGCACGGTGAAGGTGCGCGCGTCTTTCGACCACCTTGATCCCCGGATTCTGCCGGACATGGGCGTCAAAGTTGCATTTCTGGATGAAGAACCGGTTGCGAAGAAACCCGGCCTGCGGGACGAAAAGCCGCCTGCCTCCAAGGCTGTGGCGATGGTGCCCCCGCAAGCGGTGCATACCGTGAATGGGCAGTCAGCCGTCTTTCTCTTCCACGACGGCACGCTCGAGCGCCGCGCGGTTCGCACCGGCGTGCTACGAGGACCAAATATCGAGGTGCTGGCAGGCGTCGCGCCCGGCGACATTGTGGTGATCAGTGGGCCGCCCGAGCTGCACGATGGCGAGCAAGTAACGAAGAAACAGTGAGGAGACGAACATGGTTCGTGTAGACGGACGCGGGACCGGCAGCAGCCTGATTACGGTCCGCAATCTCGACAAGACCTACCGGCGCGGCTCCGAGGATATCGACGTGCTGCAAGGGCTGAATCTCGATGTGGACGCCGGCGAGTTCGTGGCATTTATGGGTCCTAGCGGCTCCGGAAAGACCACATTGCTCAATCTGCTGGGCGGGCTGGACGTCCCGACGCACGGCAGCATCCGCGTTGCGGGCGACGAAATTACCAACATGTCCGCGAGCAAGCTTACTTCCTGGCGCGCGCGCCACGTGGGATTTGTGTTTCAGATGTTCAATTTGATTCCGGTGCTCACCGCGTTTCAAAACGTCGAGCTGCCGCTTTTGCTGACGCGCCTGAGCAAGGCCGAGCGGCGGCAGCACGTTGAGGCCGCTCTCTCGCTGGTGGGGCTCGCGGACCGCATGGACCACTACCCGCGACAGCTCTCTGGCGGACAGGAGCAACGCGTCGGCATCGCTCGTGGGATCTGTACCGATCCCACGTTCCTGCTGTGCGACGAGCCCACCGGCGATCTAGACCGCAGGAGCGCCGACGAGGTGCTGGACCTGCTCGACCAGCTTGTGCACCAGCACAAGAAGACGATCTTGCTCGTCACGCACGATCCGCGCGCGGCAGAACACGCCGGCGTGCTGCTGCACCTTGAAAAAGGCGTCCTGGTAGAGGCTGAAGCGGCGGGCGCAACCGCATGAAGTATGCCCGGCTTTTGCGCGTCAGCCTGCTGCGGAAGAAATTCCGGACGGCGCTCACTATCGGCTCCTTTGCCGTGGCGATGTTTCTTTTCGGATTGCTGACCGTTGTGCGGCTTTCGTTCAACCAGGGCGTCGAGATCGCGGGCGCGGACCGGCTGATCATCATGAACCGGATTTCGTTTATTCAGCCGCTTCCCTTCTCGTATCGCGATCGCATCGCGCAGATTCCGGGCATCAAGGAAGTCACGCACGCATCCTGGTTCGGAGGGATTTATCAGGACGAGCGGAATTTCTTTCCCCAGTTTGCGGTGGACGCGAATACCTGGCGGCACATGTACAGCGAGTTCACGGTTCCCGACGATCAGTGGAAAATCTTCGCCGACGACCGCCAGGGCGCCATCGCAGGAGCAGGTCTCGCTAAGCGCTTCGGGTGGAAGGTGGGCGACCGTATTCCGTTGAAAGGCGCGATCTATGCCGGGAACTGGGAGTTCAACCTGGACGGCATCTACACGGGAAGCCGGGCGGCGGACGATACTTCCCAATTCTGGTTTCACTTCGAGTATTTAAACGAGAGCCCCGCGGCCCGGTTTCAAAAAGACGTGGTCGGCTGGTACGTAGTCCGTTTGGATAGCCCCGATGACGCCACTAGCGTCGTGAAGGCGGTCGACGCGACTTTCGCAAATTCGCCCTGGGAAACCAAATCGGATACCGAGAAGTCGTTCGCAGCAGGCTTCGCGAAGCAGATGGGCAACATCGGCTTTCTGATCCTGGCGATCGGCGGGATCGTGTTCTTCACGCTGCTGTTGGTCACGGGAAACACGATGGCGATCGGCGTTCGTGAGCGCACGGCCGAGCTTGCGATTCTGAAAGCGATCGGCTTTTCCGACCGGTTCATTCTTTTCTACGTTCTTGCCGAGTCGCTCTGCATCGCCCTGATCGGCGGCGCCCTGGGCCTCGGGCTCGCGAAGCTTTTCACGCTCAGCGGCGACCCGACGCACGGGATGCTGCCTCTTTTCTATCTGCCGATAAATTCGATGCTGATCGGGGTGGCGTTTGCACTGGGCATCGGCGCCCTCGCCGGCTTGCTGCCGGCGTTTGCCGCAAGCCGTTTGCGCGTGGTTGAAGCGCTGAGAAAGATCTGAGGGACTTCACGGATGGCGATTCCGATTGTTTATAACCTGCGCAGCGTGCGGCAACGCTGGACTTCATCGGTCGTTGCCGTGCTCGGCATTGCCGGCACGGTGGGCGTCTTTGTGGCGATGCTTTCGCTGGCGCGAGGTTTTCGCGCGACGCTAGTGGCCTCCGGTTCGCCCTCCAATGCGTTGATCATGCGCGCAGGCTCGAACACCGAAATGGTGGGTGCGGTCGCGCTCGATCAGGTGCGCGTGATCGAGGGCGCTCCGGGAATTGCACGCGACGCGAACGGCCCTCTGGTTAGCCCTGAGGTCGTGGTGATCGCGCCTTTCCCCATGAAGTCCACGGGAACAGATGCGAACGTTCAGATTCGCGGGGTATCCGCCAAAGCACTGGAGGTGCGCCCGAGCGTTCACATCATCGCGGGACGCTTCTTGCAGCCCGGCCTGAACGAGGTCGTCGTCGGCAAAAATGCGGAAGCGATTTATTCCGGCCTCGACTTGGGCGCCACCGTCAAGTTCGGCGGAGGTGTCTGGAACGTTGTGGGAATTTTCGACGCGGGCGGAAGCGCATTTGATTCCGAAATATGGTGCGATGCCAACATCCTCGATCAAATCTATAAGCGGCCCGCCAACATCTACCAGTCCGTGACCGTCCGTCTGCAATCAGCCGATGCATTCCCGAAATTTAAGGACACGCTGACTTCCGACCCTCAGCTCACAGTCTCCGTGGATCGCGAAATTGACTATTACACGAAGCAGTCGCAGGCGTTGACCACGCTGATTACGGTGCTGGGCTCGATGGTAGCGGCGGTGATGGGCATCGGCGCTGTTTTTGGCGCGCTAAACACGATGTACTCGGCCGTCTCCGAGCGCGGACGGGAAATCGCGACGATGCGCGCGCTGGGCTTTCGGCCTGGCAGCGTGATCTTTTCGTTCATGGCGGAAGCGCTGCTGATCGCGGGAATCGGCGGGTTGATCGGCTGCATCGCAGTGCTGCCGCTGAATGGCCTGACGACGAGCACGCTGAATTTTCAGACCTTCTCGCACTTGGCGTTTGCGTTCAAGATCACGCCGCTGCTGCTCGTAGGCGGGATGGTCTTCGCGCTCGGCATGGGGCTTGTGGGAGGAACACCGCCCGCTATCCGTGCCGCGCGCCGGCCTGTTTCGGCCGCGCTACGCGAGTTGTAACGACTACGGCCTCCCGCCAGACAACTACCCCGCGGGAGAACCTCGGGGGCGCCTTCCCGCTAAACCACGCAGGACTTCGCACCCTGAGCAACAGTTTCACTCAGGTGCACTCGCTCGCAAATCTTAAGTGTTTGGGCGCTGGCGCGGCACCTTGTCTTGACAACCTCGAGCGTGTTCTATAGCGTGCCCTCGGCGCCATTTTTCGCGCGAGTGGAGGCCAGTTCATGCCCGGGCCCATTATCACTCTGACAACCGACTACGGTACGAGCGACCACTTAGTTGGCACGCTCAAGGGCGTGATCCTCAAGATTCATCCGGATGTACACATTGTGGACATCACGCACGCCGTGGTGCCCTACGATCTACTGGACGGCGCACTCTCGATTGATGCGGCAGCCCGCTATTTTCCGCCGCGTTCCGTGCATGTAGTGGTCGTCGATCCGGCCGTAGGCTCGTCACAACGGCCCATTCTTGTTTCCGCTGAAAACCAATACTACATCGCGCCGGACAACGGCGTGCTCTCGCTGATCTACGATCGCTCTGACGATTTAACCGTGCGCCATATCACCGCCGATCACTATTTTCTGAACCCGCTGAGCTCAACATTCCACGGACGCGACATCTTCGCCCCCGTTGCAGCGTGGCTCACCAAGAATTGGCAACCTGAAGCCTTTGGCGAACCCATCACGGACTTCACGCGATTCTCAATGCCTCGACCGAAGCCCGCCGACCGCGGCCTCAAGGGGGCAGTTCTTCGTGTAGACAATTTCGGCAACTTGATGACGAACTTTTGCATGGAAGATCTGCCCGAGTCCGCGCGCCGCGTCGGACCCATCGACATGACGGTCGGGGGAAAACCGGTGAAGAAGCTTGTCGAGACGTTTGCTCAGGGCGCGGACCGGGAGCCGGTAGCCTTGCTGGGTTCCAGCGGCTTCCTCGAGGTCGCTGTGAACAAAGGCAGCGCGTCGCGGACGCTCGGCGCCGGGCGCGGCGCGGAAGTCGTGATCACCTTCGGCTGACAGGTTTCTACTATCGCGCTACAAAATTACTCCGCAAAAAACAGGATGTAGAACGCTTCGCCTTCGCTCGTACACCCTCATTCGTGGCCCCTTCGTAGGAGCGCTGCTTGCTGCGCCCGAGCGGCGGTTGTGACCGCACCGGCGGTTCTCTTAGCGCGTTAGATCAAGCGTCACCAGATAGGACCGCGTGCGCGGATCGAGCCAGTCTCGCAGCGCGTCGCCAAGCAGATTGAACGCGAGCACCGCCGCCATGATGGCCAGCGCCGGGAACACCACCATGTGCGGCGCGCTGAAAAGATAGCCGGAGGCGTCGTTGAGCATCGCTCCCCAGCTTGGCGCCGGCGCCAGCACTCCCAATCCCAGAAAGCTCAGAGTGGATTCCGCGAGGATAGCGCTGGCCATGCCGATGGTCGCCTGGATCAGCACCGGCTGAATCGCATTTGGAAGGACGTGCCGCAACAGGATGCGCATGTCGGAAGCGCCAAGCGAGCGCGCGGCGAGCACATAATCGAGCTCCTTCACCTTCAAGACCTGCGCTCGCGCCAGCCGCGCGTATCCCGCCCAGCCGGTAATCACGAGGGCGAGTACAACCTTGTCCAGCCCAGGTCCCATGAAGGCCGCAAAAGCAATCGCCAGAAGAATTCCTGGGAACGAGAGAAACGCGTTGATCAGCACCACGTTGACGATGCGGTCGCACCAGCCGCCAAAATAGCCCGCGATCGCGCCGGCGGCGAGCCCAACCAAACCTGCGCCGCAAACAACCCAAATACCCACAAACATCGAGATGCGCGCCCCGAAAAGCACTCGCGAAAGAATATCGCGGCCCAGTTCGTCCGTTCCCATCCAGTGCCCGGCCTCGGGGCCAAGCAGACGCGAGGGCAAGTCTTGCGCGGCGGGATCGTGCGGGGCAATCCACGGCGCAAATATGGCCAGCAAAACAAGCAAAACTGTCACCGCAAAACCGATGCGCCCGGCCACGCTGTGGCGCAGAAATTCGCTCCAAGGGCCGCGCTTTCGGCCGGATGGCGGGGACGCAGTTCGTATCTGTAGGGTGGCAACGCTCATGACACACGAATCCGCGGATCAATCAGCGTGTAGAACGCGTCGGTGAGTAGATTTACGATCACGTAGGAAAGCGCGATCAGCAAAATGCATCCTTGCAGCAGCGGGTAATCCCGTTGCTGAATTGCCTGCACGGTCAATCGTCCGATTCCAGGCCAGGAGAAAATGGACTCGGTAACGATCGCTCCAGCCAACAGCGTGCCGAACTGCAGGCCGAGGATGGTGACAATCGGCACGAGCGCGTTGGGGAACGCGTGGCGAAAGAGTACGCGACGCTCCGGCAACCCCTTCGCGCGCGCTGTGCGAACATAATCGCTTCCCAATTCCTCGATCATGGAGCTGCGCACCATGCGCGTGAGGATCGCCGCGAGCGCCGCGCCAAGCGTAGCCGCCGGCAGGATCAAGTGCGTGAACCCTCCGCGGCCCGAGACAGGAAGCCAACCCAGCTCGATCGAAAATAGCAGGATCAGCACTGGGCCAAGCGCGAAGTTGGGCACGGAGAGTCCCAGCAACGTGAAAAAGCCAATCACCTGATCGGTAGACCGGCCGCGATGCCGGGCCGCCGCCACGCCCGCCGGAATCGCAATTGCCACGCACACCAGCATGGCGGCAAAGGCCAACTCGAGTGTCGCCGGGTAGCGATTGAGTACAAGCGGCAGGACGGGCGCGCCGAAATGGAACGACCGGCCCCAATCACCGCGCACCAAATGGCTGAGATAACGCCAGTACTGAGTGCGCAGCGGCAAATCGAGCCCGAGCGCATGCCGAAGCTGCTGCAAATCTTCGGCGCGCGCGTCTTCCCCAAGCATCTGCTGAACGGGATCGCCAGGCACAATGTGCACGAGCAGAAAGACCATTGTAAGGATCAGCCAGATGGTAGGCAGCGCCATCGCGAAACGCGCGGCTATGCGGCGAAGCATGGTCATGAGGTCACTTACTGGAGCGTCCGCCGCCGGAGGCTGTTGAATCGCGCTCGGCTGCGGCGCTCGTCTTCGCTGGGGCGCGGTTCGAAGCAGCACCAGGAACAGCCGCCTGCCCCGAAGACGCCGCAACCGGTGCACCCAGCCTCTGAACTTTCAGCCGGGCAATCCTCCGGCGGTCCATCTCGAGCACGGTGAAACGATACCCTTTGAAATCAAACGTCTCACCACCGCGCGGAATGGCACCGAGCTGCGCCAGCGCGAAGCCGCCGAGCGTGGTGTAAGCGGGATCCTCGGGCAACTCGATGCCATGCTGCATTTCGAGGTCGCGGACGTTCAGCGATGCGTCGAATACGAGCGTTCCGTCGGCAAGCGTCACGGGACGTTCGATCAAATCAAACTCGTCATGGATTTCACCAATTACCTGCTCGAGCGCGTCTTCGAGCGTCACAAGGCCGAGAATGCTCCCAAACTCATCCACGACGAGCGCCATTCCAACTCCGCGAGAGCGCAGTTCCGAGAGCAGTTCAGAGGCCGGTTTACTTTCCGGCACGATCACCAACTCACGCAACAACCGGCGCAAATCGAATGGCGGAGCAGGCCTGCCCTGCTCAAATCGGCGCTGGCGGTCGAGCAATAATCCGAAAAGGTCCTTGATGTGGATGAAACCCAGAATGTGATCGAGTGAGCCCTCGTATACCGGAATGCGTGACCGCTGGGTCCGCACAAAAAGTTGCGCCACTTCGGCAAGACTTGCTTCCACCGATAGCGCGTGCATGTCCGGACGCGGCACCATGATTTCGCGCACTTCGAGCTGGCTGAGTTCGAGCGCGCCTTGCACATATCGCTCTTCGCCGGCGGCGAGCAATCCGCGCTCATGCGCCTGCTGGATCAGGATTTGCAGCTCTTCCGCGGAGTGGACCATGGTGTGGCTCGTTCGCGGGGTCACGCCCAACATACGGACGAAACGCCGCGACATCCCATCGAGCAAATCAATCGCCCAGCGGAAAGTGCTGAGATACCACTGAAACGGCCGCGCGACCAGCAGCGCAACGCGATCTGATCGATGCAGGCTCATGCTCTTCGGCACCAGCTCGCCGAAGACCACATGAAAGACGGTGAGCAGAACATAAGCGAGCCCAAGCGCGACCGTGTGCGCTACAAGCGCTGCGTGGTGGCCGGGGACCCACCAGAGAAACGGCTCAATCGCACTGGCAAAGGTGATCACGCCCAGGAAGCCGAGGCCCAGAGTAGTGAGCGTCAGCCCGACCTGAACTCCAGACACGACCCTTTCGAGCTGGCCCATGAGCTCTGCCACGATTTTTGCGCGGGGATTGCCCTGCTCAATGAGCTGGCGGATGCGCGAGGTCCGCGTCGCCACCAGAGCGAACTCCGTCGCGGCAAAAAATGCGTTCACGCCGATCAGCAGCACGACGGCGAAAAGGCGAACGATGATCACGCCGCGATTCTAGCAGCGTTTTGGGGCGCTCCCCAACCGTCGAAAACGGCGATGGTGCGGAAGATACGCTCGCCGTTCCTCAGAATTCACGGTGCCGCCTCACGGCGATAGATGACGGCGCGCCCTGTGCAGGATATATTCGTCCGCGGTCTGCCCGCCCGAAAGGCGGCTGATCGGGAGATCCCAGCGATGCGTCGAGCAATTGGCTACGCGCTTTTGGCCGTCATCGTCCTCGTCATTGGCGCTGGCGCCTGGTGGGAGTGGGCGATCCACAGCGCCCTTCCCCAGATGGACGGCACAATCTCATTGCCGGAGCTGAAGGCCGAAGTGCAAGTCGTGCGCGACGTTCGCGGCGTGCCCCACATCCGCGCACAGAGCACGGACGACCTCTACTTCGCGCAGGGCTACGTGATGGCGCAAGATCGCCTGTGGCAGATGGATGTGCTTCGCCGCGCGGCCGCGGGTGAGCTCTCCGAAATTCTGGGCGCGCCCACGATTCAGATTGACCGCCGCTTCCGTGTTCTTGGCCTTCGCCAAGCCGCTGAGCGCGACGCCGCGCAAGCCAGCCCCGATTTTCGGGCCACCGCCGAAGCCTTCGCGCGCGGCGTAAACCGCTTTATCGAGGACCACCGCGGTCAGTTGCCGATCGAGTTTAGGTTGCTGCGATACGAGCCGAAGCCCTGGCGCGTTGCGGATACTCTGTTGATCGTCGGCTATATGTACGAGTCGCTGACGAGCACATGGCGATGGGATCTGAATCGCGCAGAAGTCAGCCAACGCCTTGGAATGCAGCGCGCGGCTGACTTCTATGGCGACGTATCTCCTTACGACCATCCGATCGTCGGTGTGGCAAGCAACTCAGCCGCTGCGCAGCCCTCGGCAGTGAAGATCGAACGCCCGGTGGCGGCTAACGTGCCATACGCACCATTGCTCCCGCTCCCCCAAACGAGGGATCAGTCACCGGCCGGCAACGACTCCAGTCTCGCCAGTGAGGCGCAAAATATTCTTATCGCGTTCGATGATCGCGTTCGCGCGGGACTCGGCAGCAACAACTGGGTGGTGGACGGATCGCACACCGCCTCGGGCAAGCCACTTCTCGAAAACGACACGCACCTAATGCTCGGCGTGCCGGACATCTGGTATCTCGTGCAGCTAAGCGCACCGGGCATGGCCGCGGAAGGCTTCGCCTTGCCCGGCGCACCCGGAATCATTATTGGGCATAACGATCGTATCGCCTGGGGCTTCACCAACGACTATGCCGACGTGCAGGATTTGTACGCGGAGACGTTCAACGCTTTGAACTCGCTTCAATATCAGGTAAATGGGCAATGGGTCGCGGCCCAGGTGCGGCACGAAATCATTCACGTGAAGGGCAGGGCCGACGAGACGATGGATGTCGTCGTCACACGTCACGGCCCCGTGCTCGAACGTGACGCGAACATCGGATACGCGCTCAAGTGGACCGCGACGGAAGCGGGCAGTCTAAACCATGCCTATTTCGGCCTGGCGACCGCGCAGAACTGGCAGGAGTTTCGCGAGCGGCTCCGCGACGCCGCCGGACCGGCGCAGAACGCGGTCTATGCGGACGTGGATGGACACATCGGCTTCATCGTGGCGGCGCGCATTCCTGTGCGCCGCTGCGCCAAGTGGCCGCCCGCAGGATCGTCTCTTCCGTTGACGACGCCATGCGGGTCCGTGCCCATGCCGGGTAACACGGACGACTACGAGTGGACCGGCTATATTCCCTTTGACGAGTTGCCTCAGGCGCTCGATCCGCCCGGCGGCATCATTGCCACTGCCAATGCGCGTGTGGTTGGGCCCGGGTATCCGCATTTTATTACGTCGAACTGGGGATCGCCGTGGCGCACCGACCGTATCTACAAGCTTCTGGCCGCGCCAACGAAGTTCCGCCCCGAGGACTTTGCCGAGCTCGAGAAGGACATCTATAGCGAGATAGACGCCATCGTCGCCCAGGACCTGGTAAAGGCGAGCGCCAACGTGAAACCGCGTGATTCCCGCACGGGCGATCTGATCGGCCGCCTGGCGACCTGGAACGGCCGCATGGACGCCGATTCGGTCGAGGCCACATTCGTCGAACAGTCCGTTGGAGATATCGAGCAGAATATTCTGCATCCCTACCTGGGCCCCGTGCTGCGTCCGTCCAATCCGCGCGAGGACGTTTTTGTGGAACGCGTGTTGCGCGAGCGGCCCGCGATGTGGCTGGCGCCGGAGTTTCACAGCTACGATGAACTCCTCATGGCAAGCGCGGACCTCGCCGTTGCCGAACTCACCGCCGCGACTGGTAGCGATGACACGTCGACATGGAAATGGGGGCAGCGCAATGCGCTATTCATCGCGCATCCCATCGGCCAGTCGGGCCTGCTGGCCAGAATCTTCAGCATTGGACCAATGCCACAATCCGGCGCCCACGACGTGATCAAGGCTGCCGGCCACAACTTCGGCCCAGCGATGCGCATGGTCGCCGATCTTTCGAATTGGGATGGATCGTTCATGGAGATCACCACAGGTGAATCCGGCGAACTCGGTAGTAAACATTACCGGGACCAGTTCCCTGCGTGGTTCACTGGGCAGCCTCTGCCTGCACCTTATAGTGACGCCGCCGTACGGCAGGCCAGCGCGCACACGTTGCGTCTGGAGCCTGGGAAGCGGTGAATCGGGCGACGGCAAATCTCGATCCGCAGGTTTGGGGCTCCCGAAGTCGCCCGTCATCGGCTACGTGGTCCGCTTTGGAACGCGCCGCCTGCACAATGCCATTGTGAAGGTTGTTGCGCGTGCCGTAGAATGCTGCTGCAATCTGCCGCTCGAGTTTTGTATGCAAGAGTGCCAAAGGTAACGGCTATCGTGAACCCAGGTCCGGTGAAAAAGCCCGAAGCCCCGGCGGCAAAGAAGCCGGAATTTGAGCGCTGCCTCACGCGCCTCGAAGAGATTGTTCGAAAACTCGAAAACGCGAACCTCTCGCTGGACGATGCCATGAAGCTTTTCGAAGAAGGCGTGTCACTTTCGCGTGATTGCCAGAAACAGCTCGAACAAGCCGAGGGCCGCGTCGAGATCCTAATGAAGAAAGCTGGCGGCGAGATGGCTGCCCAGCCATTCGAACCCGAGGGCGAAGAGGAAATCTGAGCGCTCGAATCAATTCCCCGCGGCGAAAAACTTTGTTTCCTACTCCAACCCGCCGCAATCCCCGATGAAGTATCCGGACTTTTTTGAAGAAAACGTTCAGGCGATCGAGCAGGTGCTCGAATCGCTGCTGCCGCCAATCGGCATGCCGCCGCCTTCGATTCACGAGGCCATGCGGTACAGCGTGTTTGCCGGAGGCAAACGCCTGCGGCCGATGCTGTGCCTCGAAGCCTCGCGCATTTTCTCTGCACATACGCAGGCCGCGCTCCACGCCGGATGCGCGCTCGAATTCATCCACACCTACTCGCTGATTCACGATGATTTGCCCGCTCTGGACAACGACGATCTGCGGCGCGGCAAACCCACCTGTCACAAGAGATTTGGCGAGGCGAACGCTATTCTGGCGGGCGATGGCTTGCTCACCCTGGCATTCGAAACGCTCAGCACAGTGCCCACCGATTCGAAACGGGCGGTCGCGATCACCCATGAAATCGCCACCGCTGCGGGCACACGCGATGGCATGGTGGGCGGCCAGGTAGCCGATCTCGAAGCTGAGGGCAAACAGGTGACCGCCGAGGAATTGGGCTACATCCACCGTTCGAAAACGGCCGCCCTGATCTGCGCATCGGTTGTAACCGGCGCGATCTGTGGCGGAGCGGATGCGCCCGACGTCGAACGTCTGCGCCGCTTTGGCAACAATATCGGATGGGCATTTCAGGTTGTGGACGATATCTTAGACGTCGAGGAATCCTCCGCCGCCCTGGGCAAAACGGCTGGAAAAGATCAGGCGCAGCATAAGGCTACCTATCCGGCACTATTTGGTTTGCCAAAATCGCATGAGTTTGCGAAGCAACTCGCTACGAGCGCGATCGCGGAACTCGATGCCTTTGGCGGCCGCGCCGCGCATCTACGCGAATTGGCGGAGTTTCTGGTCCTTCGACGAGCGTGAGGGAAGGCTGCCGCAGATATTTCTGTAGGGGCGCCTATTGCTGCGCCCAGTTCCGGGCGTAACGCAGCCTCTTGCGATGAATCCCATTCCTCCTAAGGCGGCAAATCGCACACCAAAGGAAAAGCATCCCAAGCGACGCCTTGATGTGCTCCTCGTTGAGCGTGGGCTCGCCGAATCACGCCAGAAAGCTCAGGCCACGCTTCTGGCAGGCGAAGTGCGCGTCAACGGCCAGCGCCATGAAAAACCCGGAGAACGCATTCCAGCCGACGCGCGCATCGAGGTCGTCTCCACGCAAGCGCGGTACGCCAGCCGCGGGGGGTTCAAGCTCGAAGGCGCGCTGGAAGATTTTCCCGTCAATCCTACGGGCAAGATTTGTCTGGACGTCGGTTCCTCGACGGGCGGCTTCACCGATTGCCTGCTGCAGAGCGGCGCCGCCCGCGTTTACGCTGTAGATGTGACTCCCGAACAGATGGCGTGGCGTCTGCAGCAGGATCGGCGGGTGACGCTCATTCATCGCAACGCGCGTGAGTTGGATCGCTCCGATCTGCCCGAGGCGCCGCAACTCATCACCATGGATGTTTCGTTCATCTCCGTTGCCAAGATCCTGCCGGCGGTGGCGCCGCTCGCCGCGGAGATCTCCGAGTTCCTGATCTTGGTGAAGCCCCAGTTCGAACTCGATCGCGGCGACATCGGCAAGGGCGGCATTGTGCGCGACGCCAAACTGCACCAACGCGCCATCGAGCGCGTCACCGCGGCCGCCCTCAATGCAGGCCTCGACGTACAAGGCGTGCGTCCAAGCCGCCTCGCTGGTGCAGAAGGCAACCAGGAATTCTTCCTGTATGCCCGCAGCGCGAAGCCGCGGCAGTAGCTCGATCCCTCAGCAGCCCGCGTTTTGCGAACCCCACTTCTAGAGTACAATTCGGCCAGCGCCATGTATAAGACCGTCGGAATCATCTCTCGCCCCCGGCGAGAGGAAATCGCAGCCGTTGTTCCCCAGTTGAGCCAGTGGCTCGGCGCTCGCGGCATCAAAGTCATTTATGACAGCGAGACGGCTTTGTGCCTTTCTCAGCCCGATGCGTGCTTCACCCGTGAAGAGCTTGCTTCCAAATCGGATCTGATCATCGTTCTGGGCGGTGACGGCACTCTCTTGGCAGCCGCGCGATCGCTCGGCAGCAATTCCGTTCCGCTCTTGCCGATCCATCTCGGCGGCCTCGGCTTCCTGAGCAGCGTCAACCAAAACGAACTCTTCCTCATTCTCGAAGAAGTGCTCGCCGGGCAAAATCGCATCAGCGAGAGAACCATGCTTGAGGCTACCGTCCTGCGCGGCGACACCGAACGCGCCAGATACCGGGCGCTCAACGACGCCGTTCTCAACAAGGGCGTTCTGGCACGGATTGTTGATCTCGATCTGGTGGTCAATGGCGAGTTCGTGTGCAGCTACAAAGCAGACGGCCTGATCGTCTCGACCCCCACCGGCTCGACGGCGTATTCTCTCGCCGCGGGAGGGCCGATCGTGCAGCCAACCGTGGGCGCCTTTATCGTTACCCCGATTTGTCCGCACACGCTTACGAACAGGCCGCTCGTAATCCCGGATTCTTCACAGGTCGAGATCGTCTTCCGCGGCGGCGACGAGCCCATCTACATCACGCTGGACGGCCAGATCGGCATCGAGCTCATTGCCCACGACCGCGTCCACATCAGCGGAGCGTCGCAGCGCCTGCGCCTCGTGCGTCCGCAGCGTAAGACGTACTTCGAAATTCTTCGCACCAAGCTCAAATGGGGAGAACGGTGATTCGAACGACCTTGCCGGCTGCCGCAGCCCTGCTGCTCCTATCCTCGGCGATCCACTCACAGACGCCGCGATATTCGCAGCCATCCAGACTTCGCCCGCCCGCCGATTTCGTGATTCTTCACGGAAAAGTATGGACCGTAGACCCCTCGCGTCCGCGCGCTGAAGCCGTTGCCATTGTGGGTGACCGCATCGCCGCGGTCGGCACAGACGCGGAAATGAAGGGCTGGATCGGACCCAAGACGCACACGGTGGACGCGCACGGCCATAGCGTTCTGCCGGGCTTCGTTGACGCCCATGTGCACTTTTCGAGCGGCGGCGGGGAAATCGGCGGGGTCCATTTGCGTGACGCGGCCACGCCACTGGAATTTACCCGGCGGATTGCCGCGTTCGCAAGCACGCTTCCCAAGGGCGAATGGATCACCGGCGGAACGTGGGACCACGAGCTCTGGGGCGGCAGCCCGCTTCCCTCTCGCGATTGGATTGACGCCGGCACGCCGAATAATCCGGTCTTCGTGGACCGTTACGACGGCCACATGGGCCTGGCGAATTCGCTCGCGCTCCATCTTGCAAGCATCACGCGCGATACACCCGATCCACCCGGAGGCACAATTGTGCGCGACGCCAAGGGCGAGCCGACCGGCTTGCTGAAGGACGCCGCCACCGATCTGCTCGGCCGCGTGATCCCCGATTGGACCGATGACCAGGAGCTTCGCGCAGTTCGCGCCGGGCTGGCCGAGGCGCGCCGCTATGGCGTGACTGGCATAGACGACATCAGTAACCCGCAGGACGTGCGTGCTTATCAGACGCTACTCGCGCGCGGCGAGCTCAGCCTGCGCGTCTACTGCATCACGCCCCTGCCGCAATGGGAATCGGTGGCGACGGCAGGCATCCATGCCAATTTTGGCAACGATTTTATCCGCGTCGGCGCGCTGAAAGGGTTTGCCGATGGCTCGCTCGGTTCCGGCACGGCGCTCTTTTTCGAGCCCTACGCGGACGAGCCCGGCAACTCCGGCCTGATGAACTCAATGATGCTTCCCGAAGGCAATATGCTGAAAATGGTTCTGGGAGCCGACCGCGCCGATCTGCAGGTGGCCGTGCATGCCATTGGAGATCGAGCGATCCGCTACATGCTGGACGTCTACGATCAGGTGCAGAAGCAGAACGGCCCTCGCCCGGATCGCCGCTGGCGCATCGAGCACGCACAGCACGTGCGTCCACAGGATTTCGCCGATTTTGCGCGTCTTGGAGTGATTGCCAGCGTCCAGCCCTATCACGCGATTGATGACGGCCGCTGGGCCGAGCGCCGCATCGGACACGAGCGCGCGAAGGGAACGTACGCTTTCCGCACCTTTCTCAACAACGGCGTGCGGCTCGCTTTCGGCACCGATTGGACGGTGGCGCCGATGAATCCCATGCTTGGGCTTTATGCAGCCGTCACTCGCGAGACCACCGACGGCAAGAATCCCGGCGGCTGGTTCCCCGATCAGAAACTCACCCTGGCCGAAGCGATCCAGGCCTACACCATGGGCTCCGCCTACGCCGAATTTCGCGAAAATGAAGTCGGTTCTCTCACTCCGGGCAAGTTCGCCGATGTCGTCGTCCTCGACACCGATCTTTTCGCCATTCCGCCAGATAACATCAAGAACGCCACGGTGGTCCTCACACTGCTCGGCGGAAAAGCCGTCTACTCAAAAGACCTTTCGCCGCAATCAGCGTCCAAGCATTAGGTCTCGATTGGCCTTGGGCGACGGGTGTACCCGTCCGACGCCGTTTTCTCCTGGAGGCGCCACGTGAAGAATCTCCTAGAAGCGATTTGGCAAGACGCACGCTATGCGTTCCGCATCTTTGCCAAGACGCCCATCATCACAATCGTCGCGGTGCTTTCGCTCGCGCTCGGCATCGGCGCCAACACAGCGATCTTCAGTCTGATTGATACGGTGATGCTCCGCCTGCTGCCCGTGCAGAAACCGGAGGAGTTGCAGCAAGTCCTGGTGCGGTCGCCTCGTGGCGGTGAGCCCAGCGGAGGGTTCACGAACCCTCTTTGGGAACAAGTCCGCGACCAGCAGGATGTCTTCTCCGGCGTATTTGGGTGGTCTGGCGCGCAATTCGACCTCGCCCAGGGCGGCGAAGCACACTATGCCGAGGGGCTATATGCGAGCGGCGACTACTTTCGAACGCTGGGCGTCCGGCCGGCCGCCGGACGCCTGCTCACCGTGGATGATGACAAGCGCGGCTGTGCTGGTGCGGCTGTCCTCAGCTACGGCTTCTGGCAGGAGCACTACGGCGGCGCGCCAAGCGCGGTGGGGCAGTTGATTACGCTCGATGGCTTTGTCTTCCAGGTTGTCGGCGTGGCGGCTCCGGGCTTCTTCGGAGTGGAGGTGGGCCAGCATTTCGACGTGGCCGTCCCCATCTGCACCGAGGCGATCTTCCACGGCAAGAACTCCATGCTTGATCGGCGCTCCGCCTGGTGGATCCGCGTCATGGGGCGTCCCAAGCCTGGCCTGACGGCCGAGCAGGTTTCCGCTCGCCTGCAAGTGCTTTCGCCGCAAATACTAGCCGCCGCGACGCCGCAGAACTGGAAATCCGACGAGCAGAAAGATTTTGTGAAGAGGACGCTCGTCACCCAACCGGGCGCCACGGGGCTTTCCTACGTGCGCCGCCAGTATGAAAGCCCGCTGAAGGTGCTGATGGGCGTTGTTGGCCTCGTCTTGCTGATCGCCTGCGCCAATATCGCCAGCCTGATGCTGGCCCACTCCGCCGCACGCCGCAAGGAAATCGCGGTGCGTCTCGCCGTCGGGGCTTCGCGTTGGCGGCTGATCCGCCAAATGTTGACGGAGTGCATCCTGCTCTCCGCGGCGGGCGCGCTCCTGGGAGTCTTGTTTGCGCACTGGGGCGCAGGGCTCCTGGTGCGCTTCATTTCCACGGCGCATGAAAAAGTCTTTCTCGATCTCTCGCTCGACACTCGCGTGATGGCGTTTACAGCCGGGGTCGCGATTCTCACGGGTCTGCTCTTCGGCGTGCTTCCCGCATTCCGCTCGACGCGAGTCTCGCTGGCGTCCGCCATGAAGGGTGGGCAGGGCGACGAAACCGAGGGCCGCGTGCGCTTCCGGCCCGGACGCTGGATCGTCGCGTCACAGGTCGCACTCTCGCTCGTTTTGCTGGTGAGCGCCGGCCTTTTTGTCCGCAGCTTCCGCAATCTGCTCACGCTCGATGCGGGCTTCGATCGCAGCAATGTGCTCCTCGTCGAAATGGATCTTCATAACGCCCATATCGCCGCCGATCAGCAGTCCGCGTACTGCGACCAAATTCTGAGCCGATTGCAGGGAATACCCGGCGTACTTTCCGTGAGCCAATCCGTTATGACGCCGATCAGCGGCACGCAATGGAATAACGACATCACGGTGGACGGCCCGAACGCGCCCACCGGCGACGATGCGCTGGTCTACATGAACTACGTGACGCCCGGTTATCTTGCCACCCTGCGGTCGCCGCTGCTTGCGGGCCGCAACTTCGATGAGCACGATACGTCCGCTTCGCCGCGCGTCGCCATCATCAACGAAACCATGGCGCGCAGGTTCTTCGGCAACGCGAGCCCCATCGGCAAATACTTTCGCCAACCGGAATACACCCCGAACAAACCGCCCGGCCTTTCCCCGCCGATTCAGATTATCGGCGTGATGCGCGACGCCAAGTACGCTTCCATGCGTGAAGATGTTTTGGCGCAAGCTTTCTTCCCGATCAAGCAAATGTCCGAGGGTGGGCTGGCGGTCTTCGAACATCCCAATTTCGAGCTTCGCACCGCTATGCAGCCCACGCTGCTGGCAAGCGCAGTGCAGGACGCCGTGACAGGCATGAACAAATCCATCTCGCTGCAATTCCACACGCTCACGCAGCAAGTGGATGATTCGCTCACGAAAGAGCGCTTGCTCGCCACTCTCTCCGGCTTCTTCGGCGGTTTAGCGTTGCTGCTGGCGATGATCGGACTCTACGGCGTACTGGCTTACATCGTCACGCAACGTCAGAAGGAAATCGGTATCCGCATGGCGCTGGGAGCTGAGGCGAGTTCGATCCTGCGGCTGGTGTTCAAGGACGTGGCCATGCTACTGCTCGCGGGAATTTCGGCTGGGCTTGTGATTGCCGCTTTCTGCTCACGCTTTGTGCAGAAGATGCTCTTCAACCTGCCGCCCCGCGATGTGGTGACGATGGCGTTCTCGGCGGGAGTGTTGATCTGTGTCGCGTTCGTGGCGGCTTATTTTCCGGCGCGCCGCGCATCGCACACCGATCCCATGGGCGTCTTGAGGCAGGAGTAAAGGGCAGGCATCTTCAGAACTTCGGCGGCTACTCGCCGCGAATCAGGTCGGCCACGGATTCGCGTTTGCGAATCACGCGGAAACGCGCACCTTCCACAAGTACTTCCGCTGAACGCGGGCGTGAATTGTAGTTGGAAGATTGCGCAAAACCGTAAGCCCCCGCACCCCAGAGCAGGAGCAAATCTCCCGCCTTCGTCTCCAGCATGGGCCAGGAATGCAGAAACACATCGCCCGTCTCGCAAACGGGACCGACAATGGCGGCATCCGCCATCCGCACCCGCTCTTTCGCGTGTGTCCGCGTCGCATGCGTAATCGGATGCACGGCGTTATACAGTGCAGGACGCAGAAAATCGTTCATCGCGGCGTCGGTAACAACAAACGTCTTGCCACGAGTGTCCTTCACGTAGAGAACGCGCATCAGCAGCACGCCCGCATTTGCCACGAGCGCGCGTCCCGGCTCGACAAGCACGTGGCAATCGAGCCCGGCCAATTCGCGCGCCAGGATGGACGCATACTCATCGAACGCGGGCGGGTTCTCGCTTGCGTAGCGCACGCCGAACCCTCCGCCAACATCCACATATCCTAAGCGCACGCCGGCGCGAGCCAGTCCACGAACATATCCCGCCAGCTTCCCCACCGCCTCGCGATACGGGGCCACGCTCAAAATCTGCGAGCCGATATGCGCGCTGATGCCCTGCCAGTGAATCCACGCCGAATTGTGATGAGCCAGATAAAGCTTCCAGGCATGCTGCCAATCAATTCCGAACTTGTGATGGTGCTTGCCGGTCGAAATGTGCGGATGAGCGCCGGCCTCGACGTCGGGATTCACTCGCAGTGCGGCGGGAGCCGGGCGGCGCAGGCGTGCGGCCTCACCCGCGAGCAATTCGAGCTCGGCTGCAGATTCGACGTTAAACAGCAGGATACCCGCGCGCAAAGCATCAGCAATTTCCTCGCGCGTCTTGCCAACACCGGAAAACACGATGCGCTTGCCTTTGACGCCGGCGCGGCGCAGCCGCTCGAGTTCGCCTCCGGAGACGATGTCAAAGCCGCTGCCGAGCCGGGCAAGAAGCCGCACCACGGAGAGATTGGAGTTGGCCTTCACCGCGTAGCAAATGTTGTGCCGTGCTGGCCGAAGCGCCTTCGACAGCGCACGATCCAGATTGCGGTACGCGGATTGGATCGCTGCCCCGCTGTAGACGTAGGCTGGGGTGCCCGTGCGTTTTGCGATGGCTTCCAAAGCCACGTTCTCGCAAGCGAGTTGAGTCTTCCGCCAGCGGAAAAATGGCGTGTAGCGCGAAGGGTCCAGTGGAAGCGTCATTTCACTTTGAGCACGACAAGCGTGCGGTCGTCGGAGAGAGGCGCCTTTTCCGTGAAGCGTTCCACATCTGCCAGTAGTAGGTCCGCGAGTTCGCCGGCGGCGAGTTCGTGGTTTGCCTCGACAAGTTCGATCAGGCGGTCCGTGCCGTAAAATTGTCCATCGGGACTGTTGCTTTCCGCCAAGCCGTCGGAATGAAACACGAGCACGTCCCCGGGAGCAACGCTAAAGCTCATCTCGTCGTAGGTGGCGTCTACATACAGGCCCAGCGGAAAACCATTGAGATCGAGCTTTTCACACCGCCCATCCTTCCAAAGCAGCGGTTGAGATTGCCCGGCATTCGCGATGCGCAGCTTCTGGCGATTTTTCTGCCAGGTGGCAAAACACATAGTCATGAAGCGGCCCTCGACGGCCCGCTCGCACAGAAGCTGGTTGAGCTGGCGCAGCAACTCCGCGGGCTGGAGTTTTTGCGGCACGATGCTGCGCAGGATCCCGGTCGCCACCGCGCCATAAAGCGCCGCCGCTGAGCCCTTCCCGCTGACGTCTCCCAGCGCGATGCCAAGCTGCTGAGGGCCATAGCGCAAAAAATCGTAAAGATCGCCGCAGACTTCGCGAGCCGAACGGATGCGCGCGGCGATGTCCAGCCCGTAATCATCCGTGGGAACCGGACGCAGCAGCGCTCCCTGCATGCGTTGCGCAGCCTGGAGTTCGCGCTCCATCCGCGATTCGTCGCGCGCAACCCGCTCGTACAGCCTCGCGTTCACTATGGATACGGCCAGATGTGACGCCAGAATTGAGAGCACCTGTACGTGCTCATCGTTGAAATAGTTGAGCTCCGGGCTTTCCAGGTCGAGCACGCCGATCACGCGATTCTGGTGCATCAGCGGGATGGCAAGCTCGGAGCGCGTCTCCGGGTTCACCATCAAGTAGCGTGGATCGGCTGTGGTGTCTGGAACGCGCACAGGCTGCCGCGCCGCGGCGGCAGCGCCCACGATTCCCTCCGTGGCCGCTACGCGCAGCTTACCCTGAACGGTCTGGCCGTATTTCACATCCAGGCGATGGCGAAACGTGTGCGTTGCCTCGTCGTAGAGCATGATGCTCAAGATTTGATAGTCAATCAGGCGCTTGATCAGTTCCGCCGCGCGGGTGAGCAACTTCTCGAGTTCGAGGATCGAGCTGGTTTCACGTGAAATTTCGTTCAGCACCAGGAGCGTTTCCGCCTGGCGGCGCGTGCTCAGGAAGAGCCGCGCATTTTCGATGGCGATGGCCAAGCGGCTGGCCAACAGGGTGAGAATATTCTGCTGGTCGCGGGTGAAATAATCGAGCTGCGGGCTTTGGATATCGAGCACGCCGATGGCCCGGCCTTTGTACATGAGCGGCACAGCAAGTTCGGATCGGACCGACTCGATCGCGTTGATGTAGCGCGGATCCTTGCTGACGTCGCTGACGCGGACCGCCTGCCCTGTGAGCGCCGCCGTGCCGGTGATGCCCTGCCCGATCGGAATGCGCCAATTCTCGAATTCTTCCTGCTTATAGCCGATGGTGAAGCGATGATAGAGGCGCCCGGAATCCTCGTCCACCAACATCACGCTGAAAATCTCATACTCAATCAGCCGCTTGACAAGCTCCGCCGTCTTCGCAAGAACCTCGTTGAGTTCAAGCGAAGAATTGATCTCTTCGCCGATTTCGGCGAGCGTCGCGAGCACCTCGGCGGGCACTTCGGTCTGTGATTTGGTAGCGATCGGGTCCATGTACAGGTCAGCTTACGGCGCGATTCGGAACGCCCGGCAAAGCTCGGAACAATTATTATAACAGGAGCCTGCGGCACTTCTGAAAACCACGTCAGATCATCTGTAAAATCGCATATGCCGCAGGCGGTTGCGATTTGAAACCGCGAACCGCGGGTAGCGGCCACGCCCGCTACTGCGGCGGCAAAGAGAGAATACAAACATCCTTCAGATTGCGATAGCGCTCCGCATAATCCAGCCCGTAGCCGACGACGAACTCATTGGGAATCTGGAAGCCCACATAGTCGGCTTTGATGTCCTTGATGATCCTCCGGTCGGGTTTATCGAGCAGCGCGACCATGTGCAGCGTCTTAGGCTTCCGTTGTTGAAGGATGCGGAGCAGATAACTCAACGTTAGCCCGGTATCGAGGATGTCTTCCACCAGCAGGACGTTCAGCCCCTCGATGCTGGTGTCCAGATCCTTGGTGAGCTTCACCTCACCGGACGTTCGCGAGCCTTTGCCGTAACTGGATACGGCCATAAAATCGAGCGAGACTTCGAGATGGATCTCGCGAATCAGGTCGGAGAGAAAGATGGATGCGCCCTTCAACACGCCAATCAAATGAACGCGCTCGCCCTTGAAGTCTTTGGAGATTTGGCGGCCCAGCTCTCGCACGCGCGTCTTGATGGCGCTGCTACGCAGCATTACTTTGAGATGTTCTTTGCCGGTCGCAGCCAAGATAGGCCTCTGTCGTTGAGGAGCTGGTTACTGTAACGCAGTGGTAGCTCGCCTTCAAGACGAGTACTCAGCCGCACACACGCCCCTTCTTCCGATTCGAACTTCCTGGGAACGTTCGCCCTGCCTAGAGCGTAGTACGTTTAGGAGAGTACCGATGGGCATCTTCTGGCAGGATATGCGTTACGCGTTGCGCATGCTGCGCAAGAATCCCGGCTTTACGGCCGCCGCGATCATTTGCCTGATGCTTGGCATCGGCGCCACCACAGGTATTTTCAGCGTCGTGAACGCAGTTCTGCTGCGCCCGCTGCCCTACTCGCACCCCGACGAGCTCGTGCGCGTCTATTCCGAGTTTCCGACCTTTCCAAACGGCGGGTTGCACAAATTCTGGGTGTCGGGACCTGAGTTCATCGATTTGCGCCGAGACGCGCATTCGTGGGCCACGCTCGATACGTGGGCGGAGGGCGGCGCCAACTTGGCCGGGCAGACCGAGCCGGTCCGCGTGAACGCGGCCTTCGTAAGCGGCACTTTGCTCGACACCCTTGGCGTGTCACCTGTCATGGGGCGCGCGATCTCCCCTTCCGATGACGTGACCGGCGCCAACCTGGTCGTGGATCTCTCTTACACGACTTGGAAAAACATTTTCGGAGGCGACCTCAACATCATCGGCAGGGACACCGAGCTGAACGGCCGCAAATGCACGATCATCGGCGTGATGCCGCCGGGATTCGAATTTCCTCCGGGCGAACTCGACACGCCGCAGATCTGGCCAGCCCTGCAGCTCGATCCTACAAACCCGGAGAGCGCGGCTCCCACAATTTCTACTTGCTCGGACGCTTGAAGCCTGGGATTTCGCAACCCCAGGCGCAAGCCGAACTTGCTTCGCTGGTCCAATCCTATGGCGAACACAAGGCCCCGCACACACACGCCTTCAATCCGAAGACGCACACGATCGTTAGCTTCGCATTGCAGGGCGAAGTCGTCGCCGGCGTGCGTCCGGCGCTGCTAATGCTGCTGGGCGCCGTGGCGTTCGTGCTGCTGATCGCTTGCGTGAATGTGGCAAACCTGCTGCTTGCCCGGGCGGAGGCACGGCGCCGGGAGATCGCCATCCGCGGAGCCTTGGGGGCCAGCCTGTCGCGACTGGCGCGGCAATTCGCTACCGAGGGGATTTTGCTGTCGGTCTGCGGCGCGGTGCTTGGTCTGGCGCTTGCCATGGCAGGTCTGCGGCTTATTCAACTGACGAACGCCGGAGGGATTCCGCGCGCGGCGGAGATCGGCATTGATTGGCGCGTGCTGGTGTTCACCCTTGTCACGTCCGTGGTCACCGGAGTCTTGTTCGGCTTGGCGCCGATCATTTCCTTCCTGATCGGTGACATCGCCGGATCTCTGAAGGAGACCGCCGGCAATACCACTCCTGCGGCAGGCGCGCAGGTGTTCCGCCGCGCACTCGTAGCCGGTGAGCTGTCACTCGCCCTGGTGCTGCTAATCGGCTGTGGGCTGATGGTTCGCGCGTTCTGGAAGCTTCAGGAAGTGCACACCGGTCTCGATCCGCGCAACGTGATCACGATGCGCGTGGACCTGCCGAGCGGCGCCTACACGCAAAATGCAAAGATCGATGGCTTCTGGCGGCAGCTCGAAGAAAGGCTGTCGAGCTTGCCCGGCGTGCAATCGGCTGCGCTCTTTTCAGGTTTGCCGCCGGTGCGCCCACCGAATATGAACGACACCGATATCGAAGGCTTCGTGCAAACAGAGAAGGGCCCGATCCAGAATGTGGATTTCTATCAGATCGTCAGCAAACGTTATTTCACCACTATGGGAATTCGCCTGATCGCAGGACGATTCTTCGACGATCGCGATGTTGCAGGCGCGCCCGAAGTCGCCATCATCAACCAAAGCATGGCGCAAACGTTCTGGCCGGGACGCGACCCCGTTGGCCGGCACCTGCGTCCCGGTGGGTCAAAGACCTGGTGCACGGTGATCGGGATCGTGGAAGATGTGAAGAACGCTGGCATAGACCGGCCGGCCGGCACCGAGCTATACCTTCCGTATCGGCAACCGCAAGGCGCAGGGTCCAATTCGATGTACGTCGGGTTGCGCGGTCTGAATAATCCGATCGCGCTGGTGAATGCCGTACGGAGCGATGTCCGCGATCTCGATCCCTCTCTGCCGGTGGCGAGCGTGCATTTGATGGACGACGTTCTCGCCGGAGCGCAGGCGCGTCCGCGATTCCTGACGATGCTGATGAGCCTGTTCTCGATTGTGGCGCTGGCGATTGCGACCGTCGGAATTTACGGCGTGATTTCGTTCTCGGTGGCGCGGCGCACAAAGGAATTCGGTTTGCGGATGTGCCTGGGAGCGCAGCGCGGAGACGTGATGAACCTGGTCCTGAAGCAGGGGCTCAGCCTGCTGCTGATGGGAATCGGCGCCGGGCTGGTGGCGGCGTTTGCGCTGACGCGGCTGATGGCTAGCCTGCTCTTCGGCGTGACCGCGACCGACCCGCTCACCTTTGTGAGCGTAACGCTCATACTGGCAGCCGTGGCGCTTGGGGCATGCTATGTGCCGGCGCGGCGCGCGACCAAGGTTGATCCGATCCGCACTCTGCGCTACGAGTAGAAGCCTCGGCGAGCAATGCGTTCTAGTTCCTCGCCGTTGTGCTGGCGCCACCCGATGATAATCGGATAACGCTGGCCGCCGCTGCGTAGCGCACTGCGCCCGCAAGATCAGCCATCGAGTTACAAGTGCCCGCCACTTAGGCTATACAAAAGCAGCGCCAGCACGATGAGGGTGAAGCCGACATACATCCAGTCGCGTTCGTAAGCGAATGCCGCGACCGAGAATGCGACGCGTACCACAGGAGTAGCAATCAAAAGCAGGAGGCCGAGCTGAATAATACCTCGCGCCTGCCACGCCAGCGTGTCGTGAATGATTCCGGAGACTTGGCGGAGGTCGGCGGGCTCTCCGCGAAACACACGGTAGTCCGGATGCGATTGGCCGTGCCGCGAAAGATAGAGCAAGCCGCCCGCGAACACCACCGCCGCTGCCACAATTACGCCAGCGCGCAGCAGATTGCCGATGGCCAGCTCCGCACTCTTGTCGTTTTGCTTGCTGTTTTGCGTGACCAATTCACACTTTTCCGAGCGCGCCGTTGACGATCATTTCCACCGCCAGCGCCGCAATCACAATACTGAAGACGATTCGCAAGACTCCCGTTTTTGCTCCAGTGAGGACCCGCGCACCGGCCAGCGATCCGCCAAGCACGCCGAGCATCACCGGCATAGCGAGGCCCGGATCAATGTAGCCGCGGCTCAGATAGATTCCCGCGCTCGCCGCAGCCGTCACGCCAATCATGAAGTTGCTAGTGGTCGTCGAAACCTTAAACGGCAAATGCATGGCATGGTCCATGGCCAGCACCTTCACCGCACCCGAGCCGATGCCGAGCAAGCCGGAAAGCACCCCGGCGCCGAACATCAGGCCGAAACCGAGCGGGACGTGCTGCACTTTGTATGCTTCTTGCCCCTGCGGAGTCGGGTAAGAGCCGTTCATCCGCAGCAAGGTCGCAATGCGATCGGCCTTCGCATCGTGATGCGATTCGTGTCTCGGACGATAGGAGAGGTACGCGGAATACAGCAGCACAACTCCAAAGACGATTGCGATGACAGAAGTGTGCAGGTAAAGGGCCAGGACAACGCCAGCGAGGGCGCCGATCGTGGTAGCAATCTCCAGGAACATACCGATCCGGATATTCGAAAGGCCTTCCTTCACGTAAGCCGCTGCCGCACCGGAGGAAGTTGCAATCACGGAGACAAGCGAGGCGCCGATGGCGTAGCGCATATTGACCCGGAAGGCCAGCGCGAGCATCGGCACAATCACTACGCCGCCACGGAGCCCCGTGAGCGCGCCCAGGAATCCCGCCACCAGCGAGCCCAGGAAAATCAGGAGTGTCCACTCGAAGGTATTCAAAGAGCGGCCCGAACCTCCCCTAATGTGGTAGCCCCGAAACCCGGAGCTCAGCACCACTTCATCTGACTACGAAAGCCGGGGATTCGGCGCGCCGACTCGTCGTTTTTACTGGTCACCGTGCCGATCGAGGGTGTCATAGAGCGGCTGCGCCGGCCGTACCACGTAGGCCTCGTCCGCTACGGACACTGCCATGATTCGAATCTTCGGGTTGTCCGGCAGCGTGAGCGTGTGGACGCCGTCCGGCACGTCCAGTCCATACGCGAAGAGATAGCAGTAGACGTAAGCTTCGTTGACGCCGGCGGAATCGTGAATGTGCGAGGCGTACCACGCCACCGGTGCGCGTTTGATGAACCCCGGGGTGATCGTGCCGTTGAACTCCATCTCTTTCTCGGTTCGCGTCACTGGCGCTCCCGGCGGAAGCGGTGGTGCGTCGGCCGCGCGCCGGATCGGCACCTGAATCTCCTTCGTGTCCCAATTGCGGTTATCCCATTGGCCGATGTAGCCCGTCCAGTTTTCGACCGACAAATCAACGGCCTGATCGCCGACGCGGAATGTTCCCCGCGTGTCATCCATCGCGGCGGCGCGCCCCTCATCCTGATCGTCGCGCTGCGGCTGATAGGATGCCGCCAGGATGTAAACGCGATTGAATTTTCCAGCCGGCAGGTTAATGGTCTGGCCCCGCGCGGTCATCGCGTCCGGCTTTCCGGTTCCGGCTGGCGCCAGTATGAAATGGATCCCGCCGTAGTCAACGTCGTGCGGCAGCATGTCAGCAGGCAGAGCTTGCCCTTGCGACGCGCTGGGCGCGTTAAGGTCCACGTCGAAGCCGCCCTCCGCGGGCTTACCGTCGGGCGTGGTGACTGAGGCATCGTAAGCCAGCGTGACGGGCCGGGATTGCGTCGCCGCGGCTTTCGAAGACGCGACCGCCAACCTCACGGCAAACGAGCGAGGCTGATACGCAGTGAACGACGTGACCACCTCTCCATTCGCGACGGTCGCCGCGCCAACCGGCATCTCCTGGCCATTGACCTCGCGCACCGCCAATACCGCGCCAGGAAACTTGATGTGCACATTTGATTCCGGCTTCCCGGCCGTTTCGACCAGGCGAATAATCACCTCGTTGCTTTCCTCGGCCTTCTTCATGGCCAGGACGCGTATCCGTTCGTTATCCACTTTCAAGAGCGAAAGCTCCTTGCCCAGGGCTCCCGCGTGTTTCGGGCTTTCGAACGCCATCAGCGGCTGATTTAGCCGATATGCCTGCCAGTCCGTGTCCCCCTGGCGCCAATCGCCATCGTGCGTCGCAAGGCCATACACGAATTCGTGATGGCCAAGATCCTGCGAGCCCTGATCGTCATACCCGCCGCGCGTACCCGGCGTACGCACCAGGGTAAGCCGCAAGGTGTTGTCGGCGGGCTTATCCGAGGCATTCTTATCGTCGGTGAGCACAGTGACGCCGTAAGAACCGCTCTGATCGGTCAGGTCAATCCATTGGTGGGACGCCACCTCAAACTGCCGTTCGTCTTCATTGGGGCGCTGGATCGTCCCGATGTCCCAATTGTAGGTAGCCATCTTGTTCGAAGCCGCAAACGGGAAGGTAGCCTTCAAATTGCCTTCCTGCGTATGCCAGTCAATCACGTTGCTAAACTCCACGCGATTGCCCGCATCACCCGCGGAAAGGCGAATCGTCTGCACGAACTTTGAGCCTTCCGCCTCCCGGCTGACTTCCACCGCGACGCGCGCCGGACCGTTTTCCACAACATGTATCGTCGCGTCCCCGCCCACATAGCTGCGCGGAGGGCGCCGCTCGTCTTCGAAATCCATGTTCCATGCGGGCCAGCGGGCGGGATTGTCGGTGATGATCGCCAGGCGGATGGGAGCCGAGAGAAGCTCGCGGTTGAGCTTCTTGTCAAAGAGACTCGAAATATCGCCCTGGTGATCCACCTGTATGCGATACCGGTCGTCTTCCATCGAATTCTGGCTGACCTTGAGCGTGGACGCAGGCGATGCGCCGCCCGGCTGCACATCATAGACGGCGTAGCCGACCGAGGGCACGTCCGCAAGGAACAGCACCTTTGCGCTGCCATTCTCTCGCTCTTCGACTTGTGCCGGTACTTCCTTGCCATCTGGACCGGTGACGCGGACGCTCTTCGGTGTGCCGCCTTCGAAAGAAATTGCTGCTTCGGCTACATCCTGGCGGTGAACGTTCAACGGGTTGTAGACGACGATGGAGGTCCCGTGCCCCTGTGTGTTCATACCCGATGCGATCGCCTCGGTGGCGCTCGTGATTACCTGAGCAAACTGGTTCATCGCGAGTACATCGTCGTTCCAGGAATAGTTGTAAGACTTCGGAGTTGCGGTACCGGCCATGATGTCGTGAAACTGGCCGCCGAGAACAAGCCGCCACGCGTTGGTAAGCCGCTGCTGCGGATACGCGCGCCCGCCCAGCCATTCGGCGCCCACAGAGGCCTCCTCGGCGGCGTTCGCCAGAAGCTCGTTTTCGCGATTCCAACGCTTATGGTAGGCCTGCGAGGAAATCGAGCCTGCCGAGTGATTGATCAGCTCGAGGTCGCCCTGGTATGTCGGCATGCGGGAAGTTTCACTCGGCTTGATGTCCAGGAACATTTGATCCGCGCGCGACCACATTACGTGCACAGGACCATCGCCGACCTTCACAGGCGGAAACGGAGGCGAAGGCGCAGCGTTCTGCTGTCCGCGCCTGGGCAGGGGCGGCAGCGTCGTCACGGCCTTGTCCATGATCGCTTCCATCAGCTTCACAGAGTTTTCGTTTGGCGCGCCGCCGATGTCTCCCGTGCCCACGTAGTGGTAGTCCGCGTAAACGCCCGTGAGCTTGCCGTCTATATCCAGGCGATCGGGCCAATCCCAAACATAGTCGCTGTTGGCCGTGTTCACGGCCGGCCGTGGATTGTTCTTGCTGAGATCTGTGAAGGCTTGGCCGGTATAGTCTCCGGGATTGAGCGCGGCGATGATGCTCTTCCCGTCGGGCCCGATCCAAACTCCTACGTTGAACGGAATACCTTCCGGCGTTCTTTCGGGCGAATCCGGGCCTCCCACGCGCGCGGCGGGCTGCCAGCCCGCATTCAGCTTCTGCGTCGAAAAGCCCTTCATTCCGGCGTGCGCGAGAATGCTGGGCAGCGACGCGGGAAAACCAAAGCAATCCGGCAGCATGTATTCGGCGCTGGCAACGCCAAACTCATGCCGGAAGAATTCGTTGCCGTAAAGAACCTGGCGGATGATGGATTCGGCGTTTGGGGAATTGACGTCGTTTTCCTCGACGGAGGACCCGGCCGGGAACCAGCGCCCCGCGGCGGCGTAGCGCTTGAGCCTGGCGAAATCCGCCGGAAAATACTCCTTCATCATCATGAAGCGGTTGGCGCCGGTGAAATTGAAGATGTAGTGCGGATACTTTTCGAAAAGATCGAAGTTGCTGCGCATCGTTTTGCTGAGGTATTCGTCGATCGTTTGCGGATACTGCCAGCGCCATTGCGTGTCGAGGTGCGCGTAGGCGACCACGTAGAGCGTAGGCTGCTTCGAGAGGTCGGGATGCGCCTCGCGGGTGGCGGCGGCTTTCGGTTCAGGCGCCTTCGCTTGCGCTGCGCCGGGCTTCGCTGCCGCCGGCGGCGAGGTGCCGGCGCCGGATTGCGCTTTGAGCGGGCGTGCCGGCGGAAAGAGAACCGCGACACTCAGCGCCAGCCCAAAGATCAGTAGCCGCGCCATGATCTTTTCGAAGCGCGCCGAATTACGAAATGATATAAGCATGCTCACCCCATCTCTTTGATCTTCTGAGTTGCCAGCATCGAATCATGAACGGATCGTGATCCACCGAGGGCCGCCGGAAACATATGCAATTCGGTCCGAGAAAGCAACGCCCGCGAAAGCGAAAATAGAACTCGGCCTGGGTGCCTCGCGCAACGCAGTCGCGGGCTCAGCGCTTTTTCTTCAGGGCTGTCAGGATCGCCCGCTCAGCCAAGGGGGCCATCACGGCATACCCAGGTGCGTTGGGATGCAGGCCATCCACGCTGAGTTCTTTCTTGAGGAAACCCTGCTCATCCACCATCGCGGAGAAGTAGTCCAGGTAGGTGTGGCCGTTGCTGGCCGCGTACTGTTTGATCCACGCATTGAGCTCGAGGATCTTGTCCGGCGGACGGCGCATGGTCTGGTTGGTCGGCGCGCCGTCGCGGCCATGCCCATAGTCGCTGACCGGAGTGAGCGAAGCCAGCACTACGTGGATGCCATGGACGCGGGCGATCTCGGCCATCGTCGCGAGATTATCCTCCGTGACGCTCAGAGGCATGGGTCCGGTGTTGCCGGAGAGGTCGTTTGTGCCCGCCAGAATCACCACGACCTTCGGCTGGAGCGCGATGACATCCGGCCGGAATCGCACGAGCATTTGCGGCGTGGTCTGGCCGCTGATGCCGCGATCAACGTAGGGCTTGCCTGGAAAGAATCCGCCGTATTCGGGATCCGTCCAGAAATCGGTGATCGAGTCGCCCATGAAAATCACTCGCGCTTCCGATTTGGGCGGCGGAGCAAGTTGCGAGTTCGCGTCGCGATAGCGCGCCATCGCGGGCCAATCCTGCAGGCGCTTCTGGTCGGCTTCGAGCCTTTGCGTCAGCGCCGGAAGCTGCGAACAATCTGCCGCAGGCGTGGGCTGAGCCTGCGCGGGAGGTGCTGAAGACTGTCCGCGTAAGCCGGACCCCGTCAAGACGCTGAGGAATAGGCCAAGCGCGCTCAGAGCAATCGAGCAACTGGAGAACTTTCGATTCATCGTGGCTCCCTTATTCGAAACACACGGCCAGCTCTTGAAACCTCTTCTCGGAATGCAAGCGCATCATACTGTGGCGGAACATCATTTCGAAACATGTGTGCAAACGCGCCATAATTCGAAATAGGTCCGTCTCGAGTCAGATGGTATAGGGCCGTTCGAAAACACAGAGGTACTTCGCCGGAAACGCTGTCCGGCAGCCGGAACCATGGAAGATCGGACGAAAAAGAGAGAGCGCGATCTGGTATGGCCTTCGCTGTCGGCAATGGATCGGCGGGAGCGGCTTTCGGCCACGATCCTGGCGAGCGGCACGCTGTTATGCGGTCTCGACCTGATTCTTTCTCCTCAGTCCTCTGCACACACCCAAAATGATCCATTCGCCGGCGCGAAACTGCTCGGCACGGTGGAATTTACCGGTGAGGGCAAGCCGCCGATGGATCAGCCGGTGGGTGAGGAACTCGATGGCAGGCTCTTCACCGATCTATCCGGAATCACGCCGGACAACTCTGTGATACCGACGGACAGGTTCTACATTCGCACACGTGCCTCGCAACTGCTGGATCTTCGTAAGCCCTGGGCTATTCGCCTTGGCCGCCCGGGTAAGCCGGTGAATATAACGATGCACGACCTCGTTCGCGAGGCGGAGCCGCAGGGTCTCCACTTGAGGGAATGCGCGGGAAATTCATTGTCGGCTCACTTCGGGATGATTGGTGTAGCGGATTGGGCCGGAGTTCCGCTGGGCACGATTCTGGATCGCGCGTTGGGCAGCGGCCGGGATTCACGCGTCCTTATCTCCGGATTTGACATCTACGCGACGAAGACCGTCACGTCGGTTCCCGGTGCGAGCTGGATTTTTGCGCCCAACGACCTACACGCGGCGGGCGCCTTCCTTGCCACGCAAATGAACAGCAAACCGCTTACTCGAGATCACGGCGACCCGGTGCGTCTGATCGTGCCCAACTGGTATGGCTGCACGTGCATCAAGTGGGTTGACGAAATCTCATTTGCGAACGATGCCGCGCCGACAACTTCCCAGATGAAGGAGTATGCATCGCGAACGCATCAACAGGGGACGCCGGAACTGGCTCGCGACTACGAACCTGCGGTGCTCGATCCGGCGGCAATGCCGATTCGCATCGAGAAATGGATCGCAAGCGGCCGCTTAAAGTACCGCGTCGTAGGAATCGTGTGGGGCGGAACGCAAGCTGTGAAGACCCTGACGATCCAGTTCAACCCGGGTGAGAGCTACATCCCTGTCGAAATGATTCGGCCGGCCACATCCAACTTCTGGGGATTTTGGTCGTGTACGTGGACGCCACAACGGCCGGGAACCTACGCCATTCGAATGCGGGTCGCCGATTCGGGTGTTCGAACTCGCCGGCTCGACAATGGCTTCTATGCCCGATCGGTAGAAATCAGAGAAATTTAAGCCCCTCCAAACGCCCGCGCACCCTTCGGACGCACCTCGCCTAAAACTCTTCGATCGTTAGGTTGGAGTCGGCCTGTTTCCACGCAGCATCGAACTGCTCATGGACTTCTTGCGCTTCGGCGGTCCGTTTCTCGGCCTCGAGGCATTTCCACAGCCCAAATAGCGAGCGCGGATTCAGGCGGTTGCGCCGCAGGTCTTCACGAAACACCTCTTCCGCTTCCAAGGCTTGCCCATTTCGAAGCAACGCCGCGCCAAGTGATTCCCGAACCGGATAGTACCATTCAGGCAGTTCCGAATATTCCTCGGCATCCTGAATTGCCACCGCCTGGCGCCAGTGCCCGATGGCGTGCACATTGTCATGATTCGCTGTAGCGATCCACGCATCGAGCACCTGCAGTGCAAGCCTGTGAAGAGCTTCCCAGCCGGCCGCGGATATATCAAACTCTGGTCCGGCGGGCATTTGCTTGTACGTTCTTCCATTGCTTGTCGCTCGGTTTCCGCCGGCTCGGGTCGGCCCATCGCCGCCAGCGCGCAGCCCCGCGCAAAGTGCCAATAGAAATCCGCGAAGAGCATCTTTGCATCGGGAGTGGGAACTTTCAGCACCGCATCCCACCGTGCATAGCGCAGCAAAACCAAGCCGCGGAACGACATGAACCCCTGCGACATGGACAAGCCCGGATTCGCCGCCGCATCGGTCGCAAGTTGTTCCGCCGCGCGAGCAGCGGTCTGAAATTGGCCATCCATCATCGCGGCATACATCAGGAAGTAGAAGTTGTGATCTACGTAAGACTGCACGTATGGATAGTTCGGAATCCCGCGTTCCCGCAAATAGACGCGATCGGCCGCGACCGCATCCTCGTTGCTCTTCACCGCTGCGGCGTAGTCGCCGGTGTGAATGTAGATGTGCGAGGGCATGTGAACCAAGTGCCCCGCCCCGGGCACCAGCGTTTCGAGCCGCTTCGCGGAAGGCAGCGCGCGCGCCGGATCAGGCGAGGCTTCAAGTGCATGAATGTAGAGATGATTCGCGCCGACATGCTCAGGCCATCGGCGCAGCACATCTTCCAACACTGCGACGATTTCCTCCGTGTTCTCGCGCGGCTTACCTTCCGCGGTCCACAGGTGCCACGGATGCAGTTGCATCAGGCTTTGGGCATAGAGCGTAGCCGCATCGGGATCGGCAGGGTATTTGCGGCTTAGCCCGCGCATAGCGGCCGCGTAATCATTCGCAAGCTGTTGCTGGTCCGGCGGGGCGGCGTTCGAATAGCGCTGCGCCAGCGCCTGCACATAATCTTTCTCATTCTGCGGAGCGCCGGCCGCGAGCTCCGTGGCCTTCGAAATTTCTCGATAGGCCAGCCTTTGCATCAGGGATGACGCGCCTGCATTGTAGTTAGGCCCCAGTGCCAGAGCCGCTCCCCAATGCGGCATGGGTTCGCGGGGATCAAGTTCTGCGGCGCGCTGAAAGGAATGGTAGGCTTCGAGGAAATTGAAGGCGTAGACGAGCGTCAAACCCTGGTCGAAGAATTTCTGCGCTTCCGGGTTTGTCGTAGCGATGGTGTGGTGCAGCGAGCCCATCCCCGGCAGCAACTTTGCCGGCGGCGCCCCGCTTGGCGGCGCCTGCGACGGCATTTGCATTCGCGCTGTCTGGCCATTGGCCGTGACTGGCAGCGTGGACATCGCTAGCAGGCAGACAGTTACGCATCGCATTCCGGTCACAAATCCACCGTTCCGAAGTAGCAAAGGAAAAGAACCAAACGGAATTCTAACGACTGCCCTCGCCTGCGGTCAATTCGCCGGATCGCACGCGAGACAGATTGTGGTTCGTGTGATTCATGCTGCAGCGCCGAGCGGTTCAGGTAATATAGGGCCGCTTTCGGAAGTCGCGGCAGCCTGCAATGCGGCAACGCGAGTCGCTGAGCAGAAGTTCGAAGAGGATTTGCGCTTTACCGATCTAAGGGAGGGCCCATGAGCGAGAACAAACGGACGCGCACCGTAAGAGACGAATCGCGCCGAGACTTCGGCCGAGGCGTTGCCGCAACGCTGGCCGGCGTGACGCTCGTCCCCGCTGGGTTGCTTTGCGCGCCCGGTGCGCTGGCTGGCGACCTGACGGAGTTGCAGGAGCAGGACCAAGGCGCTGACCTTTCCGCACAGGCTCGGGCAGAAATTGACGCCAAAGTGCAAGACATCATCGCGCGTTGGGGCGACCGCCTCTCCGAGGAGCAGCGCACGCGCCTTCGGGCGACGGTTACGCGCCACGTTCGAATGCTTGAGACGGTGCGCGCGTTTCCGTTGGAGAACGGCGATCCACCGGCGCCTGTGCTGCGCGTGCTGGAAGAACGAGCGGCTGGCGCTTCGAAATCGAACGCGGCCGGCGCGCCGCATAAGGCCGTGCACCCTGGCGGTCAGGAGGGAAACTGACCATGTTAGGCGAAGAGATTCTCTACTTGCCGATTCGTGAGTTGGGTGAGCGCATCAAAACGCGAAAGATTTCGCCCGTCGAGCTCACGGAAAGTTATCTGGACCGCAGCGAGCGCTTCAATTCGAAATTCAACGCCTACGCCACGTTGACGCGTGATCGAGCCATGGCGCAGGCACGTGTGTTCGAAAAAGAAATCGCCGCTGGCCGCTATCGGGGGCCGCTGCACGGCATTCCGTACGCGGCAAAGGACATGCTCGCGGTGAAGGGTTACCCCACCACCTGGGGCGCCAAGCCCTACAAAGATCGCACCTTCGACTATGACGCCACGGTGATCGAACGACTGGATCGCGCCGGAGCGATCCTGATCGGCAAGGCCGCCATGATCGAATTGGCCGGCGGGTTGGGGTATTCGAATGGATTCGCGTCGCTGACCGGTCCGGCTCGCAATCCGTGGAATACGGACTATTGGACCTGCGGATCTTCCAGCGGCTCGGGCGCCATCATGGCGGCTGGGCTGGCAGCATTCGCGCTCGGCTCCGACACGCGCGGCTCGATCATCTGCCCCGGAGGAATGTGTGGCGTCTCGACGATGCGGCCGAGCTTTGGCCGGATTCCGCGCACGGGCGTGATGGCCATTTCGTGGTCGCTCGACAAGCTCGGGCCGATGGGCCGCACGGCGGACTGCTGCGGACTGGTTCTTTCCGCGATTGCCGGAACCGATCCGAAAGATCACGATTCGCTTCCGCCGGAGCAAGCGAAGTTTGCCTATTCCGCGGCGGAGCAACCTTCCAAGCCGCTGCGCATTGGCCGCATCAAGAATGCCGCCGGCGCAAACAATGGCGATCTCCAGTCGGCGATGGACGCCGCGCTCAAGGTGATGGAGCAAAACGGCGCGCAGGTGGAAGACGTCCAGGTTCCGGACGGCCCTTTCGAGGAAGTCTGCGAGCTCATTATTCTGATGGATGCTCCCTCGGCATTTTGGGATTTGGTGCAGTCCGGGCGCTGCGCCGAACTCGAAGATCCCGTGGGACAAATCAACGGCTACGCCAGCATGGAATTTTCATCGTGGGATTACCTGCAGTGCCAACGAATTCGAACCATTCTGCAGAATCGCATGGATCCGGTCTTCGACCGATTTGACGTGTTGACGGCGCCCAGCGCCAGCTCGGCCGCGCCCAAGCTTGAGCAAGCGCCAGAGCGGGAGCGTCCCCCCGCGGGGCGGGGCCGCGGCAACCGGCGCCCAGAGCAAAAGGAGCCGGACGGCATCTCCAGCCTTTGCAGCCTGCCGGCCGTTTCGGTGCCTTGCGGGTTCAGCGCCGATCTTCATTTGCCCTACGGTATCCAGTTCATGGCGCGCACGCTCGAAGATCGCCGGGCGCTCGAAGCCGCAAATCTTTTTCAGTCGCACACGGACTGGCACACGAAGCACCCGGCATTGGGCTGAAGCAATTGAATTTGTAGCGCAGGCCCTTCGACCTGCAGCTTCTCCGCGGCGCACTACGAGCGCTGGTAGTATCCTGCGCAATCGAATTCTAATCGGCGCGCGAACCGTGAATACTCGTAACTTCCTCGAACTGAGCGAACGCGGATGTGCTAGCATCCGCTGCTTCTGCCTGGCTTGGTTTCCGAGATGTGCCTGAGATCGCCGGAGGGCTCATGACGCAAAATCGTCGAGAAATTCTGAAGGGTGCGAGCTTCACCTTGTTCGGTGGCGGCTTGTTGTCGCGAATGGACAAGGTCGCCGCGATGCAACCGGATTCTCCAGCGCCCGGCTTCACAGACACACTGAAGCCGCAGGGTTCCGGGCCAAGCCAGAAGATGTTGCTCGGCCCAACGCCCGGTGAAGAAGGCCCGCCGCAGCCGACGACGGCCGATCGTCTTCCGCTGGAATGGAACAAGCAGACCGTGCGCCGCTTCAAGGACAAACTCAAGGCGCAAGGGGTGGAAGCATTCCTGATGCGCGATCCACTGAACGTGATCTACCTGACCGGCTACTGGCACACCACCACCGAGCGTCCGCAAGCAACCTTCATGAACGAGAGGGACGCCGATCCCTGGTATCTCTACCCCGGGCTCGATCGTGACCTCGTCAAGAGCTGGTGGTTTGGTGACGGCCTGATGTATTTCGACTACAAGCACTCCGATGGCGGATTTCCGAACGAAGGCAAGCTCACCCAGGGCAAGACCGTAGACCTTTTCAAGTTCATGCTCGAAGGAATCAAGAAGCACGGTATCCAGGGCAAGAAGATCGGTCTCGACGGCGAGTTCTATCCCGAAGAGTTGGCGAAAGCGAAGGAAGTGCTGCCGGAAATTGAATGGGTGGACGTCGGCGACATCATCCTCAATATGCGCATTATGAAAACGCCCGAGGAACTTGCGCTTTGCCGAAGGGCTTACACCTATTTTGACCGCGCCCACGCCTTCGCGCGCGACTACATGCTGACGCACGGTACGGACGTCACCGACTACGAAGTCGGCGCGGCCACCACCCTTTGGATCAATGACATTCTCTTATCCGAGCTCGATCTGGCCAATGGAGCGTCGCATCACGGCGTCGCCAGCGAGGTCGGTGTGCAAGTCCGCGTCGGGCCGCTCACCGGATACGCGCACCCAAATCAGCCGATCTATCACCGGATCGAACGTGGCATGGCGTTTCAAATTGAAGGCGATTCTTATGTTGGCGGGCATGGCGGAGAAAATTATCGCTCTGGAATCATCGCCGATTCGGCGGGCAACTTCGATTCGCACATGCAGAAACTTTGGGAAGTGAGCCAGCACACCTGCGACATGCAAGTGGAGTTGCAGGTGGAAGGCGCGACGTGTTCGAGCATCGCCTACAAGATTCACAAATACCAGATTGACAACGGCGTGGCCAAATTCATTTACCACCGCCCGGCGCACGGCGAAGGTTCCGAAGGCCACCAGCCTCCGTATATGGCGCTCGGTGACAACACGGTGCTGCATCGCGGGATGTGCTTCTCGGAAGAGCCTGGGCTCTACGATGCCGCGAGCGGATGTGGCTTCAACTGGAGCGATCACGTGGTCACCGGGCTGAAGTCCGGCTACAGGATGAGCCGCGTGCCGTATTCGAAAGAATGGTGCTGGATCAAGCTTTAGCAGTATTCGAAACAATCATTCCAATGGGAGGATGCCCTTATGAAGCTCCGCTTCACGTTTGCGTGTAGCGCGATTGTCGCTTTGGCGTTGATGTTGGGATCAGCCGTGCCGGTTTTGGCGCAGAGCAAATCGTCCGCGAAGTCCGCTGCGCAGCCACAAAAACAAGATGAGGAATACACCAAGCTCATCAAGCAATATCTCTCCGATCCGCGGATCACTACGGAGCTCGTGGATCACATGCCCGCGTCGGATACCGTTCCCTCGCCGCTCAAATTCCTGGGCCGCATCCCGGGCGCGCCCGGAGAGCTGACGTACGCCAAGGATATTTACCGCTACTATGACGCGCTGGCCAAAGCTTCGCCCCGTGCCAAGTTCTGGAAGATCGGCACGACGGAAGAAGGCCGCGACATCGTTTGCTTGGCCATCGCCGACGAAGCCACGATCAAGTCGCTCGACAAATACAAAGGAATGCTCGCTTCCCTTTCCGACCCCCGAAAAACCACCGAAGATCAGGCGCAGGCCCTGCTAAAGACCGCGAAGCCCATCTATTACATCGTCAGCGGCATGCACTCGCCGGAGACCGGCGGCCCGGAAATGCTAATCGAGCTGGCCTATCGCCTGATCGTGGAGGAAACGCCGTTCATTCAGAACATTCGCAACAACGTGATCACGCTGATCACCCCGGTGATCGAAGTGGATGGCCGCGAAGCGGAAGTGGACACCTACTATTTCAACAAGAAGCGCTCCAAGGACGACGCGCGCCTGCCGCTCATGTACTGGGGCAAGTACGTCCAGCATGACAACAACCGCGACGGCATGGGCCAATTCCTCAAGCTGACGCAGGCCATCATGAAAATGCAAAACGAGTGGAATCCCACGGTTCTGCACGATCTGCATGAAGCGCAGACGTATCTTTACGCTTCCACCGGCACAGGCCCCTATAACGATGCGCTCGATCCCATCACCATTGACGAATGGTGGATGCTCGCGGAAAACGACGTGATGGAAATGACCAAGCGCGGTGTGCCCGGCGTCTGGACTTACGGCTTCTACGACGGCTGGGTACCGAACTACATGTTCTTCATCGCGCACGGACACAACGCCATCGGCCGCTTTTATGAGGTGCAAAGTTACGGGCCCGATCCGTATGACGTAAAACCCGGAGCGACGGTGACGAGCAAGGAGTGGTTCCGTCCGAATCCCCCGCTGGCCTCGATCAAGTGGGGACCGCGCAACAACACCAATATCCAGGAGTCGGCGATTCTCTTCGCGCTGAATCACGTGGCGAAGAATAAAGACCTCTATCTGGACAACTACTGGATCAAAAACAAGCGCGCCGTGGACAAAGGCAAAGACGGCCCGATCTACGGCTGGGTGATTCCCGCCGGGCAACGACGCAAGGCAGACACGGCAGACGCCGTGAACGATTTGCGCCATCAGGGGCTGGAAATCAGCCGCGCAAATTCTTCGTTCACTGCAGGCAAGATCAGCGTGCAGGCCGGCGACTACATCGTTCGTGGCGACCAACCCTGCCGCACGCTCGCGGACATGTATTTCTCCGTGCAGAACTACCCGCCACAGAACCCGCGGCCCTACGACGACACCGGCTGGACCTTCCCGTTGATGCGCGACGTCATTATCAATCCGATCACCGACAAAAGCCTTCTCGATCAGCAAATGGCACTGATTACGACTGACGTGAAAGCCCCGGGCGGCATCCAGGGCGATGGACCTGTGCTCGTCGTGGAGGATACTTCGGACAACAATCTCGTCACGTTCCGCTTCAAGAATGCGGACGTGAAAATGGCGGCGGCCGAAGACGATTTCGAATTAAACGGCCACAAGTTCCGCGCCGGCTCGATCGTCATTTCGAACGCCGACCGCGCAAAGCTTGAGCCATCGTTGAAGAACCTGGGCCTGTCGGCCTGGGCCGTCGCCTCGGCGCCGTCGGTGAAGACGCACGACCTCGTAGTGCCACGCATCGGCTACGTGCACACCTGGACGCGCACTCAGGATGAAGGCTGGTGGCGGGCCGCGCTCGATACTTACGGCGTCCCGTACACCTACTTTGCGGACCAGAAACTGAAGGAAGGCAATCTGCGCGCGAAGTATGACGTGATTATCTTCCCGCACGTGGGCGGAAGCTCAACGGGCACGGTGAATGGAATGGCCATGACCGGCAAAGACCCGCTCCCCTATAAGAAAACCGACGCGACGCCGAATCTCGCTTATCTCGATTCGAGTGACGACATTCGCGGAGGCATGGGTCTCGCGGGGCTGCTCGAACTCGCGAAGTTCGTGCAGGACGGCGGCACGCTAATCACGGACGGCTCCACGACCACTATCTTGCCGGATTACGGCATCACCAGCGGAGTAACCGTGGAGCATCCGGCGCAGCTTTTCGTTCGTGGATCAATTCTTCGCGCGAAGTTTGCCGATGATAAGAGCCCTATCGCGTATGGCTTTGAGGGCGCCGATCTGCCTGTCTATTTCAACCAGGACCCGGTCCTGAACGCAGGCCGTGGCGGTATACCTGGCGAGTTTGCTGGCCTCTTCGGCGGCGGAGGCGGGGCGATCAATGGCGGTGAGGGACAAAACATCACGCCCAACGCCGTGCCCGAACGTCTTTCGCCGTGGGATGAAGGCGAAGCTGACGCCAAGGAGCAAGGGACCGGACGTCCCGGCAATGACGATGTGGCCGCATTCCGGCAGCAAGCGCGCCAATTCGGCATCTCGCTCGACGAGTCTCATCCGCGCGTGGTGATGCAATTCCCGGCGCGTCCGCAAGATATGCTGCTCTCGGGCACCTTGGCGAATGGCCAGTTCCTGGCAAATAAGGCCGCCGTAGTGGATGTTCCGCTCGGCACGGGGCACGTGGTGATGTTCGCCATCCGGCCCTTCTGGCGTTGGCAGACACAGGGTACCTATTCGCTCGGCTTCAACGCGATTATGAATTGGAATGCGCTGGACGCCGGGAAAAAGGAACCTGCCAAAGCCGACTCCGCCAGCGGCTCCGGCAACGACGCGGAGAACCACAACTGATCGCGATTACATTCGCGAAAAACACGGCACTACTTTGGATGGGTGAATATATCTCAGGGTGCGCCGTCCCGGATGCCTCATCGGGATGGCGACCCCTGAGGCTTTTCCCGGCGCTTTCGAAGTGCGGCAGCCCCAGCGCCTATCTTGCAATCTCACTGCGCAAGCCGCGCGCGTTGCACCGCAGGCTAAATTTCTGTCGAAAACTTCACGCGATAAGCTGTTCGATTCGAATGGGCAACTTGCGCACGCGGACGCCAGTTGCATGATAAACCGCTGATGTGAGCGCGGAAGCGCACCCGGTGAGGCCGATCTCGCCGGCGCCGCGGGCTCCGTATTCGTTGAGGATCGTGTCCGGATAATCCAGGAAAATACAGTCGAGCTCCGGAATGTCTCGATTCACCGAAAGCATATAGTCCGCGTAGTTGTTGTTGATCGGGTGTCCGTTGCTGGCAAGGTAGACGGTCTCTTCGAACAAGCCCATCCCAATGCCCATCACAACGCCGCCCAGGATTTGATTTCGCGCTGTCTTCGCGTTGATCATCCGGCCACCATCAATGACGCTAAGCCAGCGCGTGACGCGCAGCCGCGCAATGCCTGGGTCCCAGGAAATTTCGCAGAAGTGCGCACCAAAGGAGTGCGTCGAATACTTCTGCTGCTCCGGATCGGCCGCGGTTCGTGCTTGGCCATCGGCCCCAGCCATGCGGCGCAGGGCGAGGATATCCTGGAACACCACGCCTGTCTCCGGGCCTTTGTCCTGCGTGTGCACCCTACCCTCAGTCATCTTCAGCGTTTTCGGGTCAACATTCTGAAACGGTGAGTTCGCGGTGCGCGACGCCACCTGAATGACAACATTGATCGCCGCATCCGTGGCCCTCGCGATCGCCGGCAGCGCCGTAGAAGTAGCGGAGGAACCTCCGGAGGTCGGCCCCGGCGGAAGCGAGCTATCGCCGAGCGCGACTTGAATTTTCTCCACGGGGATGCCGGTCCTGTCCGACACCACCTGAGCGAAAATCGTGTACGTCCCTGTACCGATATCTTGCGTGGCGCAAGAAGCGCGCGCCGTGCCGTCGGCCAGCAGCCGCACGTGCACCTCGGCGTTGTGTCGCGAAGCAGGCCAGTTGCACGTGGCCATCCCCCAGCCCAGAATCAAATCGCCGCTGCGCATCGCGCCGACCTTGGGATCGCGCTTGCTCCAGCCAAAACGCTCCGCGCCGGTCTGATACGCCTCGCGCAAGTGTTTGCTCGACCAGGGATGCCCCGTGCCCTCGTCCTTCTCCGCGTAATTGCGGAGGCGTATCTCGAGCGGATCCATGTTTAGCTTCACGGCCAGCTCGTCCATGGCGGACTCGATGCCGAAAAGGCTCGGCGTACGGCCCGGCCCGCGCATCGGCGTGGGCGTGCCGATATTCAAGTGCACGATATGCTGGACGGCGTTTACGTTGGGGCAGCTATAGAGCATGCTTGTGGCCTCCACGCAGTTCTCCACGTAATCATCCACCATGGAAGTCGGCTGCAAGATTTCATGCCGCATCGAGACGAGCTTGCCATCCGACGTCGCGCCAAGCTGGAGGTGCTGTTGTGTCAAAGGACGGTGGCCTACCGTGGTGAACATCAGCGAGCGTTGCACGTAAACCTTTACCGGACGACCCACATGGCGCGCGCCAATGGCCGCGAGCAACGAGTGCGGCCATGGAAAAAGCTTCGAGCCAAAGCCCGAGCCGATAAAGGGCGCCAGCACCTCGATCTTGTCGAGCGGCATGGCCAGCATTTCCGACATGACCTGGTGATGATTGACCACTCCCTGCGTGGATTCATATACCGTCAGCTTGTCTTTTTCCCACACCGCGACCGTGCCGTGCATTTCCATCGGGTTGTGCGTCTCGGCCGGGGTTACGTATGTCGCATCGAACTTTACCGGCGCTTGGGCATAAGCGGCGTCCGCATCTCCGCGAATGTGTTTGGCGTTGGGCGGATCAGTTGGGGCTGGCGCCTGGTCCAGGAACACCATCGGCTGTTTCGTTTCGTACTCGACGTGAACATGCGAAACGGCGGCCTGCGCCTGCTCGAGCGTTTCAGCCACGACGAGCGCGACGAACTGGCCGTAGTAGTAGACATTGTCGTCTTCGAACGGCGGCCGGGTTTCTCCGGCACGGCTGGATTCTTCGAAGGCATTCGCGGGACGAAACAATTTCTCGGTATTTCCGTGGTGCAGCACGGCCAACACGCCGCGCATGCGCTCCACTTCGCGGCTGTCAATGCTCGCGATCCGGCCGCTGCCAATCGTGCTGGTCACGCCAACGCCATACGCGACGTTTTCGAAGGGATGGTCCAGGGCGTAGCGCGCGCCGCCCGTTACCTTGAGCTTGCCGTCTATGCGTGTGACTGGTTGTCCGATCGGTGAAGCGCTCATTCTCGGCTCTCCTACTGGTCCCCTGTGGGTATGACCTACGCTGCTTGCGTAACGGTCGCCAGGGCGCGCGTGATTGCCATTTTGGCAAGTTTCACTTTGAATGCGTTGTCGCGCAGCGGCCTGGCACCGCGCATCGCTGCGTCACCGGCGGCGCGAAAATTTGCTTCCGTGGCTTCATGGCCCTCGAGTGCGCGCTCGGCTTCCATCGAACGCCACGGCTTCGTTCCCACACCGCCTAGAGCAATGCGCACGCGGTGGATGCGCCGGCCGCTTAGATTCATCACCACCGCCGCCGAGGCCAGGGCAAACTCGTAAGAAGCGCGATCGCGCAGTTTGATGTAGTAAGAGCGCGTTCCGTTCGCGAGCGGCGGCAGCGTCACATAGGTGATCAGCTCGCCGGGGGCGAGGACGTTCTCCTTTTCCGGCGTTGATCCGAGAACCAGGTAGAACTCATTCAAAGGCACGCTGCGCTCCCCGTTTGGCCCGCTGACGTGCACGACAGCTTCGAGCGCCATCAAAGCGACATCCATGTCAGAGGGGTGCGTAGCGATGCAATGCTCGCTCGTTCCGAGAATCGCGTGCATGCGATTGTAGCCCCCGACAGCCGGGCAGCCCGAGCCAGGGATGCGCTTGTTGCAGGGATATGCGGTATCGCGAAAGTAATAGCAACGCGTGCGCTGCAACAGATTGCCGCCCGTTGTAGCCATGTTTCGAAGTTGCGGGGACGCTCAGGAAAGCAGCGCCTGCGAAAGGACGGCGTAACGCTGCCGAACTGTGGCGTCATGCGCGAGATCGCTGTTGCGAACCATCGCGCCAATCTTCAGGCCGCCATCCGCGCCAGGCTCAATCTTCGTTAGCGGCAATAGATTGATGTCCACAACCGTCGTGGGCCGCTCGACGTTGAGCTTCATCAGGTCAATCAACGTGGTGCCGGTTGGACGACAACACCGAAACCCGCATGGTCGCCACCAGCCTCACCGACACTCGCGTCGAGCTGGTCAATGGAAAAGCAATGGTGGAGGCTACCGATCTGCTGCAGGAGAATGACATCAAGGTCCTGATCGGCACCTCAGAAGCGACCATTGACAAAAACGGGCTCTACGAGTTCAGCGCGAACCCAGGCGAGGTCATGGTTTACGACGGTAAGGCGACCGTGGAAAACGGTAAGTCACACGTCAAGCTCGGCAAGGGCCACGAGGTGAAGATTTCCGAGAAGCTGAAGGGCAAGCACTTTGACACGAGCCGTCGCGACGAACTCTACGCTTGGAGCGATGTCCGGTCGCAATACCTTTCGCAGGCCAGCGTCTATTCGGCTGAAAGTTATGCGACGGAGCCGAGCTCGTATGCCGCCGGCTGGTGGACGGGCGCGGACTGGTATTGGAACCCGTGGTTCGATGCGTACTCGTTCATACCGGCTGATGGCATCTTTTTCAGCTCTTTTGGCTGGGGCTTCTATTCGCCCTGGTGCTTGGGATATGCCCCGGTCCTTCCCTACGGTGGATATGGGGGATGGGGCCGGTTTGGATACCGCGGAGCGCCCATAATCGGACACGTGCCCCGGTTTGGAGGCGTCGGAACTCGAGCGACTCATGGGTTCAGTAGCGCGTACAACGGTGCATCCCACTCCGGCGGTGCATCCCACGTTAGCAGCGGATTCCGCGGATTTGGCGGCGGCGGATTCCATGGCGGTGGATTTGGCGGCGGTGGCGGTTTTCACGGCGGTGGTGGCGGCGGACGCCGCTAAGGCAAATTACAGCCAAGCACTAATCTAGCAAGGGATAGCATCCGGCGAACGACAGTTCGCCGGATGCTTCTTCTGTCTGTACAGCAGACGCGGCCTGATGTCTACGCCAAAGTGCAACGCAAGGGTTACGTTGCCGGGCCATCGATCGCTTGCAGCAGTTTGGCGCCATTGGGACTTCCCAGCCCGGTGCACGCATCCCAACCTTTGCCCGCGTTATAGCCGCCATTACCGCCAACTGTGATGTCATTAAAGCTCGACTCAACAGTTGCGGCGTAGATGAGCGGGTTCAGAAACCCAACAGGCTGCTTTCGCGATTGGTTGATCAGTGCAACCAGCCCTGCCCAGAGCGGAGCCACGGCGCTGGTGCCCCCAATCACCGTCGCCGATCCATCCACAAAGACGCGGTAACCGGTCTCCGGATCGGCGTCTGCAGCCACGTCCGGCACGCCGCGGCCGGGTTTGCCGTTTGGAGCTGCGGGCACATTCGCACCGTCTTGCCAGGCCGGAAGCGCGAAGAATTCGCTCACGCCTCCCCCGGTGGCGCCCTCTTGGTTCGCCAGTTCATTCCACACCTGTTCACTACTGATGTTGTTTCCAGAGGCCGCAAGCTTCGTGCCGCCGCATCCGGTGACGTGCGGGCTGGAGGCTGGGAAATCAACGGCCAACGTGCCCGCCGTTTCACCATCCGATGCGCCTCCGTCACCCGAAGCGGCCAACACCGTGATGCCCATGGTGGCCGCATCCTGGCAGACCGACTCGAAAGCGTTTTTCGCCTGAGCCGTCCATGTCGATTCCGGCCCTCCCCAACTGATGGAAATCACGCTCGGTTTCAGATTCGAATCGTGAACGGCATCCGTCAGAGCGTCGAGGAAACCCTGATCGGTATTGGGCGCGAAGTAAACTCCAATCTGTGCCTTGGGCGCGACGGAACCAGAAACCTCGATATCGAGTTCCACTTCTCCATCGGGGCCCGAGGGGGCGCCCGTAGGTGAATTCTTGCCACCATCTACCGAAATCGCGCTGACGGTGGGCACGGCGAGCTTCATGTTCGCGAAGAAGCTCGTGAGATCGCTTTCGTTATACCCGCCGCCCAACTCCAGAATCGCAATGGATTGGCCGGAACCGTCCAGTCCGGTGGGAAAGTCATAGAGTTTGGCCACTTGCGTTGGGTCATACCCACCCTGAACGACACGCGGCATCACTTTTCCGCGAAGGTCCTTTCGAATGCGGAAATGGGTCCTGGCCTGCGGGCGATTGTCTAATCCCAGCACCGCATCGATCATTCCCGAGAGCCCGGAGGGGATGGTCAATGCGCCGTCGCGGCAGCGAAAAACACCGGCTGGATGTTCGTAGCTATTGAGCTCGACTTCGAATGCGCGGGCGAACACAGCAACTGTGCCGGAGACCTTCACGGTGCGTGCTCCCGGCTTTTCGCTCGTCACCTCAAGGCCAAATTCAGACGCAAATGTTCGAATGCTCGCAATGGCATCCGGCGCGGCGCCAAATCTTGCCGCGAATTGTTCCCGGCTAAGCGGGTAACCTTCGATGTTGCCGCGCCGATCCGCACTGGGCAATTCCGAGCGGCGCCGAAGCAGGAGCGTGACCTCGAGCCGCTGATTTGGATCGGCAGCGCCGATCTTTCGCGCGCCGGGGAGCGGGGCGCGGCCGCTCTGCGCGAGTACGGTGCGCTTTTGATTGCTTGCCATGGGTGCCTCCTAAGAAAGCGATTGAGGGCCAGCTATAGGAATTCGATGATGATTTGCGCCAGGCGGGTGGCCGGTTTGTGCCCGTTTAGTGAATGGCGGGCATGGAAGCAATCAGCGCTTTCACGCCGTTCCACAGAATCTGCACGCCGATGCAAACCAAGAGGAACGAAGAAAGGCGCATGATGACGTTCATGGCCGTGGCGCCAAGGAGCCGCCCCAGGCGTTCGGCAAAACCATAGCAAATGAGAATACTGAACGCGATTATGAGCGAACCGATGATCGCCGCGGCTATCCCGGGAAGATTGACGACGCCGTGAAATCTCGGCTCGTTTGCGCCGAGCGCGATCGCCACCGAAATCGAACCAGGCCCAACGGTAAGCGGCAGCGTCAAAGGATAGAAGGCATACTTGGTCACATCCTCTGGCGTAACGTTCGTGTCCTTCTGGCTCGGGCCGCCATCCTCAGACTTCAGCATCGTCCAACCGGTGGAAATCACCACCAAACCGCCGCCAATCTGCACGACGGGCAGCGAGATGCCGAAAAAGCTCAGAACGTGCGTGCCTATCAAGAATGAGACGATCAGCAAGACAAAGCTGTTCACCGCGATGCGCCATGCAAGAGTGGTGCGCGCGGAAGCGGTGTAATACGGCGTCAGCGCCAGGAAAATTGGGCAGTTTCCCAGCGGGTTCACTATGGGAAAGAGCGCGCCCACGATCAGAATTGTCGTCTTCGCCAGTTCGGACATGGAGGTTCTGCGCGGCCCGAGTATAGCTGAATGGCGTGCAGTAGCGGGCGGCGCCGGGATCCTGCCGCAATTGGGGGCGCTACAGCTTGCCGAGCTTCTTTGCGGCAGTTTTCAAGGACTGACGGCTTTCGAAAAAGGCCGCCCAGGGATCGGAGCGTTTCAGGCGCTGCGCGAAATTGCCGATGTTAAATTCCGCGGGATCGAGCGTCGGTTTGACCTCCGACCAATCCAGCGGCGTGGAAACCGGCGCCTTGGGCTTTCGGCGAACGGAATATGGCGCGACGACCGTCTGCGCGAAGCCATTGCGAAACGGATCGAGGTAGACGCGGCCACGCCGCGCCGCGATCGAATGCTCAACGGTAAGTTCCTTTGGATGAGCCGCGGCAACGCGCGCGCCGAGAGTTTGCGCGAACGCCAGAACGTCATCCGCGTCAGCTTCCGCGCGCAGAGGAATAAAGATGTGCAGACCGCGGCTGCCCGAGGTTTTTGCAAACGACACGAGATGGAGACCATCGAGCGCTTCTTTCATAAGGAGCGCGGCTCGCGCGGCGTCGGCAAACTTTCCCGATTCGGGGTCGAGATCGAAACAAAGCCAATCGGGCTTCCTCGGCGAGCTTGCGCGCGCAGCGATCACATGCACCGCGATACACCCCAAATTGACGAGCGCAAGTTGCGTGGTGGCTGACCCGCCGACGACATAGTTGGTGACGCCATTCTTGTGCTTGATGCGTTTGCTGGGCGTGCCCCGCGGCATTCCTTTCGGCATCTCTTTTTGATAGAAGCACTCGCCCTCCATGCCATCGGGGCAACGCTCAAGCGAGAGGGGGTGATCTTTCACGTATGGAGCAAGTTTGGGAAAACTCGAAGCGTAGAAGTTTGCAAGATCAAGCTTCGTGTAGCCCTGGTCTGGCCAAAAGATATTGTCCGGATGGCTGATCGCCAGCGGCAGACCCGATGGAGACCCCGGAGAGCTCTTTTTTCGCGTCATGTTTCGCGTCATGGCTTCTCCATTTTCGGCATGAGTACTTCGCGAGCGCTTTTGTCGTTGCGCAATCCCAAGAAGACCGGCTGGCGAAGCTTCTTGTCTGCGGTCCATTCTTGGAAAGCAAACTGGCCCACAAGTTTCGGCTTCAGGTAAGTGACTCCTCGTTCGCGTGGAGGGTTCGCAAAGGGAGAATTCTTTCGCACCAACGGCCGAAAAGCTCGAAATAGAGTCGCCAGCGTTTCCCGGGTAAAGCCGGTGCCCACCTTCCCCACGAAACGCAACTTGCCATTTTCATGTGCGCCGAGCAGGAGCGCTCCGAAATGCTCGCGCGCGCCTTCGGGCGCGCTGTAGCCCGCGATCACAAATTCCTCTTCCTGGCGGGCTTTTACCTTCAGCCATTCACTCGAACGGCCTGCGACATAGGGTGAGGAAAGGTTCTTCGCAACGATTCCTTCGAGGCCCTTCTTCTTGGCCGCCGCAAAAGCTTCGAGCCCATTTTTTGCGACGCGTCTCGATGGGACCAGGGTTCTCCCTTTGCTGCCGGCGAGCGCCGCTTCCAACGCTGCGCGGCGGGCCATCAGCGGCTCACGCCGAAGATCGCGGCCACCGTCATACAAACAGTCGAAGACCGCATAGGCCGCTTTTGGCTTGCTGATTTGCAGGAGCTGAAAGCGGGAGATCCGGGCGCGGTCAAACGCGACGACCTCACCATCAAGCAGCAACGTGCGTGGCCGCAGCGCGGCGACAGCTGCGGCCACAGACGGATAACTGGCCGTGCGGTCGATTCCGTTTCTGGAAATCAGGCGGACACGATCGCCCTCCTTGTAAGCCAGAATCCGGTATCCGTCGTACTTCTCCTCATAGGTCCAGCCGGGCTTGTCGAAAGGCTTCCGGACAAGCTTCGCCAGTATGGGACGAACCTGAAATGGGATGCGATCTGCCAGGGAATCCTCGCTTCAAGGACAAATGGACACGGCGGACACGTCAAACGGCTGCCGCGGTGCTACTTTTCTTTCCCACGCCTTTGATGCGCGCGCTTGCGAACCGGACCGCGGCCCGAGCTGGGTTTCTTTCCCTGGACGCCATCTGCTGCAGCGCCCTTGGCGATGTCGCCTCCCGCCTCTTGCGCGATTTCGGTGAGCAGGCGATTTGTCTTGGCGGAGCGCGGCTGATCGGCGGTAACGTCTCTTTGTGAAGCGGCCTGGTCGCGGTGCTTAATTAGCAGCCAAGTGGCCCGGCCTGAAGCGCCCCCGAAGCGGCCGCCGGTGCGAACAAGGACCCACGACCCTTTTAGTTTCTTGCCATCGAGCGTGAACTTGAGGTCGCCCTTCTCGAGAGCTTCGTCCACGTCTTCCACTTCCGGCGTCCAATCTCCAGAGTCCCACACCATCACGGTGCCGCCGCCATACTCACCTTCGGGGATCACTCCCTCGAAATCCGCATACTCCATCGGGTGATCTTCGGTCGGCATCGCCAACCTCTTCACGGAAGGATCGAGTGACGGCCCCTTGGGCACAGCCCAGGATAGAAGCACGCCATTCCATTCCAGCCGAAAATCGTAGTGAAGGTGCGAGGCTTGGTGTTTTTGGACCACGAAGATCAGCGGCTTCGCAGGTTTCGCGGACTCGCCCTTCGTACCCGCTGGCTCGGGCGTAACGGAAAAACGCCGCTTGCGTTGATATTCTTTGAGGGTCATGGATGGCCTGGGACGGCAGCTTCCAGCTGCCGATCTAGTATCGCCGCAAACGCAAATCCTATCAATCGCACAAATACTGTAGGGCTCGCCGGCAAGCCTCCTCAAATCGGGACCCGCTGCCCACTGTTTGACACGATTCCCTTCCATTGCTAGCCTGCCCAACAATGAGTGCCGCTGCTGAGAGCCCTCCTGTCATCGAGTTTCGCAACGTCAGCTATGCGATCAGCGGAAAAGCAATCCTGGACAAACTGAGCCTGGTGGTTCGCAACGGCGAAACGCTCGTCCTGCTAGGCCGCAGCGGCTCCGGCAAAACCATCGCGCTGAAACTGATCAACCGCCTGCGCGAACCGAGCGCCGGCGAAGTGATCGTCTCGGAGAAACCGACGATTTCCTGGGATCCGACTGTCTTGCGCCGGCGGATCGGATATGTGATCCAGGAGATCGGACTGTTTCCCCATTTTACGGTTGAGCGAAATATCGCGCTGGTACCACACCTCGAAAATTGGCCGAAAGAGCGCATTCGAACGCGCGTACGCGAAGCGCTCCAAATCGTCGGGCTTGGCGATGGCGAATTCGAAACGCGCTATCCGCACGAACTTTCCGGCGGCCAGCGGCAGCGCGTAGGCGTTGCGCGTGCGCTCGCGGCCGATCCGCCGATTCTGCTGATGGACGAGCCTTTCGGCGCGCTTGATCCGCTCACGCGAGCGGAGCTTCAGGGAGAATTCCAGGAAATCCAGCGCAAGCTCGCGAAGACCGTCGTCTTCGTGACGCACGACCTGAGCGAGGCGCTGCTGCTCGGCACGCGCATCGCGCTGCTCGAAGGCGGCAAGCTCGCCGGAGTCTACACGCCGGAAGAATTCGCGAACGCGTGTGAACCGGTAGCGGCGGCTTATCTGGCGACACTTCGAACTGGGGAATCCGCACTCGACAAGTTGGAGCGGCACTAACAGCGAAAGAGGGCAAGATGGCAGGATTCATGGAATTTGTTCAACGCAACGGGAGCCAGATCGCGAAATTGACCCTCGAGCACCTGTGGCTGGTTGCGGCAACGATGGTTCTGGCGACTGCCATCGGTGTGCCGCTGGGAATTCTCATTACCCGTCAACCGTGGCTTTCGAAACCAATCCTGGGCAGCGCCAACATCGCGGAGACGATACCGAGCCTGGCGCTCTTCGGATTCCTGCTGCCGGTTCCGTGGCTGGGCGCCCGCGCGGAGCGGTTGGCGATCGTCGCGCTCACGCTTTATGCGCTGCTTCCGATCATTCGAAACACTGTGGCGGGCATCAATGGCGTTGATCCCGCCGTCCGAGAGAGCGCCCGGGCCATGGGTATGACCGACCTCCAGATCCTCTTCCAAGTCGAGTTGCCGCTTTCCTACTCATATCTACTCGCGGGCATTCGCGTCGCCACGGTGCTTACCGTCGGAATTGCCACGATCGCTGCGGCGGTGGGCGCGGGCGGCCTTGGCGAATTTATCTTTCGCGGGCTCGCAATGATGAACAACAAACTGATCCTCGCGGGCGCCATCCCCGCCGCCGCGTTGGCACTGGGCGCGGACGTGCTGCTGAGCCTGCTTGAGCGGCGTTTGCGTTACGCGCGATGAAGCCTCTTCTGGCGGCATCGCTCTTCGCGGCAATTTTGTGCTCTGCGTGCGGGATTGATCGCGGAAACACGATCGTCGTCGGCTCAAAAAATTTCACCGAGCAGGCGATCCTGGGCGAGATTCTGGCGCAACAGATTGAATCGCAAACAAGACTGAAGGTGACTCGGCGCTTCTACCTGGCGGGCAGCTACATTTGCCAGCAGGCGCTGCTAGCAGGCCGGATTGACACCTACGCCGAATACACCGGCACGGCCCTAACGGTAATTCTGAAGGATCACGTCGAAAACGATCCGCAGGCGGTGTTCGAACGCGTGAGGGCCGAATATGCTCAGCGATTCTCGCTCGATGTGCTGCCTTCGCTCGGCTTCAACAACACCTTCGCGATCGCGGTGCGCGGCGCGGATGCGCGCCAGCTCCAGCTGAAAACGATCTCCGATTTGAGCCGAGTCGCTGGTCGCTGGCGCGCTGGGTTCGGCTACGAATTCATGGAGCGGCCGGACGGCTACCAGGGCCTCGCGGCCGCTTACGGCTTGAAATTCGCCGCGGCGCCGCGAATCATGGATCTTGGTCTGCTCTATCGCGCGCTGCTGGATCATCAGGTGGACGTGGTTGCGGGCAATTCGACCGATGGCTTACTCGCGGCAAACGACCTGACGGTGCTGGAAGACGACAACCATTATTTCCCGCCGTACGAGGCGGTCCCGCTGATGCGCGGCGACACGCTCGCGCGGCACCCGGAGCTGCGGCAAGCGATCCAGGCGCTCGCAGGGCAAATCTCGACAGCCGATATGCAGCGAATGAACTACGCCGTCGATGGGGAGCATCGCGATACGGCAGCCGTGGTTCGTGAGTTCTTGCATTCGAAAGGTTTGAACTGACGTTTCCCGGGCATCCATGCGGCTGTCGAAACCAGGCCAGTTCGCGCGAGCAAATCGCGCTAAACTGGTATGTGAGGCCGTTGCCTCCCGCACCGGTACATTGGAAGGAATAACCGTGAAGAGATTGATTGTCCTAGCCGGAACAGCAAGCCTCGCGTTGGCGATCTCATTTAGCTTGATGGCCGCTAGGGGCGCGTCTGCACGGTCACTGGTTTCTTCAGCCCCTGCGGACAATGCGAAACCAATTCGGCTGGCGAAGAATCCTTCCCCAGCGCCCTCGTTTGCTGTGCAAGATCTTGAAGAGAAGTCAATTTCTCTCGACGATTTGCGCGGCAAGGTTGTGATCCTCGCTTTTTGGGCCACATGGTGCCCGCCGTGTCGCGCGGAGATCCCCGCACTGATTTCATTGCAGAACAAGTATCCCGATCAGGTGCAAGTTGTAGGCCTTTCGGTAGACGAGGGTTCCATCGCGCAAGTAAAGCAGTTCGTGAAAAAAGTGGGAATAAACTACCCCGTGGCCATTGCGCCGCCTGAACTGCAGGAAAAATATGGCGGCGTTGGGGCGTTGCCGACCATATTTGTACTGGATACCAAGGGCGGTGTCGTGCAGAAGCATCTGGGGCTGCAACAACCGGAAGTTATCGAAAATGAGGTCCGTGCCCTGCTGAACATGCCGGTGGAAGCGCCGATCGAGACGTTCGAAGACAATGGGCAAGTGCTCCTGGCAAACGTGAGCCACGCCACCGAGCTTCCCGGCGTGGATTTTTCGAAACTCGATGCGACGCAAAAGAAAGTGGCGCTTCGCCAGCTCAACGAGCAGAAATGCACCTGCGGGTGTGACTTCACGCTCGCGGAATGCCGGGTCAACGATACCGCGTGTGTGGTGAGCCTAGCCCTGGCGGAACGTTTGGTCGAAAAGGTCGCTCACCCAAAGGCGGAAAGCCCGCAGCACCAGTCTGGCGTTACAAATCGCTAGCGTTCCAACCCCATGGCCTCGGTGCTGCGCTGGCCGAATTATTTCTCCGCGCCGCGCTTCTTGGAGTCCTTCACTTGGCCAAAATCATTCACCCGATAGAGGGCACGGGCAGCGGATTTCGGGGGCAGAAGTTCATTCCTCGGGCGGCGCCAGTCGGGGCTGATGACGTGGCAACCTTCGCAATAAACACCCTCGCCGGCCGTTTCCGGGGCCGGGAACGCCGAGTTCTCAGCGAAATCGCGCTCCTGGTCTACAAGGCGTTTGATCTTGGCGTGGATCGCGGCCTTGGTTTTCTTGTCCCATAGCTTCATTTCGGTGAGGTATTTCTCGTAGAGAGTAATCGGATCGCGCGCCTTCCAGTATTCGAGCATCTCTTTCGGGACGTATTCGGCACGATCGTGCTGCGCATGTCCTTTCATGCGCATTGTCTTGGCTTCGATCAAGACGGGACCTTTGCCTGCGCGCGCCAGTTCAACCGCCTCGCGCGATTTCGTATACACATCCACCACATCGTTGCCGTCCACAATCATGCTCTCGATCCCATAGGCCTTCGCGCGGTCGGCGAAGTCACGCAGCGGCACCTGCCTGCTCACCGGCGTCGAATAGGCAAATTGATTGTTCTCGAGAATCAGCACAAACGGAGCGCGCTGCACCGCGGCCAGATTCAAGCCTTCGTGAAAGGGACCGGTGGACGATCCGCCATCACCAATCCACGTCATGGTCACGATCTTGTGTCCCAGGTAGCGGCCGCCCATCGCAACGCCCACCATTACGGGAATCAGCTCGCCGAGCATCGAGATCGCGGAAACGATGTGGCGATTTTTCAAGTCGCCGAAATAGCTGGTGCGGTCTTTTCCTTGCGTGGGCGAGGTGACCTTCCCCATGTGCTGCGTGAAAATATCGCGCGGCGGCACACCTCGCACGAGCAGCGAGCCGATGTTGCGGATCATCGGCGCGATCCAGTCTTCGCGCCCCAGCGCGTAGGCTGTGCCCACGGAGATGGCTTCCTGGCCCAGGCTCGGGTACAGGCTGCTAAAAATTTTGTTTTGGCCGAAAAGTCGCTCGAGCGTCTCCTCGACCTCGCGATTCAGCGCCATGAAGTAGTAAAGATCGAGGTGCTGCTGTTTTGTGAGCCGGCGACTCATTTCGCTCCCATCGGTGAAGTTCCCGCGTTTGGCTAGATCAGGCCAGCCGCGCGCATTTCTTCGATTTCTCCGGCGCTGTAG
>Ga0182024_10000463_pt1 | contig 103993 bp, 94 predicted proteins | sample P32metaG_FD_120480 | JGI IMG/M metagenome (GOLD analysis project Ga0182024, IMG submission 120480) | Permafrost microbial communities from Stordalen Mire, Sweden - P3-2 metaG (Illumina Assembly) | ecosystem: Environmental > Terrestrial > Soil > Wetlands > Permafrost | place: Sweden: Stordalen... | reverse complement strand
TGCGACCTATGCGGTGTTCGGGGTCGGCTTCGTGATGCGGCCGGTCGGCGCGATCCTGTTCGGCATCTACGGCGACCGCCACGGCCGGCGCAAGGCGCTCAGCGCCGTGATCTTCCTGATGGCACTCTCGACGCTGGCGATCGGGCTCTTGCCGACCTACGGCCAGGTCGGCGTCCTGGCGCCGATCCTGCTGGTCGTTGCCCGGCTTCTGCAAGGCTTGTCCGCCGGCGGCGAGTGGGGCGGATCGACCGCCTATATCGTCGAATACGCGCCCGACGGGCGGCGCGGCTTCTTCGGCTCGTGGCAGCAGTTCAGCGTCGGCGGCGGCTTTTTGCTCGGCTCGCTGTCGGGCACGGTGCTGAGTTTCTCGCTTTCGCCCGAAGCGCTCACGTCCTGGGGCTGGCGGGTGCCGTTCCTGCTCGGCATCGTGCTCGGCGCGGTGGGCGCCTATTTGCGCTGGCGCCTCGCGGACACGCCCAAATACACCGAGATCGAGGCGCATAACGCCGTCGCCGAGGCGCCGCTCGCCGAAGCGTTCAGGCAATATCCGCGCGAGACCTTCACGGCGTTCGGCATCACGCTGCACAACACCGTCGCCTACTATATCTCGCTCATCTACATGACCGGCTACCTGATCAACGTCGGCAAGCTACCGCAACCCACCGCGCAACTGATCGGGACCATATGCCTCGCCATCTTCGTCGCGCTGATCCCGTTTACCGGTATGCTGTCGGACAGGCTCGGCCGCCGGCCGCAACTGATGGTGTCGTGCGCCGGCTTTGCGGTCCTCGGCTATCCGTTCTTTCTGCTCGGGTCGTCCGGCAGCGCCGGCCTTGCTTTCCTCGCCCAGTTCCTGATGGTGGCGTTCTTGTCGCTCTATGCCGGGAGCTGCCCGGCTGCCTATGCCGAGCTGTTCCCGACCCGGGTGCGTTACACTGCCTTGTCGATCGGCTACAATGTCGCGGTCGCGATCTTTGGTGGCTTCGCGCCGTTCATCGCCACCTGGCTGATCAAGCAGACCGGCAACCCACTGGCCCCGGCGCTCTACGTCATCGCCGCCGCCGTGATCACGTTCGTAATCCTGACGCGAATTCGAGAGACCGCGTTTACGCCTCTCAGGTAGGGTGGGTTGGCGAGCGAACGGGCGCCCAACCCGCTTGCGTCACGGCCGCATCAGCTGCGGCGGCTGGCGTAGCATGGTCTGCCGTCCGTGCTTGAACGCGGCGAGCGGATTGCGGATCTCGGCGATCGCCTGCTCGGGCGTCTGCGCGTCGAACAGGACGATGTCCGCCGGATTGCCGACCGCAAGTCCATAGTCTTTGAGATTGAGGAGCCGCGCCGAGCGCTCGGTGAGCATGGCGAAGCACTCGCGCAGCTCGCGCGGATGGCGCACCTGCAACACGTTGGCGTACAGATTCGCCATGCGAATGAGGGAGCAGTCGCCGTAGGGCGTCGCCGGATTGAGCACGTTGTTGGTGGAGAGCGAGCAGTTGACGCCGTGCGCGACGAGGAGGTTGGCGTCGGCGACACCGCGGCGCACGTTGTGGTCCTGGTCGCGCCCCATTAGGTAGAGGTCGGTCGCCGGCAGCACCGTCACGGCGACGCCCGCGTCCGCCATGCGTCGCGCCACCGCCTTGAGGGCGTCCGGCGGCATCGTGGAGAGCTTCGCCATGTGGCCGACGACCACGCGGCCGCCGCGCCGGTATTTCTCCGCAAGCTCGCACACCTGGCGGACGTAGAGGTGGTCGGCGGTGGGGCCGACGTCGAGATGGATGTCGACGTCGACGTCGAACTCGCGCGCGAGCTCGAAGATGCGGTCGATCTGCGCCGCGCCGTCGGTGTCGTAGCGCGGCGCGCCGCCGACCGCCTTGGCGCCGCGCCGGAGCGCTTCGACCAGCAGCTCGTCGCTGCCTGGATAGTTGGTCAGGCCCTCCTGCGGGAACACGCACATCTCGATGTCGATCGCCCACTTGTAGTCGGCGATCACCAAGGCAACCGCGTCGAACCCGCGCAGCCCGATGCCGGGATCGACCTCGACCTGGGTGCGCATGCGCGTCGTGCCGTGCAGGATGCATTCCTCGAGCGTGCGCGCGGCGCGGCTGCGGACGTCCTCGACCGTGAACGTCGGCTTGAGCGGCGCGACGCTCTTGACCGGGTTGACCTCGCGCGTCTGCTCGGGCGGGCAGCGCTCGATGATGCGCGACTTGTCTAGATGGATGTGGGTCTCGATCAGCCCGGCGCAGGCGAGGCCGCCCGCGGCGTCGTATTCGCGGCCGTCGGCGGCGACCGCCGGCGCGATCGCGGCGATGCGGCCGTTCTCGATACCGATGTCGAGGACGGCGTCGCGAGGCCGCGTGCTAAGGCGCGCGTTGCGGATGATCAGGTCCATGAAGTCCGAATCCTCTCACATAATCACATCAATCGGCTCGGTCCGAGAGCGCTAGAGCATTGCCATGCCGGGATCGTATCCGAGCCTGTTGTCGGTCGCGCGGCTGACCAAGAAAGCCTTGACGGACCTGCCCCCGCGTCGGACAAGGACCGTCGAAACTGCAACAATCGCGCGAAGGAATGGACAGGACAAGTGCGCACGCTGATCGAAAATCTGGAGTTCGCCCTGACCGTCGACCGGGATGACACCGTTCTTGCCGGCGCGTCCGTGGTGGTCGAGAACGACCGTTTCCGCGATATCGGGCCGGCGGCCGAAGTCGCCAAGCGCAACGCGCGCGACAGCTTCGACCACATCATCGACGGCAGCCGCTTCGGCATGGTGCCCGGCTTCATCGATTCCCACGTGCATCTGTCGGAGACGCTGTCGCGCGCCGTGTTTCCCGATTGCCTCGCCACGCGCGCCTGGGTGTTTCATTGGGCGAAGCCGTTTTATGCCGCCGTGACCGGCGAGGATGAAGTCGTCGGGGCGCGCATCGGCATGGCCGAGATGCTCCGCTGCGGCACGACCTGCTTCCTCGACATGGGGGCGCAGAACGACGTCGGCGGCGTCGTCGCGGCGATCGAGCAGGTCGGCATGCGCGGCATCACCGGCCGGCACGCGGCGGACGTGCCCCCCGACCGGATTCCGGCGGGCTGGACCGAGGAGATGATGCGCCATCACTTCTTTGCGGACGCCGCAACGGCGCTGAAGGAACTGGAGCGCACCGTCAAGGAGTTCAACGGCACGGCGGGAGGCCGCATCCGCTGCTGGTGCAACATCGAGGGCAAGGAGCCGTGCAGCCTCGAATTGCACGTCGGCGCCCGCGCGCTTGCGGAAAAACTCGGCGTCGGCAGCACGTATCATCTCGCCACCAGCATCGAGGAGGCCAAGGTTTCCGAGCGCAAGCACGGCAAATGGCCGGTCGCACGCGTTGCCGCCGCGGGAGGACTGGGTGCGAACCTTGTCATCGCCCATTGCGTGGCGGTCGAGGACGCCGAAGTTGCGCTGATGCGCGACGCCGGCACCAAGGTCGCCTTTTGTCCGGCGACATCCGTCAAGCTCGCCAAGGGCGCGACGCGGATCGGCAAGTACCCGGAGATGATCGAGGCCGGCATGGACATCGGGCTCGGCACGGACGGGGTGTCCGCCGGCGGCAACATGAATCTGATGCGGCAGACCTATATGATGGCCGGCATGTTCAAGGACAGCCGGATGGATCCGACCTTGATCGGCGCCAAAAAGGCATTGCGCATGGCGACCATCGAAGGCGCCAAGGTGTTGGGATGGGACGACGAGATTGGCTCGCTCGAGGTCGGGAAGAAAGCCGATTTCGTGCTGTTCGACCTGGATCATTATGAATGGGCGCCCTACGGCGATGCCTTGCAGGCGGTGGTCTATTCGGCGAGCCCGGCCTCGATCGCGCAGACCTGGGTCGACGGCAAGCCGCTTTATCGCGACGGCCGCGTCGTCACCGTCGACGAGAAGGCGCTGCGCGTCGAGGCGCGCCGCCGCGCCGCCGACGTCACCAGGCGCGCCGGGCTGACCGCAAATACGCCGACCGTCACCAGCACCTATGATTGATTGAAAAGGATGGCCGCCGCTCTCCGTCTTGGCGCGCGTGCGCGGCGGGACGGTGGTCCACGAAGAATCGCCTGACCTACCGCGCCGCAGGCGTACCGACGACGAGCCGTTCGAACGATCGCTCAATGGCGCTGCGCGTCAGGTCGCGGGCGATGAACACGATGCGCGAGCGTCGCTCACCTTCCGGCCAGGCTTCGAGCTCGGTCGGCGGATAAAAAACGTGCTGCACGCCGTGGATGATGACGGGTTTGCTGCGCCCGGCGACGTCGAGAATGCCTTTCACCCGCAGCAATTGATCGCCGCGGCTCACGAACAGCAATTCAAGCCAAGCGGTGAAGAGCTGCCAATCGAGCGGCGTTTCCGCCGTCAGGCAGGACGTGCCGATGCGGTCGTCGTGCCGGTTGACGTCATGGCCATGATCGTGACGTTCCGAGGCAAGCGCTTCGGCGCGCAGCCAGACCTGCACGTCTCGGCTGCGGCCCTCGGCGGAATAGAGCGGCGCATCGAACAACGCGTCCGGCGCGGGCCCGGACTCGAGCGAGGCATCGAAAACGACGGCACCGGGATTGAGCGACGCAAGCCGCGCCCGCAGCCGCGCCTCGTTGGCCGGGCCGTCGATGTCCGTCTTGGTGATGACAAGCCGATCTGCCATGGCGGCCTGCTTGACCGCTTCGATGTGCTCGTCGAGCTGGCGCTCGCCATGGGTGGCGTCGATGGTGGCGACCAGACCCATCGGCCGATAATGCGCCGTCAGGCTCGCATCGATCATTAAGGTGTGGATGATCGGAGCCGGATCGGCGAGCCCGGTCGTCTCGATCACGACGCGTTTGAACGGCGGCACATCGCCGGCGGCGCGCCGCATCCACAATTCGTCCAGGCTCTCGACCAGATCGTTGCGAACCGTGCAGCAGAGACAGCCGGAGCTGAGCAGCACGATATCGTCGTCCAGCTTGCGCACCAGCAGATGATCGAGGCCGACTTCGCCGAACTCGTTGATCAGCACCGCGGTCTCGCCCATGCCGGGATCGGCGAGCAGGCGCCGGAGCAGCGTGGTCTTGCCGCTGCCCAGGAAGCCGGTGATGACCGAGACGGGAATCAAGTGACGGCCTTTGCTTGCGACGATGGGATGGGTCGGGATAAAGATAAAGTCACGATGACGCGGTGTCAGGTTTTATCTTGTCGCGTCGCCGGGCGACAGGACCGCATGGTCGCAGGAGCGCAGGATCGCACATGAGAAACCCGATCGGCCACAGTTTGGTGATCGCCGCCATGCTGGCGGTGGGCGTTGTCGGGTTCGCGGATGCTCAGAGTGCGGCCGATTCGACGGCAGCCCCCGCGGCACGGCAAAAGCTCGTCGTTCGCTTCACCTGGAAGCTCAAGGGCGAGTTCGCGCCGCTGTTCGTCGCCTTGGATAAGGGCTACTACGCGGCGCAAGGCCTCGACGTCGATCTCGCGGAAGGCTCCGGCGCCGAGACCGTCGTCAAGCTGATCGGCACCGGCACCGATACGATCGGCTACGGCCCCGCAACTGTGATCGCCGAGGCTGTCAATCAAGGGCTGCCTGTCGAGGTCATCGCGGTGTATCAGCCGAGCGTGCCCATCGGCCTGGTGTCGTTCCCCGATGTGCCGCTGGCGACGCCCAAGGACATCGAAGGCCGCAAACTCGGCACGGTGCTCGGCGAGACCTTCGGCAACATGCTCGAGCCGTTCGCCAAGATCAACAACGTCGACCTGTCGAAGGTCACGGTCGTGCGCATGGACAATGCAGCGCGCAACACCCAGTTTCTGCTGCGCAAGCTCGACATCGCCTCGGTCTATCTCAACAACGAGAAGCCGCTGTTCGAGAAGAGGGCAGGGGTGAAATTCAATACGATGAACATCGCGGATTTCGGCCTGAAACTCCTCGGCGCATCGTTCTTCGTCAACAGGAATTTTGCCGAGCAGAACCCGGACGTGCTGCGCCGGCTGCTCCTCGCGACCGCCAAGGGCTATCGCGACGCCAAAGGCGACGTTGATGGCGCCACTGCGATCATGGACAAGTACATGAAGGTCAGGATCGATCATGACGTCCTCAAGGAGCAGGTGAAGGCCACGCTCGACGCCACGCGAATACCTGCGGACACGCCGCTCGGCTGGCAGGACGCGGCGGCGTGGACATCCAATCTGGATCTGCTGCGCGCTACCAACAGCATCCAGTCCGTCAAGGATTTGCGGCTTTACTACAGTAACGAGTACCTGAAGTAAGCCCAGTTCATGCCGCGCTCCGCGGCGCCGCGGGTCCCAAGTCGAGCCTATTGCGCCGACAGCTTGGCGCCCTGTTCGATGAGTTCGATCTTGTTGCCGTCGGGATCGGCGACGTAGATGGTCAGGCCGAGCACGCCGTCGTGCAGCTCGTGGAAGAACTTCACGCCGGCGCCGTGCAGGCGCTGCGACAGCGCGCGCGCGTCGTTGACGCGAAAGGCCATGTGATCGATCTGCGCCGGCTTGCCCGGATTGCCTGCGGTGAGCGCGATGCCCTGCTGGAACGGCACCACCGAGCGCCCGTCGGCCAGCGGGATCATCGGCCGCGGCGTGAAGCCGAGGAGGTCGAGGTAGAAGTGCCTCGCCGCCTCGATGTCGCTGACCTGCAGGATCATGTGCATGAAGTCGAGAATACGCGGCGCCGACTGCGCATCGATCCAGCTCGTCACCTCGCGGGAGTCCTGCAGCACGCAGAAATATTGTGCCCACACCTTCTGCGCCACCTGCTCCCATTCGGCATTGACGCCCGAGATGCAGTCGGTCACCGCGACCACATCGTAATCGCGCAGATAGGCCTCGCGGATGGAAGTCTCGACACAGGCGTTCGTAGTCGTGCCGGTGACGAACAGCGTGCGGGTGCCGAGCTGGCGCAGCAGCAATTCCAGGCGTGTTTCGTAGAACGCGCCGAAACGATGCTTGCGGAGGACGTAGGTCGGGTTGGCGGCGGCGAGGTCTTTGAGCTCTTCGATGATCTCGGCGTCCCAGGTTCCGGCGAGGCACGAGACTTGGCGGCGCTTGGCGGTATGGGCGGCGAGCTTCTTCTGCGCCCGGCTGGCATCGGCGGCAAAATGTTCCTGCACGGTCCAGATCACCGGAATGCCGGCCTTGTGGCAGCGCTCAACGAGCTGCCGCAGGTTGGGAACGATGCTCGAAAGGCGCCTGGTGTCGACCGCGGAAATGCCGAGCGTACCCTTTTCATGCAGAAAGCCGTTCTGCATATCGATCACGAGCAGCGCCGCGGTTTTGAGTTCGATCGCATCCAACACCATGTCAACTCTCCTTGTGATTCATGTCGAGCGCGCCGCCGGGCGCTGCCGCGGTGGCGGCCCATTGCGCCGCCGCCACCGAAAAGCCGGCGGCGAAGTCGTTGTCGCCGCGGTCGGTGCCGCGCACGAGCCAGATCGGCCGCCGGGCATAATTGACCAGCACGCGGGCCTCGGCGGCACGGCGATTGGCCGCAAAGCGCTGGTCGCGATTGAAATGGCTGGTCGCCGGCATGTAGCGCAGCACATAGAAAGGGCCTTCGGCGCTGCTCACGCGCGGCGCGGCGTCGCGTCGGCGCGTGACGTCGATCAACATCAGTCTCCCTGTTGCCAGCGCGAGGCACGCGATGGTGCCGGCGAGCGGTTCGACCGGCCACCACAGCGCTTCCTCGGCCGGCAGCGCGGAGAGGTCGAAGAAAAGTTCGCTGTCCCAAAAGACAATGTCGGGACCAAGCACATCCTCGACGGCATCGAGCATTGCGGCGCTTTCGGCAATATCGAGAAATTTCCAGGCATCGGCCGTGCAGGCATGACGGCCGAATGGGTTGTGAATCCCCGACAGCATCTCTTGCCACGGCTTGCGCTGCGCAAGCGCATTGGCGGCGGCGCTTGCGGGCGCGAGCGGCATGTCGGGCAGCGCGGAGCCTGCGTCCACCCATCCGGCGCCGCGGTAGCAATCGAGCTGTTCCGGTGTCAGGCGCCGCATCTCAATTGGGCCGAATGAGGCAGCGGCCGCGACCGAACTTGGTTTCGTCGACCTTGCCGTTCTCGAGCAGAATCTCGCCACGCGAGATGGTCATGACCGGCCAGCCTTTGAGCTTCCAGCCCTCATAGATGCAGTGACCGTGGCCCTCGTGATGCACCTCGCGTTCGGCCTCGAGATCGACGAGCACCAGGTCAGCGTCGGCGCCTGCCTGCAGCGTTCCCTTCTTCGGCCATAAGCCGAAGCGTCGCGCCGGATGATAGGAATTCAGCTCCACCAGGCGCGACAGCGACAGGCCCCGCTGGTGCACGCCGAAGTGCAGCATGAGCGCGAGTTCCCATGGGAAGCTCACCACGCCCGGAACTTCCTTCCATAAATCCTCGCCCTTCTTGGGCACGAACGGCACGTGATCGGTACCGAGGCTGTACACGGTGCCGTTGAGAATGCCGCGCCACAGCCCCTCAAGCTCGTTGCGGTCACGCAGCGGCGGGGAAATTTTTGCCTTCATGTCGAGATCGGGATCGTAGCAGGTCCGCGTCAGATAATGCGGGCAGGTTTCGACCGTGACGTCGATGCCGCGGCCGCGCGCCTCGGCGGCGAGCACCGGTCCCATGCCGACCGAAGTGTGGACCAGATGCAGCGGACACCTGGTGCGCTCGGCGAGGAACAGCATACGCTTGATGGTCTCTTCCTCGCAAAAGGCCGGCCGCGACTCGGTATAGGCGCCGAGGTCCTGGCGGCCGGTCGCCTTCATCTCGTCCTTGAGCCAGGTGGCGATCCCGGTATTCTCGCAGTGCACGCTGATGACGCCGCCCGGCACGTTCACCAGGTGCCGCATGGTCGCATAGACCCAGCCGTCGGTCGCCGGCACGATGCCGATGGGATTATCGGGCTCGTAGCCGAAGTAGCACTTGAAGGAGCGCACGCCGGTCTCCTGCACGATGCTGGGAATTTCGTGGATGTGCTCCTCGCGCTGGATACCGAAGTGGAAGCCGAAATCGATGAGGGCGTTCTGTTCGCCCACGGCCCGGCGCTCCTTGTAGAACGGAACGTAGGGCCCGCTCTTGTTGCGGATGTATAGCAGCACCGTGGTCACGCCGCCTGCCGCCGCCGCGGCCGTCTCGGTGCGCATATCCGAATCGTAGGGATAGTTGACGCCGAGGTGGCAATGCGGGTCGATCACGCCGGGCATGAGGACGCGCCCTTGCGCGTCGATCACGCGCTTGGCTTCGGGCAGCGCACCGTTGGCGCCGGCAAGGACGATCTCGCCGCCTTGCACCGCGACGCCGCCCTCGAACTCGCCGTCGTGGCCGACGACGCGGGCGTTGCGGACGACCAGATCAACCTTCATTGCAGTTTTCTCCCGACGTACCGTGGTATCGCCCCGTTGTTCTTGGATAAAGCGAACCGGAAAACCGCCGGATATTAGGAGGCATGGCGTGGCTGTTCAATTGCGTGCCGGTCGCGATGGCGGGCGCTATGGCGCCGACAGCACGCCTTGCGCCTCGAAGATCGCGCGGATCTCGCTCATGTAGTCGATGAATTTCGGCTCAATGCGGCTCTTCCAGCTACGCGGGCGCTCGATCTCGATGCGGCGGTCGAGGTCGATGCGGCCGGGGCGTGGCGACATCACCAGAACCCGATCGGCGAGAAACACCGCTTCCTCGATGCTGTGCGTGATGAAGAGAAGGGTGTTTTTCACGGCAAGCCACATGGTCTGCAGGTCGCTGATCATCTGCTCGCGGGTAAGCGCATCGAGCGCGCCGAACGGCTCATCCATCAGAAGCAGGCCCGGCTCCTGCACCAGGGCGCGGCAGATCGCGGCCCGCTGCCTCATGCCGCCGGACAACTCGTTCGGATATTTGCCGCCGAAATCCCGCAGACCCACCTGCTCGAGCAGTTCGTTGGCGCGCGCCGTGTACTGCCGCCGCCCCCAGCCCTTGATCTCGATCGGCAGCAGAATGTTGTCGAGGATGGTGCGCCAATAGAGCAGGAGGTCGGTCTGGAACACCACGCCGACCCGCGGGTGCGCGCGCTTGACCTCATCGCCGTCGATGACGATCCGCCCGGTGGTCGGCGGCGTCAGGCCGGCCACCAGCGACAGCAGCGTGCTCTTGCCGCATCCGCTCGGTCCGACGATGGAAACGAACTCGCCCGGCGCGATGCTGACATTGACGCGGTCGAGCGCGAGCAGGTCGGTGCCGTCGCGCAGCTCATACACCTTGCTGGTATTCTCGATGCCGACGGCGACGCCGTGGCTTGAGATGGCAGTCGGATGCGGCGTCATTTCGCCGACTCGCGTTGGAACACGGTCCGGCGTTCGCAGAGATCAAGCAGCCAGAACAGCACGATGCCGATGAACGCAATCACCATCATGGCGGCGAAGCTGAGCGTGGTGTCGAATTGCGAGCCGGCCTGTAGCTGCAGGTAGCCGAGGCCGCGCTCGGCGGCGACGTATTCGCCGATCACCGCTCCGATCACCGCCAGGCTGATGCCGACCTTCAGCCCGCCGAAAATGCTGGGCAGCGCCGCCGGCAGCCGGATCTTGTAGAAGGTCTGCCACTCGTTGGCGCCCATCGAGCGCACCAGGTTCACCATGGCCTTGTCCAACGCCTGCAGCCCGATCACGGTCGAGATCACGATGGGAAAGAACGCGAGCAGCAGCGCCAAGAAACATTTCGGCGCGAAGCCGTAGCCGAGATAGAGCACCAGCAGCGGCGCCAGCGCTACCTTCGGCACCGTCTGCGTGGCGACGAGCAGCGGATAGACCGCGCGCTCGAAGATGCGCGAGTAGAAGATCGCCAGCGACAGCGCAATGCCGCCCACCGCCGCGATGGCGAACCCCGCCAGCGTCTCCAGCAGCGTCACCAGCGAGTTCGACGCGATAAGCCGATAGTCGACGACGATGCGGCGCACGATCTCCCAGGGCGTCGGCAGGATGAAGTCGGACAAGCCGGCGAGCGGCACCGCGACTTGCCAGGCGATCACGACGAGAATCGAGAGCGTCGGGGCCGCCATGGCTTCGATGAGCGGCCGCAGGTAGCTTCTTCTACGCGTTGTCACTGAGCTTTCCGCGACCTTGGTCCTTCGCGCTCCGACGTTTCAGGCGAATTCCCTTAATTCAATCGCCGCCTACTGCAGCAGCGCGTCGGTGAAATAGGCGTCGGCGGGCTTCGGCGCCTCGATCTCGGCCGCCGACTGCAGCAGGTTGAGCGCGTCCGTGATGGTCTTCGGATCGATCCAGCCGATCTCATGGCCTTGCGGCACCGGAATGGCCTCGACTGTCGCCTTGACCTGCTCGAAGACCGCGCGCTCGCTCGGCGGATTGGGCCAGTTTTTCATGAGCGCGGCGGTCGCCGCCTTGGGGTCTTTTTGCGCCTCGCGCACGCCCTCGGCGGCGGCAAGTAGAAAGCGTTTGAGCACGTCCGGCTTGGTGGCGATGTTCCGATCGCTGGTTACGACGGAGAGGCCGGGAATCGACAGGCCATATTTGACCATATCCATGATCACGAACGGGGTCTTCTGCGTTTCCAGGATGATCGGCAGATCGTTCGTTTGATAGACGCTCACGACATCGACCTGATGCTGCATGAAGGCCGGCACGCGCGACTGCGCGTTCATGGTCACCCGCTTGACCTTGGCGGGATCGACACCGTTGAGCTTGAGGAAGGTGTCGAGATAGCTGGTTCCGGTCTCGCCCACCGAATGCACGACCGTCATGCCGACGAGGTCCTGCGGCGTGTGCGCGGGCTTTTCCGGCCAGCTGATCAGCGCCACCGGGGTCTTTGGGTGATACATGGCGACAAGCTTGACGGGTACGCCCTTCTGGATCGCGCTCAGCGCGAACACGCCGGGGAGAACGACCACGTCTTCCTGGCCCTGGACCAATGCGCCGAGCGCCGCTGGGGCGCCGGCGCCTTCGCCCATGGTCACATCCAGATTGGCCTTTTTGAAAAGGCCCTGTTCCTGCGCGAGATAGAGCGGCGCGTATTCACCTTTCAGCTTCCAGGAGAACCGCACATTGACCCGGTCCTGCGCTGCAGCGGGCGCCGGCAAAGTGGCGGCCATGGCGACTGTGGCGGCGACCGCAAGGGCGGCGAGAGCGAGCCGGGGGATTTTCCAGACGATCATGTGCGCCTCCGCTGTCCAGTACGAGAACCGATACCCGCGAGCCGAACCCGCGAAACGACATACATGTTTGCTGCAGTCTAGCGCAATCGCCCTTAATGTCACGCTGGGCTATTCCGCTGGCTTGACATCGCCCTTCTTGACGCCGGCCTCCGGAAAGACCCACATCGCCGCAATCATGAAGATCGCGGTGCCGATGACGAAGGTCGAGAAGTCATGGCGAATGGGCGATCCGCTCCAATAGGCAAGGACCACCGCGACAATCAGCGTGATGGCCGATACCGCCGCTTTGACATCGTTTGGCATAGCACCGCTCGAAGCTCGATGACCAAAACCGTGCGGCGCCGCGAGGCGCCGTAAACCCGTCAATTCGTACCGACCGGGGCTGCGGCCGCCTCGTCCGGACGCCGCGGCGCACCGCGCAGATGCTTTTTCAGGTGCTGCGTGTCATAGCCGTTGAGCAGCGTGCCGACCAGGCCGCGATCGAGGTCCGACGTTCCGAGCAGCCAATCGGCGATCGGGAAGGTCAAGTTCATGTTGACCTCCATCATCAGCCGGGCGTTGTGGTGCGCGGTATGATGCCGGCGCAGCGTGTTGACGAACGGACAATGGCGCACGAACCAGTTCTCATCGACGTGACAGCAGAAATGCATGAACTCGTAAATGAGATACATGCCGGTCGTCGTCGCCATGAACAGCCAGCCGACATTGGCCGACAACAGCGTGCCGAGGATGGCGGCGACAGGAATCGACATCAGAATGAAGACCACCAGCGCATAAGGCGGAAACACCGTCACGCGCCAATCCTTGTGATCGCGGAAGCGCATCTCGTCGTCGGTGAAGAACTGGTGGTGATTGAGCGTGTGACGCTCATAGATCGCGCGCAGGCCCTTGATGTTGACCGGCCGATGCATGACGTATTTGTGCACGGCCCATTCGAAAATGTTGGTGAAGAGGAAGGTGAGCGGCACCGTCAGCCATTCCAGCGCGGTCACGTTGTGAATATGCTCGATGTAGATGTAGAACGCCGCCGCGCCCATCGCGTAGATGATGACGATGTGGAAGTAGCCGTCGTACCATCCCAGGATGCGGGAGCGGTAGACCTGGCGGAAATCGATCTGACGCTGACCAATCATTGTCGCTCTCCTCGCAGCAAGGCCGCTGTCTGGGCCGCACCCCGTCGCACCCGGCGACGGGCCGGCTATCGTCAGTGCCTGATATATCACACATCTATCACGGCCGGACCCTGGGTTCAATCAGCCGGGTCCGGGCGCTGGCCGCCGCCCTCGATCACCAAGGCTACGGCCGGGTGGCGAAGCGCGTCGGCCGGCTTGCCATCGAAGATAATTTCTCCGCGTTCGATCACGTAAAGCCGGTCGGCGAAATCCGGGACGTGGTGAATGTTCGATTCGGCGATGAAAACCGCGTGGCCCCGGGCGCGAATGTCCGACAAGCCCTCGACGATAGACGGCACGATGGTGGGCGACAGACCTTCTGTGGGCTCATCAAGCAGGAGAAGCTTCGGCCCCAATGCCAGCGCCCGCGCAATCGACACCATCTTGCGCTCGCCGCCGGACAACGCCTGGCCGCCGCGGTCGGCGTAGCGGGAGAGCTTCGGGAACACCGCATAGGCCTCGGCAATGCGTCGCTTGGCCGTTCGCTGGTCGCCGAGGCTCCATGTCGGCAACGCGATATTCTCCGCTACGGTCAGTTCGCCGAACACCTCACTCTCCTCCGGCGCAAAGCCCACGCCCTTGCGCGCGATCTGATACGGCCGCAGCCCGACGAGGCTTTCGTCGTTGAAGGTGATCGAGCCGGCAACGGGCCTGCGCAAGCCCATGATGGTCCGCAACGTCGTGGTCTTGCCGGCGCCGTTGCGGCCGACCAGGCAGACGAGCTCGCCGGCGCGGACATGAAACGACACGCCCTGCAAGACGCGGCTGCCTTCGATATCGACGGCGAGGTTGCGCACGGCGAGCATCGATCAATGGCCCCCGCGCTTGCCGATGACGACTTCGATCAGATGCGGATCGGTAAAAAACCGGTTGGGCGGCAGGTCAGCGATGACCTTGCCCTCCGACAGCGCGATGACGCGGTGCGAATAGGACGCGACGAGGTCCATGTCATGTTCGACCAGGACGATGCCTTTCACCGCCGCCTGCTTCGCCGCCGCGATCAGGGTCTTCATGATGGCGTGCTTGTCGGCGGTGGAAACGCCCGAGGTCGGTTCGTCGAGCAGGATGACCAGCGGATCGAGCGCAAAGGCAGAGGCGACGTCGAGCAGCTTCTTTTCGCCTTGCGAAAGCGCGGCGGCGAGGATGTCGAGCCGGTGACGCAACCCGAAGAGCTCGGCGACCGCGGCGACGCGGGCGTTGACTTCGGCGTCGGCCGCAAGCCGCGAGAACAGCCGCCAGCGCTTTTTCTGCCGCGAGACCACGGCCGCCGCTATCGTCTCCGCTACGGTCAGCTTGGGAAAGATCTCGATGAGCTGGAAGGCGCGCGCCACGCCGCGATCGGCCAGCGCGACCGGGCCGATCCCGGCAATGTTCATGCCCATGAACAGCACTTCGCCGGAGGTCGGCCGCATCAATCCGGTGAGCAGGTTGACCAGCGTCGTCTTGCCGGCGCCGTTCGGCCCGACGATGGAAACGAGCTCGCCCTCGCGCACCGCCACGCTGACCTGATCGAGCGCGAGGAATGCACCATAGGCCTTGCTGACCACTCGGGTTTCCACCAGCACCGTCACCGCGCTGTCCCCGCGAAACGGCGCCGCCAGCCGTCGGCAATTCCGGCAATGCCGCCGGGAAAGCCGACGACGATCAGCGCCAGAATGGCGCCGAGCACGAACCGCCAGTACTGGGTCAGCGACTGCAACTGGTCTTGCAACAAGGTGTAGGCGAACGCCCCGATGATCGGCCCGAAGAAATTGGAAAAGCCGCCGAGCACCGTCATGAAGACCAATTGTCCGGATTGGGTCCAGTAGACCAGTTCCGGATCGGCGAGCCCGATGCGAAAGCCGAGGATTGCACCGCCGGCCGCGCCGAATATCGCCGAGATGACGAATGCGGCGAGCCGGAAGCGATGGACGTGAACGCCGAGATATTCGGCCTTGCGCGGGTTGTCGCGGATGGCCCGGAGATGCAGCCCGAACGGCGAGTGCACGATCCGCCACATCACGAAGCCGGCGACGATCAGCAGTCCCAGGCAATAATAATAGAAGGGGCCGGCGAGAAACTCGATCTTGTTGTACTGGTCAAATTCAAGATCGAGAATAGTCATGCGCGGCACGCGCATGCCGCTGTCGCCGCCGGTGACGTGGTAGAACTTGAACAGGAACGAGTGGAACAGCATGCCGAATGCGAGCGTCAGCATGCCGAAGAAGATGCCGACATAGCGCACGCACAGTGCGCCGATCGGCAGCGCCACCAAGGCGGCAAACGCCATGGCGGCGACCAGCACGACTTCGAACGACCTTATCGCCAGCACGCCGGACATTACCGCCGCGCCATAGGCGCCGACGCCGAGGAACATGGCGTGACCGAACGAGAGGAGGCCGGTGTAGCCGAACAGCAGATTGAAGCCGAGCAGCGCGATCGCATAGCCGTAGAACGGGATCAACAGACCGATGTAGTAGGACGGCAACACCAAGGGCAGCAGCGCCAATGCGACCACCCCGCACAGCGCGGCGATCGCCGGGGCGACCTTCATGCCGGGGATCTCCCGAACAGGCCCGCCGGGCGCAAAATCAGCACCGCGATGACGATCACATAGATCGCGAGGACTTCCACTTCGGGGAACAGCACGATTGAGAACGCGCGAATGAGGCCGACGATCAGCGCGCCGACCAGCGCGCCGCGCATCGAGCCGAGGCCGCCGATGACGACGACGGCGAAAGCCTCGACGACAAAATCGATTGCCATGTCGAGTGAAGCCGCCGCGGTCGGCACCAACAGCGCGCCGGCGCTGGTGCCGAGCACGACGCCGAGGGTGAACACGGCCGCGTAGACGCGGCGCACGTTTACGCCGAGCGCCTCGGCCATGGCGCGGTTCTCCGCGGTGGCGCGCAGGATCCGGCCGTAATTGGTGCGCTGCAGGAAGGCGCCGAGCCCCACCGCCGTCGCAATCGCCGCGGCGATCACCAGGAGATTATAGATCGGGACGCTGAAATCACCGGCGTGCAGCGTGCCATAGATCAGGTAGCCGCTGTCGAGCGCGCGCGGGTTGGGACCCCAGATGAAGCGAAACACGTCCTGAAACATCAGCACCAGTGCGAACGTGAGCAGAAGTTGAAAGCTCTCGTCGCGGCCATAGACGCTGCGCAGCAATCGCTCGATCGGCGGTCCGATGACGCCGAGCAGGAAGCCCGATACGATGAGAGCCGGCAGCAGGAGCCACGGCGACAGGCCAAACGCCGTCGCATAGCCGATGAAGGTGATGCCGAAATAGGCGCCCAGCGCGTAAAACGACCCGCAGGCGAGATTGAGGATCTTCTGCACGCCGAGCACAAGCTGCAGTCCGGCGGCGACCAGGAACAAAACGGCGGCGTGAAACACGCCGCCGGCCAGGATATTTGCAAACGCGGACATCCGGCTTGCTTGTTCTACGCCTTGAAATTCGCGGTCTTGATCCACTCCCAGAAATTGGCGCCCGGCGGCTTCTGCAAGTCGGTCGAATACATCGTCTCGAAGGTGCCGAGCGTGACGAAGTCGTATTTGTTGTTGTGGGTGGTCAGCCCCTGGACAAAGGTCTGGTCGGCGATGTGGTCCTTGCGCCAGCCGCCTTTGCCGCCGAGGCTTTCGATCTCAAGGCCGATCATGGCGTCGATGATGTCGGCCTGCGACGGCCAGCTGCCGTTCTTCGCCTTCATCGCCTTTTCCACCGCCTCTTTGTATGAAGCGAGCGCGAAGTAGGCGCGATCGGCCTCCCATTCCGGGTAGTCGTTGTAGGTCTTCTCGTACCAGCCGACGAAGTCCTTGGCCAAAGCCGACGCGTTCGGATTGGCGAAGTAGAGCGTGTTGTGGCCGAACAGCATGCCTTCGGGCGTGAATTCCTTCTTCATCAGCGTGTGTTGCCAGCCGGCGGCCGGGAACACCAGCTTGGTGCCTTCGGTCAGGCTCGCGGCATGCGCCTGCTTCATGAAGACCGGAAGGTCGGCGAACAACAGCGACGAAAAGATCAGGTCGGGCTTTGCCGCCTTGAGCGCGGCGGCATAGCTGGTGAGGTCCATGGTGCCGACTTTCGGCCACTGCTCGGTCACGACCTCGTGCTCGATATTGAAGCGCTTGAGCATGGCGACGAAGGCGGCCATGTTGTTGCGGCCATAGGAATAATCCGGGTTGATGCCGGCGACCTTGGCGAACTTGCCTTTCCAGTATTTGATGGCGAGCAGCGAGGACATGACCGCTTCGCACTCGTTGTCGGTGCTGCGGAACAGATAGCGCGGGTTCGGGATCTTCTCGTCCACGCCGTCCTGCGTGGTGCCGTCCCAGTAGATGGTCAGGGCGCGCGCCTCCTCGACCACCGGACCAAGCGCCAGGCCGACGCCAGTCGAGATGATGCCCTGCACGCAGTCGACCTTGTCCTGCTGCACCAGCTTGCTGAAACGCTCGATGGTGTTCTGCGGCGTGGATTCCTCCTCGATGACGAGCTCGACCTTGCGCCCGCCGATGCCGCCGCCGGCGTTGTAGCGCTCGACCGCCCATTGCGTCGCGCGAATGCCGTTCTCGCCCGGCGCGGCGGCGATGCCGGAGCGCGGCGCCAGAATGCCGATGCGCAGCGGCTTGTCCTGCGCAATGGCCGGGGCAAAGACCGGCGCCGCAATCGACAGGGCGCCAACTGTTGCGGCTCCAAGTGTTGCGGCGGACGTCAGCAGCTCGCGGCGGGTCATGGGCGTCTGCTTCGGCATCTGCTTCCTCCCTCGATTTTCTTACGGATCATTGATCTGATCGACGACCGTCATCCTGCATGTGGGCGCCTGAATGTGGCCGCGCAGCGGTCCTCAAAGGATGCGGCCGAGGCGCGCGGGCTGGCATCCTTCGAGGCATGCCTCGCTCGCACTCAGGACGACGGAACGAGCATGATATATCAGAGGCATGTCAGCGACAAGGAGGTGGCGCCGCGACGGTTTGTTTGATGCTCCACGGTTGCTGCGACACCCAGCCGCTGTCTGGTCAATCAATCGACGCCGTGCCCGCGCAGATAGGCGTCGATCTCGGCGCCGGTGATCTTCCAGTCGTTGTCGAGATTGGCGATCACGTCCTTCATGTACGGTTCGGACAACTCGATGGCGCGGTCCTTTTCGCCGAGATAGTCGAACAGGATCGCCAGCGCGAGCTGCTGCGGGCTTTCGCCCTCATATGTCCATTCGAAGCCGTACTTGGTGAACTGCTTGACCTCGTAATGCTCCGGCAGCGGACCGCCGTCGACCGTCACGACGAGACCATCGATCGTGCGCCGTCCTTGGTAGGTTGTCATGAGCTAGACCGATACCGTTCCACGCGTGAAGTTTTCGACATAGTCCAACAGCTTATCGCAGGCGCGGGCGGCGGCCTCGCGGTCGCCCTGGGCGATCGCGCGCGCCTGATCGGCGTGCAGCCGCGCGCAAAGCGGCAGGTCGGCGGCGTCACGATAATGCATGTACCAGAACCGGCGCGAAAGGCCCTGCAGCAGCTTCAGCGATCGCGCCGCGTAATCATTGTGCGCGGTTTCCATCATGAGACCGTTGAATTCTCGATCAAGCCGCATGAACGCGATGTCGTCGTTGGTCTTGGAAGCGCGATCCATGCCCTGGGCAATGTCCAGCAATTGTGCGCGCTGTTCGGCGGTGGCGCGCTCGGCGCCGGTGCGGCTGAGCAGGCGCTCGATTTCGCGGCGCACTTCCAGCACCAGCAGCTGATTGCGCGGATTGATTTCCGACACCAGGATGCCTTTGCGCGGCAGGATCGTGATCAGCCCCTCGCGCGCGAGCCGCTGCAAGGCCTCGCGGACCGGCGTGCGGCCGATCTTGAACGCCGCCGAGAGCATCTGCTCGGAGATGACATCGCCCGGCTTGAGCCGCAAGGTGACGATCTGCTCCTCGATCAGCCGGTAGGCCTGCTCGGTCAGCGTCTGCGCCTGCAGCAGCGTGGATTTCGCGGCCGGCTGCAGCGCGCCCCGGCGCGGCCGATGCCCGCTGCTCCCGGTCCGGCCCCGCGAGCGGGATGCGGCGGGCGCGCTCGTTTGCGATCGCGCCACGTCAGTGCTGCTTCCGTTTGGCGACCATCGCGGCGAATTTCTCGTATTCGGCCTCGTTGACCGAATAGGAATGCTCGTCGTCCGGGAACGAGCCTTCCTTCACCTCCTTGATGTATTGCGAGATGCCGGCAACCGCGACTTCGGTGAGCTTGCTGTAGCGTTTGGTGAACTTCGGCTTGAAATCGGTGAATACGCCGAGCAGATCGTAGCACAGCAGGATTTGGCCGTCGCAGCCGAGGCCGGCGCCGATGCCGATGGTCGGGATGGTGAGCTGCTCGGATATCAGCTTGGCGATTTTCGCCGGCACCGCCTCGAATTCCAGCATGAAACAGCCGGCGTCCTCGATCGCCAGCGCGTCTTCCAGGATCTTCATGGCGGCATCGGCGGTGCGGCCCTGGATCTTGAAGCCGCCGAATATCGCAATCGTATGCGGCGTCAAACCGATATGCGAGGCGGTCGGTATCCCGGCGTCCACCAGGGCGCGCAGAATGTGGGCCTGCGACTTGCCGCCCTGCGGTTTCACCGCGTCGCACAGCGCCTCCTGCATGAAGCGCGTGGCGTTGGCGAGCGCGTGTTCCACCGTGTGATAGCTCTGATAGGGCATGCAGCCGAGCGAGAAGGTGTTGGGCGCGCCGCGACGCACCGCCTGCGCATGCATGATCATCATGTCCATGGTGGCGGGGATGGTGCTGGCATGACCGTGCGCGACCATGGCCAGGCTGTCACCGACCACCGCGACATCGACGCCGGCCATCTCGGCCCACTTCGCCGACGTGTAATCCGGTACCGACATGTAGACCATTTTCTCGCCGGTCTTTTTCGATTCGCGAATTTCGGTGATGGTGCGCTTCTTGCGGCCGCTCTCGGGCTTGGCGGCATCGGGCTTGTTGCCGTCGGATTTGGGCTCCGACTTCTCGGCTGGCTTGATCCGCGCTGTCGGCATCGACGTGTCCCCCTGCCGGCGGCCATTGCGGCGACCGCTGATATATGTGTCGTATACTAGGGACTTTGATTTTCGCCGGTCAAGCCGCGGCGGCCAAGCGTGCACGCAAATTTATTAGGAACGTCGAGCGTGCCTCAAATCACCTTCGCGCTGCGCATCTGCGCAATGGCCGAATCGTCATAACCGAGCTCCCGGAGCACCGTGTCGGTGTGCTCGCCGAGCGTCGGCGCCGGCAGATCGGAGCCGTCGCGCCCGCCGTCGATGCGAACCGGCCGCCGGATCGCGGTGATCTCGCCTTCGGTCGGATGCCGAAGCGTGCGGAAGGTCTCTAGGTATTTCACCTGCGTATCGTCGATCACGTCCTCGATGCTGTGCACCGGCGCGAACGGCACGTCGTGCGCTTCGAGCAATGTCATCCATTCAGCGCGCGGTTTTCGGGCGACAACCTCGGCCAGAATGTGCGTGAGCGGAATGAAATTCTTGATGCGCTGGTCGCGGCTGGCAAAACGCGGGTCGTCCGCGAGATCGGGCCGCGCGATTGCTGCCAACAGCCCTTCCCAGAATTTCGCCTGCGATGACAGGTGCAGCGCAAGCAGCTTGCCGTCGGCGCAGCGGAACGCAAAGGAATGCGAGCTGGCGACGCGTGTCAGCGGATCGTTCTTGATTCCCATCTGGGTGTAATTGGCAAAGGGGTCCGGAATGAAGGAGATCGCCGCTTCCAGCATGTTGACCTCGAGGCGTCGGCCGCGGCCGGTGCGTTCGCGCTCGTACAGCGCGCCGAGGATGCCGTAGCAGGCGAACATTCCGGTGGCGTTGTCGGGAATGGTCGGGCCGCAGGCTTGCGGGTTTTCGGGATCGAGCAGCAGGCTGGCAATGCCGCTGAGCGCGAGGCCGACGGTGTCGTAGGCCGGCCGTCCGCTGTAGGGGCCGGACGCGCCGAATCCCGTGATCGAGCAGTGGATGAGCTTGGCATTCAAGGCGCCGAGCACGCTGCTGCCGAACCCGAGTTTTTCCATGACGCCGGCCCGGTAGTTCTCGATCAGGATATCGGCGCGCGACAGCAGCTGGCAGAGCACCTTGCGGCCGGCATCGCTGCGCAGGTCGAGCCTGATGCTGCGCTTGCCGCGGTTGTAGGCAACGAAATGCGGGCTGTACAAGCCGCCGCGGAAGCTGCGGAACGGGTCGCCGCCCTGCGGATGCTCGACCTTGATGACCTCCGCGCCGAGGTCGGCGAGCATCATGCCGGCGAGCGGCGCAGTGATCATCGTTCCCAGATCGACCACGTGCACGCCTTTGAGAACCTGCGTCACCGCAGCGCGCTCCCGCTAGTTTATGGTCTGTCCGCCATCGACCAGCACCGAGGTGCCGTGAACGAAGCTCGCCGCGTCGGAGACGAGAAAGGCCGCGACGTTGCCGATCTCCTCGCACTGCGCGAAACGCCCGAGCATCACCTTCTGCAGCGTGCCTTGCGCGTCGGCACGGCCGGAGTCGAAGTAGCCCTTCACCCGCGGCGACAGCGTCGGCCCCGGACAGATCGAGTTCACCCGCAAGCCTTTGGGGCCGTAATCGACAGCGAGCTGTCGCGTGAGCGAGACAACGCCGCCCTTAGCCGCGCAATAGACCGGCATCTCCTGATTGCCGATATGCGCGAATGTCGACGCTACGTTGAGGATCGCTGGCTTTTGCGACTGCAGCAGCAGCGGGATGAAATCCCGGCACATGAAATAGACGCTGTCGAGATCAACCGCGATCAGCTCGCGCCATTTCTCAGTCGAAAGCGCTGTGACCGGAGCAATGAAATTGTTGCCGGCGTTGTTGATGATCGCCTTGGCGCGACCCCATTTGCCTTCGACGAAATCGCGCAGGCGCCGCACGTCGCTCTCTTTGGCGACGTCCGCGGCGAATGCCTCCGCCTTGCCGCCGCTACTCTCGATGGCGGCCTTCGCCTCGTCGAGCTTGCTCTGCGTGCGCGCGACCAGGACGGTGGTGGCGCCGAGGCCGGCAAGGATTTCCGCGGTCGAGCGGCCGATGCCGGTGCCGGCCCCGGTGACGACCACGACTTCGCCGTTGAACTGCAATTGCTTGAGCACGCCGTCACTCCTCAGCGTTCGTACCGGCAGACGGTCATTCGGCCGCCTGGACGGCCATGCCGCCGTATTCCTTGTCGGTGAGCCCCTGCAGTGCCGGCATGATCTCGCTCGCGAACAGACGGATGTTTTTTTCCGTGAGATCGCGGGGCAGCGTGGCGAACTGCAGCAGGCAGAGCAGGTTCTGGAAACCGAGCAGGCGGTGCGCGTCCATGAACTGCTTTCGCACGGTGTCCGGGCTGCCGCAGACGATGATGCCCTGTTCGATCAACGTGTCGATCGTATGCTCCTGGCCGCTGACGCTGCGCTTGTGGCTGCGCATGTTCTTCAGCGACTTGGCCGACAGATAGCCGGGCGGGAACAGCATCTCGAACGGCAGCCGCAGCAGCCGGTTGAACAGGCACTCGATATGGGGCTTGGCCTCCTGCCGCGCCTTCTCGTCGGTATCGGCGACGTAGACCGGCGTCGACCAGCCGATCTGGTCGGAGCTTGCGGTGTAGCCATACATGCGCCGCGCGCATTCACGATAATAGTTCAGGTAGCGCACCACCGACTGTGCCGGGCTGTAGGCCTGAAGGTAGACATAGCGGCGCGAGGGATGCGCGGCCCACTCGATCGTCTCGGTGCTTCCGGTCGATGGCGCCCAGATCGGCGGATGCGGCTGCTGATAGGGGCGCGGCCACAAGTTTACGTATTCGAAATGGTAGTGCTCACCCTCGAAGGCGAACGGGCCCGGCCTGGTCCACGCCTGCACCACAAGGTCGTGAGCCTCTTGAAACCGGGCGTGCGAAAAAGCCGGGTTGGCGCCCAAAGAGTAATATTCGGCGCCGATGCCGCGCACCATGCCGCTGATCAGCCGGCCGCCGGTGATACAGTCGATCATCGCATGCTCTTCGGCGAGCGTAAGCGGATGCTCGCGCAGGCAGAAGGCGTTGCCGAGAATGGCGATCCGGGCGTTGCGCGTGCGCCGCGACAGCGCCGCCGCCATGACAACCGGTGACGGCATCAATCCGTAGGCGTTCTGATGATGCTCGTTGACGGAAATGCCGTCGAAGCCGAGCTCGGCGGCAAGCTCGAGCTCGTCGAGATAGCGGTTGTACAGCTCGTGGCCCTTCTTCGGGTCGAAATAGCTGTTCGGCAGCACCACCCAGGCGGCCCGATACTTGTCGGCATAGCTCATGTCCAGATCGGAGTAGGGCATGAGGTGGAAAATGAAGATCTTCATCGCGCCGCTCTCCGGATGAACTGGGATACCTCGCTGGCAAAGGCCTGCGGCTGCTCGATATGCAGCATGTGCGCGCAGTCCGGCAGCGTCGCCATTGTGGCGCCGGCGATGCGGTCCTTGAGGGCGGCCGCGTAGGCCGGCGGGATGACCCGGTCTTGCTCGCCCCAGATGATGTGGGTCGGTACGTCGATGCGGTGCAGCCAGTGCTCGAGCTTTGGATTGCAGAGCCGCGGCGACCAGGAATATCGCGCGGCGGCGGCGCGGTTGCGGTCGTAGATGTCTTCCAGGTCCGGGCTGGCGCGCCAGGACGCCAGCCATTCCGCGGCGCCTTCGGCGGCGAACAGGAGCTTCAGCAGATCGGCTTCGGAGCAAACGAACATGTCGGCGCGCGGAACTCCTTTGATGCGAAGGCCGGCGCTGTTCACCAGCACCAGCGACTTAATCGGCGCGGTGGTCCGGATAGCGATTTCGAGGGCGAGCCAGCCGCCGATGCACTGGCCGACGATGTGGAGCTGGTCCAATTCGAGGGCATCGAGCAGGTCGAGATAGAACAAGGCCAAGTCGTTGATATCGTCGATCGCCGCGCACTGGTCCGACTTGCCGAATCCCGGATGATCCGGGGCGATCACGTCAAAATTCGCCGTCAGTGCCTCGATCCCGGGCTCATGGTCGCTCAGCCCCTGTGCGCCGTGCAGGAACAGCAGCGGCTCGCCATGACCGCCGCGATGCAGATTGAGCTTGCAGCCGCGAACGTCGATTTCGGTGTGCTGTAACATCTTCCTCCCTTGCGCGGCCGGCGCGCAGTCGCGCGTCGCGGCCTGCCACATGATCGTTCAGGCTGCGATCATTTTCCCAGGTTGCGCCGGCGCTGCCAAGCTGCGTGACGGCAAGAAGCAGGACGGCCGCGGCATCAGCTCTCCGCCTTTTCGTGCCCGCCCAGACCGGGCCGGTATTTGCCCTGCAGGAAGTCGCCGATGCCTTCGCTGCGCCAGGAATCCTTCTGCCGCAGCGTCAGCTGATCGGATTTGGCGCCCGCGAAGTTGATCGCGGCCTCCGCACTCATCTCCAGCGAGAAGCGGTAGCCCTCCTTGCAGGCGGTCAGCGCGTCCGGATCCTTCTGAGCGATCTCCTGCGCCAGCGCCATGACCTCGTTCCTCAGATCGCTCAGCGGATAGGCGGCGTTGACGAAACCGATCTCGGCGGCGCGGTCGCCTTTGAAGGTTCGTCCGGTCATGGCGTAGAACAGCGCGTCGCGCGGTCGCAGGATGTTGGCGAGCGACTTGCTGACGCTGCCGCCCGGATAATGCTTGAAGTTGATCTCGGAGAGACCGAACGTCGCTTCCTTCGCGGCGAACGCCAAATCGCAACCCTCGACGATCGAGAACGCACCGCCGAAGCAATAGCCGTTGACCATCGCGATGGTGGGCTTCGGATAATAACGCAGCGTACGGTAGCGCCATTCGGTGGCGATGCGGAAGATGCGGTCGAATTCGGGAGGATTGTCCTTCAGCTCCACGAAGAATTGCTTGAGATCCATGCCGGCGCAGAACGATTCGCCGGCCCCGGTGATCACCAGCACGCGTGAGGTTTTCTCGTAACGCAGCTTTTCCAGGACATCGGCCATTTCGAGGTGCAGCGTCGGGCTCATGGCGTTGCGCTTGGCCGGCCTGTTGAGCGTGACGGTCGCGACCGCGTTCTCGATCTGTACTGTAACGGTGTCGGATTCGGACATGATGGCTCTCTTGGTATGGCTCTCTTGGTGCGATCCTCGCGTCGCGGTTCTCTCGACCGTTCTCCCGGAACGCTGTGCGCCTTGACGTGCCGAAGGCTGGCACATCGGCGTCAAGGCGGCAATGCGAACGCCAGAGTGGCGCGCCCCCACAGCGCATCAATGTCGCAGCGCGGGTGCGGCACGCTCGGTTGCGCTTGCGGGCCCAAATGTCCTAGCCTGCAAAAAGTGGGAGGAAACAAAATGCGTCATATCAGCGTGGTGGCGATTGCCGGGCTGACGGCGCTCGGCTCGCTAATGCAGCCGGCCTGGAGCCAGGAGCCGATCAAGATCGGTGTGATGTTTCCACTGACCGGGCCGGTATCCGCACAAGGCGCGCCGGAGCGCGACGCCGTCAAACAGGCCTTCGATGAAGAGAACAACACGGTTGCGGGGCGCAAGATCGAGCTCCTTTACGAAGATAGCGCCGGCAAGCCGGACCTCGGCCTGACCAAAACCAAGGCGCAGGTCGAGCGCGACAAGGTCAACCTGCTGCTGTCGGAGCTGGTGAGTTCGGTCGGCGCGGCAATGGCGCCCTACGTCAACGAACAGAAAATCCCGTGGGTCTCTACCGTCGCGCTCGCAAGCCTCACGCGCGCGGAGAAAAGTCCGTACATCTTCCGCTTCGTTCCCTCGTCATACCAGTTCGGATTGGTCGCCTCCAAAGCCACGCAAAAAATGGGCTGGAAGAAAGCCTATTTTATCGGGTGGAACGCGCCGCCCAGCCGTGAGGCCTATGCCGTGGTGAAAAAGGTCTATGGCGACGACAACGTGCTCGAAGCGATGTTCCCGAACGTCGGAACAGCGGACTACGCGCCGTATCTCACCAAGATGGATGCGAAGGCCGACGGCATATTCGCCGCCATGTGGGGCTCCGATTCCGCGCGCATCACCCAGCAATACACCGAATATGGTCTGAACAAGAAAATGCCGCTGTTCGGCATCGCCTCGTTCACCAGCGAGGAAGTGCTTGGCAACATGCCGCCGGAATCCGTCGGGGTCATGAGCGCTTACACCTATTGCGGCACGCTTGATACGCCGGAGAACAAGAAGTTCGTGGACGGCTACAAGGCGCGATACAACGCGGTGCCGGGCTCATACCCGTATATGGGCTACACGGCGGCCAAAATGGTGATCCAGGCGCTGCGGGACATCAACGGCCGCGTCGAAGACAAGGACGCTTTCATCGCGGCGCTCGGCAAGGTCCAGCTCAAAGGTCCGATGGGCATGGCAAGCTTCGACGAGCACCACGGCCTCGTGGCCGACTTCTTCCCGCTCACGGTGGAAAAGGGCCAAGACGGGCGCCTGCAGAACCGTTGCGGCGAGCGCATCCCGCAGGTGAAGGATCCTTACGATATGTTTCCCTGAAGCCAGGTCGCGTCGCGGCGATCGGTCGGGCGTCGAACGCCGCGACGTGAGACTGCAACGCTCTGTTCGTCAAATCGTCCTGTTCGTCAAAATTTCGTGCCTATGGGCTGATTGCAGTTCGGCGGCGTGCCACCGGGATGGCTAACCGGGACTCGTCACAATGACGTTTTGGGTGGTCCAAACTCTCAACGGCATCTCCTTCGGGATGCTGCTGTTCCTGTTGTCCGCGGGGCTTTCCCTCATCTACGGACTGATGAAGATTCTCAACCTCACGCATGGGTCGTTCTATCTGCTTGGTGGTTATATCGGCCTGGTGGTGGTGCATGCGACCGGAAGCTTCGTGCTTGCGGTCATCGCCGGCGGTGTCGCGATCGCCGTCCTCGGCGTCGTCATGGAGCGGTTTTTCCTGCGGCGCTTTCATCTTCAGGAATTGCCGCAGGCGCTGCTGACTTTCGGCTTCCTCTTCATATTCTCGGATCTTGCGACGGTGATCTGGGGCAGCAATCCGCAAACGATGCCCAAGCCCGCGATGTTCAGCACGTCGATACAGATCGGCGGCCTGTATTATCCGTCCTATCGATTGTTCATCATCGCATTCGGATTGGTGATCGCCGCATTGCTGTGGTGGCTCCAGGACGGTACGCGCGTCGGCGCCATGGTGCGCGCCAGCGTCGACGATGAGGAAGTCGCGCGCGGCCTCGGCATCAACGTGTCGCTCCTGTTCACCATGGTGTTCGCGCTCGGCGCTTTTCTGGCCGCTCTCGGCGGCGTCATGGGCGGGCCGATCGTCGGCGTCTATCCGGGCGCCGATTTCGAAGTCCTGCTGCTCGGATTCGCGGTCGTCATCGTCGGTGGGCTAGGAAGCCTGAAGGGGGCGCTGATCGGCGGCCTTCTGGTCGGGCTTCTCGACAATTTCGGCAAGGTGTTCTTTCCCGAATTGGCGCTGTTCACCATCTTCGCGCCAATGGCGCTGATCCTGGCCGTGCGACCGGCCGGCCTGTTTGGCCGCGAATGAGCACTAGGGCCCGCAACGATTTGGGGCCTGCAGACGACTTGGGGCCTGCAAACGACTTGGGGCATGAAAAAGACTTGGGCCTGCAACGCATGACCGCATGGCGAAGCGTTGCGGTCGTTTCGCTGGCCGGCATCCTGGTGCTGCTGGCGCTGCCCTACGTCCTGTCGTCGTATTACCTCGGCCTTGTCATCGAGATGATGATCCTTGCCCTGTTCGCGATGAGTCTCGATTTGCTGATCGGTTACGCCGGCATGGCCTCGCTCGGGCACGCGGCCTACTTTGGCATTGCGGCCTATGCCACCGGGCTCACCGCATTGCGGCTGGGCTGGGATGCGTGGCTTGCCATGCCGGCGGCGTTGCTTGCAGCGGCACTGACGGCGACGCTGTTCGGTCTCCTGGCGCTGCGCACGCGCGGCAGCTACTTCCTGATGATCACGCTGGCGCTGTCGCAGGTGGCGTGGGGCATTGCATTCGGCTGGCGCACGCTGACCGGCGGCGACGACGGCCTTCCAGATGTGCCGCGACCGCATCTGGGCCTGCCGTGGTCGCTCGCCGACAGCACGCCGTTCTATTATTTCGTGTTCGTCTTGGTCGCCCTCGGCACGCTGGTGCTCGTGCGCATCGTGGCTTCGCCGTTCGGTTACGCGTTGCGCGGCATTCGCGAGAGCGAAACGCGCATGCTGGCGCTCGGTTACAACGTCTGGCGCTACAAGCTTGTTGCCTTCGTGCTGGCGGCCACCATTGCCGGGCTCGCCGGCTGCCTCTACGCCTATTACAATCGCTTCGTCAGCCCCGACTACCTGCACGTCACCCGCTCGGCCGAAGTCTTGCTGATGGTCATTCTGGGCGGCGCCGGCACCATGATCGGACCCGCGGTCGGCGCCGCCCTGATCGTGCTGCTGCAGAACATCGTCAGCACATATACCGAGCGCTGGCTTATCGTGCTCGGCGTCGTCTACGTCCTGGTGGCGCTGTTCGCGCCGAGCGGCCTTGTCGGATTCGTTCGGGATTTGCGGGCGCGAAACTTGCGCGCGCGCAAGAAGGCCCGGCCATGAGCGCGCTCGTCGCCACGGGGCTGTCCCGAAACTTCGGTGGCGTGCAGGCGCTGTCCGATGTCTCATTGACCGTGGAGCCCGGCGAGCGGCGTCTGATCATCGGCCCGAACGGTGCCGGCAAGACCACGCTGTTCAACATGCTGGCCGGCGCCTTGGCGGTTTCCAGCGGCAGCGTCATGCTGTTCGGCTGCGACATCACGCGCCTTCCGCCCTATGAGCGGGCGCGGATGGGCCTCGCGCGCACGTTCCAGATCACCAATCTGTTTCCGCGGCTCACCGTCCTCGAGAACGTGTTGCTGGCGTTGCAGGCATCGGATCGTGCCGCGTTTTCCCTGTGGCGGCGTCTGCGGGCAAACAGGGGTCTGTTTCACAGTGCCAACGCGCTGCTCGAAGAGTGGGGCTTGGCGGCGATTGCCGGCGAGTCCGCAAGGAAAATCTCCTATGGCGAACAACGCCAGATCGACCTGATCCTGGCGATGGCGGCCAAGCCGAAGGTTTTGCTGCTGGATGAGCCGACCGCTGGCTTGTCCGCCGCCGAGGTCGTTCGGGTCGTCGGCATGGTGCGCAGCCTGCCGCGCGACATCACGATCCTCATGATCGAGCACGACATGGACGTGGCCTTCGACGTGGCCGACCGTATCACCGTGCTGCACCAGGGACGTTTGATCGCGCAGGGCGATGCCGCGGCGATCCGCAACAATCCGCAAGTCACCGAAATCTACCTGGGTGCCGATTAGCGCAAGTGGGCCATGATGCTGAGCGTGCAGGACGTCCATACCTACTACGGGGAAAGCTATATCCTGCAAGGCGTGACGCTCGACCTGCGGGCCGGGCAGGTGGTCGCCCTGCTGGGCCGCAACGGCGTCGGCAAGACGACTTTGGCGCGATCGATCCTCGGCCTCACCCCGGCGAAGCGCGGCAGGATCGTGTTCAAGGACGCCGATATCACCCACATGCCGGCGCACCGGATTGCGCGCATGGGTATAGGCCTGGTGCCGCAGGGACGGCATGTGTTCCGCTCCTTGAGCGTGAAAGAGCATCTGCAGGTGACCGCACGCGGGCAAGGCCAGTGGAATTTCGACAGGGTGGTCGAGCTTTTTCCAAATCTCGGCAGCCGGCTGCGCAGCCTGGCCGGCAAGCTCAGCGGCGGGGAGCAGCAGATGCTCGCCGCCGGGCGCGCGCTCGTTGGCAATCCGGCGCTGCTGCTGATGGACGAGCCGACCGAAGGGCTCGCGCCGATGATGGTGCGCGAGCTCGGGCGCGCCATCGAATCACTCAAGCAGGCGGGCACGTCGATCCTGCTGATCGAGCAGCAGCTCGCGTTCGCGTTGCGGTACGCCGATGTCGTCTTTATCATGAGCAAAGGCCGCATCGTCCACCAATGCAGCCCGGCCGAGCTCGCGGCCGATGCGCAGACCAAGGCGCGGTTTCTCGGCGTCTAGCAGTTCGTCGACAAGGAACCGTGCCGAGCTTCGGGGAGGAACGAATGTCGTCAGTGTCAAAGCCCGCCGGTGGCGATCCATCGAACGTCGCCGTCATCGTCACGGGCGGTGCTCGCGGCCTTGGCCGCGCCATGACGCTGGCGCTCCTGCGCAGCGGCGCCCGCGTGGCGGTGGTCGACTTGCCGGCGAGTGCCGCCGAAGTGGCCGAGCTGACGGACATCGCCGGCAAGGAGGGATTGCAGGAGAGGTTGCTTTCCGTCGCCTGCGACGTCACGCAATGGCAGGACTGCGATGGCGCGGTGAATGAGACGGTCCGTCGTTTCGGCGCGGTTCACGGCCTCGTCAACAATGCCGGCCTCGGCATGCAGCATATCGGCAACGTCCTGGTCGGTAACCGCAAGCGCTTCTTCGAGGTCGACGCCGATACCTGGCGGACGGCGATCGACACCAACTTCAACGGGCCTTTCATGATGGCGAAGGCGGTGGCGCCGCATCTGGTGAACCAGGGCTGGGGTCGGATCGTCAACATCGTGACCAGCTTCTTCACCATGGTGATGGAGGGATTTTCGCCCTACGGGCCGTCCAAGGCAGCGCTCGAATCCGCGACCGTCATCTGGTCGAAGGACCTCGCCGGCACCGGCGTCACCGTGAATGCGCTGTTGCCCGGCGGGCCGGCCAACACGCGCATGATCCCGCAGGTCGAGGTCGCGGACCGCTCCACCTTGGTGCAGCCCGAGGTCATGACGGCGCCCATCGTCTGGCTCATGTCGCCGCGATCGAATGGCGTGACCGGCCGCCGCATCGTCGCCAAGGAGTGGGACGCCGAACGCCTGCAGCGCGAAGCGGCGGACAAGGTCGGAAGCCCGGCGGGATGGTGAGCGTGTCAGGATGCCAGGATCTGGCCACGGCCCCGCGCCGCCGCGTGGGCTTGCGCGGGCAGCACGCGGCGGATTTCATCGGTGAGGTCGCGAATATGACGCCGCGCCTCCCGCTCCGCCAAATCCAGGTCGCGCCGCCGCAATGCGTCCAGGATTTTCTCGTGATCGTCACATGATTGAGGCAGATGCATCGGCATATACTTCTTCTGCACGCGCATCGCCTTGATCTGCGCAAAAATCGATTGCAGCAATCGTCCCAGCGTATCGCTGCCCGCAGCCTCGATGATCAGTTCGTGGAAATGCAGTGCGGCGGCGTAGTATCCGTCGATATCGTTGTTCTTCAGATGATCGCGCTGCTCATCGATATTCGCCCGCAGCGCGGCCATCTGCCGCTCGGTTATCCGTTCGGCGGCAAGCCGCGCCAGCATTCCCTCCAATGCCTCGCGTGCCACGTAGATGTCGATCACCTTGCTCGCGGCGTAATTGATCAGATAGACGCCAAGGCGGGGGACGATTTCGACGATGCCCTCGGCCTCGAGGCGATAGATGGCGCCCCACAGCGGGGTCCGGCTGACGCCAAGTTCCCGGCTGAGCTCTTCGACACTGACCTTGGCGCCCGGGCTGTAGCGATCGCCGCTGACGAAAAGTTCGCGGACGAACGTATAGGCGTCGCCGCTGAGGCTCGATCGACGCAGCTTCTTCATGACGCCTCCGGTCGATCCATGGGTGTTCATGTCGAGCCCGATCCTATCAGATTCAGGCCGCCGGCGTGACTACGGCGTCGAGGGCGCCGATCATCTCGGCGACGGCGGTGAATTTTTCACGTGGTTTGCCGCGAGGCTGGCCGCGCGAGCGCTCGGCGACGTCGATCTTTTGCCATTCCGCATAGCTCACGGCCCGCATGCCGGCGGCGCCAAGGGCGTCGCGCAGCCCGGCAGCGCCGGCCTTCGGCGCCGGACGCATGGCCCCAAGATCCTCGACGATCGCCTCGACCGTCTCCACGCTGTCGGCCCGGTTGGTGCCGATGACACCGCTCGGCCCGCGCTTGATCCAGCCGGTGACGTAGAGGCCGGGTATCGGCTCCTCGCCCGCCATGCAACGGCCCTTCCGGTTGGGAATGATTCCGGCCCGCTCGTCGAAGTTCACGCCGGATATGGCGACCCCCTTGTAGCCGACGCTGCGGAAGAGGAGGCCGCAGCGCAGATCGAGCGTCTGCGAGGTTGCGACCGCGACTTGCGCGAACGGGGGGCCCTCCATGCGGTTCTTGGCCAGCGTGACCGATTCAACCCGACCCGGGCCAGCGATCCGCAGCGGCGTCTCCAGAAAGCGAAACCATATTCGCCTGCCGCTACTGCCGCCGCCGTCCTTTCCGCATGATGCAGCCGCGGCAAAGCCGCGCAGGACGTCGACGTTCTTTTTGGCTTCGTCGCTGCGCTGATCGGCGATTTCGGCCTGACACACGGAGCCGAGTTCGAGATCTTGCGCCGCCACTATGGCCGCACAATTGCGCACCTGTCCGAGCTCCTTGAGCTCGACCGGGGTGAACTTGATCTGCCCCGGACCGCGCCGCCCGATGACGTAGATGTCGCGAATCCGGCTGTGCTCGAGCGCAGCAAGTGCGTGCTCCGCGATATCGGTTCGGCGCAAGTCATCGACCGGCGTGGCCAGGATGCGGGCGACATCGCCCGCGACATTGCCCTGGCCGATGATGACGGCGCGATCGGTGGAAAAATCGAATACCCGATCGCGATAGTCGGGCTGCCCGTTATACCAGCCGACGAACTCGGTGGCGGTGTGGCTGCCTGCGAGGTCCTCGCCGGCGATGCCGAGGCGGCGGTCGGCGCTGGCACCGCACGCGAGGATGATGACATGATAGGCGCTGCGCAGCTCGCCGATCGTCAGATCGCGGCCGATCTTCACATTGCCGAAGAAAGCAAAATTGGGCGAGCGCGCGATCTTTTCGTAGACCAGGCATACCTGCTTGATCTTGGGATGGTCCGGCGCAACGCCGCCGCGAACGAGGCCGAAGGGCGTAGGCAGCCGATCGAACATGTCGACGCGCGCGTCCGGCCGCCGGCGCAGCAGAGCCTCGGCCGCATAGAACCCGCCCGGACCGCTGCCGACGATCGCCACCTGAAGCGGATTGGACACGTCAGCCGATGCCATGGGGGGGTCAAGCATGGGCGGTTCAAGAATGGTTTGGCGGTCAGTAACCGAGCTCGGCGCGACGCGCTTCGGCCGTCGGCAGTTGCGGTTGCTTCTCTTCGATCACAGGGAGGGCCCGCGACTTCTCCGCATTGACCTCAACCCAATGGGCCTGGGCCTCCGAGAGATCCTCCTCGGCTAAAATCGCCTTGACCGGACAGACCGGAATGCAGGCCCGACAGTCGATGCAAACGTCGTTGTCGATATAGACCATGTCGTCGTCGGCGTGGAAACAGGCAACCGGACACACCGATACGCACTCGGTGAATCGGCACATCCGGCAATTGTCGGTCACCACGATGGTCATTATTCTCCCTTTCACCGACTGATCGAGGCCGCGCGGGGGTCGGCAAATTAGAACTGGTGCAGAATAAGCTGTCCAAATCAAGAAATCAAACATGAAACATGAAACGGCCGGCTGCTATAATCGTGCGTTCTCCGATGAATCATTGGGCGCTGCGGCGCCAATGTAAGGCGTCAGGTCCTCGACGGTCGTGGCATAAAACATGAATAGCGTGCTACCGTCTGCAATCGGACTGGAGAGTCCGGCAACCGGCAAATCGGCAGCCATCAAGCAGCAGCGAGGGCCAAATTCATGTGCATGTACTGCGCGTTGGGAAACCTGCGATTCCACGCCGCGGATTCGGCCGACGCGGCGGGCGAGGCCGGCGCGAGCCGCAAGCTGACGCGCCGCACCTTCAATGCGGGCGCCGTCGCTGCCGGACTGTCGCTGACCACGCGCGCGTTTGCCGCCGATACCATCAAGATCGGAACCTTCGGTCCTTTCACCGGGCCGGCGGCCGGACTCGGACTCGAGGCCAAAAAGGGCATCGAATACGCGGTGCAGGAATTCAATGCCGGCGGCGGCCTCGACGGCAAGAAGGTCGAGCTCATCTCATATGACGATCGCGCCAATCGCACCGAGGCCATCTCGGTCGTGCGCAAGATGATCGAGAGCGACGGCGTGCAGGCGATCCTCGACGGATCGGTCAGCCTGACCAGCATCGCCGCGTCGCCGGTCGCCAACGACGCCAAGATTCCGATGGTCGCCGCCTATTCAAACGCGGTCGGCGTCGTGAAGGGTGAGGATCACGTGTTCCGGTGGGCGAGCGTCGCCGACGTGCAGGGTTACGTCATGGCCCACCACGCCACCAAGGAGCGCAATTACAAGTCGTTCGCGCTGCTGATGCAGGACGAGGAATATGGCCGCGGCATCATCAACGGCGCCGAAAAGGGAATTGCCGAATCCGGCGGCAAGGTTGTCTACAAAAAGCCGTTCGCGCCGGCGGAGCGCGAATTTCGCGCGGTCATGACGGAAATCAAGGCGCTCGGTGTGGACAGCGTCATCATGGCCGGGTTCTCGCCGAGCCTCACGGCCGCGGCGCGCACCGGCTATGAACTCGAAGTGTTCCCGAAGGCGCAGTTCTACATCGGCTGCTCGGCGACCGAGATCGACTGGTACAACGGCGTCGGCAGCGCCGGCAACGGCACCATCGCGTCGCTCGAGTTCCTGGCGACGGTCGATCATCCGTTCACGAAAAAATTCGTCGCCGACTACACCAAGGCAACCGGCGCAAAGGTCGTCTCGCACCAGGCCGGCCTGAGCTACGACGCCTCGCGCCTGCTGTTCGATGCCATGAAGCGCGGCGGAGCGACCTCGGATGGAATTTGGCACGCCTTGGGCGCCACCAAATCCTTCATGAATCTTTCCGGCGTCGACGTCCAATTCACCGAGCTGCGCGAGCCGCTGCTGCCGATCGCGCTGTCGTCCTGGGATTCGGCGGATCAGCAATACAAGCTCGTCAAGTTCGAGAAGGACACGGCGCTGATCGATCCTCGGCCCTGGTATCAGTACTATAAATAGGACCTCCTGCACTCGCCGCGCGCACGCGTCGCGCTCCGGCATTCCTCAGGGCAGCCGATGGCCGGCTCCATCAACGTAGCGTTGATCTGCCAGCAGTTCGTCAACGCGCTGGCGCTCGGATCGATTTACGCAATGATCGCCGTCGGCCTGGCGATGATCTACGGCGTGCTCCGGGTCCTGCACATCGCCCATGCCGGCGTCTATACCGCCGGCGCCTATCTGGGCCTCTATTTCTATAAGGCCACCGGAAGCCTGCCCGCCGCCGTGGTCGGAGCCATGATCGTTGCCGGCATATTCGGCGTGCTGATCGAGCGCTTCGTCTATCGTCCCATGCTGCCGAAGCCGCGCATCGTTGCGCTCATCGCCAGCATCGGGCTCTTCATCTGCCTGTCGGACGTGTTCCGCATCGTCGCCGGCCCCTATCAGCTCGCCTTCGATGTTCCGTCGGTGGCTGGAGCGGTCAACGCCGCGGGCGTGACCGTGTCCGGCGCCGATTTTCTGATCGCAGGCGGAACCGCCGCGATCTTCATCACGCTGTGGTTCATCCTCCAGCATACACCCATGGGATTTGCCATCCGCGCCGTCGCGCAGAATATCGAGACCGCGAAGATCATGGGCATAGACGTCAACCGCAGCGTCCAAGGCGTGTTCTTCATCGGCTCGGCCGTCGCGGCGTTCGGCGGCGTCATGGTCGGCATTCTCTATAATGCGATCTACACGAACATGGGCGATACGGTGGGCTACAAGGGCCTCGCGCTCATCGTGATCGGCGGCTTTGGCAGCATGAGCGGCGCCGTGTTGGCCGCTTTCCTTCTGGGAGGCGCCGAAACCGTGCTGACGGCCTACTCGGATATTCCGCTGTCGCGCGACGGCATGGCCATGCTCATGCTGGTCATTTTGATCCTGTTCCGCCCGCAGGGCTTGCTCGGCAGGGAATGAGCCGTGCTCAACGCCTATGTCATCACCATTTTGAGCCTGATGGGGATTTGGAGCGTGGTGGCGCTCGGCCTGCACGTGATCACCGGTCTCGCCGGCCAGTTTAATCTCGGCGTCGGCGTCTATATGGGCACCGGCGCCTACACCAGCGCCATGCTGACGACCGCCGCCGGATTCACATTCTGGGAGGCGCTGCCGTTCTCGCTTGTCGCCTCCGCGCTGATGGGGCTGTTGACCGGCTGTCCGGCACTGCGCGTTCGCGAAGATTCGCTGGCGGTGCTCAGCATAGGGCTCGTTTTCGTCTTCGAATCGCTGCTCGTTTATCTGCCTTATTTCGGTGGGCCGGTCGGCATCAATCACATCCCGCGCGCGATGCTGGGCGGCGAGCCGGTGGGCAATTGGGGCTACCTGGCCATCATCGCCGGCGCGCTCGCGGTCGCCATCGCGGTGTGCCTCTATCTGCGGCGCTCCTGGATGGGTTTGATCTGGGAGAGCATCCGCGAGAATGAACTCGCCGCGCAGGTCCTCGGCCTTCATCCGGCGCGGTTCAAGCTTTATGCCTTCACGATCGGGGCCGCGCTCTCGGGGCTGGGCGGCGTGCTTTATGCGCATTTCATCCGTTACGTGACACCCTATGACTTCGGTTTCCTGCCGTCGGTATATGTCCTGGCGATGGTCGTGTTCGGCGGGCTCGGCACCGTGCGCGGCGCGGTTTTCGGCGCGTGCTTCCTGACGCTCCTGCCTGAAATGTTCCGCTTCGTTCAGGACTATCGCAACTTGATCTTCGGCGTCACGCTGGTGCTGTTGATGCTCTATGAGCCGCGCGGCGCGCTCGGCGACGGCAGCTACGTGTGGAGAATGTTGAGCGCCGCCTGGATGCAGCTGCGTGCGGTCTTCGGTAACGGACGTCCCTATGCTTCAAACCCGTAGCGTCACGCGTCGCTTCGGCGGGCTGACGGCGGTGCGCAACGTCAGCCTGGACGTCAAGTCGGGCGAGATTTTCGGCGTCATCGGGCCGAACGGAGCCGGCAAGACGACGTTCTTCAATCTCCTCAGCGGTACGATCCCCTGCACGTCCGGCCAGATCGTGTTCAAGGGCAGGGAAATCCAAAACCAACGTCCGCATGTCATTGCGCGGACCGGCATCGGACGCACCTTTCAGATCGTGCGTCCCTTCGCCCAGCTGACCGTGATCGAGAATGTCCTCACCGGCATTGGCGTGCCGTTCAGCACCGGATTTGCTTCCGCGCTCGCCCAGAGCCGCAGGAGCAAACACCTGGAAGCTGCGCGCACGCTCCTCAAGCGCACCCAGTTGGAGCGATATGAGCATGAGACGGCAGCCAATCTGCCGCTTGGCATTCTGCGCCGTTTAGAAATCGCGCGCGCGCTCGGCCCGGCTCCCACTCTGATCCTGCTCGATGAATCCTTTTCCGGGTTGAGTCATGGCGAAGCCCAGGCGCTCGTCGAACTCATTCGGCAGCTTCGCTCCGACGGCATGACCATATTGCTGATCGAGCACAACATGCACATCACGATGAATTTGTGCGACCGCATAGCGGTCCTCGATCGCGGGGAAAAAATAGCGGAGGGTATGCCGGCCGAAATTCGCAGCGATCCGCGCGTCATATCCGCCTATCTCGGAAGCGATGAATGATCGAGCTCGACGGAATTTGCGTCAATTTCGGCAAGGTGAGCGCCTTATCGGGAATATCGCTCGCCGTGAAGCCTGGACAGATCTACGCGGTGCTCGGCGCCAACGGCGCCGGCAAGACGACGCTGTTGCGCTCAATCCTGGGCTTGAACCGCGCCAAGGGGACGATCCGTTTCGAAGGAGCGGACATCTCCCAACTGCCGACGCTCGAACGCGTGCGTCGCGGCATTGCCATGGTGCCCGAGGGCCGCAGCCTGTTTCCCGATTTCACGGTCGAAGAGAATCTGAAGATCGGCGCCTACAACCGCCGCGACCGTGCGGAGGTTGCAAGCGATATCGGCGAAGTGTGCGAGATCTTCCCGATCCTGAAGGATCGTTATCGACAACGGTCCATGACCTTGTCTGGCGGCGAGGGACAGATGCTCGCGATCGGCCGGGCGCTGCTGGCGCGGCCCAAGCTGCTGCTGCTCGACGAACCTTCGGTCGGGCTGATGCCCGTCGCAGTAGCCGAGATTTTCAAGATGATCGGCGCCATCGCGGCGAAGAAAGCCATCACCGTTCTGCTGGTTGAGCAGAACGCCAAGAAGGCGCTCGGCGTGGCCGATCGCGCCGCCGTTCTCGAACTCGGCCGCGTCGTCCTGGAGGGTGGCGTGAAGGAGATTGCAGGCGACCCGCGGGTCAAGGAAGCCTATCTGGGCGGCTAAGCCGCCGGCGGCTGGCGGCGTTCAGTCGCCGTAGGTTCCATAGGTGACGCCGAGCTCCTTGAGCCACCGGCGATATTCGATGGCGAGCCGGTCGGAGCGCACGTGAAGCTCCTCCTTGAGATCGGTCGGGATGCGCTCCGGATGCTGCGTTTCGACGATCGCCCGATCCTGGGCAAATACGGCGTCCTGGCGCCGCATGATGTCGTCCTCAGTCAGCTCGGGACCAAAGTTGATCGCCACGCCCAACCGGATCACGCAATTAACCTCGTCGACGGGCTGCGCCGTGAGGAACGTGCAGAAATGATCGTTGTCCGATCCGCGATGCGCCTGCGCGGCATCTGAGATCCTGACGTGCTTGTCGAAATACGCCGTCGTCGGCCGCAGCGCGCGATAGCGGTATTCCGCATCGACCGGAAGCTGGCGGTGATCGCCATACGGCTGATGAACGAAAACCCCGGTCGTCGCCAGGCCGTCGGGCCCCTTGGTGACCTTGTAGTCGTTGAGCTTGTCGGGCTTCGACATCACGCCATTGAGACCGGCGTGCACAAACGGGAAATGCGTGGCGTCGATGAAGTTCTCGACCGAGCGGAATGCATTGGCGCCGAATTGGTACGGGCCGGCGTGGAAGACGCGAAAACCTTCGCGGCCCCATTCGGGAAACGGCGGCACGTCGTGCTTGGGTTCGCCGAGTGAGCCCCAGACGAAGCCGTAGCGTTCCTCGACCCGTTGCGCAAAGGCCCTTGCCTTCAACGGCGGCGGCGTATCGGGGTGCGCGGGAATCAGCACGCATTTCGCATCGCCGTCATAGCGCCAGCCGTGATAGGGGCACACCACCGTGCCATCGACGACCCAGCCCTTGGAAAGCTGGGCGCCGCGATGGATGCACAAATCCTGCCACAGCCGCACCTTGCCCTGGTGCCGCCACGCCACCAGGTCTTCGCCGAGCAGGCGGATGGGAACGAGTTCGCCTTCCTTGATGTCCTTGGAGAAGGCGACGACATGCCAGTCATCGACGAGGGCGGCGTCGGGCTTGGCCGGCACACCCATGGCGTGAGGCGAACTGCGATGGACGTCGTGCAGCAAAAGCAAACCTCCGCGATTCCATCGTGGCGACGGGCGGCGCGATTAAATCACATGACGGGCGCACGACAAGGGGCAGGGAAGCCCATCGCCTGCGCCATGCAGTTCATTCCGCGGCGACGCCGTGCGCGGTCGCTTCCTTCCAGCGCGCCGTCACGGTGCGGGCCGGCGCCTCCGCTCGCGATATGCGGCACAGCATGGCCTTGAGCGGGCTCGAGCCAAGCACGATGTCGCAATTGTCGAGGTCGTCGTCGACCAGGACATTCGAGCAGACCTCGAAAACCCCGTGATCGGGTCCGGGAGCTTCCGGCAGCCACCAGCCGTGCGGGATGGTGACGACCTTCTCATGGGTCAGGTTGTTGAGCGTCACCTTCATGCGCAGCTTGCCGCGCACGGTCTCGATCCAGACGTAATCGTCTTTCTTGATGCCGAGCTTCGCCGCCGTCTCGATGTGCATTTCGGCGAGCGGCTCGATGTTGAGCGAGCGCAGCGCCGGAAGCTGGCGGCCTTGCGAGTGCCAGAACATCGGCTGCTTGGCGCCGGTGTTGAGGATCAGCGGATAATCCTTCCAACGATCAGGCGTACTGACGGGGCTTTCGGGAGGCTCGACATGCGCCGGCAGCGGGTCGTAGCCCCATTCCTCCATCATCGTGGAGTAGATCTCGAACTTGCCGGTTGGCGTGCCGAAGCCGTGCTGCTTGTATTTGTAATACTCGACCGGCACTGCGATGCCGTAGTCCTTCTTCTTGAGTTCGGCCCAGGTGATGCCCATCGGCTTGAGGCCTTCGTCGGCGAATTGCTCGAGCGTCGGGAAATATTCCTCGAAGCCGAGCTTGCGGCCGAGCGCGATGATGAATTCCCAGTCGGACCGCCGCTCTCCGATCTCGGCGAGCTTGCGTGAGACCGTGTCGATGAAGGTCGCCTGCGGGCCCTTGGTGAGCAGGTGGAAACGCGGCTCTTCGCGTTCGAGATTGCCGGCCGCCGGCAGAACAACATCGGCATATTCGGCGGTCGGCGTCATGAAGATATCCTGCACGACGAGCAGGTCGAGCTTCTTCATCGCCTCGATGATGCGCTTGGTGTTCGGGAAGCAGGTCACGGTGTTGTTGCCAACGACGATATAGGCCTTCACCGGATAGGGCTTCTCCGAAAGAATCGTTTGGTAGAGCGACGGCGGATGCGCGTACGCGTATGGCGTCAGGTTCAGCGCCTTAAAGCGGTCGCCGCCCAGGCGCTTTTTTGCCTGCTCGGGGGATAGCTTGTCCCACAGCTCGAAATAATTGATTTTGCCGGCCGGATAGAAGGCATTGCCGCCGGGCGCGTCGAGATTGCCGGTGAGGCCCATCAGGATCAGCAGCGAGCGTGTCGCCTGGAAGGTATTGTTGCCAAGCTGGTCGGTGCCGTTGCCCCACAGCATGCATCCCGGCCGGGTGGTCGCGTAGGCGCGCGCCGCCTTAGCGATCATTTCCGCATCGCACCAGGTGATGTCCGACACCTTGTCGAGCGGATAGTCCTTGACCCGCTGGCGCAGTTCTTCGAAGCCGTGACAATAATTCTCGACGAATTCCTTGTCGTAGAGCTCTTCATTGATGATGACGTTCATCCAGCCGAGCGCCATGGCGGCGTCGGTCGCGGGGCGCAGCGGCAGCCAGATATCGACCGGCCCGGCAGCTTTTGGCTTGCGCGGATCGACGACGATGTTGACGGGCTTGCGCGCGAGCGCGTCGGTTACCGGCGTGTGGCCGATCAGCCCGTGATCGTTGCTGGTGCGCTTCTGCGATCCCCACTGCACGATGCATCGCGGCTTGCCATAGACGTCCGCGATCGGGGTCGTATCCCAACCCTTCTGGGAGAAATTGCCGCTGGCCGTGACCTTCGACACCGCGACCCGGGGGCCGTAGCAGAAATAGGCGATCGCGGTGACGTTCGGCGTGCCGAACAGGTTGGCGAGACGGCTCACGATGTGCGTGTTGTTGATGCCGGTGCCGCGGCCGAAAGCGACGGCTTCGGCGCCATGGTCCGCCTTGATCTTCTGCATGCGCTCGGCGATGTACGTGATCGCCTCGTCCCAGCTGACCCGCCGCCACTTACCTTCGCCCTTGGCGCCGACGCGGATCAGTGGAAAGTCGATGCGGTCCGGATGGTAGAGCTGCTCGATCGAGGCCGCGCCTGCTTTCGAGCAGAGCGCGCCCTTGTTGATCGGGTTGTCGCGGTCGCCGATCACCTTCCTGATCGTGCCATTGACGCGTTCGACGATGGTCCCGCAGCCGCCGTGGCACATGCGGCAGACGGCTTTGAATTGTTCAACGATTTCAACGCCCATTGAGCGGCCGGGGCCGGGTTGGGATTGGGTTTCCACGGAGCATTGTCCTTGTGGTTGGGGCACGGGCGCGCGCCCAATACTTCATGTTTAATATCACCGTTGCGGCGCTCGAACAATCGGCCGGGCCGCCCCGTTTTGCGAGGCGGATTGCGGGCTATCCTCTTCTTGCGCCCCGCGATTTTGGGCCAAGCCTTTGCAAGCACCACAGCGCAGTTATGAGTCCGTCCGCAGCACGGCAAGGGCTCGCAGGCACATCCCATCGCGCACGGCAGCAACCAAGCTATGCCCGGTCAACGCAGAAGTCTTTGGATTGGTCGGTGAGGCAAGGGCGAGAATCTCGAAATTGAAGCTGCCGAAGTCGCCTTCGGCCTCGATGATGCCGAGCGGCCCGCTGACATGCGGATCGGACCCGAGTTGAACCTGGGTGCGGTCGAGGCCAAGGCTTGCGATGGCTATGGTCGCTGCGACATTGGCGTTTTGCGGATATTGGGCGGCGGCTTGCCGTGCGCTGCCGCGGAAGAAGATCACGCGCTGGGTCTTGGCCGTGTCATCGAGCAAGTGTTGCGCGGGAGTTCCGTTCCACGCCTGCGGACCTTTCAAGGACGTATAGGTTACGCTGCGCAATCCCGCAGTGCGCGCCGCCAACAAGCCGTCAATGCCCGCAACCGCGCCTGATGCAATCCAGATTTCGGTGCCCGAGGTCGCCGCGGCAACGAGCCCTGCGGTGAAGGCGCGGTCGGCGAGCGCGCCAGTCGATGCGATCAAGAGATCGATGCCGTGCTTGAGAATATCCACGCCAAAGTTCAATACGGCGCCGTGGCCTGCCGCCTCGATGATGATATCGGGCTCAAGATCGATGAGCGCGGGCAGCGCATCGACGACCGCAAAGCGGCCGGCGGATTTCTGTTGCAGCTCCGGCAGCCGTTGCGGCAGATCGAGAATGCCGACCAGCGAGGCGATCTCACCGCGCGCCTCGAGGCAGCGGACGACCTCATCGGCAATGGCTCCGTAGCCGATCAGCGCGATCCGCGGTGCTGTGTTCTTGCCGATCATGGGCATGGCGGCTTGTTCCTTGCAGCATGGCGATGCGATGCATTCAGCATCGCGCGCGAACGCTGGGACAAAATCATTGGCCGGACCTCACCAGCGCCATTGAAATCCACGGCACGTAGCTGATCAGCATGAGAGTCGCGAAATTGATCAACAGAAAGGGAATGATGCCGCGATAGATCGAAGCGAGCGGCTGATTGAAGATCGCCTGCGACGCAAACAGATTGAGTCCGAACGGCGGCGTATACATCCCGATGCTGAGATTGACCGCCATGATGATGCCGAAGTGGATGGGATTGACGCCGGCGGCCTGGACCAGCGGCAGAAGCAGCGGCGTGAGAATAATGATCGCTGCGGGCGGCTCCAGGAAGCTGCCGATGAGCAGCAGGCCGACATTGACGATCAGCAGGGTCTGCCATGGCGCGATATGCTGTGCATTCATGTGACTGACGATGCTCTGCGGAATCCCGCTGGTGGTCAGAAGCCAGGAGTAGATGCCCGCCGCCGTCACGATGATCAGGATTTGCGCAATCAGAAAAGCGGCGCCGACCGTGATCCGCCAAAGCTCGCGCCAGCCGATATCGCGATAGATGAACATCGTCACGATGATCGAATAGATTGCGGCGACGCCGGCCGCCTCGGTCGGCGTGAAAATTCCACCGTAGATGCCGCCGAAGATGGCGAATGGCGCGCCGAGCGCCCAGCCGGCCTCCTTGGTGGCGGCCCAGATTTTCGGCCAAGTCGCCTTCTCGCCGACCTTTACGTCGCGCGAGCGCGAATAAAGGATCACATAGGTGGCGTCGACCAGCCCGAGCAGCAGGCTCGGCAGGATGCCGGCCGTGAACAGCGCAATGGCAGATTGCTGCGCCGACATGGCGTAAAGGATCATCGCGATCGACGGCGGTATGACGACGGCGATCGCGCCGGACGAAGCGATGAGGCTGACGGTGAAGCGGTCGCTGTAACCGCCGGCCCGCAGCGCCGGGTAGACGAACCGGCCCACGGCCGCGACCGTGCCGATGGCGGTATGCGACATCGCCCCGAACAATTCCGACGACGCGATTGTCGTCACCGGAAGCGAACCGCGTACGCTGCCGGTGACGGCGGTGACCCAAAGGATCACGCGCCTGGCGATGCCGCCCTGGCCCATGATTTCGCCGGCCAGAATGAAAAACGGGATCGCCAGCAGCGGGACGCTGTCGAGGCCGCTGAACATGCCGGTCTGCATCATCGTCAGCGGCACGTCGGCGACGAACAAGATGGCGACCAGCGACGTGGTCAGCAGAATAAGATAGATCGGGAAGCCGACGACCAGCAGAACGATCGGCAGAACGAAAAAAACAAGCGGCGCCAGCATGATTGTAACTCTGAAGGCTCCCGACAAGAGCCGGACGGGAGAGCCGGCCTAAGAGATGACGGCCCTCAAGATGCGCCGCTCGAAGTGTGCTGATCGCGCCCGCCACCGCCGCCCCGGAAATCTCGGACGAGCCGGATCGCTGTCAGGAACGCGGTCAAGCCAAGACCGATGGGAATGAGTGCCTGCGGAACGGACAGCGGAATATCGGCGGCTTGGCTGCGCTCGTCGAATTCGACCAGCATGGTGATGACCGGCCACGCAAAGACGATGAGCGCAACGCTGATCGCGATCGTGGCGATATCGGAGATGACTTCGAAATAATGCCGCACCGCCGGCGGCATTACGTGAAGGACCACGTCCATGCGGATTTGCTTTCTCTCCCAGCTGACGACGCTGCTGCCCAGAAAGACGACCGCCACCAGAAGAAACAGCATGACCTCCTCGGCCGAGGCGATCGGAGAATTCAGAGCATAGCGGCCGACGATGTTTGCCAGATTGAGCGCCACCGCAGCAAGCAGCAAGGTCGCGGTCAAATTCCGGATAACGCTCACGAGAGCTGCGATCAGGCTCGTGAACGTCATGGCGTCTTCGTTTCGCTCATGCAGGGGCGGCCCGGCCGATCGCGCGCGGGCGATGTCAAGCGGGCGCGTCGGGCCACGGCCCGTGCTCGCTATTCGCTGCGCTTCGCCGCCGCCAGCAGCAAATCCCAGAGCGGCTTGAGCTCCGGCTTGCTCTTGACGACATCGGGGCCGACGGTCGCCATCTTCTGCATCAGCTCGGCCTCGTCCTGCGGCGACAGACTGACCATTTCGCCGCCCTTTTCGACCCACACCTTGCGCTGCGCAACCAGGAAGTCCATTCCCCAGTCGGAGATCGGATCGTGGATTTGCTGGATGGTGGAGAGCACCGCGGCCTGAAGATCGGGAGGTAGCGCTTCAAACCACTTTTTGCTCAGCACGGCGGTCGAAAAGACGAACGCATGCTTGGTCTCGTTGAGATACTTGGCGGAGTCGTAGTAGTGCAGCGCGGTGAAGACCGAGACGACGCTCATGGCGCCGTCGAGCGTGCCTTGCTGGATCGCGGGCAGCACGTCGCCGAGCGATAGCGGGACGCCGGTGGCGCCGAGCCGTGCGAGTTGCTCCATCTGGAAGGGTGACGCAAGCACCCGGATCTTCTTTCCCTTGATATCCGCAAGGGTACGGAACGGCGTCCGCGTCAGGAAGGACATCGGCCCCGACGGGAACAGGGTGGTGGTGATCAGGCCCTTGTTGGCGCCGAGCGCAAGAAAGGCCTTGGAAAACTCGGGGTCGACCATGACCTTGAGCGCCTGCGCGTCGCTCTTGAACAGGCCGGGCGCGCTCAAGATCTCGAAGCGCGGATCCAGTCCAACCATGAATTCCGGCGGTCCGACCCAGGCCTGGACCGAACCGAGCTGCGTCTCCTCGATCTGGCGCTGAATGGAGCCGAGCTGGCTGGCCGGATAAACCTCCGCCTTGATGCGGCCTTTGGTATTTTGCTCGATTGCAGCAGCGAAGCGCTTCATCCACTCGTGTTGGGTGTCGTTGAGCGTCGCGGTGCTGAGCTTCATCACCAGGGTCTGCGACATGGCGCCGCTGGCAGCCGCGGTGAGAAAAATCGCAGCGAGAACCAGGCTGCCAACAGTCAACAGGGCCCGCGCCCTCGTCGCGTTGATCCTATTCACCGTTTTTTCCCCGATTTTCCCATGAGATTGACCCCGCTGGCTTGGAAAAGGCCCCAGTTTTCTCACGAAAGACGCGTGCGTGACGGAAGACCCTCTGGATTCATAGTCGCATGGCGTCAAAGTCTTTTTCAATCCCCTGCGCGCTCCTGACGGCCTCGAACACGGCCGTATCAGAGTCCTTTGGGCAACCGCAGCTCGCCGAGCGCAGGCAAACCGTAATCCGACCAGTTCGTATACACGCGGTGCATGAATTGCATCGGCGGCAGCGAGACCGGCGGATACTCGAACTTTTTAGTTGCATCGATCAGCACCTTGCCGCCCAGCCGTTCCGGCGGAATGACGTTGGGCGGATGCACCGAAGGGTCGAGCTCGACCGCGCCCGAATGGGGAATAAGGCGCAGGTCATTATCCGGCTGCACCCGCCACGACAGAATCCAGTCCCGCATGAAAGGATCACGGATATCCACGTCGTCGTCCGTCACCACGATCCATTTGAAATAGCTGGTGCCGAAATGGCCGAGAGCGCCGAACATCACCTGGTCGACCTGACCGGTATAGATCTTGCGCAAGCTGACCCAAAGGATTGCCGTGCCGCCGCCGGCCTCGAGCACGTGAACGTCCGCGATGCCCGGAATGTTCAGCGTCTCGGTGAGGTGTCGGAGCAGGCCGGCCTCCAACAGCACCTTCTTGATCATCGATGACTCGCTTGGCGGGAACTGGCTTACGATGCCCATGAGGATCGGATTCTTGCGGTGCGTGATGCATTTGACGTTGAACACCGGGCAGGCTCGACCGCCCGCCATGTAGCCGGTGAACTCGCCGAACGGCCCCTCTGGCTCGACCTCATCCATCGACACTTCGCCCTCGACCACGAATTCGGCGTTGGCCGGAACTTCGAGATCGACCGTCTCACACTTGACCATCTCGACCGCGGCGCCGCGAATGCCGCCCGCAACGGCGAGTTCGTCTTCGCCGTAGCGGGAGGGCGCCACCAGATAGTGGACCGGATCGGAGCCGACAAAGAACGCCGCCGGCATGGCCTCGCCGCGCATCTTCCACTTGGCGTGATGGATGGCGCCACCCCGATCGGGCGCGCCGAACAAAATGCCGGTCTTGTTCGGGCCTTTCACCTGGCAGCGGCGAATGCCGAGATTGCGCCGGCCGGTGTCGGGGTCCCGCGTCACCCAGAGCGGCGTGAAGTAGGGACCGGCGTCCTTGCCCGGCGTCCAGACCGGCGTCGGGATCTTGGTCAGATCGACATCACCGTCGCGGCGGATCACCTCCTTGCACGGCGCATCCTTGACCATGACGGTCGGGATCGGCGCTTTGATGCCGCGCGTAATGCGCTCATTGATCGCCTTGCCGGTCGGCTCACATTCCAGTCCCGTCGCGATCATCTCGGCCGAGGCGGCGACCACGCCGGCCACGACCCGGCCGCCCGGAAAGCCGCGAATGTTGCGGAAGCCGAGGCCAAGCCGGCGCTCCTCGGGCATGGCGCGAAACATCATCCGCGTGACGGTGGCAATCTCCCAGTCCCGGTCCACCTCGCGGTCCACCCACTTGAACAGCCCCTTGCTCTCAAGCGTCTGGAGATAGGGGCGCAGACCGTCGAAGGGCATGTGAGACTCCGGGCTTTGACCAGCGGTTGGAAGTCGCGTCGCGGCTTGCCAGCAGATAGGTCTGCAGCGTGACGGCGCGGTTAGCGGATTCGATCAGACGATCCATGATATCGATGAGAAGGCGAAACTCCTCGCGGCTGAGCGCCGCGAATTCCACATCATTGACCTGACGCTGGATGGGCGCGAGCCGTTCAAGGGCGGCGTGGCCCTGCGCCGAAACGGTGAGCGTCACGCGCCGTCGGTCGCCGGTGTCGGTCTGCTTTCGGATCATTCCGAGAGTGAGCAAGCGCTGCGCCACCGAGGTGATGAACGCGCCGGACAGGTGCAGGTGATCGGCCACGGTTTTGACGTTCACGTCGCCATCAAGCGAAAGATGCGCCACCGCGATCAGAACGGTGTATTCGATGCCAAGCAGCCCGATCACCTTGGCATGGCCATCGCGGATGCGTTGGTGCCGCGCCAGGAAGCCGAACAGGCCGTGCACCAGATGCCGGAAATCCCGATCGCTGCCGCGCCACAACAGTTCGGGTCGCGAGATCGTGAGCGGCAACGCCCGCGGCGCGCGCACGCTCTTGCGCGTGCGATCCTCGGCCGACGCGGCTTGAGCAAACTCTGATTTTCTCTTCGCGCCGGCGCGCATGCGATACCGATCGAGCTGGTGACAGGGCCTCCTGTTACCATGCAATACCAAGCTTGAATAGCTATCGAAGCTAGGTAATTATTCGAAAGCGCCCGCTTGGCGTTCAGGCGCATCTTCGGCGACGATATCGAAGGGATCGACGGATTGATCTCAGTCGGGGTCGCGCGGTTGGAGGAACAGGCATGACTGTCTGCAGGACCGGTGCCGAGCACCTCAAGTCGCTCAAGGACGGCCGCGCGGTCTACATCGACGGCAAGCTGGTGAGCGACGTCACCGAGCATCCGGCATTTCGCAACTCGGTGCGGTCCGCCGCCTCGCTCTACGACTTCCAGGCGCGACCGGAAAACATCGAGCTGATGACCTTCATTCCCGAAGGATCGAACCGGCGGGTCAACCGCGCCTGGCAGATGCCGCGCAGCTACGATGAGATGGTGTTGCGGCGCCAGGCGATGCAGGCCTGGGCTGCGGTGCATTTCGGCTTCATGGGGCGCTCGCCCGACCATCTTGCGTCGGCCCTGGTTGGGCAGCGCATGGGCATCGAGATCTTTCGCAAGCACGGCGCAGCTCGCGCCAAGGCGTTCGAGGGATATTTCGACTATGCCAGTCACAACGACCTGTTCCTGACCTACGTCATCATCAATCCGCAGGCCGAGCGCGGCAAGGACTGGGGCCAGCAGGATGGGGATCTCGTCGCCCGCATCGTCGACGAAGACTCCGGCGGCTTGACGATCCGCGGCGCCAAGATGCTCGGCACCAGCGCGGTCATGGCCAACGAAGTGTTCGTGGCCAATCTGCAGCCGCTCAAGCCGGGCGAGGAAGACCTCGCGTTTTCATGCGGGCTGCCGATGAACGCCAAGGGGCTGCGGGTGCTGTCGCGGAAATCCTATGAGGCATCTGCGGTGTCGGTGTTCGACAACCCAATCTCGTCGCGCTACGACGAGAACGATGCGTTGATGTACTTCGAGGACGTCAAGGTGCCGTGGGACCGCGTCTTCGTGCATCGCGACACCGACATGTGCCGCGCCCAGTTCCACGACACGCCCGGCCACGCCTATCAGAACTATCAGGCGCAGATCCGGTTGTCGGTGAAGATCAAGTTTCTGGCCGGTCTGGCGCGCCGCCTCACGGAGTCGATCGGCACGGTGAACATGCCGCCGATCCGCGAGCAACTCGGCTACCTCGCCGCGCAAGTGAGCATGGTTGAAGCCATGCTCAGCGGCATGGAGGCGTCAGGCTCAAAACTCGGCGAATGGTGGGTGCCGAATAAGCACTTCATGTATTCGGCGCAGGTGCTGACCCAGGAGCTTTATCCGCGGCTCGTCAATCTGATCCGCGAGCTTGCCGGCGGCGCGCTGATCATGCTGCCGTCGTCCGTGCATGACTTCGCCGATCCGCAGCTTAAGGCGATCATCGAGAAGACTCAGCGTTCCGCTTCCATGACGCCCGAGGAAAAGGTCAAGTTCCTCAAAGCCGCCTGGGACGCGATCGGGTCGGAATTCGGCTCGCGCCACACCCAGTACGAGATGTTTTATGCCGGCGCCCAGTTCGTGACGCGCGCCCACAGTTTCCGCACGTTCGATTGGGCTGGAGCAACCGGCATGGTCGACAAGCTGATGTCGACATACGGTGTCGAGGGCGAACACGACGCCGCCCTGCATTGATCTTGTGCTGGCAGTGGGACGCGAAATGCGCACGGCGATCGTCAATATCGGCTGCATCGTTTCCGGCGATTGGCATCGGCCGTTCCTCGATGGCGACACCATCCTGATGGAAAATGGCCGCATCGTCGCGGCCGGGGCGGTCGGTGCGCCCGAGGTCGAGACTGCCGACGTGGTCATTGACGCCGACAAGACGACCGCGATTCCCGGCCTGATCGATTCCCACGTTCACGTCACCTTCGGTGACTACAGCCCGCGGCAGCGGACGGTCGGGTATCTCGAGAGCTATCTGCACGGCGGCGTGACCACCGCGATCTCGGCCTCGGAAGTCCACGTGCCCGGCCGTCCGAGCGACGTTGAGGGCGTCAAGGCGCTGGCGGTCGCTGCGCAGCGCTGCTTCGCCACCTATCGTCCGGGCGGCATGCGCGTGCACGCGGGCTCAGTCATTCTCGAGCCCGGTCTCAATCAGTCCGATTTCGCCGAGCTTGCCGCTGCCGGGGTGTGGCTCGCCAAGGCCGGGTTTGGCGCCGTGGAAACGGCGTACGACTATGTGCCGCTGGTCGCGGCGGCGAACGCCGCCGGCTTCGTCACGACCTGCCACACCGGCGGCTCGTCAATCCCCGGCTCGGGTGCCATCACCGGCGACCATCTCCTCGCCATGCGCCCGCGCGTCTCGTTCCATATCAATGGCGGCCCGACCGCCATGCCGGACCGGGATTTCGAGCGCGTGATCCTTGAAAGCGATATTGCGTTGCAGGTTTGCACCGCCGGCAATTTGCGCACCACGCTCCTGTGCGCCCGGCTCGCCGAGCGGCACGGCGCTTTTGACCGTTTCATCATCGCAACCGATACGCCGACCGGATCGGGCATCATGCCGCTCGGCATGCTTTACACGATTGCGCATTGCGCGAGCCTCACCGAGATGCCGCCGGAGGCGTTCATCTGCGCGGCGACAGGCAACAACGCTCGCGTCTACGGGCTCGACTGCGGGCTGATCGAGCCGGGCCGCGATGCCGACGTGGTGCTGATCGACGCGCCCGACGGTGGCACGCAATCGGCCGCGCTCGCCGCCATCAAGCACGGCGACATTGCCGCCGTCGGCGCCGTTGTCACGGCGGGTATCCCGCGCTTCGTTGGGCGCAGCCGCAACACGCCGGGGACCATGCGCAAGGTCCGCATCGCCAAGAACAACGTGATGCAGGATTTTTCCGGCGGCGGGCATTGACTGGATCGCGCGACGGCGCGGCGCCGCAAGCATCGCGCCTAGCAGCAAGGGTCTAGCAGCAAGGCATCGGATTCTCGATCAGATCGTAGACGTGATCGAATGTAATCTCGTTGATCGGCCGCTGGATCTTGAAATGGCGGGGCGGCTCGTTCTTCAGCACGGCCACGATCGCGGTTTCGATTGGCGGGCAGCTCGGCTTGATGCAGGGGACCTCCTTGACGACGATCGGCGCCTCTTTCGGAAACCCGAAATTCTGTCGCATCCAGTATCGGATTTGATCGAGCGTCAGTGACGAGATTTCCACCTCGCGGCCGAACACGTCGGGGCGCGTCAGCGCGATGTGACCTCCGGTGTAGAAGCAGCCGGCGAAGCCTTGCCTGATCTTGTCTTCGTCGAGCTCGCGGCCGATGAAGACAAGCCTGTTGATCCGTTGCCGATCGGCGCCCCACGGGCGCCCCGGCCGGCCTTCGAATTCCATGCGCACGCCCTGGAACAGAAATTCTTCCGGATCGCCGCGCAGGCTGAGGATGCCCTTCATCCGCAGCAGGTTCGCGCCGAACTCGGCGACCACCGAGCGAAACCACACGCTGACCTTCATGCCGTCCAAGTCGCCGGGTTCGGCGATGCAAACGGTCATGATATTCTGCAGGTGATTATGGCGGCGATCGTTGTGGTGATGGTCATGATGATGGTGGTCATGGTCATGATGGTCGTCGTCGTGGCCGGTCGCGGCGCTGTCGATCCTCTCCTCCAAGTCGCTACTCTTCAATCCGAACACCAGGTTCAGGTCCAGCTCGGAATTTTTGGTCCGGCAAATCGTTGCGACCTTGTTGAGCCGGCCGATCTGCTGCTCGATCTGATCGAGTTCGTCGGGCGTCGCCAGATCGGTCTTGTTGAGAAGGACGAGGTCGGCGAACGCAATCTGTTCGCATGCTTCGCCGGACTCCTCGAGCTGGCTCGACACGTGCTTGGCATCCACCACGGTGACCACGCCGTCGAGGGTGAATTCGCGGCGAATGCGCTCGTCCGCATAAAGGCTTTGCGCCACCGGCGCGGGCTCTGCGAGGCCCGTGGTTTCAATAATGACGGTGTCGAATTTGGAGCGATGTTCGGCAAGCTCGAAAAAGCTGCGCAGCAGGTCGCCGCGGACCGTGCAGCAGATGCAGCCGTTGTTCATCTGAATGACCTCCTGATCCGAGGAAATCAGGAGTTCATGGTCGATGCCGACTTCGCCGAACTCGTTGACCACCACCGCGATGCGATGGCCATGGTCCGCAGTCAGGATGCGGTTGACGAGCGTCGTCTTACCGGAACCGAGAAAGCCGGTGATGATGATGACCGACGCCTTGCTCGGCGAAACGTTGGCATCCATTGCGGCGTCCGCTGCCAGGAAACGTGTTCCGCATTCATATAGACGTTTTCGCCTTCGGCACCAGCCTGCGGCGGCCCCGAAGAAGCGAGCTGCGGCGGCCGGCCGGGCCGCCGCACCGCCATGGCGCCTGTGTCAATTCAGGATCGGTGTCTGCATCTGGCCGATGACCTTGCCGACCGGCTCGCCGTCCTTCATCTGCACCTGGCCGCGAACGATCGTGTAGATCGGGACGCCCTTGACCTTCCAGCCGCCCCACGGCGTCGGCTTGTTCTTGCTGTGGAGCTTGTTGGGGTCAATCGTCATTTCCTTGTCCATGTCGACGACCGTGACGTCGCCGTCGGCGCCGAGGCGGATGGAGCCTTTTTTGGGATACATCTGCCAGACCTTGGCCGGGTTCTCGCTCGCGACCTTGGCGTAATGGTTCAAGCTCAGCCGTCCCTTATTGACCTGCGTGAGCATCAGCGCAACGGCAGTCTCGACGCCGCAGAAGCCGGAAATGCAGTCCCAGATCGCCGGCTTCGTCATCTTGCCGTTGATGTCGCAACCCTTCTCTTCGAGCGTGTGGGGGGAGTGGTCGGTCGCTATCATGTCGATCGCGCCGTTCAACAAGCCTTCCCACAGCGCGTCCTGATGCTCCTTCGAGCGCACCGGAGGATTCATCTTCAAGAGCGGACCGACCTCGGTCATGTCCGTCGCTACGCGAAGCAGATAATGCGGCTGCGTTTCCGCCGTGAAACGCAGCCCGCGCGCCTTGGCGTCCTTGACCATTTGCACGGCCTGCCTGGTGCTGGCGTGGACGATGTGAAGCTTCGTTCCGAAATTCTCGGCCATGAACATGATGTGGGCGATCGATTCCGCCTCGCACAGAGCCGGCCGCGATTGCTCCCAGTAGACCGGGTCCTTCTTGCCCTCGGCCTTGAGCTTGTTGGTCCAGTAATGCTGGATCTGGCGGTTCTCGGCGTGCACGCACAGAGGGATCTTGGATTCGGTGATATTGGAAAAAACCTCGATGCACATTCCGTCGTCGGGGAAGGGCAGGTTGCCGATCGTTTCGCCGAAGAAAATCTTGTAACCGATGGCGCCGGCCTTCGCCATCGGCAGGATGTGGTCGGCGTTGGTCTGATGCACGACACCCAGAACGGCAAAATCGCAGAGCGACTTCGATTCGGCGATGCGCTTCTTGACGCCGACCTGCTCGGCATTCTCGGTCGGCGGAATCTGGTTGGGCATGTCGATGACCGTTGTGATTCCGCCGCACACCGCCGCGGTCGAGCCGGTGCCAAAATCCTCCTTATGGGTCACTCCCGGATCCCGAAAGTGCACGTGGGCGTCGATGAGCCCCGGCAGAATATGCTTGCCTTTCAGGTCGATGACTTCCTTGCCTGCCGGCAGGGATTCATCGGTTCCGATGGCGACGAACTTGCCGTCCGAAATCGCGACGCCGCCCTTCACGGTTTCCTGCGGGGTAACGACCCAGCCATTCTTCAAAACCAGATCCGCCGTCATGAAGGCCTCCTCACTGTGATTCCGGTGAACGATTTCATCGCGACCGCAGCCGCCTCAATAGGTGTCGAACATGCGCTGGACTTCGTCGGCGTCATTAGTCTTGGCGAGTGCCAGTGCCAAGAGGATGCGCGCCTTCCAGGGCTGCAGGTTGTCCGCGGCGACAAAGCCGCGCTTCGCGAGGCCAGGGCTGCGCACGACGCGGCCGGAGGCGACCCGGCTGGAGAGACACATGAGGACTTGCCTGTCGGCAAAGGCCTTGTCGAAGGCCGCATCCTCCAGCGGCGTCGGCCGGCCGGCCCCGGTCGCCGCGCTGACGATGCCCTTGGCGCCGGCGTCGACCGCGGCCTCGATCATGGTCCCGTCGGCGCCCACATAGGACACCACCACATCGACGCGCGGCAGCGACTGCGCGGAGCGAACGTCGAATTCGGTTTCGATTGTGTGCTTCCTGGCTGGGCGGTGATAGTAGACGACCTTGCCGTCGGCGTCTGCGAAACCCAGCGGCCCCAGGTCGCGCGACTCGAACGCCTGCACCCGATAGGTCGAGTTCTTGGTGACGTCGCGGCCGTTGAAGATGGTGTCGTTCATGACGACGAGGCAGCCGCGTCCGCGCGAGGCTGGATCGGCCGCGACGCGCACGGCGTTCACGACATTCAAATAACCGTCGGCGCTGATCGCCGATGACGGCCGCATCGAGCCGACGATCACCACCGGCCTGTCGGTCTTGAGCGTGAGGTTAAGAAAATAGGCGGTTTCTTCCAGCGTATTGGTGCCGTGCGTGATGACGATGCCGTCGGCCTGGTCCTGATCGAAGATCGCATGGATCTTGCGCAGCAGATCGAGCCAATCCTTGTCGGTCAAGGCCTGGCTTGGCAGGCGGCGGAACGGGATTTCCTGGACCGCGGCGATGCGGCCGAGTTCGGGAAGCTCCGCCAGCAGTTCGCCATTGCCGAGCCTCTTGCCCGCTTCGATGTACCACGCAAGATCGAGACGGTCCGTGCCAACGGAATCGATCGTCCCACCGGTGAGGATCAATCCAATTCTCGGCAAGCCAACCATGTTTGCTCGGTCCTTCGGCTGACGCGGTTTGGGCGGCTGTTCGCTCCGCACCCTAGGCGGGCGTGCGGGCGTCGCGCTTGCGCGCCGCCAGCTTCACGGCCTCGAGCACTTCAGGATAAGCCGCGCAGCGGCAGAGATTTCCGGTGAGATAGTGCTTGATCTGATCTTCGGTCGGATCGGGATGCTCGTCCAGCAACTGGGTCGCCATCATGATGAAGCCGGGCGTGCAGTATCCGCACTGGAAGGCGCCGGCCTCGATAAAGGCCTGCTGCACCGGGCTGAGCTCGCCGCGCGCATCAAGGCTTTCGATCGTGGTGACCTCGGCGCCATCGACGAATGTTGCGAGATAGAGGCAGGCGGAAACGGCGCGGCCATCGACCAGGACGGTGCAGCAGCCGCACAGGCCCTGGCCGCAGCTTTCACGGGCGCCGGTGAGGCCGAACTCCCGCTGCAGCAGTTCCACCAGGTTATGATGCGGTTCGACGTTGATGGTGACCGGCGAACCGTTGAGCTTGAACGCGATGGTGCGGGCGCCGGTCATTGTCAGGCCTCCTCGAGCGGATTGCCGGTTTTGGCGCGGATGGCGCGATAGACCGTTTCGGGATCGAGCGGCAGGCTGGTCAGCCGGACGCCGACCGCATCGTCGATCGCGTTGGCGATGGCCGGGGAGACGCAGAACATCGAGCTTTCCCCGACGCCCTTGGCGCCGAACGGCCCGTTCGACTGAACGTGCTCGATGTAGAGATTTTCCATCGTTGCCGGCACGTCATGGAAGGCGGGGATCTTGTAGTCGGCGAGCGAAGCATTGGTGACCTGGCCGGCGTCGAGGTGCATCTCTTCGAACAGCGTGAAGCCGAGCTGCATCATTGCGCCGCCGGAAATCTGCGTCTCCACGATCTTGGGGTTCACGGCCTTGCCGGCATCCACCACGTTGACGAGCTTGGCGATCCGCACGTGCCCGGTTTCGGTATCGACTTCAACCTCGGCGCCGGCGCCCGCGATCAGCCAGAACGGTGTCACCTTGGTACTCTGGCCGGTTTCGCGCGACGGCGATTCATAGTCCGGCTTGAAAGCACCGCTGCCGACGATGTTGCCGGCCTGCATGCCATAACGCTTCTGGAACAGCGCCGCGACCGGCGTGTTCGACCCCTCCGGTTCGCCGAGCTCCTTGCGAAGTGCGGCGATCTTGTCGCGCACCTCCTCGGCCGCGCGCATGATCGCATGTCCCATGTGGAACAGCGAGCGCGAGCCGAGCGTGCCCATGTCGTAGGGCGTCACGTCGGTGTCGGAGTGCACGACCTTGACGGATTCGGCGGACACATTGAGCGCTTCGCCAACCATCTGCGCCATGGCGGTGTCGGAGCCCTGGCCCATATCGACGGTTCCGCAATAGAGCGTGACCGAGCCGTCGCCGCCGACATTGATGATCGCAACGGAGGTGGTGGGCGACGTCACCGCCTTGATCGCAATGCCGAAGCCGCGGCCGCGCCTGATGGTGCCGGTGCCGCGGTCGAAGGGTTTGCTCCATGCGATCCTTTCCAGGATCGTATCCAAGAGCTTTTCCAGCGGTGCGTCCTTGATCTCCTGGCCGGTGGCGTGAACACCGCCTTCACGCAGAAGATTGGTGCGGCGGAATTCGGCGGGACCAAGCTTGAGCGCGCGCGCCATCATGTCCATGTGGCTCTCGTAAGCCCAGGCGATCTGCGGCAGGCCGAAGCCGCGCAGCGAGCCGGACGGCGTCGTGTTGGTGTAGAGCGCGTAGGAATCGATCCAGACATTGTCGATGTCGTAGGGGCCCGAAGCGGTCAAGCCGGCTTTCTGCGTCACGCGCGGACCGATATCCGCATAGGCGCCGCCGTTCCAGAACACCTCGCATTTGCGCGCGACGATCTTGCCGTTGTCGTCGACGCCGCTCTTGATGCGGAACGTGCTCGGATGCTTGGTGATCTGGTAGAACATCTCCTCCATGGTGGATGCGACCTTGACCGGCTTGCGCGCGATCATGGACAGCGCGACCGCCAGCGCCTCGAGCTTGATGTAAAGCTTGGAGCCGTAGCCGCTGCCGACATACGGCACCTTGACGCGGACCTTGTTTTCCGGCCAGCCAAGGAGCCGCGCAATCTCGGTACGTACGAACGAGGGGCCCTGCGACGCCGAGTAGATCGTGACGTTGTCGCTGCGAAAGTCGGCGATCGTGACGAACGGCTCGAACGACAGGTGCAGCACCTTCTGCGTCTTGAACTCGTGCTCGAACTTGTGCGCGGCGGCCGCATAGGCCTTGTCGAAGTCGCCACGGCGCAGCCGGTAGTCGAGCGCGACGTTGGTCCCCTTGATGCCTTTGAGATGCTTGAGATCGGTGAAGGTCCCGGCGGGCTTGAGCTGCTCGTGGACGAAGGTCTTGGTGGTGAAGGCATCGACTTCATCGTAGACGGCGGGCAGTTCGTCGTATTCCGCGACGATGCGCTGCACCGCCGCCTCGGCAACATGCGGGTCGTGCGCCAATACCACGGCGACCGGCTCGCCGACGAAGCGGACCTTGCCGTCCGCCAAGATCGGCTGATCGTGGAACGCCGGGCCGTAGTAGGGATCCGGAATGACTTGTTTGATGTCGTCGATGGTGACGACATGGAGCACGCCCGGCACCTCCTTGGCTGCGCTGACATCGAGCGACCTGATGCGGCCGTGCGCTACCGTGCTGCGGAACACTTTGGCGTGCAGCATGCCCGGTACCCGCATGAGATGGGTATATTCGGCGCGGCCGGTGACCTTGTCGCGGCTTTCGAGGCGCTGAACCGACCGTCCGATCTGGGAGCCGACTTTGGCGGTTGCGGAGTCGAGCGTGGCCGCCATCAGTGCGCTCCGCCGCCATCAAGCGCCGCGCGCACCGCGCGCCGGACATAGACCCGCATCAATTCACGCTTGTAAGGCGCCGAGCCGCGGATGTCGGCGATGAACTCGGCATCCGCTGCTGCCGCGTCGCCGACCTGCCTGAGGAGATCGTCGGTCACGCTCTTGCCGTTGAGCATGGCTTCCGCGGACTTGAGCCGTGTCGCCTTCTCGGTCGCGGCGCTGGCGACGAGGCTTGCCGACCTGATCGTCTTGCCGTCCGCTTCGATGATCGCGGCGACGCCGAGCGCCGGCCAGTCGTCGGCCGAGCCGGTGGTGACTTTCATGTAGGCGCCCTTCCTGGCGCCCTGCGAGGGGATCTGCACGTTGGAGATCAGCTCATTTTTTTCCAACACAGTCTCGTAATAGCCCGAGAACAGCTCCTCCACGGCGAGGGTGCGCACGCCGGTCGGCCCGGTAACCGTCATCGTCGCGCCGAGCGCCATCAGAACCGGGGGCAGGTCCATGTGCGGATCGCCGTGGGCAAGCGCGCCGCCGACGGTCGCGACGTTGCGCACCCGCACGTTCGACAGCGTCAGCAGGGTCCGCGTGATGATGGGGGCATGCGCCATCACGTCTGCCGAGCGCTCCAGCGCGGAGAGCGTTGTCATTGCCCCGATACGAAGCCCGCCGGGTCCGGCGGCAATGCTGGAATACTCGGCCTCGATCTTGCGCAAGCTGATCAGTTTTTGCGGACGGAAGACCCCGGCTTTCATCATCAGCATGAGTGCGGTGCCGCCGGCGATCGGGCGCACCGTAGCGTCGTCGGGATCGAGCAACTTGACGGCTGCCGCGAGCGAGGTGGGCTCGGCAAGTTCGAAGGGGAGCATCGGGCGTCCGACTTTGCTGGCGCGAAGGCTGCGCGCAGTCCTTGGGCTTATTGCTTGCGACGATATTGATGGCGCGAATACGTGTCAAACAGGAGGCGGCCGCATCGATCAGGCCATCTCTCCAGTCTCGCCGTGGTGCGTCGCGGCGCGTTGGGAGACGAACACGCGCTCGAACAGGCAAACCAAAGCGTAGAGAATGAGCGACACGATCGAGATCCAGACCAGCGCGACGAATATGAGCACCGTGTCCATCGTTCCGGTGGCGACGATCAGGACGTAGCCAAGGCCTCTGTCGGCGCCGATGAACTCACCGACGATCGCGCCGACGACGGCCAGCGTGATCGCGACCTTGAGGGAGCCGAATATGTGCGGCAGCGCGTGGGGCAGCTGGAAGCGCAAGAATTTCTTGAGCGGACTCGCACCCATCGATTGCAGCAGAAACACGTAATCGCGTGGCACCGATTTCAAGCCGACCAGCGTGTCGATCATGATCGGAAAAAAAGCGAGCAGGAACGAAACGAGCGCCTTTGGCAAAAAGCCGACGCCCAGCCAAACCACCAGCAACGGTCCCAACGCCACCTTCGGCAAAACCTGAATGAAAACGATCCAAGGATAGAAAGCCTGCTCGAACACCCGGACATAGGCCAGCATCCAGGCCAGGAACACGCCCGCGAAGATGGCGAGGATGAAGCCGCACAGGATTTCCGTGATGGTGACGACGGCATGCCCGAACATGATAGGCACTGTCGCCGCGACGCGAAATGCAATCGCCGACGGTGCCGGCAGGATATAGGCCGGAAACAGCGAGCGTTGCGCGCCCCACTGCCACAGCAGCACAAAGACGACGAAGAGCAGCGCCGGATAGATTATCCTCGCAGCGATGTCATTCATCCCGCGCCGCCTCATCGCTCACGGTGGAGCGTCAATCGCCTGCCGCAACTGCTGTTGCAATCGCACGAATTCCGGGGTGTCCCGCGTTTCCATGGTGCGCGGACGCGGCAGCGCGATCGCCAGTTCATGGACAAACCTGCCGGGCCGGCGCGAGAGCACGATGACTCGGTCCGACAGGAACACCGCCTCCGAAATGCTGTGCGTCACCATGATTGCCGTGGGTCGTTCCGCCATCCACAGAGTCTGCAAATGCAGGTTCATGTGGTCGCGCGTCAGCGCGTCCAGTGCACCGAACGGCTCGTCCATCAAAAGGATGCTCGCGCCGTGCAGCAGCGCGCGGCAGATCGCGACACGCTGCCGCATGCCGCCGGACAGTTCCCAGGGATGGCGATCTTCGAAACCTTTCAGTCCCACGCGCTCGAGCAGGATCTGGGCTTTGGCGCGGGCGGCGCGGCGATCGAGGCCGCGCATGTCCGCCTGCACCATGACGTTTCCCAGCGCGGTCCGCCATTCGAACAGCAAGTCCTGCTGAAAGGCGATGCCGATGTCGGTCAAAGGCTTTGTGACCGGCCGCTGCGCCACCTCGATCGAGCCTCGCGACGGCGCCACGAGGCCCGCCATCATCATCAACAGCGTGCTCTTGCCGCAGCCGCTCGGGCCGAGGATCGACAGGAATTCGCCGCGGCCGATGTCGAGCGTTATGCTCTCGATCGCGGAGATTGCCCTGTTGCCCTTGCCGTACGCCTTGGCGACGTCGTGCAGAGCGATGTGAGGGTTCGAGATCGAAGCGGCCGGGGATTCGTGACGCACATCAATCCTTCCCGGCTTTGAACGTCATTTCCCGATGAATTCGTTGGTGAAGAATTCATTCGCCGAAGTTGGCGGCTTCATGCCGGTCGCCTGCACCAGCAGGTCAACCGCCTTCTGCCATTCCTCCGGCGACTGCCAGCCGAACGGCTTGCCCATCGTACCCGGCGTTTCGATGTACTGGAACGACGCCAGCAGGGTCGCCTTCACCTGGTCCTCTTTGCCCTGGCTGAGCGGGTTGGCCGCCACCAGAGCGGCGGCGGCGTCGTCCGGATGGCTGCGCGCGTCCTGCCATGCTCTGGCCGTGGCGGCGACAAAGCGTCGGACCATGTCGGGCTTGTTTTGAATTGTCGCGGTCGAGGCGACGATGCCATGCGATGGCAGATTGATGCCGGCGTCCGCATAATTGAACTTGCCGATGTCCTTGAAGCCCACGGACTTGAGCAGCGCCTCACCTGCTGTTCCATAGCTGCCCGCAGCATCGGCTTTGCCTTGGGCGAGGTAGGAATATTTGATCGAGCAGTCGACCATGATGACCTTCACGTCATCCATGGTCAGCCCGACGTCTTTCAGATATACCGGCAGATATTTGATCAAGCCGTCGGTCGGACACAACAGGATGCGCTTGTCTTTCAAATCCGCAGGCTTGGTGATTCCCTTGTCGGCCGGGAAGAACAGCGCCAGCGTCGATTTCTGAAAAATGCCCATCACCATCTTGGCGGGCAGGCCTTGGCTGACGAGCTGAGCGATCGTGCTGGCGTCGGCGAAACCGAAATCATCGGAGCCGTTACCGACCAGACTCCCGACTGCGGGCGAGCCTTTGCCTTCGAGTACGCTGACATCGAGGCCGGCATCGCGATAGTAGCCGCGCGACACGCCGAGATAAAACGGTGCATGATAGCCGAGCGCCGTCCAATCAAGGCGCAGCGTCGCCTTTTCTTGAGATTGCGCTTGCCCGATGAGCAGCGCCAGCATCCCGGCGATCAATCCTGCCGAGCGCGCAAATGCTGATAGGCTAAGCCACATCGAACGCTCCCCAAGCTGACGATTGCTGCTGTTTGCATACAATAATCGCATCACGTATACCAGACTTGAAGACTGCAAAAGCATACGTCGAGGAAACGGCGCAGCATGACCGAACAGGCGGGAGCCGACGGCTGGATCGGCGCACGGCTGCTGCGCAAGGAGGATGATCGCTATCTTTACGGACGCGGCATGTTCATCGCCGACGTCCACGTGCCCGGCGTCCAGGATATCGCGTTCGTGCGCAGTCAGATGGCGCATGCGCGCGTAAGCCGGGTGACAAAGCCGGCGGACGCGGCCGCTCGGGTGTTCACGCTGGCCGACATCGGCCCGGTCAACGTATTGGAGGCTGGGCCCGAGCTCTCGGCCCATCGTCACAGTCCGTATCCGCCGCTGGCGGACAGGCGGGTTCGTTACGCCGGCCAGACCATCGCGGCCTGCATGATGCCGACGCGCGCCCAGGCCGAGGATTTGGCCGACAGCGTCGATGTCGAGCTGGAACAACTGCCTGCGGTCGTTGATGTCGTTGCCGCCATGCGCGCCGACAGTCCGCGTGTTTTCGACGAGTGGCCGAGCAACGCCTATATCAGCACCGTGGTCGTCGAAGGAAACCCAGAGGCGCTGGCCGCCGCGCCAATCCGGCTGCACCGCCGCTTGCGGCTCAATCGCCAGGCGACCGTGTCGCTCGAAGGCCGCGGCGTGCTCGCCTACTGGGACCATCGGCTCGACGAGCTGGTCGTCTACCTGTCGACGCAGGGCGGCCAGGTGAAGCGGCTGGCGCTGTCCAAGATGCTCGGCATTCCCGAAAATAAGGTTCGCGTCATAGCGCCCGATGTCGGCGGCGGTTTTGGCGGCAAGAACCGCATCATGCCGGAGGACGTGGCGGTCGCGGCGATCGCCATGAAGGTCGGTCATCCGGTGCGCTGGATCGAGGATCGGCGCGAGCATCTGCTCGCCTCGCCGCATGCCCGCGATCACACTTACGATCTCACCATCTGCGCCGAGCGCGACGGCACGCTGCTCGGCGTTGAAGGCGACATTTACATCGACGCCGGCGCCTACGCGTTGTGGCCGACGGGCGCCTTTCAGGAAGCCAGCATGGCGTCGCGCAACCTGACGGGGCCCTACCGCATCCGCCATTTGAAGCTCAATGCCCACACGGTCGCTACCAACAAGGCCCCGATGGGCCCCTACCGTGGCGTAGCGCGTCCGGGAGCGACCTTCGCTATCGAGCGACTGGTCGACGAAGTCGCGCGCGAACTCGGCCGCGAGCCGTTCGATCTGCGCCGCCAGAACATCGTTACCGCGGCGGAGCTTCCCTACCGGACCGCGGCCGGCATGAAGCTCGACACCGGCGATTATGTCGCCGCGCTCGACATCGCGCGCGACAAGATCGACTTGCCGGCAATCCGCAAGCGGCAGGCGCAAGGCGAGCCCGACGGCCGCAGGATCGGCGTCGGATTTGCCTTTTATACCGAGCAGAGCGGTCATGGCACCGTGGAATTCGTCAAACGCAAGTTCCGGGTGATTCCGGGTTACGAGTCGGCCAATGCTCGGATGCTGCCGGACGGCTCCGTGCTGCTCTATGTCGGCGTGCAGAACCACGGCCAAGGTCACGAAACTTCGCTCGCTCAGATCGCCGCACACGAGCTCGGCATCGACCCCGGGCAAATCTCCGTGCGCTACGGCGACACCGCCATCGGGCCTTACGGCTTCGGTACTTTCGCGTCGCGTTCCATCGTGTTCGCCGGCGGCGCCGTCGGCAAGGCCTCCCGTGCGCTCGCCGAGAAAATCCGGCGCATCGGCGCGCATCTCCTGCAGGCCGATATCGCCTTGACCCGTATCGACGGCGGCGCGGTGCACGGGCCGTCCGCCAAGGTCGGCTTTGCCGAGATCGCCTACGCCGCCAATGCGCGGCCGGATCAGCTGCCCGCCGGCATGGAACCCTTGCTGGATACGATCGCGACCTATGAACCGACGGATTCCGGCGGCGTGTTTGCCTACGGTACGCACGCGGTGGTCGTTGCGGTCGACGCCGACAGCGGGGTGACGGAGCTGCTCGACTATGTGGTTTCCGAGGACTGCGGCACGATGATCAATCCGATGATCGTCGACGGCCAGGTGCAGGGCGGCATCGCGCAAGGGATCGGCACGGCGCTCTATGAAGAGATACCTTACGACGAACAGGGCCAGCCGCTCGCCACCACCTTCGCGGATTACATGGTGCCGTGCGCTCCGGAAATTCCGACCGTGCGGATCGAGCACATTGTGACGCCAGCGCTGGCCACCGAATATGGCGTGAAAGGCCTTGGCGAGGGCGGCGCCATCGCGCCGCCGGCGGCGATCGCCAACGCCGTTGCCGACGCTTTTGCCGACATCGGCGCCAGCTTCAATGAAACGCCGCTCACGCCGCGGCGGGTTTCGGAGGCGATCGACCGGGCGCGGCGCGCGAAAGCTTCGCGTGCATGAAGTCCGCGGCGTTCGATTACGTGGTTGCGAAAACCGTCGCGGAGGCTAGCGCCGCGTTGGCGCAGGACGCATCCGCAACCGTGATTGCCGGCGGCCAGTCGTTGGTGCCGATGCTCAATCTGCGGGTCGCGCTGCCGGATCTTCTGGTCGATATCGCGGGTCTCGAAGAGCTCAAGGAGACTTGCGAGACGGCTGCCGGCCTTCGGATCGGAGCGCTGACCACCCATGCCGACATCGAGGACGGCAACATCCCCGATCTGTTCGGCGGCTTGACGCGCAAGGCCGCCTCGGGAATTTCCTATCGCGCCGTGCGCAACTACGGCACGATCGGAGGCAGCGTGGCACTCGCCGACCCTGCCGCCGATTGGCCGGTTTGCCTGATGGCTCTCGGGGCCCAGGTCCGCATCGCCGGCCGCAACGGTTCGCGGCGCCAGCCGATCGGCGACTTTATCCAAGGTCAATACGCGACTTCGCTCGACAGGGACGAGATTGTTCTCGGCTTCGACATCCCGCGTCCCGACGCGCGGCTGCGCTGGGGCTTGTTCAAGGTCGTGCGCAAGAGCGGCGCGTTTGCGAGCTCCATTGCGGTCGTCGTGGAATGCGGCAGCGGCGGTCCGGTATCGGTTGCGCTCGGTGCCGCGGCGCCGCGTCCATGCCTGCTGCCGACGATCGCCAAACTTGTCAGCGCCGGAGAAACCTCGGAAGACGTCTTGCGTGCCGCGATCGCCAAGGATTTGACCGCCCACGCGCCGGCCGCCGATCCCTATCTGGAGCGCTTGCATACATCGACCGTGCTGCGGGCGGTGCGGGAGATGCGCAGCCAATGACGTCCGTGACCGTCGACCTCAATGGTGCAAGGGTCGTCTGCGATGTCGAGCCGCGGGAAACCCTCGCCGACTTCCTGCGCGACCGTCATCGCCTGACCGCGACGCATCTCGGCTGCGAGCACGGCGCCTGCGGCGCCTGCACGGTGCTGGTGGATGGCAAGGCAACGCGCTCGTGTCTTCGCCTCGCGGTCATGTGCCACGGCCACGCCGTGCAAACGCTTGAAGGTTTGCGCGATGACCGCCTCATGGAGGTGCTGCGCCGGCATTTCCACGAATGCCATGCGTTGCAATGCGGCTTCTGCACGCCCGGCATGCTGGTGATGGCCCGCGACATCCTGCTGCGGCTGCCCAAACCCGGCGCGCAGACCGTGCGCTATCAACTCAGCGGGCAGATCTGTCGCTGCACCGGCTACGCCGGCATCGTCAATGCCATCGTCGCAGCCGGGCAGGAAATCGGGCGCGGAGCGGCCGGCTAGACTAAAATCCCTGCGGCAGCTCGTGCGCCCATTTCGCCCGCATGCGGGCGTCGAGCGCCTTGCTGGCGCGCGCGATGACCGGGAAGGTCTTCTGCCGATTGAACGGCACGCAGGCGTCGATCACGACGCGGGAATTGCGCTTGTCCTTCTCGGTGTCGTAGCACATCGGATCGAGCGCCGAACTCCAGCCGCCATGGATGACGTCGACCTGCAGGCGCGGGTCGCAGCGCGTGCACATCGCCCAGATCACGTCGTTGATGTTGGTCGGGTCGATATCCTCGTCGACCACGATGGTCCAGCGATTGCAGTAGGCGCCGGCGTGGCAATGCGAAGCGACCATGCCGGCCTGCTTGGCGTGACCGCCGTAAAGCTGTTTGATGGAGATGACCAGCATGAACCGGCTGCCGCCCGCTTCGTGTGCCCATACGCCTTTGACTTCGGGGATGCCAGCCGCTTCGAGTTGATTCCAAACCGCGCCGCAGCGATAGGTGCCAAGATAGAAGGTGTTGTCGTTGGGCGGCACGGCCGGAATGGCCCCCATGAGGATCGGGTCGTCGCGATGCATGAAGCTTTTGATGCGCAAGGCCGGCTCCGGGTGGCTGCCGGACGCGTAATAGCCGGTCCACTCGCCGAGCGGCCCTTCCTGCAGCTCATCGCCGGGATGAATGAAGCCTTCGAAAGCGATCTCGGAATTTGCCGGCACCGGCAGCCCGGTGTGCGGCATGTTGATGACTTCGATCGGCTCGCCGAGAATGCCGCCCGCGGCCTCCATCTCATTCTTGCCGTACGGGATTTCGAGCCCGGCGAGCATGAACAGCGCAGGGTGCATGCCGGCGATGACGGCGGCCGGGCAGGGCTCGCCGCGGTCGTGATACTTGCTCATGATGATGCGGCCGTGCTTGCCAGGCGACATGAACACGGTCGCCACGTCCGGTCCCTGGGTTTGAATGCGGTAGCAGCCGTAGTTGAGCCAGCCTGAATCCGGGTCCTTCATCACCACCATGCAGGCGGTGCCGATATACGGCCCGCCGTCGAGCTCGTGCCAGACCGGCGTCGGGATTTTCTGGATATTGATGTCCTTGCCTTCAAAGACGTTTTCGAGCAGCGGACCGCCGTTGACGGTTCTCGGCTGATGCGACGGCGCATGCTTCATGTAGTTCCGCCACCACTTGATCAGGTCCATTTCGGAGGCCTGCGGCGGCAGTCCGAGCGCGACGTTGATCCGCGGCACCGCGGTGAGGATGTTGGCGATGACGCGATGGCCCTTGGGAAAGCCCGGCACTTCATCGAACAACAGCGCCGGGTGCCCCATCTTGCGCTGATAGATGTCGACGAAGCCGCCGATCTCTTCTTTGGGCTCGGCGCCCTTGATGATCTTGAGCTGACCGGCGGATTCGATTCCGCTGATCCAGTCTCGAAGGTCTATGTTGGCCATGTTCGAACTCGCGGATTGTCGGCTACGGGCGTTTGACGGTCATCCTCGGTGTCGCATGTATAGGCAACGCGGGTTCCCCTGTACACCATGCAACGGCACCCTGGAAAATGTGCGGCAATAAGTTCAGGGGATCAGAGCGCCGAGAATGTTCGAATAATCATCCGTCCACACGCCCTTGCCGGGGACTGGCGTGAGCGGCTGCCAGCGCTTGTCGCTTGCGATCGTGCTCAGATCCTCTTCGCGGCGCGCAACAACGATCCAGTCCGAGGCATCCTTGCCGTAGGCGTCATCGCTGTCTTCGACGCTCTCCGCGTCATTGAAGCGACGAGCCGTCAAGTTCAGCGAGGCGGCGATATTGGCGACCACCGGGCCGAGATCGAGATACTGATTTGACACATGATAGACCAGCATGCCGCCCGCCTGTAATTTCGTGAGATACATTTCCATGGCATCGCGGGTCATCAAATGAACCGGAATGGCATCCGACGTGAAGGCGTCGAAAATCAGCATGCCGAAGGAATTGTCGGGCTGCCGCACGAGCGACAGGCGGGCGTCGCCCAGCACGATATCGGGATGCGCCGGGCAATCCTTGATGAAACTGAACAGTGCCGGGTTCTGGGCGATCGCGATATCGGCGGGGTTGATCTCGAAGAACGTCCAGTTCTCGCCAGGCCTTTCGTAACAGGCGACAGTCCCGGTGCCGAGACCGATGATGCCGACGCGCTGGGTCAGCGGCGTGTTAGCGACCGCGGCGAACAATTGGCCGAGCGGGCCGTCGTGATGATAATAAGTGAGCGGCTCCAGGCGATGCGCTCTATCCTGTGCCTGGGCGCCGTGCAGGGTGGTGCCGTTATAGAGGGTGTGCTTCGGCGGCGAGTCTTCGGCGAGGACCTTGAGAACGCCGTAGAAATTGCGAGTACGCAACAGCACGTTGTCATTGTTGGAGACGACAAAGCCCGCCGCCAGCAAGGCAGCTATGCCGAGGCCGAAGCGGACCGGACGCCGGCGTGCTGCAAATACCGCAAGGGCGCAGATCGTCACGACAATGAGCGTTCCGCTGCCGCTGAGATCCTGAAAATTCAGTTCGGTATGGCGGTCGAGCAGGAAGACCACGGCGAAGACTGCAAGCGGGAGCGCGAAATCGCCGAGCGAGGGCCAGATGGCATCTCGCCTCGGCAAGATGCCGGGCCGCAGCAGGCAGGCGAACACGAGGACCAGCCGGTATTCGATCACGTCATTGAAAATGATCGGGGCCACCAACGCGTTGAACACGCCGCCCAAGGCGCCGCCCAGCGAAAGAAATAAATAGAATTCGGTAAGATACCGCGTCGGCGGCCGCAGTCGCGCCAGCTCCTGGTGGCACAGCAGTGCCGTCACGAAAAACGCCGTCAGGTGCAGCGCAAACAACGGGATGACGCCCTCGGTCTGTTCGGCCAGGAAGATGACGCCGATGGAGACGAGAAGGATTGCTTGCAGAAACGCGACCACCTTTTCGGGAATGACAACTAGCCGCTGAAACGCCAGCACGAAGCTCAGCAGATAAAGGATCAGAGGAACGACCCAGAACAGCGGCGCAGCGGCGATGTCCATGGTCAGGTGGGTCGTCACGCCGAGCAGCAGGCTCGATGGAACGAAAGCCAGCGCTACCCAGCGCAAGCGCATCAAAATATTGGGGCCGCTCGACTCTTCCTCTTTTGCAGCCGGCAATGCCGCGCTTGCTGCCTTGTCTTCCTTGTCTTTCGGCTTCGCAATGATAGTGGCGGCACATGCGACGGTGAGTGCAATCAGAGCGAGATAGCCGGTGGTCCAGAACCGGCTCTGCTGCGCGAGACGCAGGTGCGGCTCGACGAGGGTCGGGTAAGACACCAGTGCCGCCAAGCTGCCGAGATTGCTCGCGGCGTAGAGATAGTACGGATCGTGTGCGGATCGTGCGCCTGTCTTGGCGAACCACGCCTGCAGCAAAGGCGCCGTGCCGGAAAGAATGAAGAAAGGCGCACCGATCATGATCAGCAGGGTTTCAAGCTGCCACAATATCGGACTGGCGCCGGCGGCCGGCGGCGCAATGCCCTCGAGCGAAACCGGAAGTGCGAGCGCGGCCGCGCCAAGCAGCGCAGGATGCAGGAAGGCCCACAAGCGGTTGGAGCTCCAGCGCTCCGTCAAATGCGCGTAGAGATAGCCGAGCAGCAAAGCGATCTGGAAAAACATCATGCAGGTGTTCCAGACGGCGGCGCTGCCGCCGAGCACCGGCAGGATCATTTTGGAGGTGAGAAGCTGGATCCAGAACAGCAGCGCGGCGCTGATGAAAAGCGTAAGACTGAATAGAAGCTGCGGCATTTCATACCCCTCGAGCGTCTGACAGCTTTTCAGAATTTCATCGCGGCTGCATCCTCGATCACCGCTTGTGCCGCGTTGTGCCCCGGTGCGCCCGTCACGCCGCCGCCCGGATGTGCGCCCGAGCCGCACAGATAGAGCCCGGGGACCGGCATGCGGTAGTCGGCATAGCCAAGCATTGGGCGCGCCGAAAACAACTGGTCGAGCGTCAACGCGCCGTGGAAGATGTCGCCGTTGGGCAAGCCGAAGATGCGCTCCAGATCGGCTGGCGCGAGGCTCTGGCGTCCGATCACGCTTGCCTTGAAGCCGGGCGCGTAGGCCTCGACCGTGTCGATCATCAGGTCGGCGACGGTCTCGCGATGCTGGTCCCAGGACGAGCCATCGGCAAATTGCGGCGCGACATGCTGGCAGAACAGGCTCGCCACGTGCAGACCGGGCGGCGCGAGACTGTCGTCGAGGGTCGAGGGAATGAGCATTTCGACGATCGGCTTGCGGCTCCAGCCGTCGCGGAGGCAATCGCGATAGGCTTGGTCCATGTAGGACAGGCTCGGGGCCAGGATGATGCCGGAAGCATGGTGGTCGCCGGTGCCGGGCAGCGCGGAAAAGTCCGGCAGCTTCGACAGCGCGACGTTCATGCGGAACGTTCCCGAGCCTGCCTTCCACGCCTTCATGCGCGCCGTCATGGCGGCCGGAACCACCTCGCGCGGCACCAGGTTCTGAAACAGGAATTGCGGATTGACGTTGGCGATCACCGCACTCGCCCGGATCGGCGTGCCGTCCTCCAGCACGACGCCGCTCGCTCGGCCGCGTTCCACGATGACCTCGCGCACCGCGGAGCGCAGGTCGATGCGCACGCCGTGCTCGCCGGCCGCCGTCGCCATCGCCTGAGTGATCGCGCCCATGCCGCCGATGGCGTGGCCCCACACGCCCTGTTTGCCATTCACCTCGCCGAACACGTGATGCAGCAGCACATAGGCGGAGCCCGGCGTGTACGGGCTCGCGAGGTTGCCCACCACCGCGTCGAAGCCGAGCGCCGCCTTGATCGGATCGGTGTCGAACCAGCGGTCGAGCGTTTCGCCGGCAGATTTGCGGAACAGGTCGAACGCCGCCTTATGCCCGGCGCTCTGCCACAGTTTCTTTCCGATCGCGGCGTATTTGCCGAGCGCGCCCAAGGTGCGCCTGAAGCTTCCCAGCACCAGATTGGGCGGCGCACTCAGCACAAGGCCGCGCAGCACATCGGCGACGCGGCTGATCTCGGACTGATAAGCGCCATAGCGGGCGGCGTCCTTGGCGCTGAACTTGGCGATCTCGCGTTCGGTGCGGCCCTCGCCGGTGAGGAGATAGCGGCCGTCCGGCAGCGGCAGAAAGTTCTGCGCGCGGCGCTCGACGATCCGCAAGCCATGCTCGTGCAGCTTGAGGTCGTGGATGATCTTGGGCTGCAGCAGGCTCACCGCATAGGCCGCGGTCGAATTGCGGAAACCGGGAAAAAATTCCTCCGTCACGGCGGCGCCGCCGACCACGCCGCGCCGTTCCAGAACCCGCACGCGCAAGCCGGCCATGCCGAGATAGGCCGCACAGGTCAGCCCGTTGTGGCCGGCTCCGATGACGATGGCGTCGAGGTCGGACATGGATTCCTTGCGTACATGGGTTCCTTGCGGCCTTCTTCATATCCGATCGAGCTGCTCGCCCAAAGGCGGCGGCACCCAGTCGGCCTTGATGCCGAGCTCCGCCAGTACGACTTGAGCGGCGTTGTAGCCGGGGAGGCCGGTGATGTTGCCGCCCGGATGGCTGCTCGATCCGCACAGGTAGAGCCCGGGCAGATGAGCGCGGTACCGGCCCGCGCCCGGGAACGGCCGGTTGTAGCCGATCTGGCCGCCGGTGAAGGCGCCGACCAGCAGATCGCCGTCGCGCATGTTGGGCAGCGAGCGCTCCGCGTCGAGGGGCGAGCGGGTGAAGCTGTCGATCACCGCCTCGGCGAGGTTGGGCGCATGCCGCCGCCACAGATCGAGCATGGCGCGGCCGTGCGCATCGCGGGCGGCATCCCAATTGCGCGCGTCGCCGTTGAGCCGATAGGGCGCCTTCTCCCACATGAACGCGGTATGCCGTCCGGCCGGCGCCTGGGTCGGATCGAACAGCGTCGGGCAGGCGCCCCACATGATGGTTGGCGCAATGGTGCCGGCCTCGTGATGACGGATCAGGTCGGGAAATTGATCGACATGATCGAGCCCCATGACGACCATGAAGCCGCGCTCGAGCTCGCGGCGCTGCGCCGCGACCGTGTAACGCGGCGGCTCACGCAGATTGAGATTGAGCGAGAACAGCGGCGCGACAAGATTGTAGGTGAAAGCGTCGGCTTGGGCGCGGATCGCTGCCGGAACGTGCGCTTCGTCAAGCAAGCCGAGGAAGGTCTGGTGCGGATTGAGCGAGGAGGCGACGCCGTGGCGCGCGCGGATGACTTCGCCGTCGGCGGTCTCGATCCCCACGGCGCGTCCGTTCTCGACCACGATGCGGCGTGGCTCGGTCAGGGTGCGGATCGCGCCGCCGGCCTCTCGGACCGCGGCTTCAAGCGCGCGCGCCAGCGCCGCGGAGCCGCCCCGCGACATCTGCGCCTTCGACGGCTGCGCCAGCAGCGCCGCGATGTGATGGCCGAAGCCGTGGACGCGGACGTCGACCTCGCGCAGCCCATTGAAGAACAGCAATCCGGCCTTGATGGTCGAATGCTCGAATTCCCGCTCCACGAACTCGAATGGCGACAGCTCGCTCACTTCAAGGAGTCGGCGGCCGCTCGCGCTGCGAGCAAGGATGGCGCGGCGTTCCTCGGGCGGGAGCGGCGGCGATTGCGCCTCGGGGCGAAGGATTTTTGTGACGATCGGTGCGAATTCCTCGTACCAGCGCTGCAAGGTCGCGGCGTCGCGTTTGCTGAACTGGGCGAAGGAATCGGCCGTGCGCGCGAAATCGGTCCACCATTCGAGGGTGCGGCCATCTTTCGTCAACAGCAGGACATTGAGTTCGGGCTCGACAAAGACCGCGCCGTGCCGTTCGAGTTCGAGGTCGGCGTACCACGGCATCGCCGTGATCGCGCGCTGGAAGAAGGCGTGCGTGTTATGGAAAAACCCCGGATAGCGCGGATCCTCGAGCGTGGTCAGGCCGCCACCAGCCATCGGCGCGCGGTCGACCGCAAGCACCTTGAGGCCCGCCTTGCCCAGATAGGCTTGCAGGATGAGCCCGTTGTGGCCCGCGCCGAGCACGATGAAATCGTAAACGTCCGCCATCCGACGACCGATGCCTGCAAGCGTGGATCAATGGCGGCCTTCATAGAGATCGCGCCCGGCGACCAGCGCGCGGATCTTGCCGTCGGCGATCGGGCGCTTAAGCATCCAGAAACCGCAGTCTGGACTCACATATTTCACGCGATCCTTGCCCAGGACCGCCACCGCCTGCTCAATCGAACGCGCGATCGCATCGGGCGATTCGATCACCGTGGACTTGATGTCGATGACGCCGAGCCCAAGACCGATCTCCGGCCGTAGGTCGCGGAATACGGCGAGTTCGTCGGCCGCACGATGGGCGGTTTCCATGACGATATGATCGGCATGCAGCGCGTTGAGGTACGAGAGCAACTGCGCCCAGGTTCCCTTCTGAATTGACTGGCCGCCATAATTGCCGAAGCACAGGTGAACCGCGGCGACCGACCGCACAGCGTCCAATACGATATTGATCGCGGTTGCGGCCCACGGCCATTCGTCCGGGTTGCCGGGTAAGTTCGCCTCATCGACCTGCACGACGTCGGCATCGAGGTGGCGCACCTGCTCGGCGAGCGCGTCGGCGATGGCCATCGCCAGATCGGGCACGCTCTTGTAGTGCTGGTCGACGAGGGTCTTGGCCAGCATGTGCGGCCCGGTGAGCGTGAACTTGAAAGGCCGGCTCGCCAGCCGTTTCGCCCGCGCGCAGGCCTGCGGCAGATCGAGCGTGCCGCCGCCGACCGGGCCGTCCACCACGGCGGGCGGCCGCGTACGGAAACCCATGCCGCGCTGCGCCCGGTAAGCGACCAGCTCGTCGAACGTGATGGCGGTGCGAACGCCCGCCAGCGGCCGCACGAAATACTCGATCATGCCGTTGGTATCGGGATGGTTGACGTCGAAGCGGTAAAGCTCGCCGTCGCATACGAGGTCGATGCCGGCGCGCTCTTGCGTGTTTAACACCACCCGCGTCGCGTCGACCAGCGCCTGTTCCGAGGGCAAGGCGGCAAGCCAGTCCGGAACCGGATATGAGCCGACCACCGTGGTCTTGATCCGGGGCTCCGCGCTCATCACTGTTTCCGTAATGGCTGTAATGGCTGGTGCCGCGGCGCTCCTTGCCGCCTCTGCGATCGGACGTTAGTATTTAAGTATCCAACTGGTTACTTGCGGCGTCAATCGCGATTGTGACGCCGACTGCCCGCAGCAAGTCTCGCAAAATCGATCCAGACCGAACGCATGCCGCCTCACACCACCGCACCATCGCACGCCGTCGCCTGGCCCGATCGTTTCGCCGACGAAGATCACCTCGAAGAGTTCATGACCGCGCCTTCGCCGGCCCTGACGGTCGCGTTGTGCGAGGTCGGCGGCGATCTCATTGTGCTCGGGATCGGCGGCAAGATGGGGCCGACACTGGCGCGCCTGGCGCGCCGCGCCGCGCCTGAGCGGCGCATTCTTGGCGTTGCCCGCTTCAGCGAACCGGGGTTGCGCGAAAAGCTCGAATCCTGGGATATCGAATGCATCGCAGCCGATCTGCTCGAACGCGAGGCGATCGCGCGCCTGCCCAAGGCGCCGAACGTCATCTACATGGCTGGGCGCAAGTTCGGGACGACCGGGCGGGAAGACCTGACCTGGGCGATGAACACGCTGGTTCCGTCCATGGTGGCGGAGGCTTTCCGGGAATCGCGCATCGTCGCGTTCTCGACCGGCAACGTCTATCCGTTCGTCAACATCCTGCACGGCGGCGCCACCGAAGCGGTGGCGCCGGACCCGCGCGGCACCTATGCCAATTCCTGCGTCGGCCGCGAGCGCATGTTCGAGTATTTCTCACGCCAATACGGCACGCCCGGGCGGCTGATCCGCCTCAACTATGCGATCGACATGCGCTACGGCGTGCTGCACGACGTGGCGCAGAAGGTTTTGGCCGGCCGCGAAATCGATCTTTCCGTCGGCCATGCCAACGTCATCTGGCAGGGCGATGCCAACTCCATGGTGCTGCGGGCGCTTGGCTGTTGCACGACGCCGACCGCGCCGCTCAATGTCAGCGGTTCCGAAACGGTGAGCATCCGCGCGCTCGCCGAGGCGTTCGGCGTGCGTCTCGGCAAACCGCCGCGCTTCACCGGCAGCGAGGCAACGGTCGGCTGGCTCATCAATGCGGCCGAGGCGCATCGGCTGTTCGGCTATCCGACGGTGCCGCTCGGGCGCATGATCGACTGGGTCGCGGACTGGGTCGGCCGCGGGCAGCGCAGCCTCGGCAAGGAAACCCATTACGACAGCCGCGATGGCAGCTTCTGACCGCGACCTGCCTCCAGGCATCGTCGCGCGAGCATTGCGCGCGAGCGATCTCGGCGCAGCACTGGCGCTGTCGGAGGAAGCCGGCTGGAACCAGAATATCGCCGATTGGCGAATCTTTCTCGATCTCGGCGGCGCGGTCTGTCTGACGCGCGACGATGGGTCGCCGATCGCCACTGCGGCGACCTTGCCCTATGCCGGCGGCTTCGCCTGGATCAGCATGGTGATCGTCTCCGCGCCGGAGCGGCGTCGCGGCCTGGCGCGGTGGCTGCTGCGCGACTGCGTCGAGACTCTGGCGGCGCGACAGCTCGTGCCCCTGCTCGACGCGACGCCGGCCGGCCGCACCGTCTATCTCGGTCTCGGCTTTCAGGATTGCTGGACCATGCGCCGGCTGGTCGGTCGCGCGGTGCGCATGCCGGCGCTCGAGCGCTGCGCGGCAACCGTGCGCCCGCTCGCGCCATCCGACTGGCCGCAGATTTTTGCCTACGACGCGGCCATCTTCGGTGCCGACCGCGGCGCGCTGCTGCGCCGCATTGCGGAGCGCTTGCCGCAGGCTGCGCTGGTGGCCGAGCGCGGCGGGCGGATCGCCGGCTATCTCCTTGGGCGCGACGGCCGCGTCATGCGCCAGCTCGGTCCGCTGGCGGCCGAGGACGGCGACATCGCGATCTCATTGCTCGTGCACGCCATCGCGGCGGTGCCGGCGCCGCTCACCGTGGACGTGCCCGATCGTCACGCCGCGCTCGGCGACTGGCTCGCCACGCTCGGTTTTGCAACCGAGCGGCCGTTGATCCGGATGGCCTATGGAACGAATGCGGCCTTCGGCGACGTCACGCGGCATTTCGCCATCGCCGGGCCCGAACTCGGCTGAGCGTGCGCCAGCTCAGTCGGTGAACGGCACCGACTTCATCTTGATCGACTTGTCGAGGAACACGTTGGTGTAGGCGCCGGCGACGTCGAACGGCTTTTCCAGCCCGACATAGGTCTTCACCAGATTGTAGGTTTCATCCATGCGCTGCGGATCGAACCAGCCCAGCGCGTCGGTCTGCGAAGTCTTGTCGCTCATGAGCTGCTCGACCTCGTGCCAGTTGACCATCTGACTGTCGACTTGCAGGCCGGAATTGGCCTCGGTCAGCGCCTGGACGCAAGGCTTGGCGTCGGCGACGCAGGCCGCAAAGGCCTTCTGCGTCACCTTGACGAACGCGGCCACCGTGTCGCGATGCGCCTTGAGGTAGGTACCGTTGACCGCGATCGAGTTGCCGTAGGGGTCAACACCCGCATCCTTCCACGCCACATAGCCCATGTCGGCGCCGAGCTGAGCCTTGTAGGTGTGGTGCTCGTTGTAGAACTCGGTCACGGCATCGACCGTGCCGGATTTGAGCGCCGCGAGCTTGGCGCCGGGCCCGACATTCACCCAGGTCACGGAATTCGGATCGACGCCGTTCGCCTTGGCGAGTGCCGGCCACAGCGCGCGAGCCGCGTCGCCGGGCGGATTGCCGATTTTCTTGCCGCCGAGATCCTTCACAGACTTGATGCCCGAGCTTTTGAGCCAGTAGAAGCCGCCCGGGTAATTGGCATAGACATTCATCACCGCGACTTCGTCGGCGCCCTTGCCGAGCGCGACCAAAATCGTGGTCAGGTCGGCGAGACCGAATGTGTTGATGCCGGCGCCGGCGGCCTGGGCCGCGACCACGGAGCCTTTGCCCTGCAGCAGCGTGAGATCAATGCCGGCGTCTTTGTACCAGCCCATCTTCTGCGCATAGTAGTATGGCGCATGGTCGCCACCCGCGACCCAATTGAGCAGGAAGCTGACCGGTTCGTTCGCTTGCGCGGCGCCGCCAAATCCGAGCACGACGAGTGCGGCGAGGGATAATTTCAATTTCATGTCAGGCCTCCCGCTTCATGTCGGGCTCTCCCGCGGCGTGAACGCAAGAGCTGTTTGCTCATTGCGGACACACGGAGATTCTTGTAACTGGTTGGTTACCTGCAAACGATAAAGAGCGCCATGGAGGGTGTCAACGTGCGCCCCAAGCGGCTCGGCACGGGATTGCGCCGCCGCCGGCGGCCCGATGCGACCCGGCGCCGCATCCTGGAAGCGGCAACGTCACAGTTTGCCGCCAAGGGCCTTGCCGGCGCGCGCGTCGACGAGATCGCGCACCGTGCCCACGTCAGCAAGCGGATGCTCTATCACTACTTCGGCCGCAAGGATGCGCTGTGGCTCGCGGTGCTCGAGCAAGCCTATCTGAACATCCGCAGCGAGGAGCGCGAGCTCGACGTCAGCCGGTTGTCGCCGGTCGCCGGGATGCGCCGGTTGATCGAGTTTACCGTCGGCTATGTCCGTTCCCATCCGGAGTTCATATCGCTGCTCATTGGCGAGAACCTGCACCGGGCAAAGTATCTGCGACGCTCGCGCAAGGTGCGCGAGCTGCACACGTCGCTTCTCGGCGTGATAGCCGATCTGCTCGAGCGCGGGCGCCGCTCGGGCGTGTTCCGCGCCGGCGTCGATCCGGCCGAGCTTTACATCACGATCGCCGCGCTCGCCTTTTTCTACTTCTCCAACCTCCACACGCTGTCGACGATCTTCGGCCGCAACTTCGATTCCACAGCGGCGCGGCGGCGGCACCTCGATCACGCGATCAACGTCGTGCAGGGATTTCTCCGGCCATGATCGTGCAGCGGCATCCCGAACGTGCAGGGTTGACACCGGCAAGACGCGCGGCGGAAATGCCAGCACTGGCTATCATGACCAATCAATCAATCAATCAATCAATCAAACATCTGGCGATGCGATCGGAAAGGGTCCGCTGAACATGTCAGCTGAGGCAGTGCGCCGCTACGCGCCGGCGATCCTGATGCACGTCGCGGTCATCGTCGCCTGGTATGCGTTCGTGAAATACGGACACGTGCCGTCCTTCATCATGCCGACGCCGCTCGCTACGCTGGCGACGCTCGCCGGCGCCAATTATGACTGGATCGGCAACACACTGGTGACGGCCAGCGAGATCTTCGGCGGCTATTTCCTTGCCGTCGTTGTCGGCGTCAGCATCGCCATCGTGTTCTCCTGGTCGAGAGCGACGGAGGCTGCGGTCATGCCGTTGCTCGTCAGCCTCAACATGATTCCCAAGGTGGCGCTGGGCCCGTTGTTCATCGTGTGGTTCTCGTACGGCATATTTCCGAACACGATTATCGCCTTCTCGATCAGCTTTTTTCCGATCCTGCTTAATACCGCCCGCGGCTTTCGCGAGGTTGAGCCGGAGCTCTTGGACCTGGTGCGCTCGCTGCGCAGCTCGAAGTGGCAGACGTTCAGCAAAATCCAGCTGCCGAGCGCGCTGCCTTACATTTTCTCCGGCATGAAGGTCGGCGCGATCCTGGCGGTGGCCGGCGCCATCGTCGGTGAGTTCCTGGGCTCTTCGCGCGGGCTCGGCTATCTGATGCTCCAGGTCCAGGTTGCGCTCGACACCGCCGGCATGTTCATGGCGGTGATCCTGATCACGCTCGTTGGCATCATCCTCTATGGCATGGTTCTCGGTCTGGAGCGGCTGGTGATCGTGCAGGACGCCCGCGTGCAATGAACCCTGCCGTGGCCGAGCCGTTCATCCGCGTCGACGGTCTCCGCAAGGTGTACCGCAAGGCCGATCAGGAATTTCTCGCGATCCAGGACGCGAGCTTCGAAGTAGCGGCGGGCGAACTCGTCTCGCTGGTCGGGCCGTCCGGGTGCGGCAAGACCACGCTGCTCAAGATCCTGGCCGGTCTGCAGGACTACGATTCCGGGCAGGCCCAGATCGGTTCCGCCACGCATCCATTCGATCCGTCGCGCGATATCGGCATGGTGTTCCAGCAACCGCTGCTGCTCAAGTGGCGCCGCGTGCTGCAGAACGTCATGCTGCCGGCGGAGATTCTCGGCCTGCCGCTCGGCGAAAGCCGCGATCGGGCCCGCGAACTTCTCGCTATGGTCGGGCTCGCCGGTTTCGAGAACAAATATCCCTATGAGCTGTCCGGCGGCATGCAGCAGCGCGCCGCGATCGCGCGCGCGCTGGTTCACGACCCAAAGCTCATCCTGATGGACGAGCCGTTCGGCGCGCTCGACGCGCTGACCCGCGAGAAGATGAACCTGGAGCTTCTGAATATCTGGAAGCGAAGCGGCAAAACCATTGTTTTCGTCACTCACGGAATTGCCGAAGCCGTCTTCCTCGGCACCCGTGTCATCGTCCTGACCGCGCGTCCGGCCCGCATCGCCGACAACATCAGGATCGAGCTGCCCGAGCCGCGTACACTCGACGTCAAGACCGGCGAAGTTTTTGGCGAATACACCCGCCGGATTTATCATCTTCTGGGACTGAGCTAGATGCTGATCGATCCGCAGCCGGAAGCGCGGGCTATTTCCGCGGCATGCCGAAATATGCGATTCGCCGGTAGCTGCCAGAGGTTCAACTCCGGTGCGGTTCAAAACAGATTCATCCAGCGTGCCGCGAGTACCAACAGGGCCAAGACGATCACCGCTCCAACGCCGTAAACCCCTACCGCTTGGATACTCAGTCCCCAGAACTTGATGATGAGGGAAGGTTCACCCATAGCTCGCTCCTCTGATTCGAAACGAGCTACCCAGTAGTCGCATGCGGGAAAGCGGCGCAACGCACCGAAAATAAGCGCACGCTCGTGCAGCCAAATTATTATGACATTGTAAGGGTATAGCCTGAATAACAACCAAGGCGCACTCCCCGGAGTAGCAGACCCAAAGGCTCCACGAGGTGGCGTCATTTTTTCAGCTTGCGATCAAGCTCGACAATATCGGTGTACTCGGACTCAAGGCGTTTGCGAGCCATCGCCGGCTCATCGTATTGAGGAAAAAGACCGATTGCTTCGATTTTTTCTACGAACGGCGAATCTTTCGCTGCTTTCGCAACGGCATTGACCAACGTGGTCCTCACGCCGTCCGGCAATCCTTGCGGCGCGTAAAGACCCATGATGAGGTTCAGACCGTTTTCGGCAACGCCCTTTTCGGCCAAACTTGGAACGTCGGGCAGCAGCGGCAGCCGATGCGGCGCCGTCGTCAGCAGCGCGCGGAGCTTCTTGTCCCGGAACAGCGCCGCGCCGGTGGTGAAGGGCACCATGCCGATGTCGACGTGTTTGCCGAGGATCGCAACAGTGAGCTGCGCGCCACCCTGGAACGGAACGGCCGTCATTTCCAGTTTGAAGTGATGCGCCAGCGCCTGAATGCTCAGCGCCGACACCGTGCCGACGCCGGCGGAAGCGTAGTTGAGCTTGCCCGGATTGCCGTGCGCATAGGCGACGACATCCTCGAATGTCGTCCACGGCGCATCCGCATTGACGGCCAGTACGCTGACATCCGTGGCGTAATTGCCGAGCAGGGTGAAGTCGTCGAGCGTGAACGGCACGCTTGTCCCGGATATGCGCGTGATGGTGAAGATCGAGTTGACGCCTTGCCCAATGGTGTAGCCGTTGGGCTCTGCGGTCGCGACGTCATGCATCCCTAATGTGCCGCTGGCGCCAGGCCGATTGAGGAGAACGACGGATTGCCCGAGCGCTAACGACAGCGCCGGCTCGATCATGCGCACCGCGGTATCGACCGGACCGCCGGCCGTCGCCGGCACGATCACCTGGACCGGACGAGCTGGAAACTGTTCCTGCGCGCCGGCGTCCGCCGCGAACACCAAAATCGCCAGCGCAACGCTGGCCACAGCGAGCGCCGGCAGTTTCATCGATGCCTCCTGACAACGGCGACGTGCTTGTCATACCATGCTTGTGCGAAACGCCAACGGCGCTCGGGAGAAAAGATGCGCATCGTCACACTGGAAGAGCATTTCAGCTTCCCGATGGCCCACGGCCAAGCGGGCGCCGCGCGACAGCTTGCCACCGCCAATGACGAGACCATGCCTGCTGTCGTCAGGGGCGTGGCCGAGAAGATCGTCGACCTTGGCGATGATCGCATCGCCGACATGGATCGCCACGGCATAGCGGTGCAGGTCCTGTCGAAGGCCGGAACGCACATCAGCCCCAGTGCGGACATGTTCGACGGCAACGAGGCGATCGCGTTCGCGCGAAAATTCAACGACGATCTTGCGCGCGAAATCGCCGGGCGACCCGATCGCTTCGCCGCGTTCGCGCACGTGCCCGCGAGCGTTCCCGAGGCCGCCGCGGATGAGCTGGAGCGCACCGTCGTCGAATTCGGATTCAAGGGCGCGCTGATCAGCGGGACCGTCCGGGGGCTGTTCCTCGATGATGCCCGATTTTCTCCTTTGCTCGCGCGTGCGGAAAAACTCGATGTCCCGCTCTACGTCCACCCGGGCATGCCGCCGGCGGACGTTCGCAAGGCGTACTACGAAGGATTTCCGCCAAAGATTAGCTTCGGCCTGGCGACGTTCGCCTGGGGCTGGCACTACGAAACGGCCCTGCACGTCATGCGTCTCGCCGTATCGGGTACGCTGGACAAGTACCCGCGCCTGAACGTCATCATCGGCCATATGGGCGAGGGTTTGCCGGCGATGCTCAAACGCTGCGAGCACCAGTTCTCCACCGACCTGTCGCATCTGCCGCGGCCGCTGGCCAAGACCATCACGGATCAGGTCTATGTCACCTCCGCCGGCTTTTTCACCAACCCGCCATTTGTTGCCGCGCTCGACACCTTCGGCATCGACCGATTGATGTTCTCGGTCGATTATCCATATGCCGGCAACGCGGACGGCCGCGCGTTTCTGGACAATGTTCCGCTGACGGCCGTCGATCTCGCCAAGTTTGCGCACGGCAATGCCGACCGGCTGTTGAAGCTTAAGACCTGAATTTCGGCACATAACAAACAGAACAATCAGGGGCGCCGTTGCGCCCGCGCGATCGCCTCGCGAACGCGGCGCGCCGACACCGGGGTCTCGAACACGGATGCGCCGAGCGTTCGCAACGCATCGTTGACCGCGTTGACGATCGCCGCCGGCGGCCCAATCGCTCCGTTCTCGCCAATACCCTTCATGCCGAAGATCGAGAATGGCGACGGCGTTTCGATGAAATCGAGCTTGACGTTGGGCATCGAAGGCGCTGTCGGCGCGGTGTAATCCGCGAGCGTCGTGGCCGTCGGCTGGCCCCACTCGTCGTAGCTGCTTTCTTCGAGCAGCGCGTTGCCGAGCCCGTTGGAAAATCCGCCGAGCACCTGGCCCTCGACCAGCAACGGGTTCACGCGGGTGCCGCAGTCGGCGACAATCGCATAGTCGAGCACCTCGACGCTGCCGATGTCGGGATCGACGGCGACGACGGCCGCGTGCGCGGAATATGAGAACACGCCGGGATCATGAGCCTTGTGGCCGGCGGTGGCGGTCAAACCGCCTTGATCCATGTCGGCCGGCAGATCCTCGGGATGATGGTACCAGGCGCGGCCGATTTCCCGGAATTCGACGCTGCCCTGCGGGCCATGGATGCGGCCATTCCTGATCTCGACGTCGCCCTCTTTGCATTGCAGCAGATGCGCGCCGATCCTGGCGATCGGCTTCATGAGCAGCCGGCAGGCGTCGGCGACCGCGCCGCCGGTCGTCACCATGGAACGGGACGTATAGCTGCCGGTGCCGGCGGGCGAAACCGATGTATCGCCGCAGCGCACGGAGACCTTGTGCGGGTCGATGCCCAAAATCTCGTGCGCGACCTGGGCGAACACCGTCTCGTGTCCCTGGCCGTGCGAATGCGAGCCGACCTCGAGAATGAGCTCGCCATCGCCGGTAAGACGCGCAACCGCAGGCTCCATGCCTGGGACCAGCTCGATGCCCCACGCCGAATAGCCGAACGGCCCCGTTCCATACGCGGTCTGCTCGTAGAACGATGCAAAGCCGACGCCGATCAGGCGGCCGTCCGGCTCACTCTTGTTCTGCCGGGCACGCACGGCTTCGAGATCGATGAGCGCTGCAGCCCGCTTGAGCGCCGCAGCATAATCTCCGCTATCGAGCGTCTTCTTCGTGATCGACACGTAGGGCATTTGCTCAGGTTTGACGAAATTGCGCAGCCGAACCTCGACCGGATCGATGCCGACTGCTTGCGCGACGCCGTCCATGACGATCTCGTGGCCAATGCAAGACAAGGGACGCGCCACGCCGCGGAACGGCTGGCCGGCGGGCTTGTTGCTGACGACATTGAGGGCGCGGCCGCGGAACGCACGGATGTCGTAGCAGCCCTGCATGTTGCCGATGGCGAGGCCGCCTTCTATGCCGGCTGGCCACGGCCACGGCGAGTAGGCTCCGGAATCCACCATCACGTCGCATTCAAGGCCGAGCAGGCGGCCGGTCGCGTCGGCATAGCCGATGACCCGGCACTGGTAGTCGCGACAAGTGGCGTCGCAGACCAGCGATTCATGGCGATCCTGAATCCATCGCACTGGCCGGCGAAGCTGCATCGCCGCGTAGGCAACGCACACGGTTTCGCTTTCGACGTAGGTCTTCAAGCCGAACGACGCGCCAACGTCGGGAACGACGACGCGCAGCCGGCGCTGACTGATGCCGAGAACTTGAGACAATCCGATCTGAAGCGGGACCGGCAGTTGATGCGCAACATAGATGACGAGTTCGTCGAGCCGGCTGTCGTAGGAGGCGAGACAAGCGCGCCCTTCGAGCGGCAACGGATGCATGCGATTCATCCGAAAGCTGCGCTCGACGACGTGGGCCGCCGCGGCCTTGGCTGCAGCGAGGTCGCCCGCCTCAAGCTTCACGTCGACCAGCACGTTGTCGCCCCATTCGTCGTGGACGAACGGCGCAACCTTCTTGAGCGCATCCGTCATCGTCACAACGGGCCGCAGAACCTCGAAGTCGATCTCGACCAATCCCGCCAGGTCCTCCGCTTCCGCCGGCGTCGATCCGATCGCCATGGCGATCGGTTCGCCGACATGCCGCGTCTTGCCGGCGGCCAGGATCGGCCAGTCGGACGGCTTGAAGCCCGGCAACTTGGCGGTCGAACGCATCTTGCCGACGCCAAGCAAATCCCCCGCGTGGTAGATGCGCTTCTCGAACCCCTTCGGCTTGCGCACGGCGAGGATGCGGGCGTGGGCGTGGGGACTTCGCACGAATGCAGCGTGCAACGTGCCCGGCAACGCGATATCCGCGCAAAACTGTCCGCGGCCCTCGAGAAAGCGTCCATCCTCTAGACGCGGAAGGCTGGCGCCAATTCCAAAATCGCTCGCCATTTTACTCCTCAACACCCCGCCGCCGGGTTCCATCAACGATTCATTCAATCGGCTTCAACGTCAACTCGGCCGAGGTCGCCTTCACGAATCCAAACTTGGCGTAGGCGTCCTGCGCGGCGGGTGTCGCCAGGAAGGCAACGTAGTCCGCCGCGTTCTCCCCGTGCCGGGCATCGGTCAATGCGCCGACGGCGTAGGACACTTCGTCGCGCAAACTGTCCGCAGGCGGCAGTTCGACGGCGTCAACTGCGATGTTCTCGCGCAAGGCTCGCAGCACTTCGGTTTTCCACACGACGCCCGCGTCGGATTTGCCGTCGCGGATGCGCTCTGGAGTTTCGCGGTGGTGCACGGCGGTAATCCAGTTCCGCTCGGTCGATTGGCACGAAACACATTCCTCGCCGCCCGAGATCGTGCGCCAGATGCCGTGGCGCTCCAACACCTTGCGCGCATAGAATTGCATGATGCCCTCGTTGACGGGATTTGGCATCGAGGTGCGCACGTCCGCTCGCGCGAGGTCGTCGATGCCCTTGATGTTCTTCGGGTTGCCCTTTGCCACCATGATCTGCAGCTCGTTGTGCATGTAGATCGCATAGCTCGTCATCTGACCGGTGCGCTTGAGCTCTTTCAGGTGGCCCAGGTTTACCGAGGCATAGACGTCAGGAACGCCCGGAAAATCCTTGCCGCCATAGCGCCATCCGTGCGCCTCGATGGCAGACAGGATCAGCCCCGGCGGCAGCGTGATGAGGCCGACGGACGTTCCCGGGTGCCGCCGTTGAAAAGCTCCGACAACCTCGTCCATTGCGAAGAACTGATTGCCGGCGAGCCACAATACGAGACCTGCCTCCGTGTTCATGCGACCAAGAGCTTCGATACCCTCCACGATCTTCCCATCAGCCGGATAGAACTTTACGTCCTCATCCCTGTTCGGCGGGATCGCGACCAACGTCTTCTGGGTACGGTCCTGTGCCGAGGCGGGTGACGGGCTGGCAGCATGAATGGCGCCGATGGCGATGAGAGTCGTCAGGAGACGTGCGCGCCAACGGCTTCGTCCTGCGTCATCCATGGCGGACGCCTCCTCGTCCTTCCTGCGGCGAAGGATAGCACCTTTTATGCGGCCACAGCGCATCTGGACGGAGCTTGTACAGAGGGGCTAGAAACTATTGGACCATCCCCGTCATCCCGCTCGACGATGGATCGGAAAGGGAGTCTGATCATGACTGCTCATCTGCCACGGTTTCTGCCGACATCGCTGCGGCTGTCCCGCCTCGTCATGGTTGCGATTCTGGCAGTGGCGGCTTCGCCGGCGCTGGCCCAGGTCAAGATCGGCTTCCAGGCGCCGCTCACCGGCTTTGCGGCGACGGATGGCGCGTCCGCGAAGATCGCTGCGGGGATGGCCGTCGACAAGATCAACGCCGGCGGCGGCGTGCTTGGCCAGAAGGTCGAACTCGTCACCTACGATGATCAGGCCAAGACCGACGAAGCGGTATTCACGGCAAACAAGCTGATCGGACAGGACGGCGTGAAGTTTGCCGTGTCGGGAAGCTACTCCGCGTCGGGGCGCGCTGCCGCGCCTATCTTTCAGCAAGCCGGCGTTCCGTTTATTTCCGCCTACGGCGTGCATCCCGACATCACGCGGGCCGGCAATTACGTGTTCCGCGGCGTTCATCTCGGCCCGCCGCAGGGCCGCGCGGCCGCCAAGTTCATCAGCGACAATCTGCACTTCAAGCGGGTGTCCATCGTCAGCATGGACAATGACTACGGTCAGGCCACGCTGGAAGGTTTCAAGAGCGTTCTCGGCCAATTCGGCTTGCAGGCCGTCGGCGAGTATTCCTATTCGCTCAAGGATCGTCAGTTCGGCCCGATCGTCGCCAGCGTCAAGCGTGACAATCCCGAGGTGATCTACATCACCGGCTACTTCTTCACCGGCGCGCCGCTGGTGAGCCAGTTGCGCTCGGCCGGCATCCAGGCGCCGATCGTCGGCTCGCAGGCGTTCGACGCCCAAAAACTCTTTGAAATCGCCGGCACCGCGGTCGAGGGCGTCTACGTCGTTGACGGCTTGAACCGGGATCGCGATTCGGCGGAGCTCAAGGAATACCTCGCCGAGTTCCAGAAACGTGCGGGGTACAGCGCCGAGAACGTCGGCGCCACCGTCTATTCGGCCTTCCGTCTCATGGCCGACGCGATGACGCGGGCCGGCTCGCTGGATCCGGCCAAAGTGCGCGACGCCTTGGCGGCGACCAAGGACTTCCCGCATCTGGCCGGCACGCTCGCGAGCTTCAACCAGCTGCGCGAAATCAACATGCCGATGAACGTCAACGTCGTGAAGGACGGCAAATTCCAGCACTACGCCTGGATCGACGATCTCAAGCTGCTGGCGCCGCCGACCGAGTAGCCGTAACCCGCCGGCAGGCTGCGCCGCGGCCCTGCTCTCCGGGGTGGCGAACCGTGTCCTATTACATCGACCTGGCTTTCACCGGTCTCGTCTACGGCTGCATGTACGCCATGATGGCGGTCGGCCTGACGCTGGTCTACGGCCTGCTGCGCATCCTTCATATCGCGCATGCCGCGGTCTATGCCTTCGGCGCCTATGTGGCGGTGATCGTTGCCAACGGCACCGGCAATATCGGCGTCGGCTTCCTCGCCGCGCTGATCGCCGCGCCGCTGTTCGGCATGGCGATCTACCGGTTGCTGTATCAGCCACTGCTCGAGTATCCGCCTTACGTCGCCATGATCGCCTCGATCGGGCTTCTGGTGTTCATGGAGGACGGCTTTCGCATCGCCTTCGGCGAGCAGGGACTGACGTTCGCGCACAATCCCTATCCGACCCGGCTCTATGATTTCGCCGGCCTGACGGTGAACAGCGTGCAAGTCGCGATCATCCTGTGCGCGACGGTGTGCCTGACACTGCTTGCATTGTTCACGAGCCGGACCCGGATCGGCGTCGGCTGGCGCGCGACGGTGTCCGATCCGCGCATCGCGACCAGCTTCGGCGTCGACGTGGTGAAGGTGCGCTATCTCATCTTCGCGATCGGCTCGGCGCTGGCAGCGCTCGGCGGCGCGCTGATCGGGCTCCTCAACAACTTCGTCGAACCGACGATGGGTTTCGTCGTCAGCTACAAGGCGCTTGCGATCATCGTGCTGGGCGGGCTCGGCAGCCTGCGCGGCACCCTGGTGGCAAGCCTCGTGCTCGGCGTGGTCGAATCCTACGGTACGATCTTCATCGGCCATTTCCTGGATCGGGACGCGATCGCCTTTTTGTTTTTGATCGCCGTGCTGATCGTGCGTCCCCGCGGCCTTGGCGGAGTCAAGGCGGCATGAGCGCCTACGCCTTCAGCGTTCTCGCCATCATGGGCATCAATATCATGCTTGCGGTGAGCCTGAACATGATCACCGGATTCTGCGGCCAGTTCAGCCTGGGGCATGCGGCATTCTACGGCTCGGGCGCATACGCGGCCGCCTATTTCGCCGCCGCCGGCGCCCCGGTGGTGCTGGCGCTGTTCGCGGGGATCGTCGTGGCGGGTCTCCTCGGCCTTGTGGTCGGCTTTGCCTCGCTCAGGCTGCGCGACGATTTCCTGGCGGTCACCACCATCGGCGTGAGTTTTCTGTTCGTCGGCTTCGTCCGCAAGCAGGCGTGGCTCGGGGCGGAGATGGGCATCAGCAGAATCCCGCCGTCCGGCCTGGGCAGCGAAGGCAATGCGCTCCTCATCCTGGCCTGCGCGCTCGCTACCATTGCGTTCAGTCTCTACGTCAACCGCAGCTGGATGGGCTTCGCCTTCCACGCGGTCAGCGACGACGAGAATACCGCGCGCACCATCGGCATCCCCGCATCGGCCTACAAACTGGTCGCCTTCACGCTCGGCACCGCGATTGCCGGTCTCGCCGGCGGGCTCTACGCTTATTTCACCCAATTCATCGTCCCGGACTCGTTCGGCTTCATCGTCTCGGTCACGCTGATGGCGATGGTAGTGATCGGCGGCACCGGATCGACGCTGGGCGTCGTGGCGGCGGCCATCATCCTCACGCTGCTGCCCGAGGCGTTCCGTTTCATCAACGACTACCGGCTGCTGATTTTCGGCGGCCTCTTGGTGCTGGTCGTGCGATTTGCGCCGGAGGGCATCGCCGGGCTCGGTCGCGCCGTGCTGCGGATGGGACGCAGGCGATGACCCCGGCGCTCGAAATCCACGATGTCGCGATCCGTTTCGGCGGCGTCCAAGCGGTCGCCGGCGTAAGCTGCTCGGTCGCGCGGGGAGAGCTGGTCGGACTGATCGGGCCGAACGGCGCCGGCAAGACGACGCTGCTGCGGATCGTCGCCGGCGTGCTGGCGCCGGATGCCGGCCGCATCTCGATTGCCGGTACCGATGTCACGGGCCTTTCCACCGAACGCCGCGTGCGCCAGGGCCTCGCCATCACGCACCAGATCGTGCGGCCGTTTCGTTCCATGACCGTGCTCGACAACGTTGCGCTCGCCGCCGGTCACCGGCTCACCGCCAATCCGCTGCGCGCGCTGCTGCAATACCGTCGCGCCCCGCAGCAGCAGCGCGCCCGGCAAGTGCTCGCCAGCGTCGGCCTCGCGGGAAGCGAGCAAAAAGTCGTCACCACGCTGTCGCTCGGGCAGCTCAAGCGGCTCGAAGTCGCGCGCGCGCTCGCCGTCGATCCGATCCTGATGCTGCTGGACGAACCGTTGGCCGGGCTCAATCAAAGCGAGGCGGCCGCGCAGATCGATGCAGTCGCCGCGATCAATGCGAGCGGCGTCACCACAGTGCTGGTCGAGCACAATCTGGCGGAGGTCATACGGGTGTGCCGCCGGCTGCTGGTGCTGGATCAGGGCAGGATCATTGCCGACGGCACCCCGGATGAGGTCATGGCTGATCCCGCCGTGCGGGAAGCGTATCTCGGCAGCGGAGCAGAGCATGCTGCGGCTTGACCGGCTGAGCTGCGGATACGGCGCGCTCCGCGCGGTCGAGGATTTGAGCTTCGACGTGCCTGCCGGCGCATTGCTGGCGCTGCTTGGGCCCAATGGCGCCGGCAAGACGTCGACGATCATGGCCATCATGGGCCACACCACGATCGGCAGCGGAAGAATCCTGTTCGAGGGCGACGACATCACCCATCAGGCGGCCGTCACGCGTGCCCCGCTCGGCATCGCGCTCGTTCCCGAAGGTCGCAGGCTGTTCACGGACCTGACGGTGGAAGAGAATTTGACGGTCGGCGGTTACTGCCGCACATTGGCGCGAGATGCTGCCAACCGGCAGCGGGTCTATGACCTGTTCCCGCGGCTGCGGGATCGCCGCAAGCAGCTTGCCGGCTCGATGTCCGGCGGCGAACAGCAGATGCTGGCGATCGGCCGGGCGCTCATGGTCGAACCGAAGCTGCTGCTCATCGACGAGCTATCGCTCGGTCTGATGCCGAAGATGGTCGATCTGTGCTTCGACGCGCTTGCGAAGCTCCGCCGGAGTGGCCTCACGGTCGTTCTGGTCGAGCAGAACACGACGCGCGCTCTCGAGATTGCTGATACGGTATGCGTTCTCGCGTCCGGCTCGGTGGTTTTCTCCGGTCCGGCCGCGGCGGCGAGGGACGACGTCTCGCTGTTCGAAACATTCCTCGGCCGTTCGCACCGGTAAGGCCCGATCGTCGAGCAACGAGACGAAGACATGAAGCGGAAATTGACGGCGCGCGACATCGAGGCGGCAGTGAAGGGCGGCGCGGTGTTCGCGGCAGGCGGCGGCGGCTTCGTCGATCACGGACGGATGCTTGGGACGGCCGCGGTCAATGCCGGAGAGCCGGAGCTCGTCACCATGGACGAGGTGCCGGATGACGCATGGATCGCGACCGCGGCCGCCATCGGCGCGCCGGCCGGCACCACCGAATGGCAAATGCTCGGCGTCGATTACGTCAAAGCGGTCGAACTCGTCCAGCGCGAGCTCGGCGCGCCGATCTATGGACTGATGATCGGGCAGAACGGCAAGTCGAGCACGCTCAACGGCTGGCTGCCGTCGGCCATCCTCGGCACCAAGGTGGTCGACGCGGTTGGCGATCTGCGCGCCCATCCAACCGGCGATATGGGGTCGATCGGTTTGGCCAATTCGCCCGAGCCGATGATCCAATCGGCCGTCGGCGGCAACCGCGCCAACAATGCCTATATCGAACTGGTCGTGCGCGGGGCGACCGCAAAGATATCTCCGATCCTGCGGCGGGCAGCCGACATGTCCGGCGGCTTCATTGCCTCGTGTCGCAATCCGGTCCGAGCCTCCTATGTGAAGAAACATGCCGCGTTGGGCGGCATCACGCTCGCGCTGGCGCTGGGCGAGGCCATCATCGCCGCAGAACCGAACGGCGGCGCGGCGGTGACCGATGCCATCTGTCGGCAGATGCAAGGCAAGATCATCGGCCGCGGCAAGGTTGTTCGCAAGGCCGTGCACTACACGCCCGAGGCGTTCGATATCGGCACCATCCACATCGGCGCCGGAGCCGACGAGCGCGTTCTGCACGTCATGAACGAGTACATGGCGGTCGAGGATGCCGGCAAAAAGCGCCTCGCCAGCTATCCCGATGTCATCGCGACGCTCGACCCGAACGGAGTGCCGATCTCAGCCGGCGAGATCAGCGAAGGCGACGAACTGCTGGTGCTGCGGATCGCCAAGGATGTGATCCCGTTGTCGTCGAGCGTCACAGATCCGTCGGTCTACGGCGTCTGTGAAAGCGCGCTCGGCATCAATCTCACGGACTACGCGCTGGGCCGGGGAGGGCGCTCGTGACGCGCTCCTTTGCCGTCACCTCGGGGTCGGCCTTGCGCTGCCGAGGTTGGCGCCAGGAAGGCTTGCTGCGTCTTCTCGAAAACGTCCTCGCGGTCGGCGAGGATCCGGAAAATCTCGTCGTCTATGCCGCGTTCGGCCGCGCCGCGCGGGATTGGCCCTCGCACGACAAGATCGTCTCGACGCTCAAGACGATGCGCGACGGCGAGACGCTGATCGTGCAATCGGGCAAGCCGATCGGCTTGCTCAAGACGCATGCCAGGGCGCCGGTCGTCCTGATGGCCAATTGCAACATCGTCGGGCAGTGGGCGACGGCGGCGACGTACTACGAGCTGGAGAAGAAGAATCTCATCTGCTGGGGCGGCCTCACTGCCGGCGACTGGCAATATATTGGCTCGCAGGGCGTGATTCAGGGCACCTACGAGATTTTCATGCGGATCGCGGAGCAACATTTCGGCGGCGACCTCGCCGGCAGATTCGTGCTCACGGCCGGTCTCGGCGGCATGGGCGGCGCGCAGCCGCTCGCCGGCAAGATGGCCAATGCCGCAATCCTGTGCATCGAGGTCGATCCCGCCCGCATCGCAAAGCGGATCGAAGTTGGCTATCTCGACGCCGCAGCGCCAACGCTCGACGACGCGCTGGGAATGATCGAAGACGCGCGGGCGGCACGCCGGGCCATATCCGTCGGGCTTTGCGGCAATGCCGCCGATGTCTTTCCGGAGATCGTGCGACGCGGCATCGTTCCCGACATCGTCACCGATCAGTCCTCCGCCCACGATCTCGTCTATGGCTATGTGCCCGCCGGTATCGCGCTCGATGAAGTCCGCGCGCTCCGCACCAGCGACCCGAAGCGATTGATGACGGAATGCCGGCGCTCCATCGTCCGTCACGTCGGCGCCATGCTCGACTTTCAGAAGGCCGGCGCCGTTGTCTTCGACAATGGCAACCTGATCCGCACCCAGGCCAAGGCCGGCGGCCTCGGCAATGCTTTCGATATTCCGATCTTCACCGAGGCGTTCCTGCGGCCGTTGTTCGCGCGCGCCATCGGTCCGTTCCGCTGGATCGCGCTGTCGAACGATGCCGACGACATCCGCAAGATCGACGATCTGCTGCTGGCGCGCTTCAGCCACAATCACATCGTGACCAACTGGATCAGGCTCGCGCGCGCCCACGTGCCGTTTCAGGGCTTGCCGTCGCGGATCGCCTGGCTCGGTCACGGCGAACGCACCGAGCTCGGCCTCGAAGTCAACCGCATGGTGCGTGACGGGACGCTGTCCGCCCCGGTCGCCTTCACCCGCGACCATCTCGACGCCGGTGCCATGACGCATCCCAACATCATGACCGAAAACATGCGCGACGGCTCCGATGCGATCGCCGACTGGCCGCTGCTCAATGCTTTGGTGAACTGCGCCTCGCAGGCCGATCTCGTCGCTATTCATTCCGGCGGCGGCGGCTATGCGGGCTATATGACGAGCGCCGGCGTCACGCTCATCGCCGACGGTTCGGAGGCGGCGGACGAGCGGCTGCGCCTTACGCTCACCAACGACACGTCAACCGGCGTGATGCGGTATGCCGACGCCGGCTATGACGAATCGCTCGACGAAGCGGCGCGCAACGACATCAAGCACTTCCGGCTGCCGCCGCAATGAGCGGCGGTGAACAACGGGGCCGCTCATGAGCGACCAGAGCATGCGTAGTTTGCTCACCGCGCTTGAAGCGGCCGCGGAGCTGCATCGGGTCAGGCGCTCGGTCGACGCCCGGTTCGAGATTGCCTCCGTGCTGTCGCTGCGGAAGGACGGACCAGCTCAGCTGTTCGAGCGCGTCGGCAACAATCTGATGCCTGTGGTTGCTAATCTGCTCAACTCGCGCCAGCGCATCGCCCGCGGGCTCGGTATCGCGCGCGCAGACCTGCACGCCTATTGCCTTGGGGCGTTGCGCGATCCGATCGCGCCCGTGGTGGTCGGGCAGGGGCCCGCCCAGGACGTCGTTCATAGCAGCGACCTCGAAATCGGGCGGCTTCTTCCGGTGCCGACCTGGTTCGAGCACGAAGCGGGGCCGTACATCACCGCGGGCGTGATCGTCGCCAAGGATCCGGAAACCGGACGCCGCAATGTCTCGATCGCGCGGCTGCGTCTCGAGGGCGGCGCGCGCCTGATGGCGGGGATCGCGCTCAACCATCACCTGTATCGCCTCGGCGCCAAGGCAAAGGCGCTGGGCCGTCCGCTGGAAATCGCCGTGGCGATCGGCAATCACGCCGCGGTGCTGCTCGCTTCGCAGATGTATGTCGATCTCGGCGATGACGAGTTCGCGATCGCCGGCGCGCTGCTGCGCGAGCCGGTCCGGCTGACGAAATGCAAAACCGTCGACCTCGAAGTGCCGGCCGAAACCGAGATTGTTCTCGAAGGTCTGTTGCGGCCCGACCAGTTGATCGAGGAAGGGCCGGTGTCGGAATTTCCGGGATTCTATGTGCGGTATGGTCCAGGCTTGGCCGTGGATATCACCTGCGTGACCCATCGCGCCGATGCGATCTACCAGGCGATCCTTCCAGGCTTTGCGCCGGAGCACTGCCTGCTCGGCGCCGTCGGCATCGAAGCCGTTGTCTCGCGGGCCCTGCAGCGTGTCATTCCATCGGTCCGCAGCGTGCTGGTCACTGACGGCGGCATGGGGCGGCTGCACGCGATCGTCACCATGCACCGGCCGCAACTTGGCGAGGGCAAGCGTGCGGTGCTGCTGGCGATGGGGCAGGTCAATCTTCTCAAGCTCGTCATCGTGGTCGAGGACGACATCGACGCGGAGGATTGGCGCCAGGTCGAGTGGTCGCTCGCGACACGCTTTCGCGGCCACGAGGATCTGATCGTCTTGCCGGGCGTCAAGGCGGATCGCTGCGATCCGATGCAGGAGGACCTCCTCGTCACCAAGATCGGCATGGTCGCCACCACGCGTCCGGGCGATGGGTCGGCGGGCGGCCGATCCGAATTTGCCCAGCCGCCGCGCGACATCTTCGAGCGTGTGCGCAGCGAGGCGGACCAGTATTGATCCCGTTGCGCGCTCAGCGGTCGCGGAGCCGGTCCATCAGCGGCTTGTCCTGCCCGCCGTCGATCTCGATCATCGTGCCGTTGACGAAGAAGGCGAGGTCGGAGGCGAGATAGGTCACGAGGTTGGCGACCTCTTCGCATTCAGCGATGCGGCCCAGCGGGATGCTCGCGGGCGCAAGCTTGTCGGCTTGCTCGAACGTCATGTTCATGTCGCGCGCCATCGCCTTGACCAGACCGGTCCAGCGTTCGGTGCGCACCGGACCCGGATTGACGCAGACGAAGCTGATGTTGTCGCGGCCGTATTGGCTCGCGAGCGACAGCGTCAGGTTCTGGCCCGCCGCATTGGCCGCGCCCGGCGCGATCTCCCAGTACGACACTTTGATGCCGTCGTTGCCGATGACATTGACGACGCGGCCCTTCTTCTGTTTCTGCATGATCGGCAGGACGTGCTTCATGCAGCGCACGTAGCCCATGAACTTGAGTTGCAGCGCGCCCGCCCATTCGTCCTCGCTCAGATGCTCGAGCAGGCCGCCAGGAGCCGACCCGGCATTGTTGACGAGGATGTCGATCCGCCCCAAGGCGGCATGGGCCTTCTGAACAAAATTCCCTGCGTCAGCCGCGTTGGTAAGGTCGGCGGTAATGGGCACGATCTTGCGTCCGGTCTCCTTGGCGATCGCGGCGGCGGTTTGCTCGAGCGGCTCCTTGCGCCGCGCGCAGATCGCGACATCCACGCCCTCGCGTGCCAAGGCCACGGCTATGGCCTTGCCGATGCCCTCGCTCGCGCCGGTGACGAGTGCTTTCTTTCCAGCCAAGCCTAAGTCCATTGCAATGTCTCCCCGAGTGTTGCGCGCTGGCATCTTCGCATGCGCCAAGGATTCACGCCAGCAAGCGGCGGACGGCGGATGTCCATCCGGCCAGCTTTCGTTCGCGCGTTGCCGCGTCCATGTGCGGCGAGAAGCGACGCTCGAGGCGCCAATGGGCGAGAAAGCGATCCGGCTCCGGAAAGAAGCCGGCGTGCAAGCCGGCCAGATAGGCCGCACCGAGCGCGGTCGTTTCCTTGATCTGCGGGCGGTCGACAGTGCTGCCGATAAGGTCGGCGAGGCGCTGCATTGTCCAGTCGGAATTGGCCATTCCGCCATCGACGCGCAGAATCTTGAGCGCGCTCTCGGCTTCGGACCAATCCGCCTTCATCGCAGCAAGCAGATCGGCGGTCTGGAAGCAGACGCTCTCCAGAGCGGCCTGCGCCAATTCGCGCGGTCCGGTCGCTCGCGTCAAGCCGAACAGCGCGCCGCGCGCATCGGGCCGCCAATATGGCGCGCCCAATCCGACGAAGGCTGGAACGAGAATGACATCCTGGGTCTGGTCCGCCGCTTCGGCAAGCGTGCCTGTCTCCGCGGCGGTCTGTACGATCCGCAGGTTGTCGCGCAGCCATTGCACGGCGGCGCCGGCGATGAAGATCGATCCTTCGAGCGCGTAGCAGCGTTTGCCGGCGAGCTGGTAGGCGATCGTCGTGACCAGCCTATTCCTGGAAGCGACCGGCGCCTCACCGGTGTTGAGCAGGGCGAAGCAGCCGGTGCCGTAGGTGGCTTTGAGCATTCCCGGCGCGAAACAAGCCTGGCCGATTAGCGCCGCCTGTTGATCGCCGGCGATGCCGTAGATCGGGATTGCGGCGCCGAACAGTTCGGGTTCGGTCGAGCCGAACGCGGCGGATGAATCGAGCACCTCCGGCAGGATCGCCCGGGGCACTCCAAGCAGCGCCAGCAGCTGATCGTCCCAACGGCCGGCGTGGATGTCGAACAGCAGCGTGCGCGACGCATTGGTCGCATCGGTGGCGTGGACCTTGCCGCCGGTGAGGCGCCAGAGGAGATAGGTGTCCACCGTGCCAAAGGCGAGCTCACCGCGTGCGGCAAGCTCGGCCGCGCCCGGCACGTGATCCAAAAGCCACGCGAGCTTGGTGCCGGAGAAATAAGGATCGAGCAAAAGTCCGGTCTTCGCGGCGAAGAGTTTTTCGTGCCCGTCGGTTCGCAGGCGAGCGCACAAGTCCGTGGTTCGCCGATCCTGCCAGACGATCGCGCGATGAACAGGCCGGCCGGTCGCCCGCTCCCACAGCAGCGTGGTTTCCCGCTGGTTGGTGATCCCGATGGCGACGATGTCCCTGGCGGTCGCGCTGGCGGAGGCAATGGCGCTCCGGCAGGTCTCGACGGTCGTCGCCCAGATGTCTTGCGGCTCGTGCTCGACCTCGCCATCGGCGGGAAAGTGTTGCGGAAATTCCCGCTGGGCGACGGATGCAATGGACGTATCGGCGCGGAACAGAATGGCGCGTGTCGATGTCGTGCCCTGGTCGATTGCTAGGACATACGATGTCATCCGCTCCTCCGGCTGCGCCAACTCAATGCGCGGGCGATCGTGCGACAATATCGCTTACCGCCTTGACTGTTGACGCTTGTGTGTCGGCATGAAAACCTCGCCCAAGCGTCTTCTGTGCGTTCTGGTCGGGGTCATCCTGAAAATGAGTCGGCGCTTCGTCCTCGGCCTCGCCACCATCGCAGCGCTGGCGGCACTCTGGTACGTGGCAACGATGCCGCTGGACTTGATTTCCCCCGGCCGATTTCCATCCCCGGTCGATGTCTGGATTGCGTTGCGGCAGGTGACATTCACCGGTTATGCCAATGGCCTCCTCTATCAACACGTGCTGCACAGTCTGAAGCTCGTGGTCTTCGGCTTCGCGGTAGCCGCCGGGACCGGAGTCCCGCTCGGCCTGCTCATGGGATGGAGCCGGCGCGCCGAAGCGCTCATCAATCCCGTGTTTTCCTTCATCAGGCCGATCCCGCCGCTTGCCTGGATTCCGCTGGCGATACTGTGGCTCGGTATCGGCGATGCCGCCAAGGTCATGGTGATCTGGTTCGCCGCCTTCGTGCCGGCCGTCATCAACAGCTTCACCGGAGTGCGCACGATCGAGCCCTATGTCATCGAAGCCGCGCGCATGCTCGGCACGCCGCGGTTTCGCTTGGCCACGGAAGTTCTCATTCCGGCCGCCGCCCCTTTCATCTTTACGGGATTGCGGCTGTCGCTCCAAGCAAGCTGGACGACGCTGGTCGCCGCCGAGCTGGTCGGCTCGCTTTACGGTCTGGGCCGCATTCTCAACGTCGCACAGCAGGATATCTATCCGGGCATGATCTTTGTCGGCATGGCATGCGTGGCGATTCTCGGCTGGGCCTTGACGCGTGTCCTCGCGGAATTCGAGACGCGCTCGCTGCCGGGGATGCAGACGGCGAGGGTCTATCAGTGACCGGCGGCCCGGATCAGCGTCTGACGCGGCTCGAAGTCGCGGCGTACGGAATTGCAGGTCTGCTCCTGTTCCTCGGAATTTGGAGCGCGCTGTCGTGGTCGGGCGCGGTCCCGCGCCAGTTCCTGCCGACACCATACGATGTCGCGTCGCGGTTCGTTCAGCTGCTCTCGACGCCATTTGCGGGAGCCACGCTGCAGCAACATCTGGCATCGAGCGTCATGCGGTTTGCCTACGGGTTTCTGCTCGGCGCGGCCGTCGGCATTCCGCTCGGCCTGCTCATGGGCTGGTATCGGGCGCTCGACGAAATCGTCTCGCCGGTATTCGATGCGCTGCGCTTCATCGCGCCGATTGCCTGGGTCGCTTTCGCGGCATTGTGGTTCGGCACCGGCATCGGCGGACCGATCCTGATCATTTTTGCCGGCGCTTTCCCGCCCTGCGTCATCAATGCCTATCGCGGCGCGCGCTTCGTCAGCCGGCCGCTCATCGAAGCCGCGCAGATGCTGGGCACCGGCAATGCTCGGATCATTCTCGAGGTGCTGCTGCCGGCCTCGACCGCTTCGATCGTCGCCGGGCTGCGGGTTTCGGCGGGTCTCGGCTGGCAGTCGCTGATCGGCGCCGAGCTCATTGTCGCCTCGACCGGGGTCGGCTTCATGATGGTGCAGGCGCAGCTCAACATCTCGACGGCGACCGTGATGAGCGCCATGGCGGCGATCGGGCTCGTCGGGCTTGGCATCGACGTTGCGCTGCGCTCCCTCGAGGCGGCGGTGCGGCGGCGCGGATTCGCATAGGGCGCCGCCATGGCAGCAATCACCTTCGACGCCGTGCAAAAGATTTTTGGCGGCAAGCTCGGCGTTGTCGCCCTGGCACGGCTCGATCTCGCCATTGCCGACGGGGAATTCGTCGCCGTCGTCGGCCCGTCGGGGTGCGGCAAAACGACCTGCCTTCGTCTGGTCGCGGGGTTCGAGTATCCGAGCGCCGGATCGGTCAGCGTCGACGGCCGCCGGGTCGCAGGACCCGGGCCCGACCGCGCGGTCGTGTTCCAGCAATTTGCCCTGTTTCCGTGGAAGACGGTGTTCGACAACATCGCGCTCGGACTACGCAACAAGGGCGTCGACAAAGCCGAGAAAACCGCGCGCGTCGCCAAGGCGATCGAATTGATGAATCTGGAAGGCTATGAAGCCGCATTTCCGCACCAGCTCTCGGGCGGCATGCAGCAGCGCGTCGCCATCGCGCGCGCCTACGTGCTCGATCCGGATGTGCTGCTGATGGACGAGCCCTTTGGCTCGCTCGACGCCCAGACCCGGACTACGATGCAGGAGGAGCTGGTGCGGCTCGCGCGGCTCAACCCGCGCACGGTCCTGTTCATCACCCATGCGGTCGAGGAAGCCGTTTACCTCGCCGACCGCGTTGCCATCATGACCCGCAGACCCGGCCGCATCAAAGAAGTGATAGACATCCGCTCTGTGCGTGTGGCTGAGCAATGGGACCGCCACGAGCGGATCGAGGATGTCATGGACCTGGAGTCCTTCATCCATTGGCGCACGCACATCTGGCGTTCGCTGCGTGAAGAAAAGAGCGGGCAGGACCGCTGACGATACGGGCCGAAAGCCCGACAGGGAGGAAGCAATGTGGAGGCGATTGAGTGCTAGCGTCGCGATCGCGGCAGCTTTGGCCGGCATCCCATTGGGAGCCATGGCGCAAACGCCGATCAATGTGAGCTATCAGCCGGCACTTTACTGGGCGCTGCCTTATTACATGGCGACCGAGAAAGGCTGGTGGAAGGAAGTGGGGCTCGCCCCGTCGTTCTCGGTGTTTCCCGCCGGCGCTCCGCAAGTTGCGGCGGCGCAGGCGAAATCCTGGGACGTCGGCGGCACCGGCTCGGTGCCGGCAGTCCTTGGCGCCGCGCGGTCAGGCCTGGTCACCATCGGGATCACCAACGACGAGTCCAAGGCTAACGTCATGATGGTGCGTGGCGACAAGTTCGCCGCCCTTAAGGCCGATCCGAAGAGTCTGAAAGGCGAGCGTATTCTGCTGACGACGAATTCGACCGGCGATTACGCCGTTCGCAGGTGCCTGACGAAATACGGCGTCCCGTTCGGCGATGTGCAATTCATCAATATGGGACAGGCGCAGATCATTTCCGCAATCACCTCGAACAATGGCGATGTCGTCGGCGTATGGGCGCCGAACAACTACACGCTCGAGGAAAAGGCGGGAGCCAAGACGCTCTGCACCGGCGCCGATGCCGGCGCGATCGTTCCCGGCGCACTCGTGGTGCGTGCCGACTATGCCAAGGCCAATCCGAACAACGTCGCGGCCTATCTCGCGGTATACCTGCGCAGCTGGAGCTGGGCCGAGGCCAACCCCAAGGCCGCCCGCGACATGACCAAGACGTTCTACGCCCAAGGCGGGGTCGATATTTCCGATGCGGCGATCGAACAGGAATTCGCGCTGCGGCCGGTGTTCCTGCTCGATCAGCAGCTCAAGATCATGGATCGCAGCAAGGGACCGTCCGACGTCGATCATTGGTTCACCGACATCGGCAAGTTCATGGTCAGCGTCGGGACTTTGCCCAGCGCGCCGGACGTCAACGCCTTCATCACCGACGACTACATGAAGATGGTGGCGGCCGATCCGAAGCTGCGAGCCTTTGCGACCGAGTTCAACAAGAAGGCGAACTGACGGGGCGCAGGCAATGGCGATCGTCTACCTCAAGCGGGCTGCCAAGAAGCCCGAAACCGAGACCGCGAACGCTCAAGCTGTCGTGTCCGAAATGCTTGCCGCGATCGAAGCCGGCGGCGAGCGCACGGTGCGCGATTATGCGCAAAAGCTCGACGGCTGGACCGGTCCGATCGTGCTTGAGGCGGCGGAGATCGATCGCCGCGCCGCCGAAGTGCCCGAACCGGTGCGCCGGGATATCGAGTTCGCCGCCGGCCAAGTGCGCCGTTTCGCCCTGGCGCAGCGCGAGAGCATTGACGATTTCTCGGTCGAACTGCTGCCGGGACTGCTCGCGGGGCAGCGCCTCGTTCCGGTCAACGTCGCCGGCTGTTACGTGCCGACGGGCCGCTACGCCCACATCGCGTCGGCCTACATGTCGATCGCGACCGCCAAGGCGGCCGGCGTCAAGACCATCGTGGCCTGCTCGACGCCGTACCAGGGCGGAGCAATCCATCCCTACGTTCTCTACGCCATGAAAACAGCCGGCGCCGATATCGTCATGACGCTTGGCGTCGTGCAAGCCATCGCCGCCATGGCCTTTGGGCTGTTCACCGGCAAGCCGGCCGACATCATCGTCGGCCCCGGCAACAAGTTCGTCGCCGAAGCCAAGCGCGCGCTGTTCGGCAAAGTCGGAATCGATGTTTTCGCGGGGCCGTCGGAAATTGCGATCATTGCCGATGCCGGCGCCGATCCGGAAATCGTCGCGAGCGATCTCGTCGGGCAGGCCGAGCACGGCCATGAAAGCCCGGCATGGCTGTTCACCACATCGGCCGAACTCGCCGAAACCGTGATGCGGCGTATTCCCGAGCGGATCGACCTTTTGCCGGCGACGGCACGCGATGCCGCCGGCGCCGCCTGGCGCGATTACGGTGAAATTCTGGTCTGTTCGTCGCGCGAGGAGGTCGCAGAGGTGTCCGACCGTTATGCCTGCGAGCATCTCGAAGTTCACGCCGAAGATCTCGACTGGTGGCTCGGCCGCCTCACCAATTACGGTTCGCTGTTCCTCGGCGAGGAAACGACCGTCGCTTTTGGCGACAAGGCCTCCGGTCCAAACCATATCCTGCCGACCAAGCTTGCGGCCCGCTATTCAGCCGGACTCTCGGTGCACAAATTCCTCAAGCCGCTGACTTGGCAGCGCGCCGATCGCCAGGCCTGCAAGGTGCTGGCTCCGGCGACCGCGCGCATTTCGCGTCTTGAAGGCATGGAAGCGCATGCCCGTACGGCCGACGAGCGCACGCGGAAATATCATGCCGGCCACAATTTCGATATGGGTCGGCCCGTCGAAGTCTGATCTCCCATCACGCCAACCAATCCGAATCGAGAGCACCATGAAAGCGCTGGTCTACACCAACCCGAATGCCCTTGAATGGCGCGACGAACCGGAGCCGGTGCCCGGCAACGATGAAGTCGTGGTCCGGGTCGATGCGGTCGGCATCTGCGGCTCGGATATGCACGCCTATCACGGTCACGACTCGCGCCGACCGCCGCCGTTCGTGCTGGGACACGAAGCGGCCGGGTCCGTTGTCAGCGGTCCGAATGCGGGCATGCGTGTCGCGGTGAACCCTCTCGTGCCGTGCGGCGTATGCGATTTCTGTCTGGGCGGGCGCGTGCATCTTTGCCCGGCGCGGCAACTGCTTTCAGTGCCGCCGCGCGCCGGGGCCTTCGCCGAACTGGTGCGCGTGCCGGAGCGCAATCTCGTCGCGGTCCCCGCTCACCTCGAAGCCGCGAAGGCGGCTCTCACCGAGCCGCTCGCGGTCGCCTATCACGCCGTGAGCCTTGGCGCGCGGCTCTTGGCTCGCCCGCTGTCGGCCAGTCATTGTCTGGTGCTGGGCGGCGGCGCGATCGGCCTCGGCAGCGCGCTGGTGCTGAAAATGCAGGGAGCCCATGACATTCACATCGGCGAGCCCAATGCGGCGCGCCGGCGGACGGCCGAACGGGCCGGCCCGTTCCTCTGCTATGCGCCGGATGAGGCCGGCGAGCCGCCGCGATCGTCGATAGATCTCATCATCGATGCGGTCGGCTCAAATGCGACCCGGGCGGCGGCGTGCCGGTTGGCAAGGCCGGGCGGCGTGATTGTGCATGTCGGACTGCTGCCGGGATCGGAAGGCCTGGACGTTCGCAAGATCACGCTGCAAGAGATCATCGTCACCGGCACTTATTGCTATACGCCGCTCGACTTTCGCGAAACGTTCGACGCCATCGCGGACGGGCGGCTCGGGGCGCTCGACTGGATCGAGGAGCGGCCCATGACGGATGGGCCGCAAGCCTTCCGCGACCTTGACGCCGGCGTCATCGCGGCCGCGAAAATCGTGCTTCGGCCCTAGCGCAGGACGCCGCGACCATTCGCAACATGGCTTCACAAAACTATGATTTACCGCCATCGTCGTCGATAATCTCGAGGTGAACGCCGAAGCGTCGCGTTCTCGACCATGCACGCCAGTCGGATCGAGCGAGGAAACGCGGTGTCGCAAATCTCGGTTCAGAACGTCAGCAAATACTGGGGCTCGACCAGAGCGGTCGACGGAGTAAGTTTTGAGGCCCGCGCGGCCTCGCTGCTGGTGCTGCTCGGGCCGTCGGGCTGCGGCAAGTCGACGACGCTGCGGCTCATCGCCGGCCTCGAAGAGGTCTCAGGCGGCCGCATTCTCATCGGCGCGCACGACGTGACCGAGCTGCCGCCCGCCAAGCGGCAGATCGCCATGGTGTTTCAATCCTACGCGCTGTTTCCCCACCTGAGCGTCGCCGAGAACATCGTTTTCGGCTTGCGGGTACGCAAGACGGCGGCAGCCGAGCGCTCGCGCCGGCTTGCCCGCGTGGCCTCGCTCTTGGGTCTCGAGACGTTGCTGGCACGCAAGCCATCCCAGCTTTCCGGCGGCCAGCAACAGCGCGTGGCGCTCGGCCGCGCCATCATCGCGGAGACGCCGGTCTGCCTGATGGACGAGCCGCTCTCCAATCTCGACGCGCAATTGCGTGCCGAGATGCGGCGCGAGATTCGCGCGCTCCAGCAAAAGCTCGGCATCACCATGGTCTATGTCACGCACGACCAGAGCGAAGCCATGAGCATGGCCGATCAGGTCATCCTCATGCGCGAGGGCCGCGTCGAGCAGGCGGCGGCACCGGACGAACTCTACGCGCGGCCGGCAACGACGTTCGCGGCCCGATTCATCGGCACGCCCCCGATGAACATTTTGGCGATCGGGCCGGGCGCAGGCGGCGCCATCGCGGGAACCGACGTGCCGATCCTGCCGGGCGGAGTACCGCAGATTTTGCTCGGCATCCGGCCCGAGGATGTCACGCTCGACGACGGCGGCATCCCGGCGCGGGTGCAAAGCGCTGAATTCCTCGGCGCCGACACCGTCATCACTTGCGCGGTCGGCGGACAAGCGCTCACGGCGCGCGTGCCAGGCAAGGCCGCGCTCGCGCCCGGCGCCGCGATCCATGTCCGCTGGCGGCCCGAGCGGGCGCATTTCTTTGATGCCGCGAGCCGCCGCCGCCGCGACGACGTGATGACGCTGGCCATCGACGAAAACCGCTTCGTTCAAGACTGTCTCGCTTAGGGAGGAAACAAAATGCGTTGCGCGACGATGAAATGGCTCGCTCCGATGATTGGCGCCGTCGTGGTGGCGCTGACGTCCGGCGCGATGGCAAAGGACATCGTGCTTTCCTTCTACTATCCGGTCGCGGTCGGCGGTCCGATCACAAAGATCATCGACGGCTACGCCGCCGCTTTCGAGAAGGAGAATCCCGGCATCAAGATCAACGCGATCTATGCGGGGACCTACCAGGACACCCTGGTCAAGGCGCTGACCGCGCTCAAGAGCGGCGAGCCGCCGGACATCGCCGTGCTGCTGTCGACCGACATGTTCACTCTGATCGACGAGGACGCGATCACCCCGTTCGATGCCTTGCTCAAGAGCGATGCCGACAAGGCCTGGGCCAAGTCGTTCTATCCGGCCTTCATGGAGAACAGCCGAACCGGCGACAAAATCTGGGGCATCCCGTTTCAGCGCTCGACGGTTGTCATGTTCTGGAACAAAGACGCGTTCAACGCGGCGGGTCTCGATCCCGACAAGGCGCCGGACACCTGGGACGCGCTGGTGGCGGACGGCCAGAAACTCGTCAGGCGCGACGGCGCGGGCAATGTCAGCCAATGGGCCGTCGAGATTCCGAGCACCGGTTTTCCCTATTGGCTGTTCCAGGGTCTGACCACGGCCAATGATGTGCGGCTCATGAACGAGGCCGGCACCCAGACCTATTTCGACAAGCCGGCCGTGATCCAGGCGCTGCAGTTCTGGGTCGATCTCAGCCGCAAGGACAAGATTCAGCCGGCCGGCACGATCGAGTGGGGCACGACGCCGAAGGATTTCTTCGAGCGCAAGACCGCGATCATGTGGACCTCGACGGGCAACCTCACCAATGTGCGCAGCAGCGCGACGTTCCCGTTCGG